>Ga0209023_10001161_pt1 | contig 36246 bp, 32 predicted proteins | sample LakOneMetagenome_FD_187468 | JGI IMG/M metagenome (GOLD analysis project Ga0209023, IMG submission 187468) | Freshwater and sediment microbial communities from Lake Erie, Canada (SPAdes) (version 2) | ecosystem: Environmental > Aquatic > Freshwater > Lentic | place: Lake Erie, Canada...
TGGTTTAATTCCCATATTATCACCAGTTATATTTTAACAGGGATAAATCAGAAGCTGCTGCATTTATTGACAAGCTGATAAAATACCTGAAACCGCCCAATGATTCATTCATGCTGGATGTGGCTTGCGGTAAAGGGCGACATTCGCTTCAACTGGCAGAAAAAGGCTATGATGTTACCGGTATCGATCTTAGTGAAGACAGCATCAAAGAAGCATTGAAAAACGAAACTGAGAACCTGCATTTTTACCAGCATGATATGCGCCTGCCATTCAGGGTGAATTACTATGATTATGCATTTAATTTTTTCACCAGCTTTGGATATTTTCAAACACAGCGGGAAAATGACAATGCCATCAGGACCATTGCGCAATCTTTAAAACCAAAAGGAACATTTGTGATGGATTACCTGAATGTTCATTATGCCGAAGATCATATGATGCATAGATCGGAAAAAGAAATTGACGGTGTTAATTATATCATTACAAAGTGGCACGACGAAACGCATTTTTATAAGAAGATAATGATCGAAGACGATGCACTGCAGGAGCCACTGGTGTATACAGAAAAGGTTGCAAAATTTTCGGTAGGCGATTTTACTGAGATGTTTGCCTACCAGGGCTTGCAGATAAAAGAAATTTTCGGTGATTATAATTTTTCGAATTATTCTATCAACAAGTCACCGCGGTTGATCATGATCGCACAAAGATTTGTAAAGAAATAATAAAACACGAATTTACCTCACCCCAACCCTCTCCTAAAGGAGAGGGAGAAAAATAAAGATCAATTCGTGTAATTTGTTCTTAAAAATTCGTGTTATAAAATTATTTGTTCTTATTATTCAGCAACATCCACCTCGCAGTTTCATACATTCCTGAAGTAAGTTGCGATAAATGTTTCTTCACTGAATCTTCCTGGGGTTTTGTTAAAACGGGCAGCCCATTCTTTACAGGAACGAGTTCATCTTTATCAAACCTGATATTCTTGCGATAAAAATAATCGTCACCCACCACACCGATCCATCCCGGCGCATGATAAATGATGAATGCCGCATTTTCTTTTTTGGATGTATCGAGCAGATCCCTACCCAATGTACTGTTTATATAAGGCTGCTGCAACATACCGGCAATGGTTGGCAGCACATCAATCTGCGATACGGGTTCAGTGTGCAATTGCGGGTTCAACATCGAAGGTGCATAAAATAGTAATGGTATATGTTCATCTGCCAGCCGTTGCTCTGTCCATGCTTCGGGATAAATTGAACCAACATTTCCTTCTAACCCATGATCGCCAACAAAAACAAAGATGGTATTATTAAAATAGCTTTCTTTCTTAGCTGCTTCCATAAATTTCCTGAAACAATAATCGGTATATAAAAAAGCATTGTATTCTTTTAAAGATTCAAAACCGTTTTTAGTCAATTCTTCTTCAGGAATTACTTTAGGCACAAAATCCTTATCATTTTCGGGCAAATTGAAAGGCCGGTGATTGTCTGCTGTCTGAATGATAGCAAAGAACGGTTTCTGTTCTTTTGAAATAACTTTATTGGCTTCGGAAAAAAGATCCTTGTCGCTGATGCCCCATACATTTAATTTCTCTGCTTCATATTTTCCTTCTTCATACATATGAATGCCTTTGATGTTGTTTACAAGCCCGCTGAAATTATTGAACTGGCTTCTTCCGCCAAGAAAATAATATTTCTCATATTCTTCAAAATCATTGATGATGCAGCGCTGGTTAACCGTTGCTTCATTGCGTGTTGCGAATTTGCTTAACTGAACATCCGGTATCCCTGTAAGAATGGCAAACACTCCCCTTGCTGTTCCGAATGTTGGTGAAAAACATCTTTCAAAAAAAATACCCTGCTTTGTAAGTTCATTAAAGTAAGGTGTGGTGTTCAACGGGTTGCCGCTCATACTGCTTTTATACATGCTGAAACTTTCGCAGATCACCAGTACAACATTTGGCTGGCTTTCCAGTGCTTTACTGCCCGGGTGAATGATCCTTGTGTAATTATCTTTTTTTGCAACCGACTTATTAATGTTTAAAAAGTTCATCATTGCAGGATAATAATCCTTTGCCTTTGTATTATAATCAGGATCGCGGAAACGAAGCGTTGTGAAAAAATTCTGCAATGGGTTCAGTGCAAGGTTACTTTTGAATTCATCATTCAGGTTAAAGGCCCGAAAGAAATCCAATGGCTGCAAAGTAAAGAAGCCATACATGAACCATCCCAATATCAGCAATGCCGTTAAATGCCACCTGCGCCTGTATGAAAATTTATGAACGTTCGTATTCTTTCCCTCAACGCCAACGTGTGTGCGCCTGAACATCCAGATCATCATAAGCACTGCGCCAAACAGTCCAAAGAGGATCCATACGATCGGGTAGCTTTGCCAGACCATCTGCAAACTTTCCTGCGGATCTTCTGCAAATATCAGGGCATCTGCATTCAGCCTTGCATTGATATAGGCAAACTGCCCAAAATCGGCCCCATAAAAAAACAATACGAGTAAGGTCAATACACCCAGGTATGCAGTCCAGAATTTTTTTAGGTGAAGGCTGTAAAAAGGAGAGAATTTAGGGTAAATGGAAAAAAGTGCGATGGGGAACAAAATGAATGCGATCCAGCGCAGGTCGTACTTCAGGCCCAGCCAGAATGAGGGCAATAATTCAATTACACCTGTTGCCTTCGGTTTAAAGAAGATAACCGTTGCGATCCTGAACGCAGTAAAGATCAACAGGTAGATGAAAAACAATTTCACGATCCACTGTATCGTTTTTGACACCCGCCATTTTATAAGCATAACTAACACCTTCCTTTAGAAAAAATAATATAGCCTGTAAAGTTAATTTTTCTTTTTATTGTTCAGCAGTAAATATTTCGCCGTTTCATACCAGGCATCTGTTATGTTACCCATATTATTTTTAATGCTATCTGTTCCTGCATCATTCACAACCGGTTCATTACCTGTAACAGAAACGAATTCCTGTTTGCCAGTCTTAAGGTTTTTTACAAAATAATATTGATCAGAAACAAGTCCGATCGTTTTCACATCATGGTCAATGATAAAAGCATAATGCTGTTTGGGTAAAAATGATTTATACTGGCTGTATGCTGCAACTGTATCAAAAAGGTTCCTTCCGAATGTATTGTTCCTGAAAGGAATTTTAGCAAGCGATGCTATGGATGGCAGGATATCAACCTGTGAACTTATTTCATGCACCCGTTTAGGTGCCAGCAATTTCGGTGCATAGAATAACAAAGGAACATGTTCGCAGGTGAGCCCTTGTGCTGTCCAGCTTTTTGGGAACATATCAGCAGCATTCCCGCGAATTCCATGATCGCCTACAAATACAAAAATGGTATTGTCGAAATATCTTTCTTTTTTTGCTGCCTCCATAAATTTCGTGTAACCGAAATCGGTAAACCGGAATGCGTTCAGTTCATCATTGCTTTCAAAACCGTATTTTTTAAGTTCATCATCGCTAACATTCATCATGTTGAATTCGGCCTTGTCTTCAGATGGGATCGTAAATGGCCGGTGGTTATCTGCCGTTTGAATGATCGCAAAGAAAGGCGTTGTTTTTTCTTTTAATATTCCATTTGCTTCTAAAAATAAATTCTTATCACTAATGCCCCACACATCCACTTTTTTTGCTTTGAAATTATCCTGTGAATAAATTTTTAATCCATCAATATTATTAGAAAGCAATCCCTGGATATTTGCCCAGGTTGGGTCACCTCCTAAAAAATACAAATGCTCATATTCTTTAAAATTATTTATGATCGTATGCTGGTCAACAGCTCCCGGGTTGCGGCTGGCCGTACTCGGACTTTCAACATCAGGAATTCCAGTGATGGTTGCCCAAACGCCACGTGCAGTGCCGAATGCAGGCGTAAAGCACCTGTCGAAGAAAACACCGTTATTACACAGTTCATTGAAATATGGGGTTGTGTTCAAACGGTTACCATACATGCTGCTTTTATAGGCGCTGAAACTTTCACAGATCACTAAAATGATATTGGGCTTCTTTGTAAAAGTATCTGCAGGATTAAATAACCTTTCATAATTGAGTTTAACTGAATCGGGATGTTGTATCCCGAAACTGTTAACCATCACGGGATAATCTTCCCTTACTTTTTTAATATCAAAACTTGAATTTTTAAAACTAAGTGTGCTGAAAAAACTCTGGAAAGGATTGAGGGCCGTACTCGCTTTAAAATCATCGGCAAATAAAAATGCATCACTCCATCTTAACGGGAATTGGCCAAGCTTGCCGAATGTAAGTCCGCCAAGCAAAATGAAAAATCCTATATAATAAAATGTATTGGCTTTCTTTTTCACAATGGGAACATTTGTTCCGGCGATGCGGTTCAAAGTTTTTTTCTGCCACCAGGCGAACAGCCATACCAATAACAGCAATGCAATGGAAATTTTTACCAATGGGTAAGACTGCCGCATCATATTGAATGAGATCCCTGCATCTGCTAAAAAATTAAGTACTGATGCATTCAGTTTTTGTTTCAGGTAATCGTAATGGTAAAAGTCGGCCCCAAGGAAAATCAGTGTTATTAAAAAGATTACCGAAAGAAAAATCGTCCAGAAACTTTTTGCCTTGTTATTCTTAAAAGGATTTAAAAAAGGTACGGCGCACAACAGCAATATTGCAAGCCCGAGCATAGAAATGAATTTTGCATCAAAACGAAGCCCCAATAAAAATGCAGAACCACTAAAAGGGCGGTTTGGCCCCCTGTAATGAAAAAAGAAAATAAACCTGTAAATAGTCATAATAACGAGGAAGGCCAACATTATTGAAAAGATCCACCTTATCAGCCTTGGTATTTTACTAAAAAACGCCATGTTCATTATTTTAAGCTGCTGCTAAATTAGATTAATTATTTTTGGCTAAATATTTTCAACAACAAATGGTAGTGAATCATTTCTTAAATATTCGTTATTGCAGGGAACAATGTAAACTTGCAGCTACCAGCCAAAGCAATTCATCATTGCCACTATAAATGAATAAAGTAATTCAGTTAGACAAAGAATTGTTCAGTTTGATAAACAATCACTGGCACAATCAATTCTTTGATACATTGATGCCTTTTCTGCGCAATGCCAATCTGTGGCTGCCTTTGTACCTGTTTTTATTCATTTTTGCACTTTTGAATTTTAAAAAAAATACCTGGTGGTGGATATTTTTTGCAGCCGGTACTGTTATCATCGCAAATTTTATCAGTGCGGATATTATTAAAGAAAATATACTGCGTTTACGTCCATGTAATGATCCGGATTTAGCTGATTCTGTAAACGTACTGGTAACTTACCGCCCTCAAAGTTCAAGCTTCGTTTCATCACATGCCACTAATCATTTCGCCATGGCAACTTTCTTTTACTTTACTTTGAATAAATTCACCGGGAAATGGGGGCTGCTTTTTTTTCTATGGGCAGCGCTTATTTGTTACGCACAGGTATATGTAGGTGTACATTTCCCTTTGGATGTGGCCACCGGTGGTTTGATTGGCTTTGTTTTCGGATATTTGTCGGCAAGGTCGTTCAACAAAAACTACGATTTAATATAAGCTTATGACGGAAGTGATTATTTTATTATTACTGATCTTTTTAAATGCGCTCTTCGTAATGAGTGAAATAGCACTGGTGAGTGCCCGCAAAGGCAGGCTGGAAGGCATGGCAAACAAAGGCGACCTGAAAGCAAAAGCCGCACTTGACCTGGCAGAGAACCCCGAGAAATTTCTAAGCACTGCACAAATAGGCATTACGCTCATATCGATCTTAACGGGTGTTTATTCCGGCGAGAAATTCGGAAAGGACCTGCAGCCTTTTATAGAAAGATTCGACCTGCTCCGCCCCTATGCCAGTACGATAGCAACAAGTATCGTTGTTATCATCGTAACATTCCTTTCCATTATTTTCGGTGAACTGATACCAAAAAAATTCGGATTGATAAGGGCTGAAAAAATATCACGCATTGTGGCCGGCCCGATGAATGTACTATCGAAAGTGATACATCCATTTGTGTGGTTGTTGTCGGGCATCACAAACCTCATTTTTAAAATATTCAATATTTCCAAAGCGAGTGACAGTTCTGTTACAGAAGAAGAGATCAAAGCCATGATATCGGAAGGCAGTGAACATGGAACCATTGATGAAGATGAAAAAGAGATCATTGAAAGGGTGTTTCATCTCGGCGACAGGAACATTACTTCACTCATGACGCACAGAACAGATATTGTATGGGTTGATGCCAAAGACAGTGTTGAAGTTTTTAAATCGAAATTTGAGGATATTGTTTATTCCACTTTTCCTGTTTGCGATGGCTCTGTAGATGATATCAAAGGATTGGTTTATGTAAAAGACCTGGTGAAAGCTGAACCGGGAACATTGATGGAAGCCCTCATAAAACCTGCATTGTTTGTACCGGAAAATAACAAGGCTTATCAACTGCTGGAAAAATTCAAGGCTACAAAAATTCATTCCTGCTTTATTGTAAATGAATATGGCACCATGGAAGGAATGATCACGATCAATGATATTCTTGAAGCGATCGTTGGTGATGTTCCTCAAACAGGACAGGAAGAATATGAGATCGTAAAAAGAAATGACGGCAGTTTCCTTGTTGACGGACAGATACACTTCTATGACTTCTTAAGTTATTTTGAAAAGGCAGACTGGATGAACGAAGGCGAACATGAATTCGATACCCTTGCCGGATTCGTATTACACGAACTGGAACATATACCTACAACAGGCGAAACCTTTGAATGGCGTGGCTTTGATTTTGAGATCATTGACATGGATGGCCAGCGCATAGACAAAGTAATGGTTAAGATATCAGCAGAGATAAAAGAAGAAATGGATGATGATGAGGTGGAAGAAATGCAATAACACGAATTTTTAAAACGAATTACACGAATTAGCACAATGGTATTTTAAAAAGTAAAGGAAGCCTTTTCATCTGGGTTATTCAGCTTTGTGCTTTTCCTGTTCCCATTTACGATTACGTGTACCAACCCCATCTGCTCTGATTTATATTCGTATAAAATATTATCGATAACAGCAATATTTTTTACAGCACCTACATTATCTACCTGGTAATAACTGTATATACCCTCTTCAATTTGTTCATATCCCAGAAAACGCATTGTCGCAAATTTACCTTCCAGGCTGATCTTGAGATGTTTCTGAACATAATCATTTACCAGTTTATTCATAGCATCTTTTTCTTTGGCATCAAGCAGGTCAACATGCACATTATAGGCCTTACGCAGCGTCTTTTCAAAGTCATCGGTAAATATCTTACAACTTATTTCCAGCGTTTTATCTTTTGCATTGTGCTCAATTTCTGTCACACTAACAAACAACGGATGTGCCGCATGCACTCCTGAAAATAAACCCAGTGTTGCCACTAAAAACCATTTATATAAAATTGATGCCATTTAGCTTAAGATATTTCTGTTTGATAACGGGTTTACTGATATTTGAGCCGCAAACATAAGATAAAGGCACAAGGCTACCTGCTGTTATGAATGATTTTACATTTTATTTTGATTTAGGATGGCATCATATCATAAGCTGGGATGCAATGGACCACATTCTTTTCATTATAGCATTGGCAGCTATTTATCTTATTCAAAACTGGAAACAGGTATTGATCCTGGTAACTGCTTTTACGATCGGGCATTCGCTTACACTTGCACTAAGTGTATATGATATCATCAGGGTAAACAGTAACTGGGTGGAATTTTTAATACCCCTGACCATTATTGCAACAGCGGTTTTTAATTTCCTGCAGAAAGATTTTAAACCGGCTTCGCTCAGGTTGAATTATTTCCTGGCACTTTTTTTTGGATTGATACACGGTTTGGGTTTTGCAAATACGATCAGGTTCATGCTGGCAAAAGACCAAAGTATTGCAATACCATTACTGAGTTTCAATATCGGGCTTGAGGCAGGACAGATAGTGATCGTAAGCTTGATTTTATTACTAAGCTTTTTATTGGTCGACAATGGTGGCCTGCAACGTAAATGGTGGGTTTGGTCTTTATCAGGGCTGGCATTGATAACCGCGGGTTATATGGCTTTTATGAGATCGCCTTTTTGATTTAATTGCCACTGATTCACAGATTAGATTAACTGTTTGGAAAATATTATAGGGATAAATAAAATTTTAAAAATAAATTACAGCTTGCTATTGATTGATCATTTAAAAAATCAGTGGATCAGTAGCAAAAAAAACAGTCAGTAATAATTCTAAAATATCAACATGAAAAAAGTACTTGCTCTCTCTCTTTCACTTGTATTTGTGATCTGCACCACTGCACAGGATATTAAAAATAACCCGGGCAGCAATCATGGAAACAGGTTTGAACAACTGGGAACGATCCTGCCAACACCAAATGAATTCCGCACTGCCAGCGGTGCCCCGGGCCCTAAATACTGGCAACAACGTTGTGACTACGACATTGTTTGCGAACTGGATGAACCCAACCGCCGTTTGAACGGAAAAGAAACACTTACTTATTTTAATAATTCTCCCGATAACCTTACCTATCTCTGGGTTCAGCTAGATGAGAACGAACACAGCCCGGTAAATAATTCAGGCTATCAGAACAGCAATTTTATGCAGAAGAACCTTTCTGATGCAGATGTTGACCGCATGAGCGGAAAATTCGACAGGGTTTATGGCGATAATATTATAAAGATCACCGATGCTTTGGGAAAGGCTTTGAAATACACGATCAACAAAACCATGATGAGGATCGAACTTCCGCAAACATTAAAACCAGGACAACAATTCATTTTCAAAATTGAATGGAATTATAATATCATCGAAAGAACAAAATATGGCGGCCGTGGCGGTTTTGAAAATTTCCCGGAAGATGGAAATGACCTGTACACCATGACGCAATGGTATCCAAGGTTATGTGTTTACAGCGATTTCCAGGGATGGCAGAACCACCAGTTCGTTGGATCTGGTGAGTTTGCCCTTACATTCGGAAATTTTAAAGTGGCAATGACCGTTCCTGCAGATCATGTGGTAATGGGAACAGGACAGTGCCAGAATTACCAGCAAATATTGTCACCTGCAGAATTTGCACGCTGGCAAACAGCACAGAATGCAAAAGACGTAACGGAGATCGTAACACTTGATGAGGCAAAAAATAAAGAAAAGCAAAAATCCACTCAGAAAAAAACATGGGTTTTCAAAGCCGATATGGTAAGGGATTTTGCCTGGGGCAGCAGCCGTAAATTTATCTGGGATGCAATGCCAACTTATATTGAAGGCAAAAAAGTAATGTGCATGAGCGCTTATGGAAAAGAAGCGTATAACCTGTACAGGAAGTTCAGTACAAAAACTGTTGCACACACCATTAAATCATATTCAAAGTTCACCATTCCTTATCCTTATCCTGTTGCCCAAAGCCTGGAAGCAGCCAACGGAATGGAATACCCAATGATCTGTTTCAATTTCGGCCGTTGCGAAAAAGACGGAACATACAGTGAAGGAACGAAGAATGGTATGCTCGGTGTTGTGATACATGAAGTAGGGCATAATTTCTTCCCCATGATCATCAACAGCGATGAAAGACAATGGACATGGATGGATGAAGGATTGAATTCATTCGTAGAATATCTTACAGAAGAATTATTCGACAATAAATATCCCGTTTCAAAAGGCCCCGCTTATAAGATCATTGATTACATGAAACTGCCAAAAGACCAGCTGGAACCGATCATGACAAACAGTGAGAACATTATCCAGTTTGGCCCGAATGCTTACAGCAAACCAGCAACAGGATTGAATATACTTCGTGAAACGATCATGGGCAGGGAACTATTTGATTATGCATTTAAAGAATACGCCAGAAGATGGGCTTTCAAACATCCAACACCGGCCGATCTTTTCCGCACCATGGAAGATGCCAGTGGTGAGGACCTTGACTGGTACTGGAGAGGATGGTTCTATGGAACAGAACCCTGCGATATTTCGCTCGACACAGTTAAGTGGGCTAACCTGAGCACAGAAGCAACCACATCACCCAATAGCCAGGAGCGCACCATTACACAAAACGTTGCCAAACCTAACCTCAATACTTTTGATGATATCTCAAAGATCAGGAACCGGGAAGACAAGAATATTGTTTTTGCTACAGATGCAGACCTTTCGCTCAGGGATTTTTACTGGAGATACGACCGTGGCCTTGCCAAAGTTGATACTTTACCAGCAAGTATAACGATCCCTGCATCTACCGCCGAAGTGCTGACTGCCGAGCAGAAAGAACAGATCGCAGGTGGCAAAAATCTCTATGAACTTACCTTCAGTAATGTAGGAGGCCTCGTTATGCCAATTATCATTGAATGGACATTTAAGGACGGATCCAAACAGGTTGACCGTATCCCCGTATATGTATGGCGCAAAAATGAGAACAAGGTTACCAAAACCTTCCTGAAAGATAAAGAAGTAGTATCCATTAAACTGGACCCGATGAGGGAAACTGCTGACATCAATGAGAAGAACAATAGCTGGCCTTCGATATCCGAACCCAGTAAGTTTCAATTATTTAAAGCCAAAAGCGGCGGTAATCCAAGAGGCGCTACGGGCAACAACGTAAACCCTATGCAGAAGGAAATAAAGAACTAGTTATAAATAAAATAGCAAAAAAGGTCGGGTAAGAAATTATCCGACCTTTTTTATATTAAAACATTGATTTCTAAGAAAGTTTTCATATTTTTATATACTGAATTATAAACCTAGCTGAATTCTTCACCGGCAAAATTATCCAATCCTCACCAATATCTCTATCTCTTTAAAAATACATCAGGTATCAGTGTATGTATATTTTCTAGTGTAACTATTCCATTGACCAGGAAATCATTATTTGTTTACTCCCAAACCGAATTAAATTATGAAAAAAATTACACTAAAAACAAGGGCCACTTCATTGATGATGCTGATGGTTTCCTGCCTGGCTTTTACGCTGATAACCCAACGGGCCTCAGCTCAGCTTTTTTGCAACAATGAACTGGTGATCTGGTCCGAAGATTTCGGAACAGGACTTAGCCCTGCATCAAATAATAATGTTATCAACCTTAATTATGAGCCTGCCGGACAATTATCGGGCAATGGTACTTATCGCCTGAGATATGTAACAGACCAGAATGTTGGCTGGCATAAATCTGATGATCATACACCCAATGATGTGAACGGAAGGGCATTGATCGTGAACGGCAAGACTGAAAGTTTTTACAGGAGAGGTGTTACAAGAAACCTTGGCTATCCTGCAGGTTTTTATGCCGTTAGTTTTTTTATTATGAACGTAAGTGCTCCAGGTACCTGCACCAATCCTGTTATTCCTGCCATTACCATCAGGGCACAATACCGTGATGTGAATAATAACTGGATAGACCTGATCAATTCGCCGGTAGCAACTGCACCGGTTCCAGAAACAACAAACCCGGTTTGGGTACAAAGAGGTGCGGTATTTACTTTACCAACAACAGGATCATTTCTTGTAAAAAGGATCAGGTTCATTTTATCTGACGGTACAACAAATGGCTGTGGTAATGACTTTGCCATTGACGACCTTAAACTGGCAACATGCCCTTCAGGCGGCCCATTACCTGTTCAGTTTCTGAATGTTTCAGCTCACCAGAAAGGAAGTGGAGTTGCCATCGACTGGTCAACATCTTCTGAATTGAACAATAAATATTTTGATGTTGAAAGAAGCACAGACGGTGGCTCAAGCTGGTCTGTTGTAAATACACTTCCAAGTAAAGGAGATGGTAGCGCTACTAAAAATTATTCCGGTTATGATGCAAAACCTGTTGCCGGGGTTAATTTATACAGGATCAGGCAGGTTGATAATGATGGCACTTCCAAATACTCAAACACGGTTGTATTCAAACTGAATATTGTGAAGACAGATGTTTCTGTACTGGCAAATCCGTTTAACAGTAATATCACTGTTGACTTCCTTACCACACGCAGCCAGACTGTAAGTGCACGTTTATTCGAAATGAGCGGTAAACAATTACTTGCAGAACAGTTCACAGTTTCTAAAGGAAGCTACAGGAAAGTGATCCAGGGTGTTGCAACGCTTAACAAGGGCATTTATATCCTGCAGATCATTGATGAAGACGGACAGGTTATTTACAATGATAAATTAGTGAAACAATAATTACTGATCAGGTTTTTGAATAATAAAAAAAACTGCCCGGTTCTCCGGGCAGTTTTTTATTTCTCCTATCGGTCGGCACCGCGATAGCGGTCAGACCGCAGTTTACAATCCCGTTCTTCCATCTCGCAAGGCCCGTTTCTTCCCCTTATTCTTTTTCTCCCATTCAAGCATCTCAGCTGTTTTCTCCACTTTCTTAGGTTTGTCATCCGTAACTACCACTTCTTTTTTTGGCGCTCCCGGCACTACAAGGTTATTTCTCGACCATTGTTCTGTTCTTATCACCCTGCCGGAGCCGGGTTCAAAATAACGCCACTCTCCATCTTTTACACTATACGGTTCTGCCTTTACAATTTTATAATCGACGATCTCGCCGCTACCAGTTCCATAAACAGCGATCGTATCATAAGGTGCATCAGGATTATACCCTTTCCAGTTTTCTTCTCTTTCAAGATCACCGAGATAAGTATAGTATTGCTGAAGCCCGTCCTTCCCGCCAAGGATAAAATGTTCTACTGCTATAAGATCGCCCTCGAGGTTATACCTGCGCCAGTAACCGTCTTTCACACCTTTCTTATAAATACCTTCCTCTTCAAAACCAGGATTGCCTCTTATCTCGTCTGTATGCTCAATCCATTTACCCTGTTTCTGCCCCTGTTTGTTGATGGCATTTATCGTATCTCCTTTGGCATTTAACTTATATTCTTTGTATTGTGCAAATGAATGGCCCAACAGGATGACCTGCACCACAACAAATAATAATAAAGCTTTGATAGTTGAAATTTTCATCTGATAAAAAATGGATTTAAGGTGGACTTATTGAATAAACTATTTTTTAAACCAAAAATTGTATTCAAATTTACAGGAATACTGATTTCGATAAATGTTAATTCCGGTAAATGAAAGATTATAAAAAATATTTTATTATTGATGCACCGCCTGAAGACGTGTACAACGCTTTAACCAATGAGGCCACCATTCGGCTCTGGAGCGGAGAAGAAGCTGTTATGCCCCTGGAGCCCGGTGCAGAATTCTCTCTTTGGGACGGAAGTATTTGCGGTAAGAACCTTGAATTTGTTACCGGAAAAAAGATAGTGCAGCAATGGTATTTTGGTGAACAGCCGGAGCCTTCTATTGTTACTATTATTTTGCATGCAGCCAAGGGCGGTACTTCTGCCGAACTGAGACATACAAATATTCCTGATGAAGATTTTGACAACATCACTGAAGGGTGGAATGAAAATTATTTCGGTTCCGTTATTGATTTTTACAGTGAATAATTCCTCAATTAATTTCCTGAATGCTCAGAAATAAATTTTTAAAAGGGATCTCCTTACCTGCCGATATCAGCAATGTACTGAAATACATTGCTGTTCAGAAAAAATTCATGCAGGAAAATACAGCATCCATTTTACAGGATGCATTGAAACAAAATGATGGCTCCCTTGACCTCAATGACATCAATAAGATCAACAATTATTACGGACTTGCTGTTCCGGCAATTCTGGGAGAAGCATTTTGTACATTAAGAGGAAGTAGTATGTCATTCAACGAAAGATGGGCAAGCACCTGCCAGGGCGCTATGACCGGTTTGTTTGACGATTTCTTTGACAAGGATTACATGACAGATGATGCTGTTGAAAAAATGATCAGTGAGGATAATACATCCTTTATCAAAAGATCCAACCAACGGTTATTTGATCTTTTTTATAAAGCAGCACTGGAACATGTGCCGGAAAAAAAATTAATGCAGGAAACTTTACTTGAAGTTTACAAAGCACAGGTTGAAAGCAAGGAACAAAAAGAGAATTATATTTCAACAGAAAGATTGATTGATATCACCTTTCACAAAGGAGGAAGTTCTGTGATCTTTTACAGGAGTGCATTTTCACCTGCAGCATCTGCCAAAGAACTGGAATTATTATACAATCTCGGCGGTATGATGCAATTCTCCAATGATATTTTTGATGTGTACAAAGACAGGGAAGCAGGCATCAAAACACTCATTACAGAAACTAAAAACATACAGGATATAAGAGATCTTTTCAGTGCCCGTTTGCATGAATATTATCAAAATGCTTATGCAGCAGGTTTCCCGAAAAAAAATGTTCGTGCATTTCTGCACATCATTTCCATTGGCATATTCAGCCGCTGTTTTGTATGCCTTGATCAATTGAAAAAAGATCAGCAGTTAACTAATAATGTATTTGATGTTCATCAATACTCCCGCAAGCAACTGATCTGTGATATGGATAAAAAAACCAACATGCTTCGTTCGGCGTGGAGCCATATAAATGATATTCCTTAATTAATAATGATAATAATTACGCCTGCCTTAATTTTACCGGAATATGCAGGAGAAGAAAATAAATAAAACATTCCTGATCCTCATTCTTGGACTGTTATCCGCCATTGGCCCTTTTTCAATTGATATGTACCTGCCCGGTTTTCCTGCCATTGCAAAAGACCTGCATACAACTGTGGCGCATATATCACTTTCTTTATCGAGTTTCTTCATTGGTATATCTGTAGGGCAGTTTATTTACGGGCCGCTGCTGGACCGTTATGGCCGCAAAAAACCTTTGTACGTTGGACTATCATTGTACATACTTGCATCCATTGGTTGTGCACTTGCATCAACTGCAGATATGCTGATCGCCTTACGCCTTGTACAGGCATTGGGAAGCTGTGCAGGCATGGTTGCGTCCAGGGCGATCATCAGGGATATTTTTCATGCAGATGAAATAGCAAAGGTATTTTCTAAGCTTATGCTTGTAATTGCGGTTTCACCATTGATAGCACCTACAGTTGGTGGCTATCTTGTAGCAGTTCATGGCTGGCATACGGTATTTGTTGTGTTAACCATCATGGCCGCATTTGTATTTGTGTCCTTTCATTTTGCCCTACCCGAAACCATGCCCGAAGATGTAAGATCTTCATTAAGGCCGTCGACGATCATAAAAAACTATACGACGGTTTTTAAAACTCCCCAGTTTTATATCCATGCATTTACAGGTGCCATCGCAGCAGCAGGTTTATATGCATACATTTCAGGATCGCCTTATGTATTTATTGAACTCTTTAAGGTAACGGAAAAACAATATGGATGGATATTCGCCGGGGCAGCACTTGGACTTATTGCTGCCAGCCAGGTAAACAGTTTGCTCCTGCGAAAATTTACAAGCCCGCAGATAATCAGGGTGGCGATCGTTTGCCAGGTTATAACAGGTGCCGTTTTATTTGCAGGAACTGCAGAAGGCTTGCTGAATGTTCGATCTACCATTGTCCTGATATTCATATTCCTGAGCTGCCAGGGTTTTATATTCCCCAATACTTCGGCATTATCAATAGCACCTTTCAAAAAAAATGCGGGAAGTGCATCGGCATTGATGGGAGGAATTCAAATGTCGATCGGGGCGATATCATCCATGGCGGTTAGTGCTATGAGCAATGGTACTGCTTTACCAATGACAGGCATGATGGCGCTTTGCTCCTTTACAAGTATGTCGCTGTTGTTTATCGGAAGCAGGATAATTAATTACAAGGCAAGATTAAATGACGTTCGGGAAGAGGCGATAGAAAATATAAGCAGGTTTTAAGTAATTTGGAAATGTGTTGATTTGGAAATTTGGAGATGCAAAAAAGAAAGGCCTCAAATAATGAGGCCCAATTTCCAAATCAGTTAATTTCCAAATATTCAAATTTTTACTTGATCTCCATCTTCAACTGGCTCTTATCATCCATAAAAAGTTCCAGTTCATCCCCCACCACACATTCCCCTACACCTGCAGGGGTACCTGTAAATATGAGATCGCCGATATTGAGTGAAAAGTAATTAGATATATGTGAAATGATATTATCAAAACTAAAGATCATATTGCCGGAGTTGCCCGTTTGGACAACCTCATCATTTTTCTTCAATGAAAAACTGATATTCTTCATGTTCATACCGGGAGTAATATCTGTGAATTTGCCCACCGCGGCTGAATTATCGAAAGCCTTGGCTTTTTCCCATGGCAATCCTTTTGCCTTGCATTCATCCTGGATATCCCTTGCAGTAAAATCGATACCAACAGTGATACCGTTATAATAGTTGGACGCATGGCGTTCCTGTATATATTTCCCGTTTTTGCAGACCCTTAGTACAAGTTCTGCCTCGTAATGAAGTTCATTGGTAAATTCAGGATAATAAAAGGGGGTATGCGCCTGCAATAAGGCACTCTTGGGCTTCATAAATACAACCGGCTCACTTGGTATATCGTTGCCAAGCTCCTTGGCATGTTCAGCATAATTTCTTCCAATACATATAATCTTCATGGCAACGTAAGTTTAAAATAGGTTTAGGTTCCTAGAGCGAAAATAAAGAAAAACACATTAAAAAAACAATATACGTTTTATTTATTCTTCAAGAGAATATCTAACATTATTTACCAAAGTCATGGTTTTATCTAATCCAATGCTGGCAAAGCTTTCAATTACTTCAACGGCCTTCTGTATTTTATATTCCACAAGTTTCTCTTCTTCCTTCCGCCATTTGCCCAAAACAAAGTCGGACTGCATTCCTTTTGGAAACTGGTTACCAATGCCAAATCTCAGTTTCGGGTACACATCTGTGCCAAGTATATGCTGAATGTCTTTTAAACCATTATGGCCACCTGCACTCCCGCTGCCCCTCAAACGAAGCTTATCAAGTGGGAGGGCCAGCTCATCAACAATGGTAAGTGTATGCTCCAGCGGCACCTTCTCCTTGTCCATCCAGTACTTAAATGCCTTGCCGCTCAGGTTCATAAATGTTGTGGGGCAAATACAAATAAACAATTTCCCTTTCCATTTTACTTCTGATACATAGGCAAGCCTGTCAACCTTAAACTCGCCTCCATGTTTCCGCACAAAGGCATTCACAACATCAAACCCGATATTGTGCCTGGTATGAGCATATTCTGCGCCGGCATTTCCAAGGCCAACGATTAAAAATTTAGACATGATACTAAAAATAGAAAACACGAATTTAAATCACTAATTACACGAATTAAGAAAATAATTATTTCGGATAATTCGTGTAATTCGCCTTTATAATTCGTGTTATAAATATTACATGATCTCGCTCAAATGCTGCTGAAGATCTGCATCTGTTTTAATCAATACATCCCTTGTCTTGCTGCCCTGGTTAGGCCCAACGATCCCTGCGGCTTCCAGTTGATCCATCAACCTGCCTGCCCTGTTATAACCAAGTTTCATCCTTCTTTGCAGCAATGATGTACTGCCGCTCTGGCTGCTCACGATCAAACGGGCGGCATCCTCAAACAATGAATCTTTGTCATTCACATCAAAATCACGGCCTTCCATTTCCTTTTCATCCACATATTCAGGCAACAGGAATGCATCGGGGTAACCACGCTGGGCTCCGATAAAATCAACGATCTTATCAACTTCTGGTGTATCAACAAAAGCACATTGCAAACGAACAATTTCACCATTGTAACTGATGAGCATATCTCCTTTACCGATCAGTTGTTCAGCACCACCAGCATCCAGGATCGTACGGCTGTCTATCTTACTACTTACTTTAAATGCAATACGTGCAGGGAAATTCGCTTTGATCGTTCCTGTAATAATATTTACAGAGGGCCTTTGTGTTGCAATGATAAGGTGAATTCCTATTGCCCTGGCCAGCTGGGCCAAACGTGCGATCGGCATTTCCACTTCCTTGCCTGCCGTCATGATCAGGTCTGCAAACTCATCTACCACCAATACAATGAACGGAAGGAACTGGTGCCCTTTCTCGGGGTTTAATTTTCTTGCGATGAATTTCTCATTGTATTCCCTGATATTCCTGCAACCGGCTTCTTTCAACAGGTCGTAACGGTTATCCATTTCAATACACATGGCATTGAGTGTATGAATAACTTTTTTTGTATCAGTAATGATGGCATCTTCTTCGCCCGGAAGTTTTGCCAGGAAATGTTTCTCAATGGTACGGTAAATACTAAGTTCTACTTTCTTTGGATCAACCAACACAAATTTTAATTGTGATGGATGTTTTGAATACAGCAACGAAACAAGTATGGCATTCAACCCTACAGACTTACCTTGCCCAGTGGCACCTGCCATCAACAAGTGAGGCATGTTGCTAAGGTCAACAATAAAATTCTCATTATCTATCTTCTTACCAATGGCAATGGGCAATGAGAATTGATTCTTTATAAAACGTTCTGAAGACAACAAGGTCTTCATACTAACCAATGTCTTTTTTGCATTCGGAACTTCGATACCAATGGTGCCTTTACCCGGAATAGGCGCAATGATACGTATACCGAGTGCAGCAAGGCTTAAGGCGATATCATCTTCCAGGTTCTTGATCCTGGAAATACGTACACCTGCTGCAGGTATGATCTCATACAATGTTACAGTTGGGCCAACGGTGGCAGATATACGCTGAATATTGATATCATAATTCTTCAGCGTGTTGATGATCTGGTTCTTGTTATTTTCCAGTTCAGCAGCATCCTGTACAATTTTTTCACTTCCATGATTTTCCAGCAGGTCAAGAGAAGGGAATTTATAATCCCGAAGGTCGAGAATAGGATCATAAGGTTTCAGCTGCTGCACCTTTTCAGCCGTCATCTTTTCTTCAGCAGGTTTTTCCTCAACAGTTTTTATTTCAAGTTCAAGTCCGGAAGGAACCGCTGCTACCGGTTTTGTCTTTTGCGGAACAACAGGTTCTGGTTTTATATCTTCAACGATCTCTTCTTTAACCGGTTCCGGTTTTTTGATTTCTTCGGGTTCTTCTTTTTCAATAATATTCAGTTCATGATTTGTCGCTTCAGGTTCCTGTTTGGGAACAATCATCTTTCCGGCATTCCCTTTCATGGTATTGCCTTTCAGATCAGCGGCTATCGTTCCCTCTTCATCAGGCCACTCTTCTTTTGCCAGGCTTTCATCTACAAATAATTTTGCTTCTGCATTCTTATTTTCACGTGAAGGAATTTTAAAATCAGGATTGAAACGCCAGATGATATAAGCCAAAAATGCGACCCCGATAATTCCAATGGCACCGATCTGCCCGATGGTTTTATACATCCAGTCTTTTCCCATATCACCAACAGCGCCTCCCCAGGGAAATGCATTGCCGTTCATGATAACAGAAGCAGTGATACTGATCAATGGCAACCCAACGATGAGGTATTTTAAATTCCTCACAATTGAAAAAACCTTTTTACCAAAGAACAGGTTAACACCAACTACAAAAAATAATGTACAGAGTAAGTAAGACGCAATACCAAAACCTTTGTAAATAAAAAAATGGGAAATATAGGCGCCAAATGTTCCCATCAGGTTGGCCACTTTTGTATCGGTGCCCAACAATAGTTTATATCCATGTTGAAAAACCTTATCCTGGTCTTCATCCCAGGTAAATAAATAAGAAGTGAATGCGATGAAAAAAAGAATTGACATCAGCAGGCAGATACTGCCTGCGATCTTATGGGTACGTTCATCCTTAAGTAATTGTTTTACTTCTATCTCAACTTCCTTTTCCTGCTTAAGTGTATCCGGATCAACTTTCTCCGGTTTTGTTTTTTGTGATTTTGTTTTATTGGCCATCAGTAGCAAAGATATAAAATCAAATGTCATGCTGAGCGATAGCGAAGCATCTCATTATGAGAATTATAATCTGCATCATGAGATCCCTCCTTCGTCGGGATGACAACTGTATGTAGTTTCAGCGAATTTATGTAGGTTTGACAGTAAACCTGCTGTTTTGAAAAAGATTTTTTTTGTACCACTGTTAACTTTCCTGTTTGCAGGTGCTTTTGCGCAAACCGTTCCGGATAGTATGCTGGTAAAGATCGATTCAGTGAGGGATGCATCGGTTATTGAGAAAAGCACTTTACTGTATATCGACAGCGTTGATCATGTAACAGTTGAAAACCTGCCCTTTTCAAAATTTGTCCCGCTTCAAAGCTTTAGTCGCCGGAGCAGGGTGCCACAACAGCTAATTACCAAAAACGCCTACCTGGAATTTTCACTTCAGAATAAAACCGGCTCGGCTGCTGCCTTTTATTTTTTTCCGGGCATGCCATACAAAAATATTATCCTTTATGAAAAAGGGCCGGAAGGGAAATTAAAAAAAAGCGCTATCCAGAAAGGCCGCACTGGCTTTGCCTATGTAACCCTGAACCCATACCAGGCAGCTACTTTTGTATTACAACTCAGGTTTTCCAAAACAGAATTCAATAAGATCAATGCCGTACTTATAAAACCAGATTACCTTGAAACCTATATATTACAACTCACCAATATTTTCCGCGACAGCAGGATCGCCAGTTATATTCTATGCGGCGTATTGCTGATGATGATCTTATTCACGCTGGTAAATTATTTTCTGAATAACAAAAGCAATAAAACCGAATTCCTGTATTTTTTCCTGTATTCATTATGCATGTTCTTTCTCATCTTTTTTTCTGCATACCTGAACAGAAGACCAGGTTGGTTCACTGCATTTTTCAGGGGTTATTTTGACGTTGTGCTGCTAATGGTTGGCACCATCTTTTACCTTTTTTTTATACGGAAATTTTTAGATACTAAGAACAAACACGCCACCCTTGAAAAATTATTTAAAATAGAGATCCGGGTATTGATAGTATTCCTGCTGCTGTTTACATACCTGCATTTTGCAACCGGGAATATACTCCTGGGCAAGATCCTCGAAAACCTGATGAAGATCCTGGCAATGGCGCTGGGCACGGTCTTTATCATTTTGGGCCTGAGGAATAATGATAAATTAATGAAATACCTGGCCATCGGAAGTGCCGCACAGATATTCTTTTCCATTGTATCACTCCTGCTCATTTTTTTCCCGCTACGCGGATCGGAACTTTTAAAATCTGCTTTGTTCTATTTTGAAGTAAGTATCATCATGGCGGTATTCTTTTTCCTGCTTGGCCTGACTTATAAGAACAGGCGTGAACTGATAGAAAAAACAAAAGAACAGGAAGCGATGAAATTAGAAGTGGAGAAAAAAGGTTTTGAAACACAACTGGCTGTTATCAAAGCACAACAGGAAGAACGTAACCGCATCAGCGCCGATATGCACGATGACCTTGGCGCTGGCATGACAACGATCAGGCTCTTCAGCGAACTGGCGAAAACAAAAATGGGCGACAAAACAATTCCTGAAATTGACAAGATATCTGCTTCTGCCAACGAATTACTGAATAAAATGAATGCGATCATCTGGAGCATGAGCAGCAGCAATGATTCGCTTGGAAACATGATCGCTTATATCCGCAGTTATGCACTGGATTATTTTGAAAATACCGGGATAGAATGCAAGATCACTATTCCTGAAAGTTTGCCCGAGCTTGAAGTATCTGGCGAAATAAGGAGAAATATTTTTTTAGTGGTGAAAGAAGCCCTGAATAACATTGTAAAACATTCCGGTGCAACGCTTGTAAAAATTGTGATGCAGAAAGAACCGGAAGGCCTTTCTTTATTAATACATGATAACGGTAACGGGATAGATCTTGAAAAGATCCGGCAGTTTGGCAATGGTTTAAAAAATATGAAGAAAAGAATGGAAGATGTGGATATTGAATTTTCGATTGCAAATGATCATGGCACTGTAGTAAGATTATACCGCAAAACAAGATAATTTCATTCAACTCACTACCAGCACTACACGAAACCGAAACTATCAATTTTTCTTAAAAAAAGAAATACACAACAATAGCCAGCCGGCAATAAAACACAATCCTCCCAACGGGGTTATTGCACCAACCCAGCCGTAACCCGGCTTTACAGCAGCCTGCATCAATGATATAACATACAATGATCCGCTAAATAAAAGAATACCTGCAATAAAAGAACGGCCTGCCCACAGGGTTGTTTTAAAAGGAAAAGAAGCGTACAAAATACCTGTAAGCATCAAAGCAAATGAATGATAAAACTGGTAACGCACGGCAGTTTCAAAAGTTGCCACTGCATGATCGCTCACCATTCCTTTGAGTGCATGCGCACCGAATGCCCCCAATCCTACAGACAATGCCCCAAGTATGGCTGCAATTTTTAAAAATCCTTTATGCATGGTTGTATTTTTCTTTGTGCTCCTTTGCGGCTTCGTGCCTTTGTGGCTATATTAATAATCACAAAGGCAGAAATGCTCAAAGAAGCACAAAGATATATTTAACTGTTTGATATTATTTGCGAAAGGGAATTTACATCAAGCGTTTCGGCATCAAGTGTAAGTGTTGCCTGGCTGTAAAAGGGCGCACGCTCTTTTAATTTCTGTTCAACAAAAAACAACAGCTCTGCTTCATTCACTTTTTTGATCAGTGGCCTTTTTTCTTTTTCGTCGAGTACATTCTTTAAAATATACTGGGGTGTTGCAGACAGGTAAACAGTAATACCATTTTCATTCATGCATTGCATGTTATCATAAAAACAGGGAGAACCGCCACCACAGGAGATGATGCAATTGTCATGTTTAAGAATATCCCTGAGCATACTGGCTTCCTTTACCCGGAAATAATCTTCCCCTGCTTTTTCAAAAATATCAACCACGGATGCTTTTTCCTGTTCTTCTATCAGGGCATCGAGATCGTAGAACTGCATATTGTTTGCTTCGGCCCATAGTTTCCCCCAATGAGATTTACCAGTGCCCATAAATCCTAATATAAAAATTCGCATACACAAAATTAACTGTGTATAAATATAGTAAAAAAGTAATTGGAGAAAATAATCGCGGCAAACTGATCAAAATAAAAAAGCCACTGATTCACTGATTATAAAAATTCTTTTCAGTCAGCATCATCTTCCTGACCTGTATCCAGTATCAAGAATCCAGTATCCGATTATGACTTCTTCTTAAAATCACCCCGCTTCCACGCCTTGATGAATTCATTCCAGGCGAAGGGATTGAATATATTTTGCGGGGCCACCTGTCCGGAATAATATAATTTATTGGCACTCTGCCGCAGGTATTGGTTGGAAGCTTCGCGGCCATCTGCGGGCAATGTTGCCATCAGTAATCGTCGTGTGGCAGCGTTGTTGTTACTTCGGGCAATGGTAATATCATCATCGGGAACTTTTGTATTCACAAAATCCCTTTCAAACTGCTGCCGGCTGATGCGTGGTTTAATGATAGTGGCCGGTAAAAAAACGGTATCATTTACCATTAATTGAATGATGCTGTGCTGGTTTCCCTGCAGGTCTTTGGGAATGCCTACTAACTGCGATTTATACCCGATGCTGGAAAACTCAACCTGGTCGCCCTTTAATACCACGATGCTGAAAACACCACGGTCGTTGGTGATGGTACCCCTGTTTTGCCCTTTTACAATGATACTTACAGATGGAATGCCTTTAAGACTGTCGGCCGTCATTACCACCCCAAAAAGCTGCACTACGGAATCTTTAAAAGTTTCAAACTGCGCTTTGGCTGCCACAGGAAAAATAAAGCTGAGAATAAGAATGTATAGTAAATGTTTTTTCATGCCTGGCAGCTGCCGTTATTTTTTATGCCGCCCAAAGGTATATGGTACAAGAGAGTGACACAACGATGTTTAATATATGTTCAGATGTTTGTTACCAAAATTAGCAACATTTCGCAAATGATAAACAAAGTAAGGGTTTCAATGTTTAATTTTGCGATTGAAAATTGCTTTTTAACAAATAATTGAACGATGACAAACGAAGATATACTGAAAGCGCTGAGTAATGTGCAGGAACCCGACCTTGGCAAAGACCTGGTTACACTAAATATGGTAAAAGATATTGTTGTGAACGGGAACGAAGTTTCATTTACGGTGGTGCTCACAACTCCAGCCTGTCCGTTGAAAGACATGATAAAAAATGCCTGTATCAATGCGATCAGGATACTCGTAAATAAAGAGGCGATCGTAACAGTCAATTTTACGAGTAATACCAGCAGCAACAGGCTTGATGGCAAAACCATTTTAGGCGGCGTAAAAAATATCATTGCTGTAGTGAGTGGCAAAGGTGGTGTTGGTAAAAGTACCGTGGCCGCAAACCTTGCATTGGCGCTGAGTGCCAATGGTGCAAAAGTTGGGCTGATGGATGCAGATATTTATGGGCCAAGCCAGCATATCATGTTTGGCATCCGCGGCGAAAGGCCCTTGATGAAAGAAGATGGTGGCAAAGGATTGATAGTACCGATTGAAAAATTCGGGATAAAGATCATGAGCATAGGTTTACTGATCGATGAAAAGCAAGCAGTGATCTGGCGTGGCCCGATGGTGAGCAGTGCTATCCGCCAATTTGTAACTGAAGTGGATTGGGGCGAACTGGATTATTTAATTATTGATATGCCGCCGGGAACCGGTGATATTCATTTAACAATGGTACAGACCGTACCTGTTACAGGTGTGATCGTAGTAACAACACCTCAGCTTGTTGCATTGGCTGATGCCAAAAAAGGTATTGCCATGTTCGGGCAGGCACAACTAAAAGTTCCTGTGATCGGTCTTGTTGAGAACATGAGTTATTTTATCCCGCCAGATGGCGGGAAAGAATTACCTGATAATAAATATTACATTTTCGGAAAGAACGGCGGCAAGAATTTAGCAGAAGAATTTGATATCCCTTTCCTTGGACAGATACCGTTGGTTCAAAGCATACGTGAAGGCGGCGACCAGGGCGTTCCTGTAATGGTGAGCGATGATGAAATAAGCAAAACCGCATTTGAAGAATTTGCGGGTAACGCTGCCCGTGGTATTGCGATGAGAAATGCAAATATGGCGGCAACGGAAATTCAGGAAATATTGGTGTAAAAAAACGAACACTGATTTCTATGATCAGTAAGATTAAAAGATAAATTATCTTTTAAATAACCTGCATACGCCTTTGTGTAATTATTAATTAGAAATATAAACAGTGATCATAACAAACCAAAATGATCATAAAAATCTGCGTTCTGTTTTAGTTTATGAAAAACATATCGAAACCCATATTAATTCTTCTCATTTTAATTGCATGTAATAACACCAAAAAAATGGCTGATCCAAATGATCAATATAAAAAAACAGCTTTGTCAGCATTACCAGCATTCGATAAAGAAGGCCACCGCGGCTGCCGCGGGCTAATGCCTGAAAATACGATCCCCGCCATGTTACATGCCATAGGCCTCGGTGTAACAACACTGGAAATGGATATTGTTTTTACAAAAGACGGGAAAGCCATTTTATCACACGAACCTTTTTTCAATCATGAAATAACAACAAAACCAGACGGCACGTTCATAGATGAGTCTGCCGAAAAGAATTTCAACATCTATGAAATGAACTATGAAGAAGTGCAGCGGTATGATGTGGGCATGAAACCTCATCCGCGTTTTCCTTCACAGGAAAAAATGAAAGCAACAAAACCATTGCTTGCTGATGTGTTTGCTGCTGTAAAAAAAGATATGATGACAAGGAGAAGGCCTTTTCCTTTTTACAATATTGAAACAAAAACAACCGAAGCAACCGATGACATTTATCATCCCAAACCAGCCGCATTCGTTGATGCATTGATGAAAGTGATCAAAGAAAACCAAATGGAAGAATTTGTGATCATACAATCATTTGATATACGTACGCTGAAATACCTGCACGAAAATTATCCATACATGCTGACCTCATTACTCATTGAGGAAAATGAAGGAAATACTATCAGCGATAAAATAAAAGCAATGGGATTTATGCCTGATATAGTAAGCCCGCATTATTCACTGGTGACAAAAACATTACTGGAAGGCTGGCATTCGCACAACAGAAAAGTAATTCCGTGGACAGTAAATGATAAAAAGGAAATGGAGAGGTTGCGTGCGATGGGCGTTGATGGGATCATTTCTGATTATCCAAATCTATTTAACGAGTGATTTTTTTACCACAGAGTTAATGGAGTTTTTCACGGAATTCACTAAATTATTTCTCTGTGAAAAAACTCTGTGCAGCTCTGTGGTTTATTTTTAATTAACCGTTGGGCAACCATATTTTTCTTTTGCGCCAAACTTATAGGCTATTCCTACTGTAAGACTTGAATAATGATCTTTCATATCTGTGTTTGCAGATTTACTGAATCCATCCAGATAATCGTTATTCATCAGGCGATAAGACCCCTCAAGATTTAAAACAAGTTTTTCCGAAATATGATACCTGATGCCTGCGCCAACTGGCACAACTGCAAGCACATGTGGCGTTGGCGTAGCAATATCCTGCGCCAGTCCCTTTTGTACTGCTGATTCCGGCCCATAATAAGATGTATCAAACCTGCTGTAATCGCGGTTTACATTAACGAAAGACGCTCCCGCACCTGCAAAAACATAGGGCTGGTATTTTGCATCTTCATAACCAGATCCAAGAACATTCCAATGAAAGGAAAGGGTTAACTCTTTTACAGAAGCATTGAATGCAAGGTTTCTGTGCCGCCTGAATTTTGGATTGGCATAAATGGATTCATCACCGGCAAGGTTTGCCATATTGAACATTAACCGTGCAGAAAAAATCCGGTTGATAATTCGTGTTACAGAAATACCTGCTCCCTGCCGGATCGTTTCTTTTGATCCAATTGGATGTATTGTAAGATCACCCTGGTACATATATGCACCAGCATTTATACCGGCCTCCCATTTGGGTGCACTGCCTGTTTGTGCAGATAAATCAGCAGATAAAAAAAGAGATAAAATTAAAATGGGTAAATGGGTAATTCTATTTACAAACATTGGTTACCATTTTCGTGATCAATAAAAAAATCCAATGTAAAATTTCAGGATACTTAAGAGTTTTAATTAATGTAATTGGGAAATAGCTTGTCTTAAAAAGCAAAACACAGGCCTTTTATTGTGTACTAACAAAGTTTTAACATGAAATGGGGGTAAATGCAGATGGGTATTAGCTTTTAGCTAGATATGTATGTAGAAATTTCCCTACAAAAAACTTAAGAAATTAAAACAAATCCGGATAATTATTAATAGCTAATAATTTGATATCAACAGGTTATGTAAGCGAAAGCCAGTCAGAGGCATTTTTAAAATTGAGTTTATCAATCAGTACTTGTGGAAAATTCATCGACTCAATTAATTTTCCAGGATGGTGCTCGCCTAAAGGAAAAGGGTAATCACTTCCCAGGCAGATCTGGTCCTCTCCCATCACATCAATAATAAACTGCATGGCCTGTTTATCGTGCACCAGGCTATCGATCCAGAATTTGCCGATATAGTTACGTGGGTTGATGGAATTATCTATGGCAACGAGATCCGGGCGTACGTGGAAGCCATGTTCTATTCTGCCTATCGTTGCAGGAAATGATCCGCCACCGTGTGCGAAAGCTACTTTTAATTTTGGGAATTTTTCGAACACACCGCCGAATATCATGGAACAGATTGCCCTGGAAGTTTCTGCCGGCATTCCTACCAGCCATGGTAACCAGTATTTCTGCATCTGGCCCTCTCCCATCATTTCCCATGGATGGATAAATAAAGAGCAACCAAGTTTTTCTGCAGCTTCATAAAAAAGAAAGAACTGGGGATCGCTTAAATTAATGCCATTGATATTACTGCCGATCTCAAGTCCGGGCATTTTTAATTCATTAACGCAACGTTCCATTTCCCGGATGGCAAGTGTTGTATCATGCATGGGCACAGTGCCAATACCAATAAATCGTTTGGGATCTTTTGCAACGGTATCAGCAATATGGTCATTTAAAAAACGGGAGGTCTCCAGGCAATCTTTTGGCTTTGCCCAATAATTAAACAGCACAGGAATGGTGGACAACACCTGTATACTCACATCAGTTTCATCCATTTCTTTTATGCGAACATTTGCATCAAAACAATTTGCATCTACTTCCCTGAAAAGTTTATCGCCTTTCATCATGCATGCTTTGCAATTGCGGTGTTCGAGATGTATGAATTCTCCATAGCCAAATTTTGCTACCCAGTTGGGCATTTTATCGGGCATGATGTGAGTGTGGATGTCGATCTTCAAAACGGAACGCTGATTTTTATGATTATTAAGTTTAAGTGGATTTATAATCTAAAGAAAATACTTTTCGTTTAAACGTAGCATTCTTCCCAAAGTTCAGAAGAATCCCAACTTCAATTTCGGTTGCACGAAGGTAATTTGTTAGTTGTGCTTCATTTTCAATACAAATATCAGTAGCTGCTTTTACTTCAACTATAACACAATTATTTACGATGATGTCAGCAATATAAAATCCTATTTTTTCATTATCGTAAAACACATCAATAGGGCATTGTGCTTTACAATCAAACCCCAGCTTCCTTAGCTCGATGCATAATGCATTTTCATATATCTTTTCAAGAAAACCATAGCCAAGTTTGTTATACACTATATAAAAATTGCCCCGGTTATTTCAGAATGTTTATAATTATCTGTCATGCTTTGATCTTAGTCACTCATAAAAATCTGCGTTCCGTTCTCAACCCTTTTTTACCGGAGGTGCCATCACACTTCCACATTTATCACAGGTCCGTTTATGCTCATCAGCATAAAATCCTTCCATTACGGGTGGCAATTGTTTTACAATATCTGATACGTGTAGATGTTCTTCATATAATTTATTGCCGCAGTTCTCGCAATACCAAAGAAATCCGTCTTCCTCCGTCTCCCTTACTTTTTCTATCACAAGTCCAACTGTATTGGGGCCACGTTGAGGAGAATGTGGCGTTTTTGGTGGCAATAAAAATATATCACCTTCATTGATCTCAATATCCCTCGGTATTCCATTTTCGATGATCTTTACTACAATATTCCCTTCCACCTGGTAATACAATTCCTCGGTTTCATTGTAATGATAATCCTTGCGTGCATTGGGCCCGCCTACCACCATTACGATAAAATTTTCGGCATCTTTATAAATACATTGATTGCCCACAGGCGGTTTCAGCAGGTCACGGTGTTCGTCGATCCATTTTTTTAAATTGAAAGGAGATGCTATAGCCATAACAAACGATTTAGAATTGAAAGGTAAGAAAGATGCCGGATACAAGATACAGGATACCGGATATTTGGGATAAAAGAATTTAAAACCTTCACCAAAATATCCAGACAAAATTATCATGCGATAATCAGTGAATCAGTGACAAGCTTTATTTACCTTTAACCCATGCAACTCGATATCCCTTATCACCTCGAAAATTTTATCGGAGGAAATTTTATCGGACCGCTCAGCGGAAAATTCATTGACAATGTAAATCCTGCTACAGGAGAAGTTTATGGACAAATTCCCAACAGCAATGAAAAAGATGTTGATGCTGCCGTTCATGCTGCCCAACAAGCATTCGCTTCCTGGTCGGTCACCACACTTGAAAAAAGATTTGAGGTTTTAAACCGCATTGCCGAACTTATCGATGAAAATTCGGAAGCACTTGCATTGGCAGAAACGAATGATAACGGCAAACCATTGTGGTTAAGCAAACAGGTAGATATTCCAAGGGCATCTTCCAACTTCAGGTTCTTTGCAACAGGTATCATGCATTTTGCAGCCGAGAGCCATAGCATGGAAGACAAAGCGATCAATTATACCTTACGCCAACCAATTGGTGTTGTTGGTTGCATTTCTCCCTGGAACCTACCACTTTATTTATTTACCTGGAAAATTGCCCCTGCCCTGGCCGCAGGAAATTGTGTGATCGCAAAGCCATCTGAAGTAACACCAGTCACTGCTTTTTTGCTGGGAAAGATTTGCAAAGAGGCTGGTTTGCCCGACGGTGTTTTAAACATTGTTCATGGCAACGGCCCCGATTGCGGTGAAGCCATTGTAAAACACACAGAGATAAAAGCGATTTCATTTACAGGAAGTACCAGGGCTGGCGAACAGATCGCAGCTGTGGCTGCGCCGATGTTTAAAAAATTATCACTCGAACTTGGCGGTAAAAACCCCAATATCATATTTGCAGATTGTGACTGGGAAAAAATGATGCAGACAAGCATCCGTTCTTCTTTCAGCAACCAGGGACAGATATGTTTGTGTGGCAGCAGGATATTGATCGAATCATCGGTGTACGAAAAATTTAAAAATGAATTTGTTGAACGTACTAAAAAATTAACTGTTGGAGATCCGCTGGATGAAAGATCAAAACAAGGATCTATTGTTAGTAAAGTTCATTTTGATAAAGTGATGAACTGTATTGAAATTGCTAAACAGGAAGGCGGAAAGATATTATGCGGAGGCAATTCAATCAAACCAACCGGAAGATGTGTAAACGGATACTTTATTGAACCAACTGTAATTGAAGGCCTGGGACCAAATTGCAAAACGAACAAAGAAGAGATTTTTGGCCCGGTTGTTACACTGCAGCCATTCAATACGGTTAAAGAAGCCCTTGAACTTGCCAATGCAACGAGTTACGGTTTGGCATGTACGATCTGGACACAGGATATTTCAAAAGCGAATATAGTTGCCGGAAAAATTGAAAGCGGGATCGTCTGGATAAATTGCTGGCTGCACCGCGACCTTCGAACAGCATTTGGCGGTGTTAAGAACAGTGGTGTTGGAAGAGAAGGCGGTTGGGAAGCATTGAGATTTTTTACAGAAGCAAAAAATGTTTGTATACAATTTTAAAATAACCACAGAGTTTAACACAGAGCCATATGAATGTTTTTAACTCCGTGCAAAAAACTCAGTGAACCTCCGTGGTAAAAGTATGAAAGAGATAATAAATACAGCTAGTGCTGCAAAACCATTAGGCGCTTATCCTCACGCAAGGAAAGTGGGCAATCTTCTATTTCTTTCCGGGATTGGAAGCAGGAGTGCAGTAGACAATAATATCCCCGGCTTGGAATTAGATGAAAAAGGGAATATCCTAAAATATGATATCGAAGCAGAGTGCCATTCTGTATTCGCCAATGTAAAAGCAGTGCTGGAAGCAAGTGGCAGCAGTTGGGACAAGATCGTAGATGTTACCGTTTTTCTAACAAACATGAAAAATGATTTTCCTGTTTACAATAAGCTGTACGGAGATTATTTTAAAGAAGTGAATGCATGCCGCACAACAGTAGAAGTAAAAAGTTTACCTACGCCTATTGCAATAGAATTAAAAGTGATAGCAACTGTAGAATAGAACGCTGATATTTATGATTGCAAGATTAACGCAGATATTTCTTAACAAATCATACCAATCATATAAATCTGCGTTCCTGTATTAAAAAAGACAAGTATGAAATTTGAGAATAGCTTAGACTTCGCAAAATATTTAGATGAGAAAGATCCGTTGAAAAATTTCCGGGAGAAATTTTATATACCAATGATCAATGGCAAAGAAAGTATTTACTTCACCGGCAATTCATTGGGATTACAACCAAAAACCACCCAGGATTATGTATTGAATGAACTGGAAGACTGGGCTAATTATGGTGTTGAAGGGCATTTTCACGCAAGAAACCCCTGGGTAAGCTATCATGAAATGTTTTCTTCGTTGCTTGCAGAAATTGTTGGCGGCTTACCGGATGAGATCGTTTGCATGAACCAGTTAACGGTGAACCTGCACCTGTTAATGACAAGTTTTTACCGTCCTACAAAAGAGCGTTATAAGATAATTTGCGAAGCCAAAGCATTCCCCTCCGATCAATACGCATTAGCCTCACAGGCACAGATACACGATCTTGACCCTGCTAAAACTATCATAGAAGTTGAGCCAAGAACAGGTGAATACATGATCCGCACAGAAGATATCCTCGCTGCAATCAAAGAACATGGAAAAGAAACAGCCGTTGTCATTTTTGGTGGAGTTAATTATTACAGCGGGCAGGTATTTGATATGCAAACAATAACAAAAGCTGCACATGAAGCCGGTGCTTACTGCGGATTTGACCTGGCACACGCAGCTGGAAATATTGCTTTGGAATTGCACGACTGGGATGTTGACTTTGCCTGCTGGTGTTCATATAAATATTTGAATAGCGGCCCTGGCGGGGTTGCGGGTGCATTTATACATCAAAAACATATCAGCAATAAAAAAATGATCAGGCTTGCGGGCTGGTGGGGACAGGAAAAAACGAACCGCTTTAAAATGGAAAAAGATTTCGATCCTATTCCAACTGCAGAAGGCTGGCAACTGAGCAATGCACCCGTATTGAGCATGGCTGCTCACAAGGCTTCCCTTAATATTTTTGCAGAAGCCGGAATGGATAACTTAATTGCCAAAGGAAAATTACTTAGCAGTTATTTGTTATTCATTCTTGATGAGATCAACCGGTCTGTTACGGAAAATATCATCGAGGTCATTACACCACAAAATGAAACCGAAAGAGGTTGCCAGGTTTCTATGCTGATGTTGCAGGACGGCAAAAATATTTTTGAAGCATTGAAAAAAGAAGGCGTTATCGCAGACTGGAGAGAACCAAATGTTATCCGTATAGCCCCTGTTCCATTGTACAATAGTTTTGAAGACATTTATAAATTTGGCGAGATCATTTCAAAAATGATCGCATAAAAAATAATGACATGAGCAAAAAAAACATAACCATCATCGGCGCAGGGCTTGTAGGATCGCTCTTATCCATTTACCTGGCAAAGCGTGGTAATAAAGTTTCTATCTATGAACGCAGGCCTGATATGAGGAAAGAAAAAATGAGTGCAGGAAAATCAATCAACCTTGCATTGAGTGATCGAGGCATCAGGGCTTTGGAAGAAGTTGGCATCATGGATGAAATAAGGAAGATCGCCATTCCAATGAACGGAAGACAAATGCACAACATGGATGGAAGCTCAGCATACCAGCCATATGGCAAAGAAGGTCAATACATAAATTCTGTTTCAAGAGGAGAACTGAATAAAAAACTAATGGACCTTGCTGAAGAAAATGGCGTGGAAATATTCTTCAATGAAAAATGTGACAGCATTGACTGGAATAAGAATACCATTAGTTTTGAAAATACCATTCACCCCGGATATTCATTGATCAATTCCGATCTTATTTTTGGAAGTGATGGTGCATTCTCTGCTGCAAGGCTTACACATCAACTTCAACACGACCGTTTCCAATACCAGCAATACTATATTGATTTTGGATATAAGGAATTAAATATCCCGCCGGGAGAAAACGGAAGTTTCTTATTAGAGAAAAATGCGTTGCATATATGGCCAAGGGGAAATTATATGCTGATCGCTTTACCAAATATTGACGGAAGTTTCACCTGCACTTTATTCTTTCCGTTTGAAGGTGATCCATCTTTTAAATCGCTTGATACAAATGAAAAAGTAAGGTCATTTTTTGATGCAACATTTTCTGATGCATCGAAACTAATGCCGACCCTTGAACATGATTTTTTTAATAACCCAACGGCCTCATTGGTAACAGTGAAATGTTTTCCGTGGATAAGGGGTGATAAATTTGCGTTAATAGGTGATGCAGCACATGCGATTGTACCGTTCTTCGGACAAGGCATGAATTGCGGTTTTGAAGATTGCTCGGTATTGAATGGTTTGATCGATAAACACAGTGAGCATTGGGAAGCTATCCTGCTGGAATACCAGGCACTGCGCAAACCCGATGCCGATGCCATTGCCGATCTTGCATTGAATAATTTTGTTGAAATGCGTGACAAGGTTGCTGATCCGAAATTTTTATTACAGAAAAAAATAGAAGCAAAGATCAGCGCTAAATACCCGGGTAAGTGGCTGCCGGCTTATTCACAGGTTACATTCAGTCCGCATATACGATACAGTGATGCATTGAAAAGTGGCATACGCCAGGAATCGATCATGCAGAAAGTAATGGATGTTCCGGGTATTGAAGAAAAATGGGAACATGAAGAGATTGAAAAAATGATCTTAAATCTCATCTCATAAAACTGCATCGATGGTATGCCGTACAAGTGAGCCCCGCCGCGGCGGGGACGATGTTGAAAAAAGAAATATAGCCGGCCAAAAAATTAACCATGTATAAATTACCATATTTTACAGAGGAAGACAAGGATACAGTAATTGCATTCATGAAAGAAAATGCATTTGCCGTGGTAACGGGTGCTGGAGAAGAATATCCTGTAGCATCGCATTTACCTTTGAACTTTGAGACAAGAGGAGAAAAAATTTTTCTTACGGGTCATCTCATGAGAAATACAGATCACCACAAAGCATTTGAAAAAAATGAAAATGTGTTGGTCATATTCAACGGGCCGCATTGTTTTGTAACCGCTGAATGGTACAGCGACTCAGCCGTTGGAAGCACCTGGAATTATATTACTGTTCATGCAAAAGGGAAAATAAAATTTTTAGATGAAGCTGCCACCAGTAAAGCTGTGAATGATATTACCAATAAATACGTTGGAACAGGCAATGCTGCATCTTTCGATAAATTATCGGATGAATATATTAGTAAAATGGTAAAAGCAATTGTTGGTTTTGAGATTGAAGTAATAAGTTTCGACAACGTTTTTAAATTAAGTCAGAACCGAAATGAAACGGATCAAAAAACAATCATTGCGAAACTGAAAGAAAGAGGTGACGGGCAATCCGTTGCCATTGCAGATGCTATGGAAAAAAGATTGACAACAGGCACAGTTAATAGTTAAGAACAAATGCATAGAAAAATTTTAATAGAAGAGATAAGGAATAAAAGATCGTACCTATGTGTTGGGTTAGATACTGATATCAATTTAATTCCTAGGCACTTGAAAGAAAGGCCAAATGCCATATTTGAGTTCAATAAACAGATCATAGACGCAACCAAAGATCTTTGTGTGAGTTATAAAATAAATACTGCTTTCTATGAAGCAATGGGCATCAAAGGCTGGGAAGCGATGGAACAAACGGTGAATTATATTCCCGCTACTCATTTTAAAATTGCTGATGCAAAACGTGGTGATATCGGCAACACTTCTTCTCAATATGCAAAAGCATTTTTTGAAACACTGAATTTTGATGCCATTACCATTGCGCCTTATATGGGAGAAGACAGCATACGTCCGTTTCTGGAATATGAAAATAAATGGGCAATTGTACTTGGCCTCACAAGCAATAAAGGTGCGTTTGATTTTGAAATGCTGAAAGTGGTTCGTGAGGACAAGAATGATGGCGGTCACACAAACTATGGTAATGAAGTTGTTGGTCAGGCGACCAACAACGGAGATGAATTATACTTATATGAAAGAGTTTTGGAAACTGTAAGCAAATGGGGCAATACGGATAACCTGATGTTTGTTACCGGTGCCACACAAGCCGGTCAGCTAAGCAACATAAGAAAAATAATCCCTGATCATTTCCTATTGGTTCCGGGTGTAGGCTTCCAGGGAGGAAGTTTAAAAGAAGTTTCCCAACATGGCATGAATAAAGATTTCGGTTTACTCGTAAATGCATCCAGGGCGATCATCTACGCAGGAAATGAAGAAAATTTTGCAATGGAAGCAAGGGAGATCGCCAGCCAGTACCAGGCAGAAATGTCTTCATTGATGTAAAAAAACTTACATGCTAAATATGTTGAACGGTATTTTTCTCAATGTAATTCAACATTACCTTTATAAAAAATCAACCATGAAATTATTACCTCTTCTATTCGGTTTTTCATTGCTCGCTCATATCTCAAATGCACAGCAAACTGCAGAACCTGCAGATAAAGTTTTAGCAGCTGCTTATAAACAGGCTGTAAAAGAAAACAAACAGGTGATCGTGATGTTTCATGCAAGCTGGTGTGGCTGGTGCCATAAAATGGACGCTTCCATGAATGATGAAAGCTGCAAAAAATTCTTTTCAGATAATTATGTGATCGTTCATTTAACTGTAGAAGAATCTGCTAAAAATAAAAACCTGGAAAACCCAGGTGCTGATGTAATAAAAGCTAAATATCATGGAGAAAAAGCCGGGCTTCCTTTCTGGCTGATCCTTGACAATAAGGGTACTTTGATTGGTGATAGTTATATACGTCCGAAAGGAACTTCATTGGATGTTCCCGGTGATAATATCGGTTGCCCCGCAGATGAAAATGAAGTAACTGCGTTCATTGAATTGCTGAAAAGATCTTCTTCTTTAAAAGATGACCAGCTTGCGGTTATTGCAGCACGTTTTAAAAAGAATAAAAGCTAAACACTAA
>Ga0209023_10001162_pt1 | contig 36246 bp, 31 predicted proteins | sample LakOneMetagenome_FD_187468 | JGI IMG/M metagenome (GOLD analysis project Ga0209023, IMG submission 187468) | Freshwater and sediment microbial communities from Lake Erie, Canada (SPAdes) (version 2) | ecosystem: Environmental > Aquatic > Freshwater > Lentic | place: Lake Erie, Canada...
CAGCCTATCAGACCGCAGCGGTGATCCACTGCTGCAGCTTCTGCTTCGGCGCGGCGCCGACCTGGCGCGAGGCCATCTCGCCGCCCTTGAAGATCATCAGGGTCGGGATCGACATCACGCCGTACTTCGAGGCCGTCTTCGGGCTCTCGTCGACGTTGAGCTTCACGATCTTGACCTTGTCGCCCATCGCGCCGGAAATTTCGTCGAGCGCGGGTGCGATCATGCGGCAGGGGCCGCACCATTCGGCCCAGAAATCGACGACCACAGGCCCGGTCGCCTTGAGCACTTCGGCTTCGAAATCGGCGTCAGAAACCTTGCCAACGGCCATGGGAATACCTCGTTCGGTTGATTGGGGCGCGGGTAGCGGAAAGAATCGCGCTTCGGATGATGCGGCAAACCTATGAATGCGACCTTGCCGGGTCAAGCACGGTCATCCCTTTGGATGACGGCGGCCAGCTCCGCGTCCAGCGCAGGGGCTGAAATCTCCATAAATTCCGCCGTTTCGGTCCAAAGCAGCGCAGCACGCACCGGCTGCTGGGGATAAAGTCGGCCGAGTACGGCCCGGTATAGCGCCAGTTGGCGGACATATCCCTTCGGCGCCTCGGCTGCCTGCGCCGGCGGGGCGTGGTTGGTCTTGAAATCGACGATCAGAACCTCGTGATCGGTCACCACCAGGCGGTCGATCTGCCCGGAAACCAGCGCCGGCCGCCGGTTGGGCCGCTCCAGCCGCCCGACGATCGAAACCTCGGCGCGGCTGCCGGGCGCAAATACCGCTGCGAATCGCGCGTCGGCAATCAATGTCAGCGCGCTTTCCGCCAGGGCGCGCTGTTCGTCGATGCTCCAGCCGTCGGCGTTGCGGGCGAGGTAGGCCAGCGCAGCGTCGCGGCGGTTTGCAGCCGCGATATCAGGCAGCGACTGCAGCAGCCGATGGGTCAACGTACCGCGCTGAAGCGCGCGGGTTCGCTGCGCAATCGAATCGCCGCTGCGGATCGGATGGCTGTCTCGTTCGGCGGGATCGGAAGGTCGCAACGCACTGTCCGCCGACCCTTCCGGCTGCGCCGGCGTCAGCAGCCAGTTCGGCAGCGCGATCGACGCAGCCGCAGGCGCAGCAGCGGCGGCGCCGGTCGAGGCGGCAGTTTCTTCCGCCAGCGTGTAGCGCGTGACCTTGCCATTCGGCGTTTCGAATTCCTGCACTTGCAGGTCGGAGCGTTCCAGGCCCTTGGTGATCAAATCGTACCAGGACAATTTCCGCACCGTGTTCATGTTGCCGGGCAGGCAGCCGCCGACGATCAGCCGATCGGCCGCGCGCGTCATCGCTACGTAAAGCAGTCGGCGATATTCATCCTCGGTATCTGATATCATCGCCGCGCGCGCGGTGATGACGGAGGCTGGATCCTCGGCCTTGCGGCCGGCCCACACCACTACGCCCGGCGCATGCGGACCGGCATTGCCCTGCGGCAGGTTGATCAGTTTCAGCCGCTGCGTGTCCGACGGCGAGGTCGTGGTGTCGACCAGGAACACGACGGAAGCCTCAAGGCCCTTGGCGCCGTGCACGGTCATGACGCGGACTTCGTCGCGCGAGATTTCCATGTCGCGCTTCACTTCGGTGTCGGCCGCGCGCAGCCACGCCATGAAACCCTGCAGCGAAGCCGGCGCCTTGCGCTCGTAGTTCAGCGCCAGTTCGAGAAATTCGTCGAGCGCATCGTTGGCCTCATGCCCGAGCCGTTGCAGGATGCGCGCGCGACCGCCATCGCCGCCGAGCAGCCAGGCGTAGAATGCAAACGGCGTCTCGTGGACGACGCGGCGTTCGCACTGCTCGAGCCGCCACAGTCCGTCGCGCAACAGGCCATCGGCAGCGGCGCGGGCGGTCAGCGCTGCACGCAGCGAGCCCTTGCGGTCGCGCGCCAGCTTGAACAGGTCGTCGTCGCTGAGGCCGAACAGCGGGCTCTTCAGCGCCACCGCCAGCGCGAGGTCGTCCTGCGGCAGCAGCAGCGCATCCGCGAGGTTCATCAGGTCGATGATCGCGATGTGCTCGGTCAGCTTCAGCCGGTCGGCGCCGGCGACCGGAATGTTGGCGTGCTTCAGCGCCTGGATCACGGCGTCGAACGCATTGCCGCGCCGCCGCACCAGCACCAGCATGTCGCCGTAGCGCAGCGGCCGGCGCGCGCCGGTGCTGCCGGTCATGGTGCCGCTTGCGACCAGCGACTTGATCTCGGCCTGAATCCGCCGCGCGAGCTTCACTTCGGGGCTGGTCAGCGCGACGCCGTCGAACGGCGCGCGCCAACCCTCGATGTCCTCGCGCTTGTCGGCTTCGGCGAGCTCCCAGAGATCGATCAGGCCGGGACCGGCATCCGTGAGCCAGTTGTGGACGGGATGGCCGGTCTCGACCGAATGGATGCTCTTGTAGATATCCTGCTCGCGGAAAACATGGTCGACCGATTGCAGGATCGCGGGCCCCGACCGGAACGAATAGGTGAAGGAAACCGGATCGAACTTCAGCCCGGCATCCTCGAACTTCTTCTTCAGCTCCCGCCGCCGCAGGTCGAATTCGCGCGGCGCGGCGCCCTGAAACGAGAAGATCGACTGCTTCTCGTCGCCGACCGCGAACACCGTGCGCACCAGACCGTCGCGCGCGCCGGCGCCGGAGGTGAATTCGGAAATGATGTGGGCGACGATGTCCCATTGCCGCGGGCTGGTATCCTGCGCCTCGTCGATCAGCACATGGTCGACGCCGCGATCGAGCTTGTAGTGCACCCACTCGGCGGAGACGCTGTTGAGCATCGCCAGCGTCCTGTCGATCAGGTCGTCATAGTCGAGCAGGCCGCGTTCCAGCTTCTCGCGCCGGTAGTTCGCGGCCGCCGCGGTGGCGATATGCAGCAGCGCTTCGGTGCGATCGCGGGCGGTGACGGCGCGGCGGCGTTCGATCAAGGGGCCGATACGCAGCGCTTCGGCTTCGAACAGCCGGCCGACGACTGGATTGGCGTCAATGAACTTTTTGGTCACGACCGATTTGCGCGGCGTCCGGTCGGCTTCGGTGAGGAACACGCCGAAATATTCGTCGACCTGAGCCGCACCGGTGAACACCAGCGCTTCGCGTAGTCGCGCGGCCTGGTCCTGATCGGTCTTGTTGCCGGTATCGAGAACGGTGGCGATTTCGTGCCAGCGCGAGCGCGGCAAATTCGGTCCGTCGACGATGGCGCGTTCGACGTCCTCGATGCGATCGTTCGGATCGACGCCAAGCGCCGCCGAGATCTGTGAGGCGGCGATATCCGCGCTGCCGGCGCCGTCGGTCCAGGCCATGAAATGATCGCGGCTCAGACATGCCTCGCGCACCACGTCCTTGAAGGTGACGTCGGCGGCGCTCGCCATCGCCGTCATCAGCGCGCGTCCGGTGGCGCTGTCGGGATGACGCGACGCCTCCAGGAACACGGCCAGGTTGGCGCGCTCCATCATCTCGGTCTGGTCGCGGTCATCGAGCACGGCAAAGCGCGCCGGCACATTCGCCTCGAAAGGAAATTGCTGCAGCAGCCGCGTGCACAGCGCGTGGATGGTCTGCACCTTCAGCCCGCCCGGCGTTTCCAGCGCACAGGCAAACAGTTTGCGCGCGTCGCGCCGCAGCCTGGCGGTGGGGTGGGCGATGCCTACTTCCCGAATGGCGGCATTCAATTCGTCATCATCGAGCGTGACCCAATGACCGAGCGTCGTAAACACCCGTTCCGCCATGTTGGCGGCGGCGGCCTTGGTGAAGGTGATGCAGAGGATTTTCTCCGGCGCGACGCCGTCGAGCAGCAGCCGGATCACGCGCTGAACCAGCACGTGGGTCTTGCCCGAGCCGGCATTGGCCGAGACAAAGGCGGACGCAGCCGGATTGGACGCGCGCTGCTGCGTATCGCGTACCGCGGGCGGGATGGTGCGCGGAGCTTTCACCATTCCTCGATCCCCAGCCCGCCGGCCGCCGACCATTCCTTGATGCGAGCGAGATCGTCATAAGCGCCGTAGCGGTTCGACCACATCGAGAGATTCAGCGAGGTGTAGGCCTGATCCTCGTTCTCGAACGTGCGGATCAATTCCTCCAGCTTCAGCCGCGCTTCGGCGGCTGCGGCGTCGGGCGGCTGCGGCGTATCGTTGTTGCGGATTTTCAGTTCCAGCGTGCGCTGCAGGCCGGGCGGGTTGTTGCCGCTGAGCCTGACATAGACGAGTTCGCCGACGGTGGAATCCGCCGGAATGTCCTTGAAGCCGCCTTCGCGCAGGATCGCGGCCTCCAGCGTCAGTTGCGGCGACAGGCCCATGCGGACCTGCTTGCCGGTCGGCGGTTGCCCGGTCTTGTAATCGAGGATCGCAAAGCTGCCGTCGTGGCGCTGCTCGATGCGGTCGGCGCGCGCCGAAAGGATGAAGGTCCGTTCGTTGTCGAGCGGAATGCCGATTTCGCCCCGCGTCTCGGCCAGGATCTTGGCGAGGTTGTCGCGCCGGGCCGTTTCCCAGTCGGCGAACCAGCCCGCGATGCGCTGAAACCGCGGCCACCACAGCGCCTTTGCTTCCGGCCGCTCCATCAGCGGCGCGAAGTGCTTTTCGCCGATGCCCCGCAGCGTCGCAACGATGTCGGGCGGAAGGGCCGCCGCGTAGGTTTCGGTGAATTCGCCGAGCGCATCATGGATCGCCGAGCCGCGATCGGCCGCCGACAGCGGCATGTCGACGGGATCTAGCGGATCGAGCCGCAAAATGTACTTCGCGTAGATTGTATAGGGATCGCGCAGCCAGTCCTCGATCGCGGTGACCGACAGCTTCAGCGGTCGGGCCGCGCGTGGCGGTTTCGGTGCAGGCTGCGGGATCGGTTCGATCTTCTCCGGCTTGTCCAGTTCGTCGGCGAAGCGGACATAGCTTTCGCCGGCGCGCTTCGCCTCGTTCCAGCGCGCTTCGCCGGCGACGGCCTCGAGCCGATGCAGGAAGCGCGAGGCCACGGCCGGCGCGCCGCCGACTTTGGCCGAATGGGTGAGGATCACCTCGCCATGCCCGAGCAGTTGCGCGAAGTCGTGCGCGGAAAGGCCGATGCGTCGTTCCGGCAGATCGAGGCCGAGTTCATGCCGCATCGGCCGGCTCAGCCACGGATCGACCCGTGGCGCCGGCGGCCACACGCCCTCGACCAGTCCGCCGAGAATGACGCGATCGGATTCCGTCAACCGCGCTTCGAGCTGGCCGTAGATCTGCAGATGCGCGTTGGCGTGTTCCGGCCGCCGCACCACACGGTCGGCAAAAGCGGTCTGGAACACTTCCGCGTAGTCGCCGAGCTGCACTGAAAGCCCGCTCTGCTTCTGCTCGCCGAGCAATTCGTCGAACGCCGCCGCCAGCACCGAGCCCGCGCTGCCGTCGAACACCACGGCCATGCCGTCCTGATCGGAGGAGAGGGCGGTCAGGATCTCGTAGTGGCGTTGCGCCAGTTCGGCGAAATCATAGGGCTTCGACGGCGCCACGCTCTCCAGCGGCGCAAAAGCGGTTTGAAGTGCTGATATCAGCGAACGGGCCAGATCGAGTTCTTCTCCTCTCAGCCTGGTGCGTAGTTCGGAACGATGCAGCGAAGAAGTCTCGCCGTTGTTGAGTTTCGCAAGTTCGCTCCGGAACCGATCGAAGTCGCGGGCAAGGCCGCTGCAGCCGGCTTGCGGGCGGGTGCCGCGCAGCACCGCGAGTTCGAGCACCTCGATGGCGCGCTTGTGGCTGCCATAGGCGCCGCCGAGCCGGAACAGCGGATGCTTCAGCAGCGCCAGCAGGGTCGGCGGCTCCAGCCCTCTGGCGGCGGCTTCGGCGGTCAGCCGCGCAAAGATCCCGGCGGAAGTATCGGTCAGGGCGTCGCCGCCGGAATCGTCGAATTCGAGATTCCAGCGCGTCAGCGCCGCCATCACCCGCCGCGCCAGCGCGCGGTCCGGCGTCACCAGGGCGGCCGATTTGCCGAGATGCCGCGCCTCGCGCATCGCGATCGCGATCGCAAGCGACTCCATTTCGGAGTTCGGCGCTTCGACCACCGCGAGATGGGTCATCCCGGCTGAAATCTTCGCGGCGACATCCGGCTGCGCCAGCCGGTCGTGCCATTGTTCGGTCGCGCTCGACGGCCGCATCGTCTCCGATACCAGCACGTCGCGTCCCAATGCCGATGGCGCGCCGAGGATTTCCACGTCGCTGCGCTTGATGCCGAAACGATCCAGCAGGCCCTGCATTGCGAATTGCGGATGGTTCGACGACGGCTGCGTTTCGAACTTGCCTTGCGCGTTCCTGATGCCGCCGATGATCTGCCAGGCGTCGTCGTCGAGATCGGTGTCGAGCCCGGGCAGCACCACCGCGCCCTGCTTCAGGTTGGCGACGACGGCGAGGAATTTTGCGGTCGTCGGCATCGAGCCGGTCGAGCCTGCGGCAATCACCGGACCGTCGTGATGGGTGGCGAGGCGCGCGGCCTCGGCGTCGATCAGGCGGTCGCGCCGCTCGGCGGGTTCGAGCTTGCCGATTTCCTTCAGATGCTCCGGCCAGATCTGGCGCGCGATGCGCAAGAATTGCAGCGAGTGCTGCCAGTATCGGTCGAGCTGATCCGGCACCAGTCTGTCGAGCGCTTCCCAGGCGACGCCGCGCGTCACCATGTCGTCCATCAGCCGCGCCAGGTCGCCGGCCAGCGCCAGTGTCGAGGCCGGACCGCCAACCACGAGCGGCGACAGTACCGGGCCCTTCGCCCAGGCGGCCACGAGATGCGCGAGCGTCAATCGCCGTTCGAGTTCGCCGAGCCGAGCGGGGATATCGAGTGGGGCCACACCACCGAACTGTTCGGAGCTTTCCGAGAACGCCAGTTCGTCCTCGTCGATGTCGCCGAGCGCCACGATGCGCGGGAGGATCGCGGCGTCGGTCTTCAACTCGTCGAGAAAGATTTCGCGCGCCAGCCGTAGCGAACGCCGGGTCGGCAGATAGAGCGTGGCGCGCGCCAGGTTCAGCGGGTTGCTGCGGGCTTCGAATCCATCGACCAGCCGGTTATCGACCAGCGCGGCGATGACGGTGCGCAACAGCGGCACGGAGACGGGAACGCTGAAAACGCGCATGGGCTTCCTGATTCGAGATCAGGGGCCAATATAGGGAGCGATTGGCCACCAATCTACGTCGTCCCTGCGAACGCAGGGACCCATACCGCGTGATCTATCGGTAAAGCAGGGTGGCTGACGCCTTGCGCAACGACCAAAGCCGGTGGCTATGGGTCCCTGCGTTCGCAGGGACGACAATCTAAGCCACGCTCTCCAGAAACGCCTCTTCGGCGTCCTGCACCGCCTCGGGGGTGCCGACATGCATCCAGACGCCGTCGAGGCGGAGGCCGAACAGCCGTTCCTGTTCGTTGGCGCGGTCGAACATTTTCGTCAGCGAGAATTCGCCCTTGGGCGCATCGGCAAACAACGACGGCGACATGATCGCAGCACCCGCATAGACGAACGGCACCACCTGATGTTCCCGGCGCTTGCGCAGCGCGCCATCCGGCAGCATCGTGTAATCGCCGCGGCCGGAGTAGCCGATGCTGCTGGTGGTCGGTGCCATCAACAGCAGGATGTCCATCACTGCAGGATCGAAGTTTTCCGCCATCCGCGTCAGGTTCGGCCGCACGCCGTCGATCCACATCGTGTCGGCGTTGAGATGGAAGAACGGCTGGTCGCCCAGCAGCGGCAGCGCCTTGACGACCGCGCCGCCGGTGCCGAGCACCTGGTCGCGCTCGTCGGAGATGATGACGCGGGGGCTTTTGCGGCTCGCGGTATGCGCGATGATCTGGTCGGGCAGGTAATGCACGTTGACGACGGCCTCAGTGACGCCGGCGCCAGCGAGCTTGTCGAGCACGTGATCGAGCAGGGGCTGGCCGGCGACGCGCACCAGCGGCTTCGGCATGTTGTTGGTCAACGGGCGCATGCGCACGCCGAGACCGGCGGCAAGGACCATGGCTTTGGTGGGGTTCACGGACATTTCGGGAGTTTCTCTAACCATCGAAGGCACGCGGCGCGCCAAGAAGTACATCAAGAATTCATAACGGGGATCATATCACGGCGATTCGTCGCTGACAGCAACCGTCAGGCGATAGTCGCCGGACATGACGGCTGTACGACGGCACCGGTACGCCAGACGTCAGGCCTCAGCCTCGGCGCGCTTGGCCGGCTTCTTCTTCTTGTCGGCCTGCTTCAGGAAGTTGACACCGATCTGGTCGCCATTGACCCAGGCCAGTTCGCAGCGGCGATAGGCCAGCCCGGTCGACGACAACAGCAGGAAGAATTCCTTCAGATGCAGCCCTTCGACGGAACCGTCGACCGTCAGCTTGGCGCCGGTCTCGGAGACGTCTTCCATCACGCAGTCGCGCCGCCAGGTACCGTCGATGCCCATCATGTGCGCGGCAAAGCCGCGCTCGAATGTCACGCGATCGCCCTTGCGCCGTTCTGCTGTTGCCATGGCCGAAATCCCGCTTCCAAGACGACTGCCCCAAAGTGCGAGCACAGCCGTTCCCAGCTTAAAGGCTTGGTGGCTAACAAGAGGTAAATCAGGGAACCGGCGGCGGGACGTTCGCGGCATACCAGTCGCGGAACGCCGCCAGCGAGGGGTGGGCCAGCGAGCGGTTCAGGTAGGTCCAGATCCGCGGCTGGTGCCGCAGGTATTGCGGCTTACCGTCGCGGCGGTTGAGCCGGGCAAAGGTGCCGAGCAGGCGGGTGTTTCGCTGCGCCGACATGATGGCATAGAGCTCGGCGAAGCTGGCGGCGTCGAACTGGCTGTCGGCGGTGCGCCGCGCCTTGATGTAGCGGCTCAACAGCGTCAGTTCGAGCTGCTCGGGAATATCGATCCGCGCATCCTGCAGCAGCGACACCAGGTCGTAGGCAGCAGGCCCCAGCACCGCGTCCTGGAAGTCGATGATCCCGACACGAAGAATGCCGGTGCGCTCATTGAGCCAGATGATGTTGGGGGAATGGAAATCCCGCATCACCCAGGTTCGCGGCGCCGCTGCCGGCTTTGCCAACACCTGGCGCCACATCGCGTCGAATTCCGAGCGGGCCTCGGGGCTGAGCTCGACGCCGCGGTCGACGAAATACCATTCCGTCATCAGCCCGATCTCGACCATCCAGGCCTCGATGTCGAACACGGGAATGGCGTAGTCGAGCTGCGGGGTCAGCGGGATGGTTTCCGGCAGCGTCTCGCGGTGCAGCGCCGCCAGCATGTCGGTGGCGGCCTCGTAACGCTCGGCGATCGGCCGCGGCGGGTCGCCTTCGATGACACCTTCGGTGCCGAAATCCTCGGTGATCAGGAAGCCGTGCTCGAGGTCGGTGTGCCGGATCGCGGGCGCCGAGAAGCCGTGCGTGCGCAGGCCATTGGCGATGGCGACGAACGGCCTGACGTCTTCGGCCAGATGGACCGCCGCGCTGTAGGATTTGCCGTCATAGATCGCCGGTCCATCCGGACGCCGCGGCGAGTTCATCAGGATGGCGACGCCGTCATCCTGGGCGAGCCGCGCATAGGAGCGCGTCGAGGCATCGCCCGGCATGCGCGCGCGCTGCGAATTCATGAAGCCGGCGTCGTCGAGGAAGTTACGCAGCGTCTCCAGTCGTTCCACCTGCGCGGCCGCTTTGCCGTAGCCGGTGATCTCGGCGGCGCGCGCGAAAGATCCGAACGCCGGGCGATGGCTGAAGGCGATGTCGATGCGATCTTCAGGCAGCGCATCGGGCGCGCGCTCCGGCCATTCGATCAGCACCAGCGTGCCATCCGGCAGCGGCGACAGCCCGATCTCTTCCAGTTCGCTGGCATCGTTGATGCGATAGAGGTCGGCGTGAAGAATCGGAAACGGCTGATCGTAGCTCTGCGCCAGCGTAAAGGTCGGGCTCGGCACTTCCAGGGCGTCGTCGCCGGCGAGATAGCGGATCATCGCCCGGGCCGCGGCGGTCTTGCCGGCGCCGAGATCGCCCGACAGCGTGATGACGTCGCCGGGGCCGACCAGCAGCGCCAGGTCGGCCATCAAATTCGCCGTGGCTGTCTCGTTCGCCAGCGCCACGGAGAATGTAGTTGATGCAGTCATTCGGCGGCGTTGCGATGCGCGTTCTGGTCGATCGGGAAGTCGCAGGAGACGGTGGTGCCGTGGCCGACCGCGGAATCGACCCGCACCTTGCCGCCATGCAGTTCGACAAAGGAGCGCACCAGCGACAGGCCGAGGCCGGCGCCGCGATGACGCGAGCCGTTGGAATGGCTCTCGAACCAGTCGAACACCTTGTCTTTCACTTCCGCCGGAATGCCGGGGCCGGAATCAGTGACGGTGAAGGTGACGCGATGTTCGCTGCGCCGCGCGCTGATCGTGACCGCCGCATCGTGCGGCGAGAAACCGACCGCATTGGCGAGCAGGTTATAAAGCACCTGCACGACGCGGCGCTCGTCACCGGTGAATACGCCGATGTTGGGATCGATGTCGACCTTGAGTTCGATGCGGTCGGTCGCGAGCCGGTCCTGGATGCCTTCGGCGGCGTCGTGGATCGCCTTCTCGATATTGACCGGGCCGAGTTCGAGCTTCATGGCGCCGGCGTCGATGGTGGCGAGATCGAGAATGTTGTTGGTCAGCGCCAGCAGCGCGTTGGTCGACTTGGTGACGTAGTCGACATACTCGGCCTGCTTCGGCATCAGCGGGCCGGTCGAGGGGTCGCTGAGCAGATGCGCGAAGCCGATGATGGTGGTGAGCGGCGCGCGGAGTTCATAGGAAACGTGGTGGACGAAGTCGACCTTCATCTGGTCGGCAGCCTCCAGCGCCTCGTTGCGTTCGCGCAGCGCCCGTTCGACGTTCTCGGTGTCGGTGATGTCCTGGAACGTCAGCATGGTCGCGCCGTCGGGCAGCGGCATGGTCATGCAGTCGAGCACGCTGCCGTCCTTGCGTTCGAGCTTCAGCGCCACCTGGGCGCGGTTCTCGATCGCGGTAATCGCCTCGCGCAGCGTTCGCCACGCCAGCGCATCGTCGAACAGCGGCCTGCACAGGCCTTCCAGCGTTTCGATATGCGGCTGCTCGTTCAGCGCCTCGGTGGACAGCTTCCAGGTCTTGGCAAAGGCCGGGTTGAACAACTGCACGCGGCCGTTGCTGCCGAACACCGCGACCGCCTCGTTGAGGTTGGCGAGTGTCTCGTGCTGAACGCGCGTCAGCCCGTCGAAGCGCCGCGCCAGATCGAGGCTTTCGGTGACGTTGTCGAACAGGTAGGTGACGCCGCCTTCGAGGTTCGGCGTGGTGACGACGCTGACCGCGCGGCCGTCGGGCAGGAACCAGGTGTAGGTTTCGGGTTCGACGGCGCGATAGGCCTCGTGCAGTTTCGCCTTCCAGGCCCGGAAGTCCGGTTGCTCCGGCAGCTTGCGCGCGGCGCGCAGCCGGTCGAGCACGCTGGAATCGTCGGGATTGGCGTTGAGGAACGCCTCATCGAGGCCCCACAGCCGCCGGTAGGACTCGTTGTAGAAGGCGAGCCGCCGCTGGCCGTCGAACACCGCGACGCCGGAGGACAACTGGTCGAGGGTGCGGCGATGCGCTTCCACCATCCGGTCCATGGCGGCGCGCAGCGAGGCGGCCTCGCCGGCGTCGATCGCGATCCCGGCGCTGCCGCCGGCAAGCTTCAGCGCCTGGACGTCATAGATGCGCCGCTCGCCGCCGACCACGATCGGCAGCCGGGCGCTGAAGCTGGAATTGGTGGCGAGCGTCCGGTTGACCTCGGTGCGCTGTTCGGTTTCCAGCAGGTCGAGGTTGCGATGGATCGCGTCGGCGACGCTGGCGCCCTCGGTGGCTCGTACATAGGCCGCGTTGGCGTAGCGCAGATTGCCTTCGGTGCTCTTGGCCCAGATCGGCCAGGGAGCGGCGGCGGCGAAGTCGCGCAGCAGCTCGGTCTCTTCCTGCAGCGTCTTGTAGCGCAGGTTGGATTCGGCCAGTTCGCGACGCAGTCCGCCGAGTTCGCGAATCCTGACAATGGCTTGGCCGCCGATGGCACGTCCCATCGCCTCGATGGCGCGGCCGTTGGAGGTCGAGAGGTTGAGCAGGAAACCCTCGCCGGCTTCGCGCAGCGCATCGACCGCATGGTCCATCTGCAGCGCCGGTTCCGGCGGCAGCCAGGTCCCGAAGGCGAGGATCCGCTGCGGGGAATTCTGTGCGGCGTCCGACGAGATCAGGAGCGAGGTGTCGCCACTGATCTGCGGCCGGTTTTCGCCGGCGGCCCAGGCAATCAGGATTTGCGGTTCGGCGAACAGGAGCGCGCGCAGCCGGTCGGCCTGATCCTGCAATCCGGCCAGCTTGGCGCGCAGGCGCAATTCGGTGCGGGTGGCGCGAACGCGGGTGCGCATCAACAGGATCGCCGCCACCACCGAAAAGCCGAGCAGCGCGAGCGCCGCCGTCAGCACGGCGAATTCCTGATGATTGAAACCGAGCCAGGCCGAAACCGCCTGTTCAACGGCCGGTTCGCGGGCCAAAGCGGGTTCCGATGCGACGGATAAAGCGGTGGCGAGCGCGATCACGCCGTGGCGCGCCAGTGAGGTGCACGACAGCAGGTTTCGACGCATCGCCGCGACTACGCCCGACATAATTTGCCCCAGAACGCACGACTCGAATGCACGAGCGCTTCCCCACGCCGTGCACGAATCGACTGACATTATCTGCTTCGGGACTCGGCCGGTAAGAGTCCGAACCGTGAACGTGAAATGGTCTGTGAAAAAATGAGCGGATTACCGTTTCACGGCCGTCCGGCGAGTTGCAGTTTCATCACCGAAATGACGTCGTTCAACTGGCTGGTGTCGTCAGTCGTCCGTTTCACCAGCAATGCGCCCTGAAGCGCGGCAAATATGAACCGTGCGACCTTGGGCGCGGGCGCCGGCAGCTTGAACTCGCCGCGCGCCGTCCCGCGCTTGATGATCTTGGTCAGCCACGCCTGGTGGGTCCGGAAGAAATGATCGACCCGTTCCCGCAGTTCCGGCGGCAACGCCAGCATTTCGCCGGCCAGCGCGCCGCTGAGGCAGACCCGGTCGGGGGTGCGAGCGAATTGCAGGTAGGGTTGCACATAGAAATCGAGCATCGCCATCGAGGACTTCGACTGGTCGTCGTCGATCGCCGCAAGTCCCGCCCCGAAGCGGTCGATATAGCGGTTGACCACCGCGATCCCGAGGTCGGTCTTGGAGGCGAAGTGATAGTGGATGCTGGCTTTTCGGATGCCGAGGCTGTCGGCGATGTCCTGATAGCTGAAGGCGCTGTAGCCGCGGGTCTGGATCAGCGTCTCGGCGAGATCGAGGATCTGTTCGGCGGTTTCTGATCGCTGCTTCGTCGCCGTCGTCGTCGCCAATTTTCTGTTCCTGTCATGACATCGGGCGCAGATGACCTCGCTTCGCCCAATAGGTCGCTCCGCCTTCCGAACCAAATCCGGTCCGCGCCCCCGCCGGGTTTCTGATCCAGGTTCCGGCGCCGTACGATCCGTATCGATCCCGGAGTTCGCCGGATAGCACGAATATCTCTTCGCCGCCCGGCTGGTCCGCTTCGGTCAGATGGGTTCCAGGTGGTATCCGCTCAAGGGTTACGCTTTCTCCGGTATCGGGCGCAACAAAGAGCTGCAGCCGGACCGGGCGGTTCGGGTCGGCCGGCTTCCAAACCGCCTTGCTGGTGTCGATCACGACCCGCATGGTTTCCGTCGGCTGCATTTGCCGCAGCTTGACCAGGATGGTGCATCCGGGCGCGGTGCGCGGGGTATGGCGGCTCTTCGGCGGGTTGCGGACATAGGTGCCCACGCCGTAGTCGCCATGTTCGTCGGAGAACACGCCGTCGAGCACGAGAAATTCCTCACCCAACCCGTGCTCATGGGCAGGAAACGCGCTGTCCGGCGCATAACGCACCAGCGAGGTCGCCCGCGCCACCTCGCCGCCGATGCGGTCGAGCAGGCGGCGTTCGATGCCGGCCTGCGGTGACGGAATCCAGAGCAGCGTATCGGTTGCGATCACGACGCGCCGGGTGAAGTCGGCATTGACGAGTTCCTCCATGGGTTGCTCCCTCTCATGCGCTAGAATCGTTCCGTGAACGGCCGCAGGTCCATTTCGTGGGTCCATGCCGACGGATGCTGGGTCGAAAGATCGAGATAGGCCCGCGCGATGGCGCGCGAATTCATCCGTCCCGAGGACGAACGGCAGAAGCGCTTGTCGGTCTGTGGCTCGTCGATCAAGCCGTCGAGCACGACATGCGCGACATGCACGCCTTTCGGGCCGTATTCGCGGGCCAGCGACTGGCCAAATCCACGCAGCGCGAATTTGGCGGAAGCGAATGTCGAAAAGTTGGCGGCGCCCCGCAGCCCCGCGGTGGCGCCGGTCAGGATGATGGTGCCGCGCTTGCGCGCCGCCATGTGGGGAACGACGGATCGGGCGGCAATGACGGCGCCGAGGCAGCCAACGCGCCAGGCGTGTTCGAACTCATCCGCCGTCGTCTCCTCGAACGGCTTGATATCGAGCGCATGCGCATTGTGAATCAGCACGTCGATGTCAGCCGCATGGGGCTCGATTGCAGCCGTTGCGGCCGCAGCCTGCGTGATGTCGCAGGCGATATGCCGATAACGGCCGCCAGCCTGTTCGATCCGTTGCGTCAGATCATCAGTCGCGCGATCGGTCCGGGAGAGGCCGATAACGTCGTGGCCCGCCCCGGCAAAGGTCTCGGCGATGTCGGCGCCGAGCCCTTCCGCCACGCCCGACAGCAACAGCGTGTGCCTGGCCGCCATAACTCAGATCCAGCGCAGGATGCTGGCAATGATGGCGATCTGCGCCAGCCAGCCGGCGGTAAACGTCAGCGTGCGCGCGGCGGGAATGCCGGCCGAATAGACCACGAAGTGGAGCAGGCGAGCGAAGAAATACACCACGACCGCGGTTTTGGTCGCATTGTTCGAGATACCCAGCACATGCGCGGTGAGAACGATCGGCGCGAAGATCGCGAGATTCTCGATGGCGTTGGTATGCGCCTTGATCGCGCGCTGTGCCCAGACCGAAAGCGTGTTGCTGTCAGGCGCCCCGCCCGCGAGCGTTCCGCCCAGTCCGTTCGCGGCCACGCGGTTGAGAACGTAAGGCACCCAGAACAGTGCCGTCATGAGTGCGGTCAGCGTCAGCCAGTAGAGTTCTGTGGTCACGGTTCTAACCCCCTTGTTTGAAGACAATGGGCCGTCTATCTACCTATCAGTAGGTAGAGTCAAGAGGTGTGACGCTTCCGCCCGTGGGCGGCTGCCGCGCGAGAGGCCGGATCAAGCGGAATTGAAGGTGATTAACGCCCGGTCGAGCCGAAGCCGCCGCTGCCGCGGTCGGTTTCCGATAGCGAGGTGACCGCCACCAGTTGCGCCTGCACCACGGGCGCGATCACCATTTGCGCGATCCGCTCGCCGCGTTTGATCGGGAACGGCGTGTCGCCATGGTTGATCAAGAGCACGTTGATCTCGCCGCGGTAATCCGCGTCCACGGTGCCCGGCGAATTCAATACCGTGATGCCGTGCTTGGCGGCGAGCCCGGAACGTGGCCGCACCTGCGCCTCGAAGCCGCGCGGCAGCGCGATCGAAAGCCCGGTCGGCACCATCGCGTGTTTACCGGGCTGCAGAATCAGCGGCGTCTCGGCCGGCACGGCGGCCAGCAGGTCGAGGCCTGCGGCATCGGCGCTCTGATAGGCCGGCAATGCCAGACCTTCGGCGTGTGCGAGTTGGCGGATGTCGACCTTAACCGTTGCGCTCACGACTTTTTCTCCACCGTCTTTGCGATCTTCGCCACCAGTTCGATCGCGACCTGATTCTTGTCCATCACCGGCCAGGAATCGACACTGATTTCTGCGCCCTCGCGCGTCAGCAGATGCACGGTGTTGCGGTCGCCGCCCATCACGCCTGATGCGGGCGAGACGTCGTTGGCGACGATCCAGTCGCAACCCTTGCGCGCGATCTTGGCCTTGGCGTTGTCGATCAGATGCTCGGTCTCGGCGGCAAAGCCGATTACCAGCGGCGGGCGCTTGTCTTTCCGCTTCGAAATCGTCGCCAGGATGTCGGGGTTTTCGACCAGCTGCAGCGGCGGCATGCCGGCGGCGGTCTTCTTCAATTTCTGCTCGCCTTCGTTGACGACGCGCCAGTCGGCCACGGCTGCGGCAAAGATCGCGATGTCCGCCGGCAGTGCGGCTTCGACCTTGTGCAGCATATCGCGCGCGGACTCGACGCGGATCACGGTGACGCCTGCGGGATCGCGCAGTTCGACCGGACCGGACACCAGCGTGACGTCGGCGCCGGCGGCCTGCGCGGCGGCGGCGATCGCAAAGCCCTGTTTGCCGGAAGAACGATTGGCGATGTAGCGCACCGGATCGATCGGCTCGTGCGTCGGGCCTGCCGTGATCAGCACGCGCTTGCCGGCGAGCGGACGCGGTCGTGGCGGACGCAGGATGTCGGCGGCGGCGGCCGCGATTTCGACCGCCTCCGACATCCGACCGACACCGGCTTCGCCGGCTTCGGCCATTTCGCCGGCATTCGGGCCGATCATGGTGACGCCGTCGCGCCGAAGCGTCAGCACGTTGCGGCGGGTCGCGGCGTTGTTCCACATCTGCGGGTTCATCGCCGGTGCCAGCAGGATCGGACGGTTGGCCGCGAGCAGGATGGCGCTGGCGAGGTCGTCGGCATGGCCCTGCGCCATCTTCGCCATCAGGTCGGCGGTCGCCGGGGCCACCACGATCAGATCGCATTCGCGGCCGAGCCTGATGTGGCCGGCGTCGAATTCGCTCTCGGCGTCGAACAGGTCCGTATAGACGCGCTCATGCGACAGCGCACTGGCCGCCAGCGGCGTGACGAATTGCTGCGCGGCCTTGGTCAGCACGCAGCGGACGTTGATGCGGCGGTCCTTCAGCCGCCGGATCAGGTCGAGCGACTTGTAGGCGGCGATGCCGCCGCCGATGATCAGGGTGACGTGGGGATCGCCGGTGATGCCGACCGGCCGGGTGGCTGGCGCTGAGGCCGCCGCGAGGAGGGGCGCCCCAGGAAGCTCCGGACGGCCCTGGATCAGCTCGCCGAGGATAACCCGGACCTCTTCCTCGACGGAACGGCCGTGGCTGGCGGAACGCAGCCGCAGATAGGCTTTGACCGCGTCATCGAGTTTTCGGATGGTAATGCTGGCCATGGGCAGGCTCCGGCGGTGGTCTCGCTCCTCATGGTGAGGAGGCGCCTTGGCGCCGTCTCGAACCATGAGGCCCAGTCGGGCCTGCATCCTTCGAGACGCCGCGGAGTTTATCATCGGGCCGCGCTTCGCGCGGACCCGTTGGCGGCTCCTCAGGATGAGGAGGGCAATCATTGATATCAAAATCGTGATATCAATGCAATCAAAGCTGCCGGACGGCGATCAGAATTCCGATAAAGGTCGCCGCGATGATCCACAGCGCCAGCGTCCGCCAGCGGTTCTTGGCGCGCTCGGTCCGGCCCATCGCCGCGATGGTCTCCGGCGACAGCGTGACGCCCTCGCGCGTCATCTTTTCCAGATTTTCCAGCACCGCCACCGCCCGCGAGGCAATGGCGGGCAGGCTCACCACCACCCGGCCGAGTTCGCCGGCGCCGGACATCGCGCCCTGAATCCGCCCGATCGGGCCCAGATTGCGCTCGATCCATTCGCGCACCACGGGGTCGGCGACCTTCCAGATGTCGAGCTTGGGATCGAAGCCGCGCGCGACGCCTTCGACCACCACCATGGTCTTCTGCAGCAGGATCAGTTCGGGCCGGGTCTGCATGTCGAACAGGCCGGTGACCTCGAGCAGCAGCGTCAGCAGCTTCGCCATCGAGATTTCTTCGGCGGTACGATTGTGGATCGGCTCGCCGATGGCGCGGATCGCCTGCGCGAAATTCTCCACCGAGTGATGCCCCGGCACATAGCCGGCCTCGAAATGCACTTCGGCGACGCGGCGATAGTCGCGGGTGATGAAGCCCAGTAGAATTTCGGCGAGGAAGCGCCGTTCCTTCAAACCGAGCCGGCCCATGATGCCGAAGTCGACCGCGACCAGCCGGCCGGCATCGTCGAGGAACAGGTTGCCGGGATGCATGTCGGCATGAAAGAAGCCGTCGCGCAGCGCGTGGCGCAGGAAACTCTGGATCACCTTGCGGCCGAGATCTGGCAGGTCGACCTGCGACTGTTCGAGCCGCACATGGTCGTTCAGCGCGATGCCGTCGATCCACTCCATCGTCAGCACGTTGTGGGTGGTGCGGTCCCAGTCGACGGTAGGAACGCGGAAATCCGGATCGTCGCGCGTGTTCTCCGCCATCTCGGACATCGCGGCTGCTTCCAGCCGCAGGTCCATTTCCATCGCGACCGAGCGCGACATCGTGTTGATGACTTCGATCAGCCGCAGCCGCCGCGCTTCGGCCGAATGGGCTTCGGCGTTGCGGGCGACAAAGAAGAAATCGGCGAGGTCGCGGCGGAAGCGCGAGGCGACGTTGGGCCGCAGCACTTTCACCGCGACCGACTTGCGCTCGCCGTCGCGCATGACTTCGCCGCGATGCACCTGCGCGATCGAGGCCGCGGCGACCGCAGGACCCAGGCTCGCGAACGCCTGCGCCACAGGGCGTTCCAGCGATTGCGCGATCACGGCTTCGGCCTCGGCCTCGGAGAACGGCGGCAACCGGTCCTGCAGGCTTTCGAGATCGCGCGCCATCGCGACGCCGACCACGTCGGGCCGCGTCGCCAGAAACTGTCCGAGCTTCAGATAAGCGGGCCCCAGTCGCGTCAGCGCCTGCGTCAGGCGCGATCCGGATTTGGCGCCGGGGCGTTCGATCAGCCGCGCCATGCGCAGCGCGAGCTGGCCGGGCGGCGGCACCAGCGAGGGATCGACGACGCCGAACACGCCTTCGCGCGCGAACACGTAACCGGCGCGAACCAGTCGCGCGATGTGGGTCGCCGCAGAAATCACAAACGCCAGCCCGAATGCAGTGCGACGATACCGCCGGAGAGCGTTTCCCATTTCACCCGCGAGAAGCCGGCCGAGCGGATCATCTCGGCGAAGGCGTTGGGCCTGGGAAACTTGCGGATCGATTCGACGAGATATTGATAGGATTCGGCATCACCGGTCACGGCGCGGCCGAGCTGCGGGATCACCTTGAACGAGAACAGGTCATAGATCTTGTCGAGCCCGGGCACGTCGACGGTGGAGAATTCCAGGCACAGGAACCTGCTGCCGGGTTTCAGCACGCGATAGGCTTCGCTCAGCGCCAGATCGATCCGCGGCACATTGCGGATGCCGAACGCGATGGTGTAGGCGTCGAAAGAACGATCCGGAAATTGCAACGCCTCGGCATTGCCCTCGACGAACGAAACCTGCTGGTCGAGATGACGCTCAGTGGCGCGGGTGCGGCCGACCTCGAGCATGTCGGTATTGATGTCGCAGACGGTGGCATGGAAGCCGGTGCCTGCCGCCTTGGCGGCGCGGAAGGAAATATCGCCGGTACCGCCGGCGACGTCGAGCAGCGCAAACGGCGCATCGCCCTTCGGCGGGTTGAGCTGCGTGATCATGATGTCTTTCCAGATCCGGTGCAGGCCGCCGGACATCAGGTCGTTCATCAGGTCGTAACGCGCCGCCACGCTGTGAAACACCTCGTTCACCAGCGTCTGCTTGTCCCCGAGGGGGACGTCCCTGAAGCCAAAATGCGTGGTTTGGTCCGGCCGATCCATCAACTCAACTCCATACCGGACCATAGCGCGCCCGCCGCAATGGCGCTATCACGTCACCTTCATAAGGTGAATACCTGCATGCCTGAATTGCCCGAAGTCGAGACCGTCCGCCGCGGCCTGCAACCCGCCATGGAGGGGTCGAAAATCCTCAAAGCGGAGGCCCGGCGCAAGGATTTGCGGTTTCCCTTTCAAAAAGACTTTATCGCGCGGCTGGAAGGCCAGGTGGTGACCGGCCTCGGCCGCCGCGCCAAATATTTGATGGCCGATCTTGCCTCCGGCGACGTGCTGCTGATGCATCTGGGCATGTCCGGTTCGTTCCGGGTGCTGGACGACAAGTCGGGCGCCACGCCCGGGCAATTCCACCATCCGCGCAGCGACGACCGCGCCCATGACCATGTCGTGTTCCACATGTCGTCGGGCGCCGCTGTTGTCTTCAACGATCCGCGCCGTTTCGGCTACATGAAGATCATCGCCCGTAACGCGCTGGAGGACGAACCGCTGCTCTCCGGCCTCGGCCCCGAGCCGCTCGGCAACGAATTCGACGCGGCGATGCTGGCGCAGGCCTGCGCCAACAAGAAGACCAGCCTGAAGGCGGCGCTGCTCGACCAGCGCGTGGTCGCAGGTCTCGGTAATATCTATGTCTGCGAAGTGCTGTTCCGCGCGCACCTGTCGCCGCGCCGGTTGGCGGCGACCTTGGCCGCCAAAAAAACCGCCGAGCCCACCGATCATGCCAGGCGCGTGGTGAGTGCGATCCACACCGTGCTGAACCAGGCGATCAAGGCCGGCGGTTCCTCGATCTCAGATCATCGCCTGACGTCGGGCGAGCTCGGCTACTTCCAGCATTCGTTCAAGGTGTATGACCGCGAGGGCGAGCCGTGCCAGACCGCCGGCTGCAGCGGCGTCGTGCGGCGTTTCGTCCAGAACGGCCGTTCGACGTTCTGGTGCCCGAAATGCCAGAAGTAGGCGGAAGCAATCCGGCGGGGCTGGTCGTCCGGATTGCTTCCGTAATTTCCCGCGCTTCGGCGGGAAAGAAACGCGCCCCCTCTTCTGAAGGAGCGCGCTGTCGTGGGGGCGTCGACTGATCAAAAAATCAGGAGACGATCACCGTCGCTTCTGCTGAAGGTTCGATGAACAGCGGGGCCAGCGGCGCTTCCGGCAGGTTGCTGGCGAGCACTTCGTGCTGCACGGCGAAGCTGCCGTTCAGCTTGTCGGCGACCCATTGCCAGAGGCCGTTGATTTCCTCGGCCGACTTGCTGGCGGGTGCGTATTCGTTGACCGCGAGGCCGGCACCGAGCGCGTCCTGGTGATCGTTGCGCATCACGACGAACGGCCTGGCGACGACGCCGGCGATGTCGAGGGCGGCTTCATCGCTGAGCGTGGTCGCAGCATGGGTGAGGCGCTGGCCGCGGATCGGCGTCTGGTTGAGGATAAAGGCGAACGGCTTGTTCCAGGCCCTGACGATGCTGAGCGTCGAGGCCGTTGCCTCGATGTCGGCGATGCTCGGGCGTGAGGGGATCAGGCACAGGTCGGCATGGCGTATCGCCGACGTCGTGGCGGCATTGACGCCACCCGCGGTATCGACGATCGCGAGCGTGACGCCGTCGTCGGCCAACGTCTGCAAGCGTTGCTCGAGGTCGGCGGCGACATAGACCGGCTCGACGATCGGCTCGGCAAACGGCCGCCGGCTCTGCCAGTTCGAGAGAGTGCCCTGCGAGTCGGTCTCGATCAGGCGGACGTTGTGCCCAGCCTGGATCGCTGCGAGCGCGAGGCCGATGGCAAGCGTGCTTTTTCCGGAACCACCCTTTTGGGTGGCCAGTACGATCGTCTGCATTGAAGTCAATCCTTTGGTAGCTTTTCAGGGGCTAGTGGGTACGCCACACCAGTCGCATCGCATTCTTGCGATGCCGAGCGCCGTTGCTCGCTCAGACCTGTCCTGCCCGATCCAAAGGGAGTGAAGGGATCGCGGTCGTCCGAATCAGTAACACTGCAAGCATGACGGATTTTTGGATTGTGGCTATTCCGTATCATTACTGGCGGAATTACACTGAATTGCGTCGACAGGACCAAGAACAACAAAAGGGGAAACCGGCATGAGCGGCAACTGGCGGGATCGCGCGGCCACCACCTTTCAATGTCAGAAGCAAGCTGCCTCCGGCAGCCGCGGCATGGTGGTCAGCAATCATCCGCTGGCTTCGAGCGCAGGCGCCGAGATGCTGGCGGCCGGCGGCAACGCCATCGATGCGGCGATCGCAACCCTGTTCACGCTGACGGTGGTCGAACCGATGATGGTCGGCATCATCGGCGGCGGCATGGCGCACATCCGCCTAGCCGACGGCAGCCATCGTTTCATCGACGGCCAGAGTACGGTGCCGGCGGCGGTTCATCCCGACACCTACACCTCGAAACCGGGCTCGGCGCATGACGTGTTCGATACCGTCGGCGACGAAAACCTCAACGGTCCGAAAGCGGTCGCGGTGCCGGGCTCGCTGAAGGCCTGGTGCGAGACGCTGCAGCGGTTCGGCACCATGAGCCTCGCCGATGTGATGCAGCCCGCGATCAAGCATGCCTCGCGCGGCTATGCCGCGACGCCTTACCTGCACGAATGCATCATCGACGGCGCCGAGGAGATGCTCAAGGACAAGCCGATCTCGGCGATCTATCTGCCCAACGGCATACCGCTCAAAGCCGGCGAACGCGTGGTGCAGGCGGAATATGCGGAAACGCTCAAGTACATTTCGCAGCATGGCGAGGCTGCGCTGTATCAAGGTCCGCTCGGCGGCGTCCTGGTCGACTACATGCGGGCAAATGGCGGCTTCATCACCCGCGCGGATCTCACGTCCTACAAGACCGTCGAGCGCCAGCCGATCCGCGCCGATTATCGCGGCTGGGAAATCCTTGGACCGCCGCCGCCGGCGGCATCCGGGGTGCACATCGCGCAGATGCTCAACATCCTCGAAGGCTACGACATCGCCAGGCTCGGCTTCGGCACCGCAGAGACCATTCACTACCTCGCCGAGGTGCTGAAGATCGCCTTTGCCGATCGCGCCGCCGCCAGCGGTGATCCCGATTTCATCAACGTGCCGGTCGAGCGGCTGACGTCGAAGGCCTATGCCGACGAACGCCGTCGCGCGATCGATTCCACCAGCGCGCAGGCTTGGGGCGCCGGCATCCAGCAACTGGAGAGCGCGCACACCACGCACATGACGGCGGCGGATGCCTTCGGCAACGTGGTCGCGACCACGCAGACCATCAACAACCTGTTCGGCGCCAAGATCCTGATCCCCGGTCTCGGCACCGTGCCGAATAATTACATGAACCTGTACGATCCCCGGCCCGGCCATGCGCTGTCGCTGGCGCCGGGCAAGCGCGTCACCACCTCGATGTCGCCTGTCATGGCGCTGCGCAACGGCAAGCTGGTCTATGCACTCGGCCTGCCCGGCGGGAAACGGATCTTTCCGAGCGCGATGCAGGCTCTGGTCAACCTGATCGACCACGGCATGAGCCTGCAGGAAGCGGTCGAGGCGCCGCGTGTGTGGACGGAAGGCAACGCGCTCGAAGTCGAACTCGCGGTGCCCGACGGCGTGCGCGCCAAACTCACATCGATGGGTCACAAGGTGCTGGCGGTGCCGACGGTCGCCGGAGGCATGAACGGCATCCAGTTTCACGACGACGGCGCGATGTCGGGTGCCGCCTGCTGGCGTGCCGACGGCACACCGGTTGCGATCGCAGGCGGACTTGCGCGTGCGGGCGTGCGGTTCGGGCTGGCGTAAGCGTCGGCTTCCTCAGCGCGGGTACAGCACGCGCTGCCAGATCGTGCCGCCGAGATATTTGCTGCCGACGACGAAGTAGATGATCAGCAGCGCAAACAGGATCAGCGCCGGCATGCCTTCCAGCTTGAAGCCCTCGGCGGTCAGGCTGCCGGTCATGGCGCCGATCGCGTAACCGCCGCCGAAGAACACCGTTATGAAGTCGAGAATTGCGGCCGCGATCTTGCGCCAGGTCGGCACCGGTTGGTCGGTCATGCATCCACTCTATTTGGCCGCTGCCGGAAACTCGGCCGCTGCGTTGGTCAGCAGGCCGACAGCGCCGGCGTCGCTGGTCGTCGCTCCCTTGACCCTGACGTCGATGGCGACGAGTTTCCACTCACCCTCCGAAATCGCATAGTCGAGTTCGTAGCTGAGGCGCGACGGCGCCGTATCGAAATAGCCGCGCAGCATCAGTGCGCCGCCGCTGCTGATTTTCGCCTCGCTGGTCGTAACGATCGGCTTGGCGGCGATGATATCGATATGCTTGCCGGCGAAGCCCTTGAAGGCCTGCTTAAGGGTGTCGGCGCCGAACCGGTCGCGAAACGCCTTGGCCATCTTGGCCTGCATCACATCGTAATTGCCTGTGATGTTGGCGTCGTTGAGCGTCAGCAGCGAGGTCTTGACCATGACCTCTTCGACCAACGGGGTCGGCAGCAACGGCACCTCGGCGAGAGCCGGGGAATAGGTCACCAATACTGCCACGAATCCGGCCAAGATTATTGTGGTCAGGTATTTCATGCCTGCACCGAATTTGCTGTCAATCCTTCTGCATCCTTGCGTGCATAGTTTGGCCGAACATCGGGGCCGTCGTTGATCTGCATCAAGAGCGTTGCGATGTATTTTAACACAAACGCCCCTTTGTATTGCCGAAGATGCGTACTTGTACGGGCGAGCCGTTGATTCATTGTTCATCGTTCGCGCTCAACCTTTCAAATGCAAGTCACTCGCATTGGAGCGGAGACTCGGCAATGACCTTTCTCAATTTGAATATTCGTGGCCGCTTGATTCTCGGCTTCAGCGTGCTTTGCGCCTTGCTGGCCGCGGTGGTCGGCACCACCATTCTCAAGGTCGCCACGGTCAATGAAGCAACCGAGCGCACCGTCAATCTCCGCGTTCCGACCGCGATGACCGCCAACGACGTGGTCGCGGGCGTCTACGCGTCGCTGGCCTCGCTGCGCGGCTGGCTGATCACCGGCAACGATACGTTCAAGGCGGAGCGCGCGACCCTCTGGAAGGAGATGCAGCGCAACGGCGCCAAAATGGATTCGCTCGCGGGCCAGTGGACCATCGCGCAGAACAAGGAAGACTGGGCCCGGGCCAAGCCGCTGCTCGACGAATTGCGTAACGCCCAGGACAAGGCGGAAGCGATCGCCCACACCCTCGACGAACAGCCGGCCGCGAAGATTCTCGCCACTGATGCAGCACCGTTGGCCAAGTTGATGCTGCAAAAGGCGACGTCGATCATCGACGAAGAGAGTCGGATTGCGTCGACTGACGAACGCAAGAGCCTGCTGATCGGCTTTGCCGACATGCGTGGCAGCATGGCGATGGCGATCGGCGCGATCCGCGCCTATCTGCTGACCGCCGATCCGAGCTTCAAGAAGGAGTTTGAAGAGCTCTGGGTGCTCAACCAGAAAAAGTTCGAGGCGCTTTCGAAGCGCCGGTCCGAGATGACGAGTGCGCAGCAGGCAGCCTTCGACGCGCTGGTCGATGCCCGCGCGAAATTCTCGCCGCTGCCGCAGAAGATGTTCGAGATCCGCGCTTCGGATCGCTGGAACATGGCGCAATGGTTCCTGACCAACGAGGCGGCGCCGCGTGCCAACAAGCTGCTCGATATCTTTGCCGGCGCCAAGGACACCGCGGGCGCCCGCTCGGGCGGAATGGTTTCCCGTCAGCAGGATAATCTGAAGCGGGATGGCGCGATGGTTCTCGCCGAGACCGGTTTCCTGATGACGCTGCTCTGGGTGCTGCTCGGCGCCGGCATCGGTGTCGCCGTCACCGTGGTGTATCTGACCAGCCGTTCGATCGTGCCGCCGATCCTCAAGATGGTCGGCGCCATGGGACAACTCGCCGGCGGCGATCACTCGGTCGCCATTCCGGCCACCGACAACAAGGATGAAATCGGCCTGATGGCGCGGGCCGTGCTGATCTTCAAGGAGAACATGATCAAGGCCAGGGAGCTTGCCGACAAGGAAGCCGAGGCCATGGCCGCGCGCGTGGCACGGGCGGCGCGGGTCAACGATCTGACCCGGGATTTCGACGCCAGCATCTCGAAGGTGTTGAGGTCGGTGGCCTCGGCCGCGACCGAATTGCAGGCGACCGCGTCCTCGATGACGGCAACGGCGGAAGAGACCACCAATCAGGCCACCGCGGTGGCGGCTGCGACCGAAGAGGCTTCCACCAACGTGCAGACCGTTGCGGCCGCCTCGGAGCAACTGGCGAGTTCGGTCACCGAGATCGGCCGCCAGGTGACGCAATCTGCCGCGATCGCGCAGAAGGCCGTCGAGGAAGCCGAGCGAACCAACGCGACCGTGCAGGGGCTGTATGACGGCGCCGCCAGCATTGGCGACGTCGTCCAGCTGATCAATGACATCGCCTCGCAGACCAATCTGCTCGCGCTCAACGCCACCATCGAGGCGGCGCGCGCCGGCGAGGCCGGTCGCGGCTTCGCGGTGGTCGCCTCCGAGGTCAAGAGCCTCGCCGAACAGACGGCCAAAGCGACCGACCAGATCGGCGCGCAGATTGCGTCGATCCAGTCCTCGTCCAGCGAGGCGGTCACTGCCATCCGGGGGATCACGACCACGATCAACGAGATGAGCGAGATTGCCTCGGCCATTGCCAGTGCGGTCGAGGAGCAGGGCTCGGCGACGCAGGAGATCGCGCGCAACGTGCAGCAGGCCGCACTCGGCACCGGTGAAATCTCCTCGAACGTCGTCGGTGTCCAGCAGGCCGCGGGCGATACCGGCGCGGCGGCCCATCAGGTGCTGCAGGCGTCGGACGAACTGTCCAGGCAGTCGGAGACGATGCGGAGCGAGGTCGAGACCTTCCTGACCGATATCAGGGCCGCCTGATCGCGCCGACGCGGCCAGCTATTTGCGCACGCAGATTACACGCACCACGGAGGCCTTCGCATCGGTGGCGGAGCCTGCGGCGGTGACGCCGTTGGCTTTGAGGAAATCGCGCACCGTATCCGACGTCACCAGCACCGACTGCGCGCCGGGCGTGGCATTGGCCGGCCCCGCGACCAGTACCGGCTTCAGCAGCGCGATGCCGGCGAACTTGCCGTCGCCGTCGAGCGCTGCGCCACCGGAGAAACCGAGCGATGGCGGCGGCGAGAGCGCGATGTCGCTGACGCCGCCGAGTTGGGCCACGGAGGCCTTGACGCTGCTCACGGCGGCACCGCCGCCCTGGTTCTGCGGATCGGCAATGCCGGTCACATCAAGTGCCGTCTTGCCCGCAGCGCCCGCCAGATTGAGCGCCGTCAAGCCGCGTGCGCCGTAGATCCGCAGCAGCGACAGATCATGGTCCTTGTCCTCGGCGACGCGGTCGGCATTGCCGTAGCCCGCGATCGTCACCGCAAGGCAGCCGTCGGTGATCTGCCGGTCGGCAACGATCGCGCCGTCGTCGCTGACGACGACGCCGGTGCCGTATTCCACGGTCTTGCGCGGCGGCGGCCCGCCCGCCTGCGCGGCCGACGGAAACGCATTGAACGCGCTCGACATCGCGATCACCACCGGCTCGACGGTATTCTCGGTCGCCTGATCGTAGAGGATGGTGAGGATACGGACTTCGTCGCCCTTGAAGGTGCCGCGCAGGTAAAACTTCTTCAGGCCCTGCAGCCCGGACAGCACGAAGAAATCCGGCTTCACCACGGTGTAGTCGACCGTACGATTGGCCTCTTTCTTTTCCCGCTCGGCGAGCCTGGCCGTGGTCGGGTTGGCTTCCTTGCGCCGCACCAGTTGGATCTGGACTGTTCCGGTCGGCGAGGTCCATTTGGCGCCGTTGGCGTCGCTGGTCTGCTGCGGCACCAGTTTGGTGGGAATGCCGAGCCGCACGCCGGTGCCGGCATCGGTGACGATCTTCCAGCCGACATTCTCCTGGCGTCGCTTTGCGGTGTCGGCGAGCACGCCGCGCTCCTGCGGATTGAGCACGCCGGTTTCGCGGCCGCCGCGCGACTTCTGGAACGCCTTGATCGCGTTGACCATGCGCTCGCTGACGTCGCCGGTGATGGCGCCGTTATATTCGCCGGTCCAGGCGAGGTCCGATTGCAGCGCCAGCCGCTCGGCCTGCGCCATCGCATTCGCGGTATCCTCGGGCTTCTGCAGGGCAGGGCGGACCGGCGCGGCGGTGGCGGGCTTCGGCCTGGCGCCGGCGGTCGACGGCGTCTGCGCCTGCGCGGATATCGCCGGGAACGTCAGGATCGAGGCTGCGATGACAGATATTGCAGGAAGTACCGATCTCATGACAAATCCCGGCAGATGTTTGCGGCGATCATTGACCTCGGGCCAATTAAGCACATCTGCTTGGTCGGCAACAACAGCGCGCCGGTTCAGGGTTCCTCATCCTGAGGAGCCGCGAAGCGGCGTCTCGAAGGATGGGCGGCACATTCGTGGCCTCATGGTTCGAGACGCGCGAAGCCGCGCTCCTCACCATGAGGGGCGGGTGGTTGCAGCGGACGATAGGGAAGTAAGAAGACCATGCTGACGGCCGACGAACTCGAACGCTACGCCCGGCATATCGTGCTGCGCGATGTCGGCGGCCCCGGCCAGGCCGCGCTGAAAAAGGCTGCCGTGCTTGTCATCGGCGCCGGCGGGCTCGGCGCGCCGGTGCTGATGTATCTGGCGGCGGCCGGCGTCGGCAGGCTGGGTGCGGTCGATGACGACATCGTGTCGCTGTCCAACCTGCAGCGCCAGATCATCCACGCCACGCCGGATATCGGCCGCCGTAAGGTCGATAGCGCCGCCGCACAGATCCACGCGCTCAATCCCCATGTGCAGTTTGAGCCGCATGCGGTGCGCCTCGATGCCAGGAATGCGATGTCGCTGATCTCTGGCTACGACCTGGTGCTCGACGGTTCCGACAATTTCGAAACCCGCTATCTGGTGTCGGACGCCTGTTTCCTCGCCGGCAAACCGCTGATTACGGCGGCGCTCGGCCAGTTCGACGGTTCGCTGACGACGATCCGCGCCCATGAGAAAAATGCCGATGGTGTCTTCAACCCGACCTATCGCTGCCTGTTTCCCGAAGCGCCGCCGCCGGGCGCGGTGCCGGCCTGCGCCGAAGCCGGCGTGATGGGCGCGCTGGCCGGCATCCTGGGCTCGATGATGGCGCTGGAGGCAATCCGCGAAATCGTCGGCTTCGGCGAAAGCCTGGTCGGCCGTCTGGTGATGGTCGATGCCCGCGCGATGCGGTTCGAGACGCTGCGCTACGCGCGCGATCCGGCCAATCCCCTCAATGGCGATACGCCTGTGATCACCGATCTGAGCGCGTACGCCGCCTAGGCCTCCCGTGTGGCTGCCCCCAATAATTTCCGTCGTCCCTGGGTCCCCCGATGTGCAATTGCACATCGTCGTTCGCGGGGACGACGAACTACAGCATGCTCGGCAGCACGCGATCCGGCGGCTTGTGGGCGTCGAGGAAGGTTCTGATATTGATGATCACCTTCTCGCCCATCTCGACGCGGCCTTCGATGGTGGCCGAGCCCATATGCGGCAGCAGCGTCGCCTTGCCGGCCTTGGCCAGCCGCACCAGTTTCGGGTTGACCAGCGGTTCGTGTTCGTAGACGTCGAGACCGGCGCCGCCGATCTCGCCGGCTTCGATCAGCTTGATCAGCATGTCCTCGTCGATCACGCCGCCGCGCGCGGTGTTGACGATGTAGGCCTCCTTGCGGATCAGCTTTAGCCGGCGCGCCGACAGCAGGTGATAGGTCGCCGGCGTGTGCGGACAGTTCACCGAGATGATATCCATCCGCGCCAGCATCTGGTCGAGGCTTTCCCAATAGGTGGCGCCCAATTCCTCGGCGATCACGGGCGCGACGGGACGGCGGTTGTGATAGTGGATCTGCAAACCGAACGCGCGGGCACGGCGCGCCACGGCCTGTCCGATGCGGCCCATGCCGATGATGCCGAGGCGTTTTCCCCCGATGCGATGGCCGAGCATCCAGGTCGGCGACCAGCCCGGCCAATTGCGGCCCTCGGTGAGGATGGAAGCGCCCTCGATCATCCGCCGCGGCACCGCGAGAATCAGCGCCATGGTCATGTCGGCGGTGTCCTCGGTGAGGACTTTCGGCGTGTTGGTGACGGTGATGCCGCGCGCCTGCGCTGCTGCGACGTCGATGTTATCGACGCCGTTGCCGAAGTTGGCGATCATCCGCAGCTTGCAGTCGGGATCTTTCAGCACCTCTTCCGTGATCATATCGGTCACGGTCGGCACCAGCACGTCGGCGGTGCGCACCGCTTCGGCGATCTGTTCCGGCGTCATCGGCGTATCGTCGAGATTGAGCCGCGCGTCGAACAGTTCGCGCATCCGGGTCTCGATCGAGTCCGGCAGTTTGCGGGTAACGACGACGAGCGGTTTTTTCTTAGCCGACATGTTCTGCTCTCATGAGGAACGGCGCTTTCCAAGCTTCAGCCAAGTACCTGAGCCAAGTATCGGTTTGCCGTTCAGACCTCATTAACCCGGTTGTTCGACACTGCGAATGCCGCGCGGTCCGGTTTTCCTTGGGTTCCACCGAAAGCCTTCGGTTTACTTTGGGTTTCGAAGAGGAATCCGGGCGTTCTGGTTCTCGTTCCGTCCTCTCTAGCAGAAGGCCGGGCCAAGACAAGAACCCCCAAGGAATCCCCGGGAAAGCACAATCCAGGGGCGGACCGAGCGAGGCACAGGGGTCTGGGGTTTTCGAGCGTAGGCAGGGCGTTTCAACCCGAAGAATTCGGGTTGGCAGTATCGCGGCGGGAGACGGGTTGATGGCGTTGGGGCGTTTCTGTTCGATCGCGGTGCTGGCGGGGTGCTGGCTGGGCGCATCGGTCAGCACAGGTTTTTCGGCCAAGGATACCGCCACCACCAGCAGCGGCTTGCCCGTGCCGCGCTATGTCAGCCTGAAATCAGATCATGTGAACGTGCGCGCCGGCCCGACCAAGGACAACGATGTGGCCTGGGTCTATACCCGTTCGGGCCTGCCTGTCGAAATCACCGCCGAATTCGAGAACTGGCGCCGCGTTCGCGACTCCGAGGGCGCCGAGGGTTGGGTCTATCATTCGCTGCTGTCCGGCCGCCGCACCGCCGTCGTCACCATGAAGACCAAGGACGACCTCGCGCCGCTCTACGATCGTGCCGATCCCGCCAGTGCCGTTGCCGCCCGCCTGCAGGCCGGCGTCGTTGCCCAGGTCAAGAAATGCGTCAACGGATGGTGCCGCGTCCTCGGCAACGGCTTCGACGGCTGGATCGAGCAGCAGCGGCTGTGGGGCGTGTATGCGGACGAGAAGGTGGAGTAGCCTTCTCTGTCATTGCCGGGCTTGACCCGGCAATCCATCCACTTTGAAAAGAAGCCTTTGATGAAAATTGATGGATACGCGGGTCAAGCCCGCGTATGACAAGTTGTGCTTGTCGTCAGCGCTTCTTGCGCAGCCGCACGACCATGTCGACGCGGGCGATCTCGTAGCCTTCAGGCACGTCCGGCATCTTGTTCAGCACTAGATGCGGATCCGGAATATCCACCAGCTCGTGGTTGTTCTCGAGATAGAAGTGGTGATGCGCCGTGACGTTGGTGTCGAAATAGGTCTTGGTGCCGTCGACGCTGACCTGGCGCAACAGACCGGCGTCCGTGAGCTGGTTCAGCGTGTTGTAGACGGTGGCGAGCGAGACCGGCACCTTTGCCAGCGTCGCTTCCTCGTAGAGCATTTCCGCAGTCAGATGACGTGCGCCCTTGCCGAACAGCAGCCAGCCCAGCGCCATGCGCTGACGGGTCGGCCGCAGGCCGGCGGCCTGCAGCATTTCGTTGACGTCGTGCCAGGGGCAGCCGGTCAGCGCCGGCTGATGGCCGGCGCCACGGAGGGCGGGGTCCACTGCGGCGTCGTCGTTCAGGGTCGAGACCTGGTCGTTCATGTCCACTTCGGGCACCGTACGCGCTAACTTCGGTAATATTCTTACCGAATATACGAACGAAATATTCCAGATGCAAGTTTTTCGCAACTAGAACAGGCCCAAGGTTAAGGCCGGAACCAGCCTGGTAACCCGGCATTTTAGCCCTTTCCCGCGCTTTGCCGCCTGCCGAGGCCTATGTTACAGAGCGCGCGGACCACATATGCGAATTCGGCAGAGGCTATGGCCGATAGCACCCTAAGTAGCGCCAATTTGCGGGAAACAAGTGGGTTTCCCGTGGGGAAACCGGTCCGGTTCACTCGAAAGCGCTCCATCGGGATATCTAACAGAGGCGGTACGGATGCTGGAGCGGCGCAGCGGTTACGAATACGAGGATTTGCTGGCCTGCGGCCGGGGCGAAATGTTCGGCCCGGGCAATGCGCAATTGCCGTTGCCGCCGATGCTGATGTTCGACCGGATAACCGAGATTTCCGAGAACGGCGGCGAGTACGGCAAGGGCCTGATCCGCGCGGAGCTCGATGTGAAGCCGGACCTCTGGTTCTTCGGCTGCCATTTCAAGAACGATCCGGTGATGCCCGGCTGCCTCGGTCTCGACGCGATGTGGCAAATGGTCGGCTTCTATCTCGGCTGGATCGGTGGCGAGGGTCGTGGCCGCGCACTCGGTCTCGGCGAACTGAAGTTCTCCGGCCAGGTTTTGCCGCAAGCCCGCAAGGTTGTGTACAACATCGACATGAAACGGGTGATGCGTTCAAAGCTGGTGCTCGGCGTTGGCGACGGCTGGCTTTCCATGGATGGCGAGATTATCTATCGGGCCAAGGACCTGAAGGTCGGGCTGTTCAAGCAGGGCTCCGCTCCTGGTTGAGCCGCGCGATCAACGACACCATCACGGAAGAACATAACTGCGAGGCGAGGCGATCATGAAGAGGGTTGTCATCACGGGGATGGGCATTGTCTCATCGATCGGAAACAACACCCAGGAAGTGCTGGCGAGCCTCCATGAGGCGAAGTCCGGAATCACCCGCGCCGAAAAATATGCGGAGCTCGGTTTCCGCTCCCAGGTGCAGGGTGCGCCGACGCTCAACCCCGCCGACATCATCGACCGCCGCGCCATGCGCTTCCTCGCCGAAGGCACCGCCTGGAATCATGTTGCGATGGAGCAGGCGATCCAGGACTCCGGCCTTGAACCATCAGATGTTTCCAACGTGCGGACCGGCATCATCATGGGCTCCGGCGGTCCGTCGACCCGCACCATCATCGAAGCGGCCGATATTGCCCGCACCAAGGGACCGAAACGGGTCGGACCGTTCGCGGTGCCGAAGGCGATGTCTTCGATGGCGTCGGCGACGCTTGCCACCTGGTTCAAGATCAAGGGCGTGAACTATTCGATTTCGTCGGCCTGCGCGACCTCGAACCATTGCATCGGCAATGCCTATGAGACGATCCAGATCGGCAAGCAGGACGTGATTTTTGCCGGCGGCTGCGAGGATCTCGACTGGTCGATGTCGGTGCTGTTCGACGCCATGGGCGCGATGTCCTCGAAATACAATGCGACGCCGGCGACCGCCTCGCGTCCCTACGACATCAGCCGCGACGGCTTTGTCATTGCCGGCGGAGCCGGGGTGCTGGTGCTGGAAGAGCTCGAACACGCCAAGGCGCGCGGCGCGCGGATCTACGGCGAAATCGTCGGCTACGGCGCGACGTCGGATGGTTACGACATGGTGGCGCCCTCGGGCGAAGGCGCCGAACGCTGCATGCGCATGGCGATGTCGACCGTGAACACGCCGATCGACTACATCAACCCGCATGCGACCTCGACGCCGGCCGGCGATCCGCCGGAAATCGAGGCGATCCGCAAGGTGTTCGGCACCGGCGACAAGTGCCCGCCGATCTCCGCCACCAAGGCGCTGACCGGGCATTCGCTCGGCGCCACCGGCGTGCAGGAAGCGATCTATTCGCTGCTGATGATGAAAAACGGTTTCATCTGCGAGAGCGCCAACATCACCGAACTCGATCCTGTGTTTGCCGACATGCCGATCGTTCGCAAGCGCATCGACAACGCCAAGCTCAACACGGTGCTGTCGAACTCGTTCGGCTTCGGCGGCACCAACGCCACGCTGGTGTTCAGGCGGATGGACGCGTAGTTCGGACTTGCTGCTCCCGGTTTGCGACCGGGGTAGCGGGCTGCGAACGACGACTTTGCAACAATCCGAAATGGGGTGGGCATGATTATCGAACCGCGCGTGCGAGGCTTCATCTGCACGACGGCGCATCCGGTCGGCTGCGCCACCAACGTCCGTGAGCAGATCGCTTATGTTCTCCGCCAGGGTTCGATTGCGGACTGCGCGAAGCGGGTCGCCGTGCTCGGCTGCTCGACCGGCTATGGCCTCGCCAGCCGCATCGTCTCGACCTTCGCCGGCGGCGCGGACACCATCGGCGTGTCGCTGGAACGCGAACCCACGGCGACGCGATCGGGCAGCGCCGGCTTCTACAACAACCGCGCCTTCGAGATCGAAGCGCAGAAGATCGGCCGCTCGCCGCTGACGCTGGAGGGCGATGCGTTTTCCGACGAGATGAAGAAGAACTTCATCGCTGCCGTGCGCGAGAAGTTCGGACAGCTCGACATGCTGGTCTACAGCATGGCGGCTCCGGTCCGCACCGACCCCGACACCGGCAAGACCTGGCGTTCGGCGATCAAGCCGCTGGGCGCGCCGGTGGAGATCAAGACGCTGAACACCGAAACCGGCGAGGTCTACGAGACCACGATTTCTCCGGCCAGCGAGGACGAGGCGACCGCGACCGTTGCCGTGATGGGCGGCGACGACTGGAAGCGCTGGATCGACCAGCTTGCCGACGCCGGCGTTCTGGCGCCGGGCTTCCGCACCCTCAACTACACCTACATCGGCAGCGAACTGACCTGGCCGATCTACTGGAACGGCACGCTCGGCCGCGCCAAGCTCGATCTCGACAGCAAGGCGGAAGCGATCCGGGGCCGGCTCGGCGCCGATGCCGCCCGCGTCGTGGCGCTGAAGGCCGTGGTGACGCAGGCGAGTTCAGCCATTCCGGTGGTGCCGCTCTACGGCACGGTGCTGTTCAAGGTGATGAAGAAGCTCGGACTGCACGAAGGCTGCATCGAGCAGATCGATCGCCTGTTCCGCACCAAGCTCGGCAAGGACGCCGCGCTCGACGAGGCGATGCGCCTGCGGGTCGACGACTGGGAGCTTTCGCCCGAAGTACAGAAGGAAGTGTCGCGGCGCTGGCCGTTGCTCACCACCGAAACGCTCGGCGAACTCGCCGACCTCGGCGAATACAAGAGCCAGTTCCTGCGCCTGTTCGGTTTCGGCATCGACGGCGTCGACTACGCCCAGGACCTCGATCCGCGCGTCGTCCCGGGTTAAATAAAGGTATCAGGGTAGCGCTTTTCTACTGTGCATGGGGTTGTTTTCGCTTTTTTGTGAAAGCCACCCCATCGGTCGCTACCCCGCCGCGATTTTCTCCGCGCGCTGGAACGCCGGCCGCGCCATGCAGCGGGCGATATAGTTGTCGAACGCCGTCGTCGACGGGATCATCTTGAACAGCCGCACCGCGAAGTTCAGAGCCGAGCCGATCACGATGTCGGCCGCCGAAAACTTCTCGCCGAGGATCCACGGACCCTTCTGCAGCGCATTGTCGAGCACGTCGATGACGCGCTGCGCGTCGCCCCAGCCGGCAGCGACCGGGTTCATCTCGATCTTGGTCGCGATCTGCACCATCGCCGGCTCGATGCAGCCGGGACCGAAGAACAGCCAGTACAGATAGCGGGCGCGCAGGGGATCGCCGAGCGGCGGCGCCAGCTTGGCTTCGGGATAGCGCTCGGCAACGTAGGCGCAGATCGCAGCCGCTTCCGCCAGCGCGACGTCGCCGTCCTTCAGCGCCGGCACCTTGCCCATCGGATTGATCGCCAGATATTCGACGCGCTTCTGCGCGCCGGTGGAGATGTCAGTCAGCACGCGCTCGTACGGCTGTCCGGTTTCTTCCATCAACCACAGCGACGAGAACGAGCGGGAGCGGGGCGACCAATAGAGCTGCATCATGGCGATGGTTCCTTGTGGGCCTGTCGATGCTGTTGTGCGGAAATTCGAGGGAGCACGCAAGCCAGAGGTTATGTTTGGTGCTGCGCTGCTGACGGCTGCCGCCAGCGATAATACTTCATGACGAAGCCGGTCATCGGCTCGACCTGCTCCTGCTCGTAGGCGAACCCCTCGCGCTCGTACCAGCGCCAGGCCTTTTCGTTTTCACGCACGCAGCGCAGGAAGATTTCGTTCGGAAGCTGTTGCCGCGTGAAGGCGAGCAACTGGCGGCCGACGCTGCGGCCTTGATAGTCCGGTGCGACGAACAACTGGTCGAGATAGAGTTTCGGCAGATGGATCGCGAGCATTGCTGCCAGCGTTCCATTGTCGTCGGCGACGTAGAGGCTCCAGCCCTGCTCGACTTCCATCGGCACCCGCGCCCGCAATTTGGCGAGCAGGAAGTTGCTGGCGTCCTCGAGGCCGGTCGATACCCAGCTCTCCATCCAGACCCGCGCGACCTCGTCGTATTCGTCAGGGCGGGCGGGGCGAATGACGGGCGGCATGGGACGTCCTCGGCGAGAATTCCATCTTACGCTGACAAGACGGCAAACAAAAAGGGC
>Ga0209023_10001163_pt1 | contig 36240 bp, 33 predicted proteins | sample LakOneMetagenome_FD_187468 | JGI IMG/M metagenome (GOLD analysis project Ga0209023, IMG submission 187468) | Freshwater and sediment microbial communities from Lake Erie, Canada (SPAdes) (version 2) | ecosystem: Environmental > Aquatic > Freshwater > Lentic | place: Lake Erie, Canada...
ACCTGCCGAGGACCCATCATCGACTCAAATCTCCACCGCTAAGGGGAAATGAATCAGCGATCTCCTTCAGCTTCAACAGTCGAGTTTTTCAACAAAATCCGCCAGAAGCAGTCGTCCGCGCTCCAAATAGAGAAACGGCGGTCTAGGTTCTAAAATTTACGTGCCGGCCGTTGAACTTCTGCATAAGCGGCGCCTAAAGCGCTTGGAACACCCAATCCGCCCACTCATACTTACGGAAGTCACGGTTTCGGCTACGCCAATGAAATTGCCTCAAAGATGCAGTCGCGCAGTTCGTTTATATCTTCTACGACACGCCACGCCCCTGCGTCGCGAAGACGATCGGGACGATGGTAGCCCCACGATACCGCCACTCCACGGACATCGGCGGCGCGTGCCATTTCAATGTCGAATGCCGTGTCGCCAATCATGATTGCATCTTCGGCTTTTACACCGGCCTCGCACAGCGCCTGAATTATCATTCCCGGATGTGGCTTGGACGGCGCTTTGTCGGAGGTCTGGACCGTGCAAAAATGCGCCTGCCATCCGAACTGCTCCAGCGCCGGCACAATGGCATGGGAAGCGTGCCCGGTCGCGATCCCGAGACGCACATCTCTGTGTTCGGCCAGCGTAGCCAGCAACTCGTTCGCACCGTCGAACGGCACCTCCGCATAGGCCACGTCGGCACGAAGCAGCGGCAGAACCTCTCGGTAAGCAGCAACCATCTTTTCGACCGGCGCGTCCGGTCCGGCCAATTGCAGGAGAACACGTTCCAAGGACATTCCGACCAGCGAAAAACTTTCGTCTTCGGACGGCGGGGAAAGTCCGAATTGACCGAAAACGACGCGGTTGGATTCGGTAATCAGTTTGCGGCTGTCCACAAGCGTGCCGTCGAAATCAAAGATGACGAGTTTCACGATCTATAACCCCTTCACCAAGCCCGCGTCGATCAGCAACCGGTTGAAACGCCGGGCCTCCGCGCCGGCGGCGCAACGGTAGAACTGACCGTGGCAGCGCTGCAGGATCTCTTTCTGTTCGGAAAAGCCGGGATCGAGCGGCACTCCGGCTGCTTCCTGCATCACCAACGGCAGGTACGCTGCGTCGAGCGTGTCGAGCGCCGAGGACAGATCGGCCGGTGTGAAGTTCACCACATCGATTGCATAGTAGGTAGTCAGATAGCGCGGATCCAATGCCTCCAAGTGGCGCGCAAGCGCGGCCTTGTCCAGCAAGGGGTCGATAATTCGAGGACCGAACTGCGGCTGATGATCGCCATAGCGCACGATCAGGAAGGATTCGGCCGGAAATTCTCGCGCGAGCCGCGCCAGCATCGCCCTGTAGTCCCGCGCCGTCATCCCCTGGCGACGTATATATTCCTCAACATCAGGCGCATTGCCGAGATCGCGCCATTCCGGCGTGAGTTCGGGATGCAGTCGGGTGTCCCAGGGAAAATGATTGGCTACATTGTAGACGTAAAGGAAGAGCGGCCCGTTGCCGCGCTCGCGCTCTATAATTTTGACGGCCTGATCGAAATAGAAACGGTCGGCCTCGAAATCACGGGTGCCGAGGTCGACCATGTCCAGATAATGCGCGATTCCGACCGAGGTCTGGAAAGCACGCGAACCGAAAAAGGCACCGTAAAACGGATAGAGGCTGAAGGTCTTGTAGCCACAGTGGCTCAATGACAGCGGCAGACCGCGATTGAGGTGTCCCGCGGCGATCCGAGTAACGGACGTCGCAAATCGTCCATAAGAACGGGCCGAAAGTCCGGTGAGCACATTGTATTCAGTGAACCAGCTTGGCCCGCCGACGCCCTCGACGACCAGCTTGCGCGCCTTACCGTCCAACGACTGGAAATAATGCTGATAGCCTGATGGCACCATTATTCCCGGCGCGGCCGTAATGTCGAAACTGGATTCATCGTGCAACAGTACAATGTGCGGGAGCTTGCGCGCTGAGCGACAAGCTATAGCAGGAGCCAAATTTGGACTTCCGGATGCCTTTGCGTCGGATTCCAGATATCCGTGTATGGCGAATTCGTGGACTGCCTCGACGCCGGTGCGCGCGAACTTCGAAACATAATTCTGGCTGATGAAATCCTCTTGCAGATCGGTCGGAAACGACAGTGACAGCACAACGAGGGCGGCCATGCACAAGGTGCCGCCGACGAGGCTGCTGCGCACACGCACGTGGTTCGGGTCGAGCCGCCAGGCCGCGATCAACAGCGCCGCCGTTGCCGCGGCAGTGAGCGCGAGCCATCCACGCAGCGCGGGAAGGACCGTGAGTAGAAAGGCCGATGTATCCCGGTCGATAATCATCACGTCGACGAAATCGACGGTCATCCAAAGCTTGTCGAACTTGAATCGCGACAGCAGTGTCAGCGCGACGACGAGTTCGAACGACAGGAGGGCCGCCACTATCGGCCGGCGGACCAGCGCGAGCCAGAAGAAATTCAGGAGCGCCCAGCTGAGCAAAAAAGCGGCGCTCGCGACCCAGTCGGCTTCGGTCGCAGCCATGACGATCAACGCCGCCAAATGAAGAATGGCAGCGAGGCAAAGCGCCACCTTGTCACGGCGGGACATGACGCGCGCCGGCATCACGCGGACCTGTTGCGGGATAAAGAGCTTGAACCGAGAACCTGCGCCGTTGGCCGAAGTTTGTTTTTAGCCCTATACTGGCTGCGCGGACGAGAGCATTGGAGACTTCCATGCGTATTCTTGCGGTGATCGGCGCGCTGGCGATCGTTGTCTGCATCGGCGCGGCAGCATTCTTTTTCGGCGGCTTTTATAGCGTCGGGGCGACCGCCGAAGACCCGACTGCCGTCAACTGGGCGCTGACCCAGGTGCGCAATGCATCGATAAATCGGTATGCGCTTGACCAGCCTCCGGCCTCCATCAACGACCCTGCCACCGTACAGGCCGGCGCCAAGGCGTTCGCTGCGCATGGCTGCACCACTTGTCATGGTGGACCGGGCGTCAGCTGGCTCAAACTCTCGGAAGGACTGTACCCCGATCCTCCGGACCTGAAGAAGATCGTCGACCAACGCTCCTCGGCGCAATTGTTTTGGATAGTAAAGAACGGCATCAACATGACGGGCATGCCGAGCTTTGCGCTGGCTGGCGCCAAGGACGAGGAGATTTGGCAGATCGTCGCGTTCCTGAAGAAACTGCCCACCGTTTCGGAAGCCGACTACAAAAGCTGGACCGCGGCACCCTGAGGTCCAACTCATGACACGCGAACCTTCAGCGGGCCGAGCGCGGCGACGGCCCCACCCGAAATGCCGGCAAGGACCGCCCAATAGCCGTACCGGAAATCCGACGCGACGCCGACGAAAAAGAAGCTGAGCACGTAGACGGCCGCTGATCCGCAAACCCCAAGCGCAAAAGCGCCTTCACACGTCTCCCGTCGCCGCCAGGCGAACCCGCACGCGACAATACACATCAGCAGCCACGAACCCGTCCGGAACAGCGGCGTCGGCTTGAGCCTGTCGTGCAGCCAGACCAGTCCTGCGAAAGCCGGACGGTCCGGAAAGACGGTCGCCGTGGGATGCTCGACGTCGGCCAGCCACATCGTCAAGTTGTCGCCGCCGAGGAAGTTCCACATGAAAGCTGAGCGATGCCGGAGATAGGCTAACGGATGACGCATGACTGCGCGTGTCCAGGCTACGGTGATAACAGGCGTGCCGAACAACTTCTCCTCGCGCTCGACCTTGCGCATCACAAAATCACAGGGCTCCAGCCGCCAATAGATGTCCCACTGAGTCGGTTGATAGCAGGAGTTCAGGAGCAGCGAGCTTTCTGGATCGCTCCAGCTGACGGGAAACTGGTTCTCCTTGGTGAAGTGGCTAATCCCGCCGAGGTCGAATATCATGACCGACTGCAAGGGATGCTGCCGCGTCGCGCCGAGTGCGCCGTAGTATACCCCTTGCACCAGCGCGAAAAATCCGGCCATCGCCGGGAAGAGCAGGATCGCAGTACGCTTCCAGGACGTCTGCGTCGGCCAAGCGATGTAAGCGGCAAGGATGGAGGCTGCGATCAGCGCATTCGGACGCAGCAAAACGCCCAATGCACAGAGCACGAGCGCCAACACCTTTACCAGCATGTGAAACCGCGCGGCGCCTTCGGCGGCAGCGAACACGATCACGGCGGCCAGCAGCCAGGTGGTCGCAAACAGCATATCGCGCCAGATGATTCCGACAAAGACGAAGGCCGGCGGCGTCAGCGCCAACAGCGGAAGCAAGAGCGCCAACCGGCTCGAGCGGCTCGCCATCGCGAAAGCCAGCAAGCCAAAGCCGAACCAGTAAGAGGTCGCTATCAGCAGGAACATGCTGCCCGGCCCGGGCGCGATTGGGTCGATCATGCCCCATAGCACGGTCATGACCGGCGACTGCCAATCACCGAGCACACTCTTGGCGATGTCCTCGTAGATGAATTTTGCGTCGTAGGTCATGATGCCGGGGTAGAACACCGCGAGCGTCAGGCCGTAACCCGCCGCTATCAGAGCGGCGATCGCCACGAGCAGGCGTCGCTGCGGGTGCCGGTGGTCAGGCGAGAGCGGCATAGATATCCCCGGAATTGGCCGTATGCGGCAGCCCGGTCAGCCAACGCGCGATCTCTTTGCCGCCGACCCAATCGGCATTCACAAAGGTCTGGCTTTCGCCGAGCGCGGCGTTGAACCGCGCGTATCCGAGCGTGATGCAACGTTCGATACAGGCAAGCGCAACGTCGCGCTGAATGGTCGTAAACTCGAATGACAGCGCCTTAACCGCATGGGCCAGTCCCTGCAGCGCCTCTTCCTCGAAACCCTCGACGTCGACCTTGATGAAGGCCGGTGCGCCGTACTTGTCGACCAGCGCATCCAATGTCGTTACCGGAACCTGTATCGACCTGGTCCAGCGCTGCGCTTCCCAGCCGGGTGCACCACGGGCGGCGTTCACGAACGCACGCGATGCCGTCGAAACCGTAGGGTTATCGGCATTGATCATCATGCTCGTCGTGCCGATGCTGCGGCTGACGGCCACCGCTTCGATCGCGACATCGGCGTCGCGCCCATAAAGGAGTTTGAGCACCTTGACCATGGCCGGTTGCGGCTCGACCGCGACCACCCGGGCTCCCAGCCGGCGAAACGAGGCCACGCGGTCGCCGACATGGGCGCCGATATCGAACACCAGATCCCCGCGTCCCACAAAGCCACCGTAGAGCCGATCCATTGCCGCGGAGCGCGATTTGTCGCCGTAATAAATGCGAAGCGATCGAACAACACTGCGCGCGGTTCTGAGGCCTTCGAACACCGCCTCAAACCGAATTTGGTCGCGGGAATGGCGTCGCCAGCTCGACCGCAGGCAGCGCCAGTTCGAGCAGCACCGCCGGCCTGGCCGTCTCCTCGGGCAGCCGGCCAATACCAATTCGAGCAGCAAAACGTCCGATCGGAGGCCACGCGGTCATCATGGCAAACGGGACCGCCAGGGCCGGACCACCGGCGAGAAACAGCGCATAGGGGATCGCTGACGGCTGTGTGATCGCCAGAAGGCTGAGCGTGGCGCACCCCACCAGCGTGTGCGGCCACAAATTGTGCAATGCCAGCGTGAGGGGCACCGCATGATCGTCGCGGGTCTGCCCGATCCAGCCGATTTCGCGGCCGAATAAAAGGCCGGCGAGGAAGATCGTGTGGCCCACCCACAAGATCGGGCAAAGCAGGATCGAATACACCGTTTCGATAACATAATTGAGGATGAACAGTCCGGCTCCGCCGAACCCATGGCGAAGCTCCGGGTGCGCCAAAATGTCGATGGCGCTCGCGATCTTCGGCGAGAACCACATCACCAGGACGCAAACGAACAACGCCATGCCAGCATCAGGACGAATAAAGCTTCGCGGCGTATCGGAGAATGCGACGGCCAGCGTGCCCAGTACCAGCAGCCCGGTCCAGGCCGGCGAGCCGATGAACATCAGGATCGCCAGCGCTAGCTGGTAGCGGCTGACCGGCCTCAGACCCGGAAGGAACAGAAAACGCCAGTACTGCATATTGCCCTGGCACCAGCGCAGGTCGCGGCGGATGAATTCGAGCAAGGTTGGAGGATTCTTCTCCCAGCCCAGATCTTCCTGCGGCAGCACCCGTACATCGTAGCCGGCTGCACGCATCAACGCAGCTTCGATCTGATCGTGACTGAGGATATGGCGATCCTCCGTTCCGAGCCTGGACAGAACCGGAAGCGCGCAATGCGCGATGAACGGCTCAAGCCGCAGGACTGCGTTGTGGCCCCAATATGGCCCGCAATCGCCCTGCCACCATGCGCTGCCAATGGTGTAGGAGCGCATGCCAAGCCGCATGCCGAACTGAAATACCCGTGCGAAGGCGCTGGTGGAAGGCAGGCCCGCAACCAGCCCCTGAAGGATGCCGAGCCTGGGATCGGCCTGCATGATGCGAACCAGACGCAGAACCGCGCTGGAAGTCATAAGGCTATCGGCGTCGAGCGTCACCGCGAAATCGTACTGACCGCCCCAGCGCTCGCAGAAATCGCGGATGTTGCCTGCCTTATAGCCGGTGTTGAGCGCACGATGCCGATAGGTGACGGCGACCCGCTCGCGCCAGCGTGACGTCAACGCCGCGAAACACTTCTCCTCGTTGCTCGCGATCTCCGCGTCGCTGGTATCGCTGAGTACGTAGAGGTGGAAGCGCGCGCCGCAGCCGGCGGCATCGAGACCCGCCAGCATCGGCTCGACGTTGCGGATCATCCGCTCCGGCAGTTCATTGCGGATGCACAACAGGATCGCCGTTGATGCCGTCACCCGTTCATCGCCGCAGATTCCCGCCGCCGTCGGCATGACCGCCGCGGTCGGATCGGCAGAAAAACGCATGATCAGAAACCCAATCACGGCGTTCCAGAAGCCCGCCACCATCCAGGGTAGCGTCACCGCAAACAGCGCCAGCAGCATGACGTCGATCAAACCGAGGCCGCCCGGCGCCAGCGCCAGCGCGGCAAGCGCCAGCGACCCGGCCATGGTTGCGGCAAACAGCACAGCAAACAGCAAGCGCCGCCCAAACATATAGTTTACGGCGGTGTCGGCCTGCATGGCCTGCGGTGGTGAACGTTCCAACACGCGGTTACGACTTCTAATCCCTTCTAATCCCTGGGCAGACGGTGCAAACTCGATGATATAACACCGCGAACCGTCTCAAAGTCCAATCCGGGGTAAAGTAAAGTGGCGATCAGGCGGACCGATGAGATGGCCGAGGCGCTCTGGTATAGCGCGCCCGGAATAGCCGATATCCGTCCGGAAGCGCTCGCGCCGCCGGCCGCGGACGAAGTGCGGGTGCGGGCGCTGTTTGGTGCAGTCAGCCGCGGCACCGAGGCGCTCGTGCTTGCCGGGCGCGTGCCGGTGAGCGAGTTCGAACGCATGCGCGCGCCCTTCATGGTCGGAAATTTTCCATTTCCGGTGAAATACGGCTACGCCACGGTTGGCCGGATCGAGGGCGGCGCGGCAGCCTTGCGCGGGCGCACGGTCTTCACGCTCCACCCGCACCAGAATTTCTTCAACATTCCGGCGAGTGCCGCCGTGGTCCTGCCGGATAATCTGCCGCCGCAACGCGCGGTGCTGGCTGCCAATATGGAGACCGCGCTCAACGCAGTCTGGGACGCAGCACCGGGCCCGGCCGACCGCATCGCCATCGTCGGGGCCGGCGTGGTCGGCTCTCTGGTCGCATATTTGTGCGGGCGGTTTCCGGGCGCGGAGGTCACGCTCGTCGACATCAACCCGGCGCGTGCGGAATTGGCCAAAACCCTTGGGGTTGGCTTTGCAAGGCCGCAATCGGCCAAAGGCGACTGCGACCTCGTGGTTCACGCCAGCGGGAATCCGGCCGGGCTCACCACGGCGCTCGGGCTTGCCGGCGAGGAGGCAACCGTGCTTGAAATGAGCTGGTACGGCGACGCGCCGGTGACCGCACCGCTTGGAGGGGCCTTCCATAGCCGCCGGCTACGGCTGATATCGAGCCAGGTCGGACAGATTGCGCCGTCGCATAGGCCGCGCTGGAGCCACGGCCGCCGGCTCGCCGCCACCCTTGCCCTGCTGACCGATGAACGGCTCGACGCCCTGCTGGCACCGCCAGTTTTGTTTGGGGATCTGGCGCAGCGGCTACCCGAGATTCTTGATGCCAGGAATGGCATACTTTGCCAGCCCATTGCTTATCCCTGAGGAGGTCCCTTGTTCGCCGTTGAAGTTCGCGATCACATCATGGTCGCCCATTCGTTCCGCGGCGCCGTGTTCGGGCCCGCGCAGGCGCTGCACGGCGCAACCTTCGTCATCGACGCGGCCTTCATCGCCGAGACGCTCGATGACAATGGTATCGTCATCGACATCGGTCGCGCGCATGACGCGCTCAAGGCCGTGGCGGCGACGCTGAACTATCGCAATCTCGACGAGGTGACCGAATTCGAGGGCCGCAACACCACGACCGAATTTCTCACCAAGCATATCTTCGATCAATTGGCCAAGAGCGCCCGAGCCGGCGAATTCGGCCGCACTGGCCGCGAACTGAAGGCGATACGCGTCACGCTGTCCGAATCGCATGTCGCGCGCGCATGGTACGAGGCCGATTTGTGGTGAAGCGCTTCGCGTTCGCCGTGCCGGGCGATCTTGCGACCCCGACCGGCGGCTATGCCTATGACCGCCGCATGATTGCCGAACTCGGCGATCTCGGCTGGCAGGTTGACCTGCTCAGCCTGGGCGAAGGTTTTCCGTGGCCCAGCGAAGCGACACGAACGGCCGCGCTGACAAAACTGCTGGCGACCCCTGCCGGTCGCGCCATCGTCGTCGATGGCCTGGCGCTTGGCGTCTTGCCCGAAGCCGCGACGCAACTTGCGGGTCGCAACCCGCTGTTAGCGCTAGTGCATCATCCGCTCGCACTGGAGGCAGGACTGTCCGAGAACCAGGCAGTCGCGCTACGCAGCAGCGAGCGAGCCGCACTTTCAGCGGTGCAAGGCGTCGTCGTCACAAGTGCCGCGACGGCACGGCTGGTCGCTGCCGACTACGGCGTGCCGGCCGAAAGCATCACCATCGCTAAACCGGGTAGCGATTCGGCGCCGTTGGCGCCAGGCAGCCGGGACGGCGTCGTGCGGCTGCTGTCGGTCGGCGCCGTAGTACCGCGCAAGGGGTTTGACGTGCTGATTGCCGCGCTGGCGAGGCTCGGGGATCTGCCGTGGCAATTGACGATTGCAGGGGATACCACGCGCGACCTAAATGCCGCCGCGCAGCTTGATGCCGATATCGCCGGTTACGCGCTGCAAAATCGGGTCGCCGTGCTCGGTGCGGTATCGCCAGAGCACCTCGTGACGCTGTATGCAGAAGCTGACGTGTTCGCGCTTGCCTCGCATTTCGAAGGCTATGGCATGGCCTATGCCGAAGCGGTCGCGCATGGCCTGCCCGTCATCGGCACCACTGGCGGCGCCATACCGGATACGGTGCCGCCGGACGCCGGCCTGCTGGTCCCGCCCGGCGACATGCCTGCATTGGCAAAGGCACTGCGCCGCGTCATTGGCGAAAGCGTCCTGCGCCAACGCCTGAAGGGCGGCGCGCGCGCGGCGGCGCTGCAGCTCCCGACTTGGCGGCAATCCGCGGAAATCCTTGCGCGGAGACTGGAGACGCTGGCATGAGCGGCTTTTCTGCCGAATGGTTGACACTGCGCGAACCTTACGATTTGAACGCGCGCAATCCGACCGTTATCGACGCTGTCGCCGCCTCTCTCGAGCCGCTTTCCTCGGTACGGGTCGTCGATCTCGCCTGCGGAACCGGATCGACCATGCGGGCGCTCAGCCCGTTTTTGCCGACACGGCAGAGCTGGAAACTGATCGACAACGACCTCGGTCTGCTGGCGCGCGCCGCGGCCACGCCGCGCGCAAAACAGATTGCTGCGACCACCATCCCGCTCGATCTCAACCGCGATCTCGAAGCCGCGCTCGACGGACCGACCGACCTGGTCGCAACCTCGGCCTTGCTCGATCTCGTCTCCGAGCGTTGGCTGGGCCAGCTCGTGGTCGAGATCGCAGCCCGCTCGATTCTGTTTTATGCAGCGCTAAGCTATGACGGGCGCACGACATTTACTCCACCTGATCCGCTCGATGCGGCGATTGCTGCTGCGGTGAACATGCACCAGCGCATAGACAAGGGTTTTGGACCGGCGCTCGGGCCGGCTGCCGCCGCTTTCGCCATCACCCGCTTCGAGGCACTCGGCTATTCGGTGGTGCACGGCACCTCCGACTGGGTAATGGGAGCGGACGATTTCGATATCCAGACCGAAGTACTGGACGGATGGGCAGGCGCTGCGCACGAGGTCGGCGCACTTTCCCTCGTCGACACAACGGCATGGCTTAGACGCCGCCGCGGCGCAGTTGCAGCTGGACTCTCGTCACTCTCGATAGGTCACGTCGATTTCTTCGCAATGCCTAGCGCCACGCGCTGAGCCGACAAATCGCAGTCGAACAGCACATCGTCGTCAATCTTGTGCACACGCACCGGCATGCGGGGCGCCTGATCGGCGCGGTCGAGCGACGGCAGGGCAATGCCTGGCCCCCCGGCACCCAGGATGATGGGAGCGACCATCACATGCAGCCGGTCGAGACATCCAGCGACCAGGAAACGGGATATCGTGTCGGCCCCGCCCTCAATCAACATACGTCGCATGCCGTAGCCAGCTAGTGCTGCGAGAATCGCAGACGGGGCAAATTGCCCGTCGATCGTGGGCAGAGCGATCACCTCAACGCCCGCTGGCGCAGCGCAACGCGTGCGCTGCTCGGTGATCAGAAAACGGCGCACGCCATTATCGGTAAACATCCTGGCGCCGGCGCCAAGCCGCCCCTTCGGATCGATAACGACGCGCGCCGGCTGAGGCCCCGAGACCCGCCGCACCGTCAATTGCGGATCGTCGGCGATGGCCGTGCCGACACCGACTACAACAACGTCCACCAGGGTCCGCAGCCGGTGCAGATGTACCAATCCCCCCGGCCCATTGACGTATTTCGAATGGCCGGATTCAGTCGCAACCCGGCCATCAAGTGACTGGCCTAGCTGGCCGACAATTAAACAATCGTCCACGGTTCCCTTCCGCAGAGGACCGAACACATCCGCCCAGCCCTGTGGGAGAGGTTGGTGTTCCCCACGGAATACATTGCTGAAGTCTTCCCATGGATCGGAAGAGGGAGACTTGCTCAATGGGAAATTGCTTACTGGCACGTAGAAATCAAAACCCTGTATGGTGATCCTGGCAACCCGACTATCTGCCATCATGTCGCAAAAGTCATCTATTTGCGACCGGAATGATACCGGCATGGGCCTGGAATGATCTTGGAGCTGCGGTGTTTACGGTTCGCGGCAGTAAGAATGGAAGTCTCGAATGAATGAGGCGCAGACGGGCAGCAGCTCGGCTTTGTTTGGCAGCCGGCGACACACCAGTGTTAGCCGGGGACTTGGTGAATTCCGCGGGCGGCGGCCTGTTTTTGTCACGGCAAAGGGCGAGAAGATGCTGGCCTTGCCGGTCGAAGGTCTCGACAGGCTCCGACTTGCCGAATTCATGGCACTCTGCGCGCCCGTTGAGCCGCAGCTCATCGTCACCGAACGACGCGCGCGCGCCCTTGGCATTGATGCGTCGACCCCGATGGCATTGCTGCTCCCGGTCGGCGCCGACGCGGAGACGATCCTCGCTCTCGTTAGCGATGCGACCAGCGATCGCAAACCATCGGCCAAGCCGGCAAGCCCGGCCGCCACCGCCGCCATTCACCTTGTCAAGATATCGCAAAGCTTGCCGGCGGTGCTGGCGGCAAACCTCGCTGCTCACACGATCGCGTGCGAGGAGAACGTCGTCAGGGTTGAGGCAGATGCGGTAGTCGGCTTTGCCGATCACGCAACCCGGTCGCTGACCATAGCGAGCGAAGCTTCGGTGCCGCTCAATTCCGGCACCCCCACCCGCTTTATCGTATTCCAGGACGCTGTCGGTGACAGCCAGGCAGCCATCATCGTTGGAAAGCCCGATTTTGCCAATCCCGTTCCGGTGCGGCTACATTCCGCTTGTCTGACCGGCGACGTATTCGGTTCCCGGCGCTGCGACTGCGGGGACCAGCTTCGGCTCGCCCTGGGTCGGATCGAAGAACTTGGCGGCGGTGTCATTCTATATCTGGCGCAGGAGGGTCGCGGACTTGGCTTGGCCAACAAGATGCGGACATATCAATTGCAGGATGAAGGCCTGGATACCTTCGACGCCAACACCACACTCGGCTTCGACGATGATGAGCGCGACTACGGCATCGCCGCATATATGCTCCGGATGCTGAACTGCACGCGGATCGTGCTGCTAACCAACAACCCGACCAAGCTCGACGGCCTGACAACGGCCGGCATTGAGATTGCCGGCCGCATGCCACTCGATGCGCCGATCAACGCCGATAACCGTCGTTACATGACCGCGAAGGCGGCGCGTGCCGAGCACCGGCTCGATCATCTGATGGCATCGTTGACCGACCAATCCTAGGCGAAAACAAGAGCCTCGAAGGCCACGTCGAACCCGTGCGCGGCGAAAGGAGACGTCGGCGACATGCCCTGGCCTGCCCTGCGCTCCGACATTGTTCTGCTGCGTGCACTGGTGGTCGGAGTCGGCTTGTGCTGGTCGGTCGCGTTCATCGCCATCGCGTTAGGCTATCGGCTTCAACTTTACGCCGACGGCGCTATGTTTTCATATGCCGTTGCCGTTGAGGATGTCTGGGCGTTTCACTGGCACAATATCTCCGGCCGCCTGTCGGTCTTCTTCTTCAGCCTGCTGCCGGCCGAAACGTATGTCCGAATGAGCGGAAACCCCGGAGCCGGAATCATGGTTTATGGGGCGCTGTTCTATACCGCGCCACTTGCAGGATTGATCGGCACGTTCGCGGCTGACCGGTCGCGTGACCGTTCGATTTTTGTCTACGCCTGTTGCTCCACAGCCCTGCTCTGCCCACTGGTCTTTGGCTTTCCGACCGAGATGTGGTTCGCCCATGCCGTATTCTGGCCAACGCTTGCCGTCAGCTTCTATTCGAAACGGACTGTCGCTGGCACGGCGCTTATCCTTGTCATGATGCTGATACTCGGCTTCACCCACGAAGGCGCGCTGGTACTGACGTTTGCCATCGTTGCGGCCCTAGCGCCGCGCGGCTGGCGCGATGCCACATTTCTGCGCGCTGCGGCGGCCCTAGCCGCGATCCTGGCGCTGTCGGTGGCGGTAAAGATTTTTGTCCCGCCCGATGAATATTACGCCGGCGTGTTCGTGAGAGCTGCCCGACACTTCTTCGATCCCGCGATTTTTCAGATAAGCATCGTCTTGTTATTGTTGGCGACGCTCGCCTTGTATGCCATTATTTTCTCGATACTTTCGCGGCCCGCCCCACAAAGGGCGGATGTTTATGCAGCCGTCATTGTGGTGGTCGTTCTTGCTATCTATTGGCTGTGGCTTGACCATACGTTACACGCAAGCAGCCGGTATTACCTGCGAACGGCGCTGGTAATCGTCACGCCCGTGTTCGGCGCGCTCGCAACACTGGGTGTCCACGAAGACGGTCGGCACTCTTTTTCCCTTCCGGGCCTAGCATGGGCTATGACTGCGGTACGAAACCGGGGTGCGCGACCGCTGGCGGTAGCTTTCATGTTATTGACGGTGGTACACGTGATCGAAACTGGAAAATTCGTCGCGGCCTGGGCTGATTACCGAACCGAGGTCGCAGCGCTCGCGGAGAGCGATCAATCCGATCCGGCTCTCGGTAACCCGCGCTTCGTTTCTTCGGAACGAATTTCGGCCAGTTTGAACCGACTCTCGTGGTTTTCGACTACGCCATACCTGTCAGTGATTGTGGAGAACTTCCTACCGAGGCGGCTCGCTATCGATCCGGTCGGGAATTATTTCTGGCTATCCTGCGCCACGGCAACCGCAAATGAGAGCGCCACCCGCGCGGTTCCTGCAGAGGCTCGTCGCCTCGTTCGCATCTACTCCTGTTTACATCGCTAGAAGACCACACACTCAACATCTGTCCTGCGCCGCCGGACGCGGTCGTTCCGTTTCATCCCAAATGCCGCCGCGGTCATTTCAAAAGCTCGGCCGCTCACTCATCAACAATCTGTCCACCGTCATAACCGCAAGCGATCCGTCCGAGCGCCGCGCGAAACTGTTCAGTATCGACCGTGGCCGCAAGCGCTGCAAGGTCATCGGGTTTCGCAATTCGGCGAGCTCGAGCCAAAAGCGACGTTAAAAGGCCTGAATCGAGATAAGGCAGGCTCGCCCAAAATCCGTGCGCAAGATCTTCCGCCAACACATGATCGGGATGTTGCTTATTTTCGGGGGCGCGACCTATCTCGTACATGTGACGAACCGCGTGCCACGGCGCCCGCTCCGACGGAAGGCGCGCCAGGATCTCACGATGTTCCTGCGCGACATAGAATCTGTTGAGGGTGTCAAACAGAACGAAGTGGTAGCCCTGAGCAATAAGGAATGGTTCCCAGTCCTGCCATCCCTGCTCTGACGCCAGCGGCGTTACCGCTTCGGCGACGACCACCTTGGGTCGAAAGCGTTTCCAATCGCCGCCGAACAGGACATCGCCTTCGGCGCCCTCGACATCGATTTTGAGAAAGTCGATAGAACCTAGACCGTTCTTTTCGCATAATGTTGCCAGCGTGGTCACAGGCATGCGAACGGTCTGATAGTCGGCTCCTAAGGCTGCTGCTTTCCGCGCAAAGCCTTCCAGTGTTGTCGAGAGTCCATGCAGACGTTCAACCACATGGAAGTCGGTTTCACCGCAGCGGCGTCCGACCAGGCCACCGATCGCGAGGTCGCGCGGACGCAGCCGCTGGTACAGCGCCAAAAGCTCAGGCTGCGGCTCGACTACAATGCCTTGCCAGCCGCGTTCATAGAACCAAAACGACACGTTGTCGGCAATCGGATGCCCTGCACCGACATCGATATAGGTCCCAGTGGTTTGGCCCGAGAAAGCAAGCGACAGATGATAGTCTTCGAGATTCTGTGAATAGGATAGGTCCATTCGCTTCCTCGTCCTCTCCGCCTTGCCGATGCGTGTTCTGTCGGCGAGCTCCGTTCGCAGTAGGATATCGGCATTCTATCCCTTCAGGCGAAACAAAACAGACGTCGAACGGACGCCCGGCCTGCCTCAACAGCTCTACTCGCCGACACCACCCACCTGGTGAACGACCGCTCTGCGCCAGAAGCGGCCGGTCGTAGGTCGAATGATAACGATGTCGCCTCTTCACTCAGATGCGGACATCGTCAGAGGCATCAGCCATGTCAGTTTCGTGCCAACAAGAGACTCATGCACCGCGTCAACAATTCGATCACTAATCGCGAAAGCAAAAGGGTCGTAGGAAGGAGCTAAGGTCGCCCGGTTGGGCGGGTCGGAACAGCTACGGCTCCAGCTCTCTCTAACGCTGCCGTTGTTTTCATGCTGATAGCTTTGGTTTGAGCGTTGTCGGCCGGATCCCGTTCGGTGATGATCAGAAAGGAAATCCCGATTAGCGCCACTACGACCGCTACCGCTAATGGGGTAATAACATTTCGCGGCTGTCCGCTGGCCTGCATTTAATTCAAAATCCTTTTGACCATCAATCCGACAATACAGCGAGAAGAAGTGGCGGACTTCCTGCAGCCCGCCACCTCATTCTCATCAGCAACGAAGTCGGGAAGCCCCGCAGATTGATGATCAGCTGTGGGCGATGCCTGCGCCTTTGTCGCAGTTCGCCAGGCTCGTTATGCCTTGGGCAACATCACCGTATCGATCACATGGATCACGCCATTCGACTGTTTGACGTCTGCAATAGTTACGGTCGCAACGTCGCCCTTTTCGTCGGTCAGAGTGATTTTGTCACCATTCATCTTGGCGGTAAGCATGCATCCACCTACAGTCTTGACGGTGTGCGCACCCTTATCATCCTTGATCATCTTACCAATTGCAGAGGACATCGCGTCAGCTGACACAACGTGGCATTTCAAAATTGTGGCAAGCTTTTCCTTGTTTTCTGGCTTAAGGAGCGTATCGACAGTGCCCGCTGGCAGCTTCGCAAAGGCCTCGTTAGTTGGCGCGAAAACAGTGAAGGGGCCTTTGCTCTTTAGCGTTTCGACAAGACCCGCTGCCTTGACGGCTGCAACGAGTGTGGTGTGATCCTTCGAGTTGACTGCGTTGTCCACAATGTCTTTATTCGGAAACATCGCCGCGCCTCCGACCATCGGATTCTCTGCGAACGCCACGGTCGCCATAAGGCCAAGAGTGCTTGCTGCGACAACTGCGATAATTCGATTTTTCATTGCACTATCCCGAATTTGTGCCGCTGCCCCATGTTGGAACTTTACGGTCAGGTCAAGATACGTCCGACCGTATCGAAGGGTTTCAGAACTTCGCCCACATTCCGCTCTCAAAGCCGAGTCCGGATTAAGGCAACGCTGTCTGTCGTAGGTCATTCGCGACACTTTGGCCGGGTGGCGATCACTTTCGGTTTTCACCCATGAACAGAAGTTGGGATTAGCCTCGATTGATTGACAACAGCGCGAACGAGGCAGCATAGCCTTAGACTTGCACGGCTTCCCTTGTTGTCTCATAGCCGCAGGCTAATTCCAGCGGTCCGTCGCAAACGCTCCATTTCCAGCGTGTCGGCACGGATGATGATATAGTCACCTAGAGGAGACAGACTGGCTTCGTCATGCTCACAATATTCCAAACGCCGGGATCATCCGGTTGTCTAGAAGAATTCTGTATGTTTGAAGGTATATTCGGAATCGTCGCAGTGATCGCGCTTCTTTCGATCACGCCAGCGTCAGCCGCTAAAAGGATGGATTGCACGGATGCGAGATGAAGGCGAGCGGTGACATGGAGGAGATGCCCGCCGGAGAAAAGAACTCCTGGGTGGATTGCATAAGGCCCAATTCGAGGCTGTGACGGCGGCTTTTGACCGCTTTACGATAGAATCGATGGACTCGTCGCAGCTTACAACTCAAAACCTGGTCCCTTCTGGATCGAGCCCCAGGCTGCGCCGACCAGCGATGATGTAGTTGTTCGGGCTCATCGCGATATGCTTCGCTAAGGCACGCACATCTCGGACCGAACGCTCAAGGGTGCAGGTCTCAAAGATAGCGGCAGCTCCCGCGCTGGCGGCCAGCATGTCGGTGATGGACATGGCCGTCTCCGCCGCGTGAGCGTTAGCTAGTCGAATGTCGGCACGAGCCGTCACTAACCGCTCGCCGCCGTCGTCCGTTGCGGCCATCAATTCCGTCATTGCATCGATTAAAAAGGCGCGAGCGGCGCGCAGCATCGCCCGTGCCCGGCCGACAGTCGCCTGGACGGTTTCACGATCGCAGAGTGTGGTACCGAGTCGACTTTTCTTGCGGGCGAGTTCCGAAAACGAGGTAATGGCGCTGGATGCGATGCCGAGTGGGACACCACAGATGCTCCACGCGAAAACTGACGATGGGGGCATCCGGTACACCAAGCCGGGTTGGGTCGGTTGCATCCCGTAAAACTGGTGAACATGTTCAGCCGGAACGAAAACGTCCTGCGCCTCGAAGTCGCAACTGCCGGTGCCGCGCAAGCCGGACACATGCCAATTGTCGATCACGGTCACGTCCGCTCGGTCGAAATAGCAGCACAATAAGGGGACGGACGGATCCTCGGGCTTGATGCTGGCCAGCACCATGAACTGCGTCGCGTGATGCGCGCCGCTGCCAAATGGCCATCGTCCGCTAACGCAATAGCCGCCATTGACAGGGGTAGCCTTGCCTACCGCACCAGTCGCGCTGGCGACGAAGGCATGCGGATCGGCGAACCAGCTGCGTGCAACGGGCTCACCGAGATAGCCACCTAGTCGGCTCATACCGGCTCCGTTGCCTACAAGCCAGCCGACAGAACCGTCGATTGCCGACGCGGCCTCGACCACACGCATGAAATCTAATGGAGACAGTTCGGGACCGCCTATTTTTTGGGGCAACCACAGGCGGAACAGGCCTGCCTCGGCGAGCGCCAGGAAAGCTGCGTCCGGAAGGCGCCGACTGCGATCGAAATCATCGCGTTGTGCCGCGATAGACGGGGCAAGAGCTCGAACGGCCTCCAGTATCTCGCAAACCCGGTTCGGTTCGCGAACGGATGTGGTTGGTACGGTACGGGCCTTGAGTTCAAACTGCAGCATGACGATCACCTCATTCGGAGAAATCGCGCGTCGGGAACAGCCTCGGCGCGACCGGAATATGATCGCCGGTCGCATAAACGTCCTGAATCTGTTCCGAAAAAGTTGCAAATCTCGCCAAAAATGTAGTCCTTAGGCAATGTCGACGATCCAAAGGTTTGGCCCGTACCGCCTCGACGCCCGCGCTGGGATGCTTTTCCGGGGCTCAGAACCGGTCGCGCTCGGTCGGCGCGCCGTTACGCTCCTTCAGCTGCTTGTCGAGCGGGCCGGAATGCCGGTCTCCAAGGATGCGTTGATGGAGGCGGCTTGGCCGGGATTATCTCTCGAAGAGAGCAATCTGACAGTCCAGATCTCCGCCTTGCGGCGAACATTCGCCGAGGTTGACGGAGGCGTGAGCTGGATCGAGACGCTGCCGCGTCGCGGCTACCGCTATATCGGACCACCGGTGACGGAAAGCACCGAAAACGTCGAACTCGCCTCGCCGGTGCCGGCCGCTTCCGACAAACCTTCGCTCGCGGTACTTCCGTTATCGAACGTAAGCGGCGATCCTGCGCAGGACTATTTTGCCGATGGGATCACAGGCGACATCATCGCCGAGTTATCGCGATTCCGGTCGCTGTTCGTCGTCGCACGTCACTCCAGCTTCTCTTACCGAGGGGCCGCAACCGATATCAAACGGGTTGGACGCGAGCTGGGCGTCAAGTACGTGGCAGCGGGCACTGTGCACAAGATCGGTAATAAGGTACGGGCGACGGTTCAGCTGCTCGATAGCGGGAGCGGCTATCATCTTTGGGCCGAGCGCTACGACCGCGAACTCGACGATATTTTCACCCTGCAGGACGAGATCGTCCGGTCAATCGTTGCAGCATTGCCCGGCAGGCTTGAGGACGCAAGCCGCGAGATCGCCCAGCGCAAGCCGACGTCTAGCATCACTGCGTATGACCTGGTGCTGCTGGGAAATGAGCGATGGCGTCAGTTGACCATGAAAGATATGGCGGATGCCAGGATGTATTTCCGCAAGGCCGTCGCACTTGACCCCAAATTTGCCCGCGCACATGCCAATATCGCTTGGACCATTGTCTGCGACGTGTTTCTCGAATCGCCAGTCACTCCAACGTTGGACGAGGCGCTTCGCGAGATCGAGACAGCGCTCGACATCGACGATGGCGACGCTTGGTCTCATGGCGTCTTTGCACAGCTCCTTTTTCTTCGGCATGAAGACGATAAGTCTGAAATCCATTTCAATCGAGCGCTCACCCTCAATCCCAACGACGCCGACGTCGCTGCGATATTCGCAAACATTCTGGTTTATTGGGGACGATGGCGTGAGGCACTCATTTGGATCGAAGCGGCGAAGCGGCTCAATCCGTTTCCGCCCAACTTGTACCATTGGTACCATGCGCTCGCCCTCTATTCGGGGCGCGAATACGAGCAGGCCATCAAGGCGCTCATCAAAGCACGCACCTTCGACAGATGGTCGCACGGGCTTTTGGCGGCCTGCTATGCGCAGATCGGACAGCTGGACCGGGCGAAATCCGAGGCGGAGACGTTCGTTAGCGAGAGGAACCGCGAACTAGCCGCAAATAGCCAAGCGCCGCCACGCAACACCCTTAAACTCGCCCAAGCCCGAGCCGAACGATACCGTCTCCCTGCCGACCGCGAACATTTCCTTGACGGATTGCGCAAGGCGGGTCTTACGGGCTGAGCAGGCTGTGACAAGCTCTTTTGAGCCGGACGTATGGATGTAAATTGGACAGCTGTCCGTCTTGGGTGAAACTGAGAAGTCTGGGCGGGCAACCGGGAAGTTGGCTCTGTCCTCAACAGCGGACTTAGTAAGACGCCATCGGCATGTCTCAAAAGTGCCAAACTGCGACGTCAACCGAGTGAGTGCTAACTAGAAAAGCCGCCCAGAGGCGGCTCTTCCATTCACGTGCGAATACTCGGCGTTCTGTTTAGGGAAACTCGGCGCCTGGTTACATTGGACCCATCGGACGGACGCACATGACTTCGATGGATGATTGCGGGATTTGCAGGTGCGGGTGGTCTTCGAAGGCCTTCGCCGCCGCCTCGTGCGATTCGGCCTCGATGAACGAACATAAAATGATGTCGTTCTTGGTGTCGGAAATGCCGCTCGCTGTGACGCGCTTGGTTTTGCCGCCCGCCTCGGAACTGATGATCATTTTGGCATGCTCACCCATCCACTTTCCCCATGCGGCCTGCATTTTTTGTTCTTCGGCTTGCCGTATCGTGGGATCGGTTTTTGCCCAGTCCGCCATCACGGAACTGGGGATGAGATACAGGACAAGAAACTTTTCTTTGGTTGCGTCAGTCATCGCTGCTTCCTTCCGGGTGGCGGGCTAGTTCAATCACTTGCCTAGGACGAAGGAACCTGGCGCGTACCGACATCGGCCAGAAGTATTTTGTCGGACGCCTATGCCGACCATCGCGGGTTCCTCGGCCGAATAGATATCGAACCGTGCTATCCGGTGCGGGGCCACCTACCTGTGCCAGTGAGTCCTAAGGGATCTCTGGGCCGTTTACGTCGTTCCCATGGGTATCCGATTAACCCTCAGGACTTGGCAGCGCAGTTTGGCGGTGTCGGTTCTACCCGTTGAAGCGAATTCTCGGTGGCAATGCAGTATAAGTCGCAAAATACAACTGCGAAGAAGCGAAGCCCTACAGCCGCTTAGCTCCCGGGAACGGGTGATGCAATACTTCGTCTATACGCACACAAATATCCGCGTTTAAACCCGAATAGTACCGCGCCCCTCCCAAGCAGCGGCGCATCCGATTATCTCGCTTTGCGAGCTTTAGTACCGGGTCGAGAATGTCGCGAGAATGGCGCAGAAGTAGTCCCGCGAGCTGACTGCGCCCGAGTTCCTCCTGGGCTTCTTGGTCATCCGCCCCTCTCAAGTCTGCCATGAGGGAGTCGAGCTGTTCCTTCGGCGTTTTCATGGCTCCCCGACCGCCTCAGTCCAAATTTTACGGATTTCTTCATCTGTCTGTTCAACTCGTTCATCGGGGTCTTCGCAGCAGAAATACAAGATTGCGAGCGCCGCGTACTGCCCCCGATACGGAGCCACGGCCATCATCTTGATATTCACCGCTTCGGCGGGTAACGTTTGCCGATGGATAAGATGGAAGGCAGCCTCTCCGATCAGGTCTGCAACCGGGTGCTCGAACCGAGAGCGCCAATAATTGAAAAGTCGAATACGAAGATCAGTAGATACGTCGGCGAGCGCGCCGGGCCGACAAATCTCATGTAATGCCCCGAATGCAGCATTTGGTGAGATGGCAATACCCCGATCAATGAGCCCGATACAGCTGCTCCAATCTTCAAAGGGAAAGCGACAGTCGATCTCGTCAAGATATGATCGTTCAAGGTTACGTATCGAATTTATTTTTCTCGAAGGCATTTTGCAGCGACCGGCAGATCAAAATCCAGACAGTGCAGTAACGGTAACGATCGAGGCGATAGCCGTTAGGCCTAGAACAAATCCGACAGCGACCTTAGCGATTCGGCCAGGGATTTTGGCATCGCACCAGTTGGCCAGCTTCATGAACAGTGAGTTTGTCCGATCTTCAATGAAGGATCTTACAATTGGTCGCAGCAATTCGTGGATGATATCATTCATGCCGGATTAGTCGCGCGACCTGGCCCAAGGTTCAGTACGTAAGATATTTCGACGGCGGGTTGCAACTGTCGCTGGCCCGATATGCCGTGCTCGAATTCTGCAATTCTGATCGCGGGCACAATCGACATACACCGCGGCAATACAGATTCTAACAAGCAAACCTGCGAGAATCGCGGCCCTGTCTATCACCCCCTGATCGTGACCGCCGAAGAAACGTTCACGGCCAACCCCTGCCGAATGTCTAGACCAACCCATGTTGTCTCGATGTGAATGTGACGGCACTCACAAATCCTGTGCGATCTCTGAACCTGCCTAAGCGAAGTAGCGACTATCTGGCCGCACCTGGCTGAAGGAAGACAGGTAAACCATAGGAGGGCCAGATGGCACTATTTTTCGGCACCAAGTTTAATGACGTTCTCGTCGGAACCAACGGCAACGACACCATCGTCGCCGGCGACGGTAATGACGCAATCTTCGCAGGCAAAGGCGGCGACTGGATCAGCGGTGGTGACGGCATCGATACACTTCACTATGGCCTTTCGAATGCCGCAGTGAGCGTCAACCTGACGACTCACGTCGGTCATGGCGGTTACGCTGAAGGCGACGTGATCTTCGAAGTCGAAAACCTCGTCGGCTCCAACTTCAACGATACGCTGATTGGCGACAGCAACGCCAATACAATCAACGGCGGCGACGGCAACGATGTCATTCACGGTGGTTGCGGCGCCGACACGCTCATCGGTGGCGTAGGCAACGATACACTCTACAGCGACAACAGCACAGCCAGTTTCAACGGCGTCGATGATATCGATACGGTCGATTTTTCTGGTCGCACCGAATCCCCATACTATTACCACCCGGGCGGCGTCTACGTGAACCTTCTTCACCATCTCGTCGACTACAGTGGCCCGGTCCATCACGAATGGGGTCCTGAAGGCACGATCGCTAATGTCGAAAACATCAACGGCACCAATTTTGCCGACACGCTTATTGGCGATTACAATAACAAGCTTCGAACGGCAATGGTGGCAACGACACGTTAACCGGCGGATATGGCAACGACACCTTCGTTTTCGCGCGATCTAACGGCGCGGTGGATTTTGGCCACGACACCATCTCGGACTTCGCGCCCGGTCAGGACCACCTGCAGATCGACCACACCATCTTTGGAAACTTCGCTTCTTTGCAGCAACACATGCAGCAAGTCGGCGGCGACGTCGTCATCACTTACGATGCCAACAATAGTATTGTATTGCACGACGCAGTGATGGCAAACGTTCATGCAAGCGATTTCTTGTTCATGTGAGAGACGGTGCTGAGCCGCCCGGCACGTCGATTCCGCACCGCACTCAAGAAGTCCGGTACACCCCGATCAACGGACATTGCCAGACCAGTTCGCTTGGTCCGTTTGGTGCCAATAAGCGACGTCGCGCAATCTGATCACTTCGGCGATCAAACCAGATATTGGCCTTATTCAATCACTTCGTCAGCGAGCCCCAGCAAAGGAAGGGGAATGATAATTCCAAGCGATTTCGCTGCCTTGAGATTTACGACCAGTTCGATTGTCGTAGACTGTATCACGGGTAGGTCAGAGGGCTTTTCCCCTTTCAGCACGCGTCCTGCGTATCGGCCAGCCTGCCGATACGCGTCGGCTTGTCTTGCCCCATAACCAATTAGCCCGCCGGCGGCAGCGAACTCTCTTGAGTTGTAGACAGCCGGCAGCTTCTTACTATTTACAAGCCGCAGCAGAAGCTCTCGGTGGCTCGTAAACAGTGCATCCGGGAATATCAGCAACCCGCCAATTTTAACCTCGTCGAACTGTGAAAAGGCGGGCTCAATTTGGGCAGGCGCCATTGCTTTGGCCACAGTCAATTTCCGGCCTAATTTCGCGGCTGCGCTCACAACAATATCGACATCATCCACCGAATTGGGATTTGACGGATTTACGAGGAAACCGATGGCTTCATTCTTCGCAACGATTTCATCAAGTATTTCGACTTGCTTCGCCAAGATCGTATTCGCCAGAAAACTTACGCCGGTTATGTTGCCGCCGGGACGATTGAGGCTCTTTACGAGCCCAAATTTGATAGGGTCAGCACCGATAGAAAAGACCACAGGAATGGAGGTAGAGGCTTCTTTAGCGGCCAACGCAGTTGGCGTACCGCCGGTAGCAACTATTACCGAGACTTGTTGCTGAACTAGGTCTCGAAATAATTCAGGCAAGCGGTCAAAGCGTCCGTCCGCCCACCGATACTCAATGCGGACGTTTCTTCCAGCATTGTAACCCACGTCCGCCAATCCTGCGCGAAAGGCATCAGCTAACGGCTCGAAAGACTGGCTCGATCCATTATTCACAAACCCGACTACCGGAAAAGCGGATTGTGCTCGCGCGACGACGGGCACGTTCGCGAAAATTGAACCTGACAGTGCCAAAAATTCGCGTCGGTGCACGATCTTCCCCAAGTTCAAACTATCGCCAAATTAGTACCGATTGTCGGCTTTTCCTATTCGACAATCTGATTGACGCGGAGCAAAAATGACTCGGAAATCTTAAGACCCAAAGCCTGAGCAGTCTTCAAATTGACCGCCAAATCGAACTTTGTTGGTTGCTCCGTAGGAATATCCTGCGGCTTCGCGCCTTGCAAAATTTTAGTAACAAAGTGCGCGCTACGACGAAATGTTTCAGGACCGTTGGCTCCATACGACATCAAGCCGCCGACGTTGACGAAGGATCTCGGCAGGGTCGCCGACGGTAGACGATATTTTATGGATAGTTCCGCGACTTTTTGTGTAGCTAGACTTCCCTGAAAGACTAGAGCATCGGCCTTCTTCTCGACCATGGTCGCAAACCCTGCCTCAACCTCGTCACGGTTATGCACAGTGATCACAGGCGATAACTCCACGCCCAGCGCTTGTGCTGCAGTAGTAACCGCCTCAAGGAGCGGTCGCGAAAACGGGTCCGCACCATTCGCAAGGATCGCGACCCTTTGGAGGGAAGGCAGCATATCTCGGAAAAACTCTAACAACTTACCGTGCGACTCGGCCGCAAGCAGCGATATCCCAGTAGTATTTCCTCCAGGGCGAGGTAGGCTAGTTATCAGGCCGGAGCCCAATAAGTCACCCACCACGACGATTGGAACCGTTTGAGTGACCTTCTGCGCAGCGAGCGCGGCAGGAACGTAAACAGCAACAATCACATCGACTGGGAGTTTTACCAGTTCCTCAGCTAAAGACGTTAGACGCTCCGTCTTTCCCTCGGCCGAACGAATCTCGATTTGAATATTTTTTCCTTCAACAAGGCCGGCTTCCCGCAAGCCTTCCCGTAATTCAGCTTTGAAGGATTCAACATCCGCATTGCCGATAACCAGCGCACCAATACGATAGACCCGCCCTTGTTGCGCGCGTGCTTCAAGCGCGAATACCGACAGGTAGCCCGCAAGACCAATAAAATCGCGCCTTCTCATGATCCCCCCGAGGTTACGCGAATTGTAACAAGGGAATTTGCCTGAGCAAGACGTTGGGGACACATTGATGTCCGGGTTGGGTGGCGAGTTCAACCGGTGGCCGCAACACATTGGCTAAATCGCTCTGCTGGCGACTGGAAGTCCAGCGTTTTCCTCGGCCGCTCATTGAGCTGGCGCGCCACGTTGTTCAGCTCGGCCTGGGAGTGCGTGGCGAGGTCAAGGCCCTTGGGGAAGTACTGGCGCAGCAGGCGATTGGTATTTTCGCTTGAGCCGCGCTGCCAAGGGCTTTGCGGGTCGCAGAAGTAGACGTCAATTTCTGTTTCCATGCTGAACCGCTTGTGGTCGCTAAGTTCCTTGCCGCGGTCCCAGGTCAGGGATCTGTAGAGTTCATGGGGCAGCTTTCTTGCCTGCCGGATCAGTGCGTCGACCACGGTCCGCGTTTCCCTGTTCGGGACCTTGGCAAGCATCACATAGCGCGAGTGGCGTTCGACCAATGTGACGATGTAGCTGTTCTTCGATCCACAGAGCAGGTCACCCTCCCAGTGGCCTGGCACAGCCCGATCCTCGACCGACGCCGGTCGCTCGCGGATCGAGACAGCGTCCGGGATACGACCACGCTGGTCTGCCTTGGCCGTTGCGTGCCGCGAGCGCCGGATTGCCCGTCGAGACCGCAGATGCTCCATCAGCTCTTTCTTCAGAACGCCGCGGGCCTGAACATAAAGACTGCGATAGATCGTCTCGTGAGACACGCGCCACGCCTCAGTCTCTGGATATGCACGCTTTAGCCAGCCTGCAATCTGCTCGGGCGACCAGTTGAGTTCAAGCTTTCTAACAACAGACTGCCGCAACTGGCCATGTATCGCCAACTTGCATGGCTTTGGGCGCAGCGCCTGCTTCCACGCGAGCTTGTCAGCCGCCGCAGCCCGGTAGCGATCTATCCCGCCGTTGCGGCTGATCTCACGGCTGACCGTCGATGCTGCGCGAGCCAGCATCCTCGCTATTGCCCGGACCGATTGGCCCTCCACAATGCCTCGAGATATCTCTTCGCGTTCCGCCATCGTCAGCGCCAGACGGGATCGGCGCCGGGCCGGCGGCATGATCCCGCCGCTGGGCCTCAAATGAGCAAAAATGCTGGAAGAAGGCTTGCCAAAGCCGCGCCCGATCGACTTCAGGCCTTCACCCTTCTTCCAGCGCTCCCAAAGCTCCGCGCTCTGAGCTGCCGTAAACCCAACCCGATGATACATCGCTGTCGCTCCACGTCCTTGGTCTAAGGTACGTGTTGCGCTGACCAGTTGAACTCACCGCCACAACCGGTCATTCAGGCACGCCGGCTATTCGCCAAGCTTCACTCAATTTCTCGACGTCTTTGAGCCGGCGAAATGGTGCGGTTTTGATGTTGGAAATGCGCAAGGCAGGGTCGGCCTGCAGAACAGCGTCGCGAGCGCGACGAGCTTCGTCAATGCGTCCCGCCATCGCCAGACTCGACATTCGTATTCGATATGCGCCGGGGAAATTTGGTTGGCGCTGGATCGCCCTCGTGGCCAAGGACAGACCGTCTTCATACTGCCCAGCAAAGAAATGAGCGAAAGCCATTCCTGTTTGCGGCACGAATAGATGGGGATCGATCGGGCTCAAGCGAATGGCTGCCGAGAATTGCTCAATGGCTGCGTCGTGATCGCCGAGATAAACCAGTGCCCAGCCGGCCCAAAGGCGCGCCATCATCAGATTGGGATCGAGTTCGACCGCCCTAGCGGCCAAAGCTGATCCGGTCTCAGGCTCTTCGAGCACGTAGGAATATACTTCTGCTGCGTGCGCAAGCACCAGAGGATCGTCCTGGTCGAGTAGCATCGCCCGTTCGGCCAGCCGTCGGCTTTCTGCGCGTTCCTTTGCAGCCTCCTCGATCCATCCGAATCCCTTCCTCTGACCGAAAATGTTGGCCCCGGATGCGTAGGCAACGGCAAACTCAGGATCGAGCGAGATGGCAAGCCTCGTCATCCTGAGAGCTTCATCGCTGCCTTCTCGAGTCCACTGATAAATGTTGTACTTGGACCGCAGATAATAATCATAGGCTTGGAGGTTTTCGGTCGGCTTGCGCCGCGCGCGCTCGATCTCGGCGCGCTCGAGTTGTGGAGATATTGCGCCAATCACGCTGCTCGTCAGGCGATCCTGAACATCGAAGATCTCTTCAAGATCGCTGTCGAACTTGCCTGCCCAGATATGGGCGCCGGTGGTTGCATCGATCAGCTGACCGGTCAAGCGAACCTTATTTCTCGCCTTGCGCACGCTGCCTTCCAGCACGTAGCGAACGCCAAGCTCACGGCTGACCCGCTTGATATCGACCGCTTTTGCCCTGTAGCTGAAACTTGAATTTCGCGAGATCACGAACAGCAGTTTCGAGCGCGACAATCCCGTGATGATATCCTCGACGACGCCGTCGGCGAAATAGTCCTGATCCGGGTCGTCGCTGAGATTTTGGAAGGGCATCACGGCAATGGAAGGCTTGTCGGGAAGCGCAAGAATGTATTTCTGAGGTCCGACCTTACCATCGTCGGCAACCGGCGCGTCGAAGAGACAATCCTTCTGATGGATCGGTCCGACAAAGCGGAAGCCCTTTCGCGGCAGAGTCTTGATCAGCCGTTGTTCGCTGCCGGAATCGCCTATCGCGCTGCGCGCGGCGTTCAAGCGAGTTGTTAGCGCAGCGTCGGACACGCTGCGCCCGTTCCAGATGGCATTGATGAGGTCGTCCTTGCTTACAACGCGTTCCCGGTTGCGGATCAGGAACTCGATCAAGTCGAATACCTTCGGCGCGAGGGGGACAACGTCCGAGCCGCGATGCAACTCGCGCCGGTCAGTATCGAATACGAATTTCTCAAACAAAAAGCGCAAGATGCAGTTCCTTCGGCTGACCAATGATCATCAGGCAATAGCATCGGTTCAACTCACAGAATAAGCCGCCGATAAGGAAAAAGTAAGCCGCAGGTTAAGCGTACCTGCACCTACGCTGCCACGTTGGCCCGGCCCGAAATGTCACGCCGAAGCCTCTGCAAGCCAGGAGCAAATTATGAACGGTTCGATTCAGGTAACGCCGCTATCTCTTCCACCACATGTCCAGCTGATACAAATGGGGACAGCCGGAGCAGTCGCAAATGTCGTTCACATTGCCGCAAAGCTAGGGTTGACGGATTTACTTGCCGATGGTCCAAAGAGCGCGACTGAACTGGCCGACCGACTGGCTCTCCATGCGCCCTCCCTGCACAGATTGATGAGGACGATGGCCAGTCTTGGGCTTCTTACCGAAGTTGGCGGACAGCGTTTCTCGCCAACGAAGCTCGGCGAGGCTTTGAAGTCAGACGCTCCCGGCTCAGCAAGATCGACCTTGCTCATGACAGGCAGCAGCTGGGTCGGAAGCGGCTTTGCTAATCTTCTCCATTCCTTGAAAACAGGTCGCACAGGGTTTGAAAAAGCACAGGGAATGCCGTTCTTTGACTATCTGGCTCAACATCCTGAAGCCGCATCAGTGTTTAGTGGGGCAATGGTTGGACTTCATGGAGCCGAACCTCCGGCGGTCGCGACGGCCTATGATTTTTCAACATTCAAGACGGTTGTCGACGTCGGTGGGGCGTCCGGCAATATGCTCGCCGCCATCCTGACGCGTCACCCAGAGCCACGGGGCGTGTTGTTCGATCGGCCGCACGTCGTGGTCGATGCGGAGGAGTTGCTCAAAGCGAGCGGTGTTTCCGGTCGCGTGACCGTCGAGGCTGGAGATTTTTTCCGATCGGTACCGTCAGGGGGCGATGCCTACGTCTTGTCGCACATCCTCCATGACTGGAACGACGACCAGTGTCTAACAATTCTCGACCATTGTCGCAAAGCCATGAAGCCCGATGGCCGGCTGTTGATCGTCGAGATGGTCCTGCCTTCCGGTGACACTCCACATCCCGGAAAAATTCTGGACATGGTGATGTTGGTACTGATCGGGGGCCAAGAGCGCACCGAAGCTGAGTATTCTCATCTGCTGGGCAAGGCAGGGTTTCGCCTCAGTCGCGTCGTGCCGACACCATCGCCGGTGAGCGTGGTCGAAGCCGTTTTGGCCTAAGTACTGTAAGGTCAGTAACGAGTTAAATCGGCCCTGAGAGCCGCTTTCGCTCATGTTCGCTTTACCTCCGGTAGCAGCGGAATAGCAGACATCGCTGGAGGTCCGGTTCGTGCCAAACCCGAAAGTCGTCCCGCTATTTGATAAGAAGCAACGTCAGCGCATCTGCTGGGGGGGGGGCCGCCCGGAAAGCGAACTCCAAATCGTTGGATGAGGCTGGGAACGCTGCTCAGGTCCATATCAAGCTCGTAGCTCGCGCAAAGCGCCGCGAGCCGCTGTGGATCAGGAGCACCGTTGAGCAGCTCCGCTCCTAACTCGCGGAAGTAATTCTCAAAGCCAGCCGGCGATATGATTTCCAATATACGGGCCGGCGCGTCGCCCGCGTTCCAAAACGTATGCCATTGTTCGCGCGGCTTGAAGATCAGGTCCCCGGGATTGCCAATCACAACGGTATCTCCGAGCAGAGCCCCGATGCTGCCTTCAAGTACAAAGCTATATTCGTCCTCGCGATGATGTCGATGAATGGGAGCTGCCAGAGCACGTGGCTGCATCGGATGCTCGACAAGCGCAAAACGTTTGCCGGCGTTCGCCCCATCGACCATAAAGCGGGCGCTGGTGCCACCCAATATTGCGAGTTGACCATCACTCGGGCCGAGTACTTTTGGTGCTGTCATGGGTCCCTACACGCTCGTAGTCCGCGCGGCGCAGACAAGGCTCGATACCGAAACAGTATTCTCTGCTTCTCGGTCGTTCAACTGAGACGAATGTCAGTTGCGGGTCAATCTCGACCGAATTGGGCTGTCCGAGCCATGTCCGGTTTATCGCCGGTAGCGACCGGAGAGCGGACATCCCGGGACGACAGCTTTGTGCCAGACGGCGACATCACTCGTCTTTTTGAGGAGGGTCGGTCACATCATCCACGCGCCAACCGTTCCCCACCTTTTCAAGATGAACCAGCGCCTTGCAATTGGGCGACGGTTTTCGTCCTTTGCAAAAGTGACAACGATCAAAGCTCGATCTGGGGAAGCCTCCAAAATCTTCGTCTTGAGCTTGTTGCGCGAAGCATCCCAGTTCTTCCAAGGCAAGATGGGATTGCCTTCAATCGGGTTTTACTGCCGTGAGCAGGTGCAACAAACGGACAGAAGCTAAGGGGTCAGAGGGCCCGGCCTAGCCGCGTATCGATCTGCTCCCTGAGCAGCGCGAAATCGATCGGCTTAGTCAGCAGGCCTTCCGCACCACCTTCAATTGCCTTGCGCTTAGTCTCGGGGTCGCCGTACGCGGTTATCATGATCACGGGAACATCGGGGCGCAGCGCCTTCACCTTTGGCAGCATTTCTAAGCCGGTCATTCCCGGCATGTTAATATCCGAGAGGATCAGTATCAGCGACTGCTGCATTGTGTCGGCGATATGCTCCAGGGCGTCTGCCGCAGAAGATGCGAAGTCCATCGTAAACTTTTGCGCACGAAGATCCCGCCGAAATTGCTGACGAAATAGCTCTTGGACATCGGGTTCATCATCAACCACTAGAACCAAAACGCTCACGTCTGACCCTCAGAATATTTTTCGTATTGCGACACAATAATCGTGAAATCGGTCGGAGCCCTCAAAGCAAATGTCGGCGCCATTGATCTTTTCAATAGAGCAGCCACACACAGCATCAAGAATAGAATTTATAGACCGCACTACTTCAGCAGTTCATTCGATTACTTTGTCTGCACGGGCGAGAAGAGTCGTTGGAAATTCAAAACCAAGCTCCCTTGCCGTCTTGAGATTAATTGCCAGTTCAAAGCGAACGCCTTGAACATAAGGAAGGTCGCCCGGATTCGTACCGTTAAAAATTTCAGCGGTCTGCATGGCCATTGTACGAAATACAGCGTCCCCATCGATTGCATACGACATTAATCCACCAGCCTCTACCGCAGCGAGGAAAATATGCATCGCGGGAAGGCGGGCCTGCCGAAGCAACTCAATGAATAAAAGCATATGAGGTATGTGTTCGAACTCTGCAGAAAAAATTGCTGCATCGATCTCGTCTCGTTTAATGGTATCAAATACGCGTCTGTATTCAGCCTCATTGACTGGGCTATTCAGTTGCGCAGGTATCAAGGTTATACCAAGTTTTTGAGCAACGTCTTGCGTTGCCTTTCCACCCGCGCTGCTAAGATTTCCTCGTGTCGAAATATAAGCAACGCGGGCCACTTTAGGTACAGCTTCCGCAAGAAGCTCAAGTCGCTTCCCCCAGAGTTCAACGCCAGCATCAACGCTAACGCCAGTTACGTTTCCGCCCGGCCGCGCAATGTTTGAAATTATCCCGAACCGAATCGGATCGCCGGTCGCAGCTACAATTGGAATTGTGTTCGTAAGTGCTTTGATTCGGTTGGTTAGCAAAGCGCCAATCGATAAGATCAAATCCGGCTTAGTAGCGACGGCATCCTGAGCAATGGACTGGTATTGTTCAATTCGTCCATTTCCAGAAAATCGCTCTACAACTAGATTTTCTCCCTCAGCGTAGCCAAGTCGTTTCAGTTCATCGAGGTACGGCTCGCTGACGACTTTCATTCTCTCCAAACTCAGCGCAGGCTCTACATGTGCTATACGCTTCTTCGTAGCTGAAAGTTGCGCTATTGGCGAAATCTTTTGTCCACGCGCCACATTTGAATACAACGTCGCGCCACTCAGTCCGAAAATAAAATCACGACGTTTCATTGGCATGCCCTGAAACATAAGCGCAATTGTCACTCAAATTGCACGTCGTCTGCTAGGTTAAAAATTGCGAATAGGGTAATCGCTTAGCAATACGGTATTTTTGATTCCTTGAAGCAGCCGCGATACTCAAGTTACATTACCAACCTTGTCGAAACATTGTGACCGCGACACTGGGCCGAATGCAGCGTCAGAAGTTGCGCTGAACGCGAACGTTTAGGTAAGCGGTATCCTGGTTCTTGTATTCATAGATAGCTGTCGGCTTGGGCGCTGCCGGGGTCAGCACCGAAGCACCAGTGAAATTTTGGTCGAGTCGAAAGTACATCAGTTCAGCCGAAAAAGTTAGATTCTTAACCGGGGTCCAACGTGTAATCGCGCCAATCTGATAGACATTGTAGTTGGGGTTGCAACTGAAGTCGGCAGACTTGGTCGGCAAACCGCCGGTACTTCCAATATAGCTCGCGCAGTACTGGCCCATCGCTGTCGTGAGATCGAGCGCACTACCGGAATAACGAACGGCAGACGCGCTGCCGAACAGGCTCGAAGACCAGAATGGATTCCAGTTATGGTTGAACGCGCCCCGGATGCCGTAAGCCGTCGTCAGCTTCACATCACCGGTGCCGCCGGCGGCAACCGGAAAATAAACGGCGTCACTAGTTGCACCGAAACCAACGCTCTGATAGGCGCCCGCGCGACTCGTTCCACTGAACATCGCGAAGCTCGGCGAGAAGCCGCTCGTCGAGATCACATTCTTTGTGTCGCCTCTTGCGTAGGATGCGTCGATCTTGAAATCGTCGCCCGCGCCAGTTGGGATGTCCTTGATCTGAAGAGCAGCCATCACCGAACCGCCCCATTTCGTGTCGGGGTGACCGGAGACTTCGGATGCAGCTGTTGGCAAGGCGGCGGGTGCAAGGGTGTTGTAAGATGGATTAACTTCATGGGCTGCAGCCGATAATTGGAGCAGACCCCACTTCTGATCGACACGAATATTGCCTACAAGGTCAGGAGCATGCGCACCGCCGTAGGCATTGCCACCGACGCCAACCGGATTGAGGCCAGTTGGCAGATCGTAAATGGAAGTTCGATTGAAGACGGTCGGATCATCGAGGCCAACCGTGCCGGAGACACCGTTACCGAACTCTGCAGTGTACTTGACATTGTTGACGCCGGTGACGGTATCGTGTCCGCCCAACAGGTAAGAAGTGTTGTTGCCCGGATAACCGTGCCAGGGCGTGGCATAAGCCGAGGCCGACTTGCCGAAGGTAAACCCCGCGAATTGAATAAACAGCGAGTCAACCGCGACATAGCCGCCACCTGAAGTACTTAGAAAGGCATTATTGATACCGCCACCTGCAAATGTCGCCGCCGCCGTGCCCGATGGATTATAGGATCCGTAGTTCTGGAATTGCCAGTCGAAAAGACCGAAGGTTCGGACTAGGCCGTATTCAGTTGCAGTACGGGTGTCGATACTAATGCCCAATCGAGACCGGCCGACGAAATAGTCGCGGTAGCGATTGCCTTCGCCCAAGTCGCTGAAATAGGCAGGCTGGCCATAGACGCCACCGTTAAATGTCGTATCGATGCGCAAAAATCCACCAAGTTTAATACAGGTGTCAGTGCCCGGAACGTAGAAGAAGCCAGCCCCGTAGCTTGCGCAAACCCTCACAAACTCTGCTGTTTTGACTTTGCCAGTAAGATCAGCAGCCTGCGCGCCGACGCCAGCTAACAGGCCGGCTGCTGCACCGAATACCCAACCTTTTAAAAAAATCATTGCCACACGCCCCCAAGGGGTTGCCCGAACGTGCACTTGGAACCCGATTAACCTTTCATCCGTCTGCCAGGCTGTCGATCACAAATGCTTGTCGCGAGGAACTTTCTTACGTCTGTTGCTAAGCGACAACAGTGAAATCGCGCCTGTTTCCCGGGATGCGGCCAGAGGTCCGCTCGGGGTCATCAACGGTCCTGCCGGTCCCCAAACCTCACTTCCGGTCTTGCCCGAGGAACGGACATCGCCAGACGACCTGGCATGTCTCAAACGTGCCAAACCCGGACATGGCGGGTTTATCGATTTCTTGACCTTTTCGTACTGTTGCGCGCTTGCTAGAGCGTCAGACTAAGGCCCGCCGGGCGTCACTGGAAAGCTTGGATATTGGCCGTTGCGGGTTCCAAGAGGCGAACGCTAAAATTGACCCTTTCAACCCAATTAAAGCTGAATTCGCCTGCGCTCTGGCTAGGCGCGGCCTGTCTTTGCCTTCATCTGCTTACCAATTCCGACTATGGCGTGTTTCGCGACGAACTCTACTTCATCATCTGTGGCCGGCATTTGGCTTTTGGTTACGTCGACCAGCCACCGATGGTCCCCTGGATAGCAGCCGCGGCCCAATCGGCCTTTGGAGTCGCACTGACGCCGTTGCGGCTTGCGCCAGCGTTAGCGATGACGACTACCGTCGCGCTAACTTGCGTGTATGCCCGCCTCCTTGGAGGCGGGCGCTACGCGCAATGGCTTGCCGGCCTCTGCGCGTTGTTTGGTCCGGCTCTTCTGGTTGACGGCTTACTGCTGTCAACGGACATGCTGCAGCCGCTGACTTGGCTCGGTTGCAGTTTGGCGTTGACTCGTCTTGCGCAGACAGGCGACGAGCGCTGGTGGCTAGCCTTCGGCGCTTGCGTTGGGCTCAGTTTAACGAGCAAATATCTGATTGCATTCTATCTGATCGGCCTCGCGGTGGGCGTTGTCGCGACGCCCCTTCGCAAGTCGCTGGCGCGGCCGTGGATCTACGCTGGAGCTGCGATCGCGCTTGCGCTCGCCGCGCCGAACCTCGGCTGGCAGGCGTCGCACGGCTGGCCCTTTCTCGAGATCGGCCGCGTCGGAAGCGCCGGCAAGAACACCGCGTTCTCGCCACTCGGATTTACTGCTCAGCAGATTTTGATGGTTGGCCCTGTATCGGCGATTGTATGGGGCGCCGGGCTTTTTTGGTTCGCGCGGCCCGGAGCCGATGCGCGGTTGCGGGCGATTCCAATCGCCTATTTCGTCATGGTCGTTATATTTTTCTCCGCGCACGGCAAGCCCTACTATCTCGCACCGATCTATCCAACCCTGTTCGCCTCGGGCGGCATAATGTGGGAGACTTGGCTGAGGCGCCCGGCTTTTCGAGCCGTGGCGGCGGGCGTCATTGCGATCGCAGGGCTGGCGGTCTTACCGATGGCGCTTCCAGTGCTCACGCCTGAGAGTTTTGTTCGCTACGCGCGTGCTCTTGGCATGGCTCCCGCGCCGATGGAGCATGGCGCGCAATCCGTCCTGCCACAATATTTCGCCGACATGTTCGGGTGGCGGGAAATGGCCGCAGAAGTCGCGCGGGTCTATCGTTCTTTGCCCGAAAGCGAACGCGCCGATGCCGTTTTCTTTGGACGCAACTACGGTGAGGCAGCCGCGATCGACGTCTACGGGCCTGAATATGGAGGGCCTCAGGCGATCAGCGGTCACAACAATTACTTTCTATGGGGGCCGCGCGGTTTTAAGGGCTCGACCGTGATCACGGTCGGCGACGGGCCGGCGGCATTGGCGAAGAACTTCGCCAACGTCGAGGTCGCAGGACATATAGCAAGTCGCTACGCGATGCCGCGGGAGACCGACCTTCCCGTGTATATTTTGCGTCGGCCGAAAAGGCAACTCGACGAACTCTGGTCGGCACTCAAGCACTACGATTGACGGCAAGCGGCCCGTCCGCCTCCCGGCACATGACCATTCGGACTTCCGAAGTGGGTCGACAACGGTCTTGACGGCTTCGAAATGCCACTTCTGCTGTAACCCCAACATCAGACATGGTCAGTCCGGCCCGGTTGGTCCGTTTCGTGCCAACTACGACATCGGCCGATATTAGATTTTCGTGACCAGCATCACAGAGCGCCATTGCCCAAGAGAATAAATGAGTTAGTTTGATCTAGGCAAAAGGATCGTCATGCGCGGGAGTCGGAGGATTGCGGCGGGACTACTGCTTCTGGCGGGCTGGTGCCTGGCCGGAAATCCAGCATTTGCTGAAAAGCGCGTCGCTCTCATCATCGGCAATTCTGCTTACGAAAAAGTCGCTCGACTTGGCAACCCGGCCAACGATGCCAGCCTAATGGCGGAAAACCTCAGGAAAGCCGGCTTCAACGATATTGACCT
>Ga0209023_10001164_pt1 | contig 36208 bp, 29 predicted proteins | sample LakOneMetagenome_FD_187468 | JGI IMG/M metagenome (GOLD analysis project Ga0209023, IMG submission 187468) | Freshwater and sediment microbial communities from Lake Erie, Canada (SPAdes) (version 2) | ecosystem: Environmental > Aquatic > Freshwater > Lentic | place: Lake Erie, Canada...
GGCCAAGTCCGACTTCGTGGCCACCATCAGCCACGAGATCCGCACGCCGCTGAACAGCATCCTGGGCTTCGCCGCCCTGGTCGCGGACGACCCGGCCCTGTCGGCCGAGAACCGCCGGCGCCTGGACCTGGTCAACCGCGCCGGCCGCTCGCTGGCCGACATCGTCGGCGACCTGCTGGACTTCGCCAAGGTCGAGGCCGGCCGCCTGGACCTGACCCTGACCCCCACCTCGCCCGCCGCTCTGCTGCGCGACGCCGTGGCCATCATCGCCCCCGAGGCGGCGGCCAAGGGCCTCTATCTGCGCACCATGTTCGAAGGCGATGTCGACGCCTCCGTGGCGCTGGACGAGACCCGCCTACGCCAGGTGCTGCTGAACCTGCTGGCCAACGCCCTGAAGTTCACCAGCGTCGGCGGCGTCACCGCGCGCCTGACCGCCGGTCCCGCCCCCGGCGCCCTGCGCTTCGAGGTCGTCGACACCGGCATCGGCATCGCGCCCGAGGTGCAGGCCAAGCTCTTCCAGCGGTTCTCCCAGGCCGACAGCTCGATCAGCCGCAGCTATGGCGGCACGGGGCTGGGCCTGGCGATCAGCAAGGCCCTGGTCAGCGCCATGGACGGCGAGATCGGCGTCGACAGCCAGCTGGGCCACGGCGCCCGCTTCTGGATCACCCTGACCGCCCAGCAGGCGACCGCGCCCGCCGCTGTCCCCGGCCCCGCACCGGACACGACAGCCGAGCGCGCCGCCCGCGTGCTGCTGGTCGACGATCATCCGATGAACCGCGAGCTGGGCATGGCGCTGCTGACCCTGGCCGGCTGCGAGGTGACCACCGCCGAGGACGGCGCCCAGGCGCTCGAGGCGGTCAGGACCGACGACTTCGACCTCGTGCTGATGGACGTGCACATGCCGGGGATGGACGGCCTGACCGCCGCCCGCGCCATCCGCGCCCTGCCCGGCCCGGTCGCCGACATCCCAATCATCGCGCTCAGCGCCGATGTCCTGCCCGAGCAGATCGCCCGCTGCCGCGCCGCCGGCATGGACGGCCACGTCGCCAAGCCGATCCGCCGCGAGGAGCTGTTCGCGGCCGTCGCCCACGCGCTTGAAGGGCCGGCCACCGAGCCCGCTCCCCAGAAGACCGCCTAGAGCAACGCTCAAGGTTAAATCGGCTTCATGACGGTCTTGTAAGTTGAGACTTACCCGGACCACCCGTGCATCGCGCGGCCTCGGCCGCGTAACGCCGATCAGTGAACAGCAACAGGTGAGCTTAAATCCTGCGCGCGACAGTCGTCGCGCGCCACGGGATCGGCTGCGCCTACACCCTAGGAACCCTGATATGATCCATCATCTTTCCGTCGCCGCCGCCGATCCTCAAGGCGTGGGCCAATTCTTCGCCGACATCATGGGCGGCGTCGTCATCGACTTCCCGCCCAATCCCGGCAGCTGCATGGTGTTCAAGGCCGACGGCCATGGCACCGGCATAGAGATCTATCCCGCCGGCAGCGTCATGGTCCCCAACGGCGAGCCCGGCGCGATCTTCCTGCGCCAGCCCGAAGCCTTCGGCCGCTCGCCGACCCACTTCGCGCTCAGCATCGACCTGCCCCCGGAAGAGGCGCTGGCCCGCGCCCAGGCCAAGGGCTGGGACGCCTTCGTCTGCGACCGCGGCGGCCACTTCCACGTGGTCGAGGTGTGGATCGAGAACACCTGGCTGGTCGAGCTGCTGCCCCCGACCTTCTCGGCCGAATATCTCGACTTCGCCAATGGCGTGACCGAGATGGCCGACCCGAACGCGGCGCTCGACGCCCACCAGCCTCAGGCGCGCACCCTCGAAAACGCCTGACGCGGAAGGGGCGGCCGATCCTCGGTCGCCTCTCTTTCATTCAGGGTTTGAGGTTTGAAACGCGCCAGTTACGAACCTTCTATCCCACGAAGTTTTCCGAAGGTTCAGCGACCGAACTTAGCTATCTTGTTCCCGCTGGACCGGCTTCTTAGAGGCATTCAGTCTTACCTTCGGCACACGTTTCTATAGTGGAGCCCGCATGGACCCGCTCGACTACCCTGACGACTACGATGAAGATGATCGGCTAGACCCGAGTCGTGACTGGGAAGACGCTGCGAGCATCCACCCGGGCGCACTTGCTAGCGCATTGCGCCGCCTCACGTTGCTAGGGGACGATCCGTTCCTCAGCATGCAGGCAACTAATATCGGTATGGTAGACGCCTTTCTGAACTTACTGGAAAGCCAGCTAATGCGAGAGCGTGTCACCGAGGACGGCACGCCGCCCGACACGGCTTTTGTACTCGCCCAGTCGCAGATGTGGATCTTCGCGACCTATGAGCTGGTGCGCACTTGGAAGCAGCGGGCCAAGGACACCATCAAGCTAATCGAGAACGGTGGTGTTGAGGCGCGACTGGCCAAACTTCAGAAGCCTGTTGGCTACCGACACACAGCGCGCGAAATGCGGGCGCACCAGCTCCAAAAAATCGCCGCCATGCCCAATGCTTTGAATGTGCTCGACGCGGACCTACGGCGAATCCACGTGACCTTTGGGCTGATGGAGGCGTTACGTATGGCACTGGCCAAGCACGAGATACCAAAGGTGAAAGACTCGGTGGCATTCGCCCCGGGATATGGCCGGATCAATATGTGGAACGGTTCGATCGATTTTGAGCTATCGACCGACGCAGGCATCTTGGGGACTACGAGCCATCGCAAACTCGCCGAGGGACTTCGGCACATGTTCGATGAGCCACCGCAGACTTGGAACGAGCTGGCAGACTTCAACAACTATCTCAAGGGTCCGCCGCAGCCACCCACATGTGGACCATCCTAGGTCAGCAAAGAGTCAAAATCGCGCCTCCCTTTTCTACGACGAAAAACGCCCCGGCCTTGCGACCGGGGCGTCTTCGTATCTGGCTGTCGCCGGGCTCGCTTACGAGTCCAGGAAGCTCCGCAGCTTCCGGCTACGCGAGGGGTGCTTCAGCTTGCGCAGGGCCTTGGCCTCGATCTGGCGGATGCGTTCGCGGGTGACCGAGAACTGCTGGCCGACTTCTTCCAGCGTGTGGTCGGTGTTCATGCCGATGCCGAAGCGCATCCGCAGAACCCGTTCTTCCCGCGGGGTCAGCGACGCGAGCACTCGCGTCGTGGTCTCACGAAGATTGCTCTGGATGGCCGCGTCGATCGGCAGGACGGCGTTCTTGTCCTCGATGAAGTCGCCCAGGTGGCTGTCTTCCTCGTCGCCGATCGGCGTTTCGAGCGAGATCGGCTCCTTGGCGATCTTCAGGACCTTGCGGACCTTTTCCAGCGGCATGGCCAGCTTTTCGGCCAGCTCTTCCGGGGTCGGCTCGCGGCCGATCTCGTGCAGCATCTGGCGGCTGGTGCGGACGATCTTGTTGATCGTCTCGATCATGTGCACCGGGATGCGGATGGTCCGCGCCTGGTCGGCGATCGAGCGGGTGATCGCCTGGCGGATCCACCAGGTGGCGTAGGTCGAGAACTTGTAGCCGCGGCGATATTCGAACTTATCGACGGCCTTCATCAGGCCGATATTGCCTTCCTGGATCAGGTCCAGGAACTGCAGGCCGCGGTTGGTGTACTTCTTGGCGATCGAGATCACGAGGCGCAGGTTGGCCTCGACCATCTCCTTCTTGGCCTGACGGGCTTCGCGTTCGCCCTTCTGGACCGTCTGGACGATGCGGCGATAGTCGTCGATCGGCACGCCGGTCTCGGTGGCCAGGGCGGCGATCTCGCCACGGATGTCGGTCACCGACTGGGCGTCGTTCTCGACGAACTTGGTCCAGCGCACGCCCATGCCCTTGACCTGGTCGCCCCAGTTCGGGTTCAGCTCCGAACCGAAATAGGCCTTCAGGAACTCGCCGCGGCTGATGCCGTAGCTGTCGGCCAGGCGCAGCAGGCGGCCTTCCAGGCCGATCAGGCGCTTGTTGATCGCATAGAGCTGCTCGACCAGCGCCTCGATGCGGTTGTTGTTCAGCTTCAGCGTCTTCAGGTGCTGGATGATCGTCTGCGACAGGCCTTCATAGGCCTTGCGATCGGCGTCGGTCAGGTCCTCGCCCTTCAGGCGGCTGCCGACCAGCTTGTCCTGCAGCTTGCGGAAGCTTTCGAACTCGCTGGCGATGGCGTCCAGGATGGCCATGACGCCTTCGCGCAGCTCGCCTTCCATGGCGCTGACGGTGGGACCGGCGCCATCGTCAAAATCGTCGTCGTCCTCGCCTTCGCCCTCGGGCTTGGGTTCGGCGCCGGCTTCCTGGTCGACCGGCTCGGCCGGTTCGGCGTCGTCGTCCTCGGCGGCCGGCTGGGCGGCCACGCCGTTGATGGCGGCGTAGGTGCCTTCCAGGTCGATGACCTCACGCAGCAGGATGCGGCCCGTGCCCAGTTCCTCGCGCCACACCATGATGGCTTCGAAGGTCAGGGCCGACTCGCACAGGCCGCGGATCATGGTGTCGCGGCCGGCCTCGATGCGCTTGGCGATGGCGATTTCGCCCTCGCGCGACAGCAGCTCGACCGAGCCCATCTCGCGCAGGTACATGCGCACGGGGTCGTCGGTGCGGTCGTAGGCGGCCGGCTTGTCGCTGGTGATGACCGTGGTGTTCTCGTCGCGGGTGGCGACTTCGCCGCCTTCCGAGCCCTCGGCGTCTTCTTCGGCCTCGACCACGTTGACGCCCATCTCGCTCAGCATGGCGAGGGTGTCTTCGATGGCGTCGGGGCTGACTTCCTCGGACGGCAGCACCTTGTTCAGCTCGTCCATCGTGACGTAGCCGCGGGCCTTCGCCTGCTTGATGAACTTCTTTACGCCAGCATCGGTCAGGTCGAGCAGAGGACCGTCACCACCGGTGGCTTCGGGCGCTTCCGTCTCGGCCGAGGAATTGTTGCTCATCAAGCTCTCCGAAATCGACGCCGCCGTCGTGCAAGAGCGGCGTCGAAAAAATCCTTATCGAAAAGGCTCTGCCTGTCCGGTCCGCGCGATTCTGAGTCAGCGCTTTCCCAGGGATCACGTTCCCGTCAGAACCCGCCCGATCGCGCCCTCATCCGCCATGTACAAGCGCTCCGCGGGAGACCCGGCGGAGACCATACGGCGTGGGCGCGGCCTGGCGTCTGCCCTGAAAGGGTCGACGACCGCTGGGGACCTGGGGCTGCGGCGAGGGTGACATCCTGTTTCGATGAGGGCGCGCGCTACGGCGGCCCGAGCGATGTCAATCAGCTGCTTGGCAAATCCTTGAGTCGGCATGTGGCTTTGGGTGACGCCGGTGTCAAGATGGTGACAGCAGGTTTCGGCGCGCCGAGGTTCGATTTAATCCCGATACGCCCGCTCCCCCTCTCCCCTTGCGGTCGGGTGGGGGAGACGTTTCCTAATGCAGGACCTGCGAGACCTGCTCGGGATCGGTCCAGCCGCCGCTGTCGATCAGGCGCTTGACCGCGTCGCGCTCGGTCTTCAGCCGCATCAGGGTCTGGATATCGCTTTCGTCGACCAGGTCGGTCTTGGCGTCATCGACCGCGCGCTCCAGGGCCGTCAGGCGGATCAGGAGATCGAAGGCCTGCGACCATAGCGCGCGGATGGCTTCCTCGGGGTTCGAGGCGGCGCTTTGGGCGACATCCAGCGCCTTGACGCCCGAGGCGGAGCGTTCAAGCAGGGCCAGCGCGCCGGCGTCGTAGCCGATCGAGGCTAGGCGGCCGCGCAGCATGCCGGTCTCGAGATGGTCGGCCTCCAGGCGCAGATTGACCAGCTCATGGGCGATACCGTCCAGGCGTGCGTCGCCCAGGCCCTGGTTCATCAGCACCTCGATGCGGTCGTCGACGACCTTGGGATCGCGGATGGCGGCGATCAGCAGGGCGGCCGAGAACGGCTTGGGCGCGTATTGCAGAGCCTGGGCGGCCGCGCGGCCCTCGGCCGTGGAGCCCTCCAGGCGGTTCTTGCCCCAGCCGCCCTTGCGCGGCGTGTTGTCCCAGCGCTGGCGCGACAGCTGCCGGCCCGCATCGCTGGCGTCGTTCTTGACCCGCCGCGCGGCCCGCATCTCGTCGAGGCGGTCCAGCAGCTCTTCCTTGTAGGCGTGCGCCAGGTCCTTGTCGGCGATGGTCGCCGCCAGGGTGCGCAGGCGGACCTTGAGGTTGGTGCGCTGTTCGGGCGTGTCGAAAGGCTCGACCGCCTTCTCGCGCTCGAACAGGGCCTCGACGAAGGGCTTGGTGTCGGAGAGCTGGGCCTTCAGCGCCGCCGCCCCCTGCTCGCGCAGCACGTCGTCGGGGTCCTTGCCGCCGACCGGCATCGAGAACAGGAACGAGCGGCCAGGTTTCAGCAGCGGCAGGGCGCGGTCGATGGCGCGGTCGGCGGCGCGCTGGCCGGCCTTGTCGCCGTCGAAGCAGAGGGTGGGGGTCGGATGCAGGCGCCAGAGGCCCTCCATCTGCTCCTCGGTCAGGGCCGTGCCCATGGCCGCCACGGCTGGCACGCCCGCGCGCTGGCAGGCGATGACGTCCATATAGCCCTCGACCACCACCATCGGCGGCTTCTCGCCCCCGCTCTGGCCGGCGTGCAGGATCTTGCGGGCCTCGAACAGGCCGTACAGCACCCGCCCCTTGTGGAAGAGGCCGGTCTCGGGACCGTTCAGGTACTTGGCGCGGGCGTTGGGATCCATGGCCCGGCCGCCGAACGACACGACCTTCCCGCGGCTGTCGGTGATCGGGAAGATGATGCGGTCGCGGAAGCGGTCATAGGGCTGACCGCCGTCCTCGGGCGAGATCAGCACGCCGGCGTCGACCAGATCGCCCGGCTTGGCGCCCTTGGCGACCAGGTAGTCTTTCAGTCCCGTGCGGTTGTTGGGCGCAAAGCCGATGCGGAAGCGGGCCCACTCGCTTTCGGGCAGGCCGCGCTTTTCCAGATAGGCGCGGGCGGCCTGGCCGACGGGGCGGCGCAGCTCGGCCTCAAACCAGGCGGCGCCCAGCTCCATCCAGTCGCCCAGGGACGAGCGCTTCTGCTCCTCGCGGGCCATGTGCGGGTCGACGGCGGGCAAGCTCATGCCCGCCTCGGCCGCCAGCCGCTCGACGGCCTCGGCGAAGGTCAGCCGCTCGGTCTCCTGCAGGAAGCTGATGATGTCGCCGTGCTTGCCGCTGGAGAAGCAGTGATAGAAGCCCTTCTCGTCGTTGACGAAGAACGACGGGCTCTTCTCCTTGGTGAACGGCGACAGCCCCGCATATTCGCGCCCCTGCCGGCGCAGCTTCACCGACTTGCCGACGACGTCGGACGGGCGAAGGCGGGACTTCAGTTCTTCGAGGAAGCGGTCGTCGAAACGCATGGAGTGGCGGTCAATAGGGCCAGCGGATGGGTCTGTCAGGCTTATTAGTTGTCAGCCCGATAATCGGCCCGCAAAGCGGCCACGACAAGCGCTGCTCTAGGAACATCGCCTCTTCGTCGCCCGTTTTGATCGCCGGGGCGCCTCGACGCGCCCGCAGCTTACAGACACGCCACGGAGAAGACCCATGCCCCAGAAGTGGAATGACCGCGAAGGTCGCTTCGACGTCGAGGCCGACGGCGATTTCGACCGCGATCGCGGCGGCTATGGCTATGACCATGCGCCGCGCCGCGACCGGCCTCACGACCCCGCCTACCGCACCGAAGGCCCGCCGCGCGGCCCGCGCCGCCACGGCAGCGAGTTCCTGCGCGCGACGCAAGCCGGCGGCGACATCGGCTATGGCGGCAGCCGCTCGGGCGCCAACTACGGCGGCGGCGGCTATCGCGCGCCCGGTGACTACGGCCGCGTGGGCGGTCACGACTTCGGCGGCGCGACCGGCGACTACGGCTCCAGCGGCGGCCGCACGGCCGACTACGGCGACGAGCGGTATTTCGACGGCCACGACCGCGATCGCGGCCGCTACGACTACGGCTATGGCGACCCGAGCGTGGATCGCGGCTATCGCGGTTTCTCGCCGCGCCGGCCCCAGCCGTCGCATCATGAAGAACGCACCTGGTTCGACCGGGCTCGCGACGAGGTCTCCTCGTGGATGGGCGACCAGGACGCCCTGCATCGCCGCGAAGCCGACGGCGCGCATCGCGGGCGCGGCCCGAAAGGCTACCGCCGCTCGGACGATCGGATCCGCGAGGATGTCAGCGACCGCCTGACCGACGACAGCTGGCTGGACGCCAATGGCATCGAGGTGGCGGTGTCCGACAGCGACGTGACCCTGACCGGCACGGTCCGCTCGCGCGAAGACAAGAAGCGCGCCGAGGCCTTGGCCGAGAGCGTTTCGGGGGTCGACAACGTCCAGAACAACCTGCGGATCGACCGCGGGGATACGACGACGGCCTCCACCGTCCCGCTGTCGCCCCCGCTGGGCTAGAGCGCGGAGCGACAAGCCCCCGGCCTCAGGCCGGGGGCTTTTGTTATCCGACCAACGCCAACCCCGCAGCCGCCAGGATCGCCCCGCCCATGGCCAGGTTCATGGCGCGCTCGCCCTTCGCGCCCAGCCGGACGCGGCCCAGCAGGACGCCCAGGGCCAGCCAGGCCAGATCGACCACGACCATCACCAGCACGCACAGCCCCCACTTGATCAGCCCGTCCGTGCGCGGCTGCGGCAGGATCGCGAACGAGCCGAACAGCGAGACGAAGGCCAGATAGGCCTTGGGATTGGCCGCCCCCAGCACGAAGCCGCCGGCGAAGGTCAGACGCGCCGAGCTGCCCTCTCCGATCGCGCCGTCACCCACAGGGGCGCTGGCCACCGTCCAGGCCAGCCAGACGAGATAGCCCACCGACACCACGGTCAGCACCAGATGCAGCCCAGGCGCGGCCGCCAGCAACGAGGCCAGGCCCGCCGCGCTCAAGCCCGCCGCCAAGGCCAGCCCGAGCTGCATCCCGGCGTAAAGCCGCAAGCCGCCGGCCATTCCCAGCGTCCGTCCGGCGACGATCAAGGCCGCGATCCCCGGCCCGGGCGAACCCAGCAGCGCGGTGGCCGCCAGGAGGAAAAACAGAGCGCTCATGCTGAGATCCAATGACATAAAGATATATGCATATCTTTATGTCATACTCGAAATTCACGCAAACCGGACGTTTCCGATTGCCGCCAAGACGCTTTGTTTCGTCCGGGAAAAGAACGACCCACGTTCTTCCCTTCCGGGCCAACTTGCCCTCGACAAGCGCAGGTTAACGCCACAAACATCCCGGCTTCTCGTCGCGGGAGGGAGCCCGCGCGTCGCATTGGGGTGTTTTGTGAAAGCGCTGTTCTTCTCGGTCTCCGTCCTGTCCCTGGCCGCCACCGGCGCCTGGGCCCAGTCCATGCCGCTGCCGGAGTCTGCGCCCCCGACCCCGCCGATCGAAGCGCCGCGCGACATCCCCTACGCCGCCGGCACGGTGAAGGTCGCCGTCGACGCCACCGATCTGGACCGCAAGATCTGGAACGTCACCACGACCATGCCGGTCAGCAAGGCTGGCGACTTCGTGTTCCTGTATCCGCAGTGGGTCCCGGGCGGTCACTCGCCGCGCAACGACCTGGACAAGCTGGCGGGCCTGGTCGTCACCGCCAACGGCAAGCGCATCCCCTGGACCCGTGACGTCGTCAGCGTCCACGCCTTCCACGTCGACGTCCCGGCCGGCGTCACCGAGCTGCAGATCAGCTACCAGTTCCTGACCGCCGTCGAAGGCAAGGTCGGCCGCATCGAGGTCACGCCCGAGATGCTGAACCTGCAGTGGCTGCAGGTGACCATGTACCCGGCCGGCTACTACACCCGCCAGATCCCGGTCGAGGCCAGCGTCAAGCTGCCGGAAGGCTGGAAGTTCGCCACCGCCCTGGAGACCGCCAAGACCGACGGCCAGACCACGACCTTCAAGCCGACCAATGTCGAGGTGCTGGTCGACTCGCCGATGATGGCCGGCAAGTACTTCCGCTCGATCGAGCTGGACCCGACCGGCCCGGCCCCGGTGCGCCTGAACCTGATCGCCGACAAGGCCGAGAACCTCGAAGCCAAGCCGGAATACATCCAGATCCACAAGGATCTCGTCCAGCAGGCCTACAAGCTCTACGGCTCGCACCACTACGACCACTACGACTTCCTTGTGGCGATGTCCGACAACCTGGGCGGCATCGGCCTGGAGCATCACCGCTCCAGCGAAAACCGCGTCGCCCCGAAGTACTTCAACGAATGGGACAAGAACTTCGTCGGCCGCGACCTGCTCAGCCACGAATACACTCACTCGTGGAACGGCAAGTTCCGCCGCGCCGCCGACCTGTGGACCCCGAACCTGAACGTGCCGATGCGCGACAGCATGATGTGGGTCTACGAGGGCCAGACCCAGTACTGGGGCAACGTCCTGGCCGCGCGCTCGGGTCTGCTGACCAAGCAGCAGGCGATGGACTCGCTGGCGGCCACCGCCGCTGCCTACGACAACCGTCGCGGCCGCGACTGGCGCCCGGTGCAGGACACCACCAACGACCCGATCATCGCCAACCGCAAGCCGCTGTCGTGGCTGTCATGGCAGCGCAGCGAGGACTACTATTCCGAAGGCCTGCTGGTCTGGCTCGACGCCGACACGCTGATCCGCGAGAAGACCGCCGGCAAGAAGTCGCTGGACGACTTCGCCAAGGCCTTTTTCGGCGTCGACAATGGCGCCTACAACGAGAAGACCTACACGTTCGATGACGTGGTCAGCACGCTGAACGGCGTCTACGCCTATGACTGGGCGACCTTCCTGAAGACCCGCATCCAGGAGGTCCAGGAGAAGGGCCCGCTCGATGGCTTCGAGCGCGGCGGCTACAAGGTGGTCTATACCGACACCCCCACCGAGTTCATGAAGTCGGCCGAGACCAAGGCCAAGAACACCCCGCTCAGCTACTCGCTGGGCCTGACGGTGGGCTCGGACGGCGTGCTGACCGACGTGCAGTGGGGCGGCCCGGCGTTCAAGGCCGGCCTGACCCAAGGGCTCACGGTGGTCGCCGTCAACGGCGAGCAGTTCGACGGCGACAAGCTGAAGAGCGCGGTCAAGGCCGCCGCCAAGCCGGACGGCCAGCTGGTCGAACTGCTGATCAAGGACGGCGGCCGCTACAAGATGGTCAAGATCGACTACCGCGGCGGCCTGCGCTACCCGCGCCTGGAGCGCATCGCCGGGACGCCGGACCGTCTGGGCGACATCCTAACGCCGCGCAAGTAACCACCGATACTCGTCGCCAGGTTGAGACTCGTTCTCAGCCTGCGACGATTTGGGGAAGGGCGGGAAGCCGACACTCGTGTCATCTTTCCCTTCGTTCAATCCCTCTGAACGCGTACCGAAAAGGGCCCGCCCCCTCTCCCAAGCGGGCCCTTTTTTGCGTCTGGATCGGACTACCCCATTTTTTCCTGCGGACATTGACGCTCGCGTGACAGCGAGGGAACGATGCTGCCGCCGGGCGCGGGGGCTGCGGCGTTTTCAGTGTCAGGGACCGCCATGCTCGACCGTCGCCAGATCATGTGGGGGACGGCCGCCGCCGCCCTTTCGACCGCCCTTCCGGCCATGGCTGCGCCGAAGGACGACCTCTACGCGCTGTTCGACGCCTTCTTCGATGAAGACCTGACCGACAGCCCCGAGCAGGCCACGAACCTGGGCCTGGATATCGGCAAGCACGCCGACGCCCGCTCGAAACTCTCGGACCGCTCGATCGCCGCCTGGAAGCGCGACCGCGCCGAACCGGCCCAGCGCATCGCCCGCCTCAAGAAGATCGACCGCAAGGCGCTGACCGGCGACGATGCGATCAACTACGACACCGCCCTCTTCAACTACGAGGCCCGCGAGGGCACGTCGAAGTTCGACTACGGCGCCGGCTCGCGGCCGTTCGTGCTGACCCAGTACTACGGGGCCTACATCTCGACCCCCAGCTTCCTGGACAGCAAGCACAAGATCGAGAACGCCGGAGACGCCGACAACTACATCGCCCGCATGAAGGCCTTCGCCACGGTCCTCGACCAGGAGACCGAGCGGGCCAGCGCCGACGCCGCCAAGGGCGTGATCCCGTCGGACTTCATGGTCGACAAGGCCATCGCCCAACTGCAGCAGTTCCGCGCCATTCCGGTCGTGCAGAACGTGCTGGTGACCTCGGCCGCCCGCCGCGCCAAGCCCTACGGCGACTATGACGCCCAAGCCGCCAAGGTGCTGACCGGCGAGATCTTCCCCGCCCTGGATCGCCAGATCGCCGCCCTGCAGGCCATGCGCCCCAAGGCCGTGCACGACGCCGGCATCGGCCGCCTGAAGGACGGCGACGCCTATTACGCCGCCCTGCTGAAGATCTACACGACCACCAACAAGACCCCCGACGAGGTCCACAGCCTGGGCCTGGACGAAGGCGCCGAGATCCAGGCGCGGATGGACGAGATCCTCAAGAAGCGCGGCCTGACGCAAGGCACGGTCGGCGCCCGCATGGCCGCGCTGGGCAAGCAGCCCGACCAGGTGTTCCCCAACACTGACGAGGGCCGCGCGCAGATCCTGGCCTTCTGCAACGACCGCCTGGCCAAGCTGCAGCCGCACCTGCCGCAATGGTTCAACCTGATGCCCAAGATCCCGGTCGAGGTGCGCCGCGTGCCGACCTATACCGAGGCCGGCTCGTCGGGCGCCTATTACGAGCGCCCGGCCCTGGACGGCTCGCGCCCCGGCGCGGTGTTCATCAACCTCAAGGACACGGCCGAGTGGCCGCGCTTCTCGCTGCCGACCCTGATCCACCACGAGGGCGCGCCGGGCCACCACTTCCAGCTCGCTTTGGTCGCCCAGAGCAACCTGCCCAAGCTGCGCCAGAACATGGGCTTCTCGGCCAATACCGAGGGCTGGGCGCTCTATGCCGAGCAGCTGGCCATGGAGATCGGCATGTACGAGGGCGACGATCTCGGCCTGCTCGGCATGTACCAGGCGCGTCTGTTCCGCGCGTCGCGCTGCGTGGTCGACACCGGCATCCACGCCAAGGGCTGGAGCCGCGAGAAGGCCATCGCCTTCATGGTCGACACCGGCGGCGACTCCGTGGGCAAGATCTCGCGTGAGGTCGACCGCTATTGCGCCAACCCCGGCCAGGCCTGCTCCTACAAGGTCGGCCACACGGTCTGGGCGGCGGCGCGCGAGCGGGCCAAGAAGCGCTTGGGCGGCAAGTTCGACATCAAGCGCTTCCACGACACCGCGCTGATGGTCGGCCCGGCGCCGCTGACGGTGCTGGAAGGCGTGATCGACCGCTGGCAGGGATAAGGACCCCGCCATGGCCAAGCTCGTGTTCGGCATGAACCAGTCGCTGGACGGCTATGTCGACCACGACAAATTCGCGCCGGACCCGATGCTTTTCCGCCACTTCGTCAAGGAAGCGGAAGGGCAGACGGGCAGCCTCTACGGCCGCAAGATCTACGAGCTGATGCGGTACTGGGAGGACGACCAGCCGACGTGGGGGCCCGACGAGCAGGCCTTCGCGGCGGCCTGGCGGCGGCAGCCCAAATGGGTCGTCTCGCGCGGCCAGCCGGCGTTGGGTCCCAACGCCTCGCTGGTTGAAGGCGATCTCGAAACCGCCATCCGCAAGCTGAAAGTCGACCACGACGGCGAGATCGAAGTCGCCGGTCCGGACATCGCCGGCGTCCTCACGGCCCTCGGCCTGATCGACGAGTATCGCATCTACCTGCACCCCGTCGTCCTGGGCAGCGGCGCGCCCTACTTCACCGGCGCGCGGCCGCCGCTGAGACTGGTGTCCAGCGAGCGCATCGGCCAGGACGCGCTCAAGTTGACGTACAAGCCAGCACCGGGAAAATGAGACCGGTACCATTTCCTGCTTGAGTGGTCAGACAACCGCCCCCATAGTGCCTTGACGAAGGCGGCCTCAGAGCCGCCGGCCATTGCGCACCTCGGGGAGCCCAGGATGACCACCACCCTCACCCGCCGCCTGTTCGGCGCGAGCCTCGCCGCCCTCTCGTTCGCCGCCGCGCCGGCGATGGCCGCCCCCAAGGCCAAGGGCGACAAGCCGCTCTACAAGGACGCTTCCCAGCCGATCGACGCCCGGGTCCAGGACCTCTTGGGCCGGATGACGATCGAGGAGAAGGCCGCCCAGCTGATCGGCATCTGGCTGACCAAGGCCAAGATCCAGACGCCGGAGGGCGAGTTCTCGCCCGAGGAGGCCAGCAAGAACTTCCCCAACGGCCTGGGCCAGATCTCGCGTCCGACCGACCGCCGGGGCCTCAAGCCTGCCAAGGTCGTCGACGCCGCCGCCGGGGCCGAGGACGGCTCGGTGGGCCGCAACGCCAAGGACGCCGCCCGCTACACCAACGCCGCCCAGAAGTGGTCCGTCGAGAAGACCCGCCTGGGCATTCCGATGCTGATGCACGACGAGGCCCTGCACGGCTTCGTGGCCCGCGACGCGACCAGCTTCCCGCAGGCCATCGGCCTGGCCTCGACCTTCGATCCCGAGCTGGCCGAGAAGATCTTCAGCGTCGCCGCCCGCGAGATGCGCGCCCGCGGCTCGAACATGGCCCTGGCCCCCGTGGTCGACGTGGCCCGCGACCCGCGCTGGGGCCGCATCGAGGAGACCTATGGCGAGGACCCGCACGTCTGCGCCGAGATGGGCCTGGCCGCGATCCGCGGCTTCCAGGGGACGACCCTGCCGCTGGCCAAGGACAAGGTCTTCGCCACCCTCAAGCACATGACCGGCCACGGCCAGCCCGAGAACGGCACCAATGTCGGCCCGGCCCAGATCGCCGAGCGCACCCTGCGCGAGAACTTCTTCCCGCCGTTCGAGCGCGCGGTGAAAGAGCTGCCCGTCCGCTCGGTGATGCCGTCGTACAACGAGATCGACGGCGTCCCCTCGCACGCCAACCACTGGCTGCTGACCAAGATCCTGCGCGAGGAGTGGGGCTACAAGGGCTCGGTCCAGTCGGACTATTTCGCGATCAAGGAGCTGATCGCCCGCCACAAGCTGACCTCCGACCTTGGCCAGACGGCCGTGATGGCCATGCACGCCGGCGTCGATGTCGAGCTGCCCGACGGCGAGGCCTACGCCCTGATCCCGGAGCTGGTGAAGGCCGGCCGCATCCCGCAGTTCGAGGTCGACGCGGCGGTGTCGCGCGTCCTGAAGATGAAGTTCGAGGGCGGTCTCTTCGAGAACCCCTACTGCGACGAGAAGACCGCCGACGCCAAGACCGCGACGCCGGACGCCGTCGCCCTGGCCCGCGAGGCCGCCCGCAAGGCGGTCGTGCTGCTGAAGAACGACAAAGGCCTGCTGCCGCTGGACGGCAAGAAGATCAAGCGTCTCGCGCTCTTGGGCACGCACGCCAAGGACACGCCGATCGGCGGTTATTCCGACACGCCGCGCCACGTCGTCTCGATCCACGAGGGCCTGACGGCCGAGGCCAGGGCGCAGGGCTTCACGCTCGACTACGCCGAGGCCGTGCGGATCACCGAAAAGCGCATCTGGGCGCAGGACGAGGTCAAGCTGGTCGACCCGGCCGTCAACGCGAAACTCATCGCGGAAGCCGTCGAGGTCGCCAAGAATGCCGACATCATCGTCATGGTGCTGGGCGACAATGAGCAGACCAGCCGCGAGGCCTGGGCCGACAACCACCTGGGCGACCGCGACAGCCTGGACCTGATCGGCCAGCAGAACGACCTGGCCAAAGCGATCTTCGACCTGGGCAAACCGACCGTGGTGTTCCTGCTGAACGGCCGCCCGCTGTCGATCAACCTGCTGGCCCAGCGCGCCGACGCCATCATCGAGGGCTGGTACCTGGGCGAGCAGACCGGCAACGCCGCCGCCGACATCCTGTTCGGCCGCGCCAATCCGGGCGGCAAGCTGCCGGTCAGCATCGCCCGCGACGTCGGCCAGCTGCCGATCTACTACAACCGCAAGCCCACCGCCCGCCGCGGCTATCTGCTGGGGGATACGAGCCCGCTCTATCCGTTCGGCTTTGGCCTCTCTTACACCACCTTCGACATCTCGGCCCCGCGCCTGGCCAAGGCCAGCATCGGCCAGGGCGAGAGCGTCAAGGTCGAGATCGACGTGACCAACACCGGCAAGGTCGCCGGCGACGAGGTGGTGCAGCTCTATGTCCACGACGAGCAGGCTTCGGTCACCCGTCCGGTGCTGGAGCTGAAGCACTTCAAGCGCGTGACCCTGGCGGCGGGCGCGAAGACAACGGTGAGCTTCGAGATCAAGCCGTCGGATCTGTGGATGTGGAATCTCGACATGCAGCGGATCGTGGAGCCGGGGGATTTCTCGATCCTGGTGGGGCCGAACTCGGTGGATCTGAAGAAGGCGACTCTCACCGTCGCCTAACTGGAATCTGCTCCCCCTCTGGGGGAGCTGTCGCGGAGCGACTGAGGGGGCAGCTCGGCCTATGCGGAGCTGCCCCCTCAGGCCCTCTGGGCCACCTCCCCCAAACGGGGGGGGGAGATTTGGTCAGCGCGCACCTTAAGTAACAATCGCAAGCCAAGTTTGATCTCGCTCAGGGTTCAGCTCACGCCCCTGACGCACCATGTTCCCCGCCATGGCCGTACCGCCCCCTCAGTTCAACGACGCCGAGATCGACGCCCTGGTCGAGACCTTCTACGCCCGCGTCCGTCGTCACCACCGGCTGGGTCCGATCTTCGAGGAGGCCATCGGCCCCGACGGCTGGCCGGCGCACATGGCGACCTTGAAGGACTTCTGGTCGTCGGTGCTGAACACCACCGGCCGCTACAAGGGCCAGCCGGTGACGGTTCACCAGAAGATCCCGCACCTGACCGAGGGCCTGTTCATGCCCTGGCTGAATCTCTTCCATCAGACCTGCGTCGAGCTGTTCGACGCCCCGCGCGCCGCCATCGTCGGCCAGAAGGCCGAGCGCATCGCCCGCAGCCTGAAGCTGGGCGTGTTCTTCAAGCCGGACGCGGTCGCTTGAGCGGGCTGGAGGACGACGGCTTCGTCCGCTTCGAGGCCGCCGAGACCAAGGCCCTGATCGGTGCGCGGGACTGGGCCGGCTTCGCCGAGAGCTGGAACGACCTGCCGCTGGACGGTTTCATGGCCGACGGCGGCCGCTATCGCCGACGGCGGTTCGCGGCCTTCGCCGCCGAGGCTGGCGAGATCACCCGCAAGCCGCACCAGCCGCACTGGCAGAGCCGCGACTACAACCCGCTGAACGGCGGCGTGCAGCGCTGGTTCGAGCCCGTCGCCGACGCCATCGCCGACCACCCGGTCACGCAGGGGACCATCCGCGCCGGGCTCGAGCTCTTCGGCGCCGGCCCCTGGCACGTCGAGTTGCACCAGTTCCGCATCGAGGCCCGCGCGGGCGAGGCCGGCCAGCCCACGCCCGAGGGCGCGCACCGCGACGGCGTCGACTGGGTGATCGTCATGCTGGTGGATCGGCAGAACGTCGACAGCGGCGTCACCGACATCTTCGCGCCGGACGGGACGAGCCTGGGCTCCTTCACCCTGACCGCGCCCGGCGACGCGGTGTTCCTGGACGACCACCGGGTGCTGCACGGCGTCACCCCGATCCGGCCGCATGATCCGGCCCAGCCCGCCCTGCGCGATGTGCTGGTCGTCACATACCGACGGGCCACGGACGTGGAACAGTAGAGCTCGCGGGATGGTTGCTCCTGCGACCGTATGTCTCACCGCGCACCCGTTCAGACTGTGATCACAACGTGACACGGTGAGGCTTGGCTCTTCGACAGGATTGAGCGTCGGCGCATGTCTCGAGACGACCAAGGCCTGCCACCCTATCCGCCGCCGGAACGCCGCGCCGTGTTCTCCGGCGCGATGGCCGACGCCGTTCCGATCCTGATCAGCTATGTCGACCGCGAGCAGCGCTATCGCTTCGTCAACCGCGCCTATGAGCGCTGGTTCGGGGTCGAGCGCTCGCAGATCGAGGGCAAGACCCTGGCCGAGGTGCTGGGGCCGGAAGCCTATGACCGCATCCGCCCCCACGTCGCCCGCGTGCTGTCCGGCGAGAGCGTCACCTTCGAAGCGCAGTTCAACTACCGCAACGCCGGGGTCCGCGACATCGAGGCCCAGTACGTGCCGGACGTCACCCGCAACGGCGAGATCCCCGGCTACTACATCCTCGTCAACGACATCACCGACCGCAAGCAGCAGGCCGCCGAGCTGGAGCGGATGCTGGCGGGCGAGCGACGGCGCGGCGCCTTGCTGGACCTGGGCCAGAAGCTGCGCGACGAGGCGGACCTGCTCGCGATCGCCCAGACCGCCGCGCGGATGCTGGCCGACCAGCTGGGCGTGGCGCGGGCCGGCTATGCCGAGATGGACGGCGCCGGCGAGGTGGCCGACATCGTCGCCGACGACGGCGGGGCCGATCGCAGCGTCGCGCCGTTGAGGGGCCAGCAGATCCGCCTCGACGACTTCGGCGCGTCGATGAGCGCCGACATGCGGGCCGGTCACGCGGTCACGGTCGGCGACGTGGCGCTGGACCACCGCACCAACGCGCCCGACGCGCTCGAAGCCTATGCCGCCCTCGGCGTGCGGTCCTTCATGACCATCTCGCTGGTCAAGGCCGGCGCGCTGTCGGCCTATGTCTATGTCTGCCACCCCGAGCCGCGGACGTTCGCGCCCGACGAGATCGCCTTCGCCGCCGACGTCGCCGAGCTGATCTGGACGGCCAGCGAGCGCGCCCGCGCCGACCAGGCCCTCAAGCGCGCCGTCGAGACCGAGCGCCTCTTGATCCGCGAGGTCGACCACCGGGCCAAGAACGTGCTGGCCGTCGTCCAGTCCCTGGCCCAGCTGACCCCGTTCCACAGCAAGGACCAGTATGTCGAGGCGCTGTCGGGCCGCATCGGCTCGCTGGCCCGCGCCCACAGCCTGCTGTCGACCACCCGCTGGAGCGGCGTCGACCTGCACGACCTTCTGCGCCTGGAGCTGGACGCCTATCGCTGCGAGGGCGCCGAGCAGCTGGTCATCGACGGCCCGCCGGCCCTGATCGACGCCCAGGCCGCCCAGTCCCTGGCCCTGGTGCTCCACGAACTGGCCACCAACGCCAGCAAATACGGCGCGCTGGCCCGGCCCGAAGGCCGCCTCTCCGTCACCTGGGCCTGGGATCCGCCAAATGGCTCTCCTGGCGGCGCCCTGCGCCTGGTCTGGCGCGAGACGGCCGGCGTGCGGGTCGTCCCGCCGCAGCGGCGCGGCTTCGGCTCGACCCTGATCGCCAACGCCGTCAAGCAGGCCGCCGCCCGCGTGGCCCTGGACTGGCGGCCCGAGGGCCTGGAGGTCCGTCTCGACATCCCGACCGGCGCCCAGGCCCGCGCCACCGAGAGCACGCCGGTCTATCGGCCCGGGGCGAGCCTCGACGACAGCCCGGCCCTGCGAAACCAGCGCGTGCTGGTGGTCGAGGACGAGGCCGTGGTGGCCATGGAGCTGGCCCGCGTGCTGACCGCCGCCGGCGCCAAGGTCATCGGCCCCGCCGGCACGATCGAGGAGGCGCTGGGCCTGCTGGCCGACCAGCCGATCGACCGCGCCCTGCTGGACGTCAATCTGGGCGGCCAATCGATCGGCCCGGTCGCCAAGGCCCTGACTCGCCGGCGCATCCCGTTCGTCTACCTGACCGGCTACCAGGAGCCGGGCGTCGATGACGGCCCCATACTGAGGAAGCCGGTCGCGACCAGCACCCTGCTGGGCGCCCTGGCTCGCGGCGCGCCGGCCTCGGTGCAGTAGGCCTTCTTTTGGCGCCGAACCGCCAAGCCGAGTCTTGTGGCTTGAAATTGCAATTCGTTCTCAAGTAAGGACGAGCCTCTCAACGCCAAGGTTCGTCAGCACGCCGTGAAATCCGCCGCCGATCAGCATCGCCGCTCTTTCTGGCTGAAGCAGCTGCATCAGTGGCACTGGATCAGCGCGGCCGTGTCGTTGATCGGCATGCTGCTGTTCGCGATCACCGGCTTCACCCTGAACCACGCCGGCCAGATCGAGGCCAAGCCCGTGGTGGTGTCGCGCAAGGCGACCCTGCCGCCGGATCTGCTGGCCCTGCTGGCCAAGGGTCCGGAAGAGGGCAAGCGCCCCCTGCCCGTCGCGCTGGAGCCCTTCCTGGACAAGGCCGTCGGCGCCGACGTCGCGGGCCGCGAAGGCGAGTGGTCGGCCGACGAGGTCTATGTCGCCCTGGCCCGGCCGGGCGGCGACGCCTGGGTCTCGATCGACCGCGAGACCGGCGCCGTCGAGCACGAGAAGACCACGCGCGGCGCGATCAGTCTGCTCAACGACCTGCACAAGGGCCGCAACGCCGGTAAGGCGTGGAGCTGGTTCATCGACATCTTCGCCGGGGCCTGCGTGATCTTCACCGTCACAGGCCTGATCCTGCTGCAATTCCACGCCCGCGCCCGGCCGCTGACCTGGCCGCTGGTCGGCCTGGGCCTGGCCGCGCCCGTCATTCTCGTCATCCTTTTCGTCCACCTCTGAGGCAGACACCGTGAAGCGTTCGATCTCTCTCCTCACTTTTGCCGGCGCCGCGATCGGCGCCGCGCCGGCCCTGGCCGCCGACCTCAACGTCACCGTCGAGGTGCCGAAGCTGACGGTCGCCGAGTACCACAAGCCCTACGTCTCGATCTGGATCGAGAACCCGGCCGACAGCAGCGCCGCCGGCACCCTGGCCGTCTGGTACGACGCCGACAACAAGGAAGACAAAGGCGCCAAGTGGCTGAAGGACATGCGCCAGTGGTGGCGCAAGGCCGGCCGCGAGATGAGCTTCCCGGCCGACGGGATCTCGGGCGCCACGCGCGCGCCGGGTCCGCAGAAGATCGCGTTCTCGGGCGCCAAGGGCGCGCTGAAGGACCTCAAGCCCGGCGCCTATAACCTGGTCGTCGAAGCCGCCCGCGAAGTCGGCGGCCACGAGGCCGTCCGCGTGCCGTTCACCTGGGGCAAGCCGGGCAAACCCGCCACCGCCAAGGGCGCGTCCGAGCTGGGCGCCGTCACCGTTTCCGTGAAGTGAGAAAAGCCATGACCTTCAAGAAGCGCCTTCTGGTCGCTGCGCTCGGCGTTGCGGCCCTGGCCCTGCCGATGACCGCCTCGGCCCACCGCGGCTGGCTGGTGCCGTCGGCCACCGTGCTGTCGGGCGACGTCTGGGTGACGTTCGACGCGGCGATCTCCAACGAGCTGTTCTATCCTGACCACAACCCGATGCGCCTGGACGGCGTGGTGGTCACGGCTCCGGACGGCGCGATCGACAAGATCCAGAACGGCGCCACCGGCAAGTACCGCTCGACCTTCGACGTGGCCCTGACCAAGCCGGGCACCTGGAAGATCGGCTCGGCGACGCAGAGCATCATGGCCAGCTACACCGAGAACGGTGAAATCAAGCGCTTCCGCGGCACGCCGGAAGATTTCGCCAAGCAGGTCCCGGCCGGCGCCGCCGACCTGAAGACCATCAAGAGCTTCAACCGCAACGAAGCCTTCGTCACCCGCGACAAGCCGACGACGGACGTCTTCAAGCCGACCGGCAAGGGCCTGGAACTGGTGCCCGTCACCCACCCCAACGACCTGGTCGCCGGCGAGGCCGCCACCTTCAAGTTCCTGGTCGACGGCAAGCCCGCCGCCGATCTGGAAGTGACCATCGCCGAGGGCGGCTCGCGCTACACTCCGCGCGCCGACATGAAGGTGAAGACCGGCGCCGACGGCGTCGTGAAGTTCACCCTGCCGGAAGCCGGCATGTACTGGATCAACGCCACGGTCCGCACGGGCGCGAGCCCGGGTCGTGGCCCGGGTCCGGGCGGTCCGGGCGGTCCGGGCGGCGCTCCCGGTGGCATGGGCGGCGGCCAGCAAGGTCCGGCCACGGCCCTGCCCGGCGATGGCTACAGCGCCAGCTACACCGCCACGCTCGAAGCCCAGCGGCCGTAAGCAAACTCCCTTCCCCCATCAAGGGGGAAGGGTTCGATTGAGACCATGCCCCGCGTCCTCGTCCCCGCCATCACCACGCCGCCTGCTCGCCCCGTCGGCGGGACCGTGCGCGCGTTTGGCGGCGCGACCATGGGTACGACCTGGACGGTGAAGGCGGTGCTGCCAGCGACCACCGACCTCCCCGCCCTCGAGGCCATGGTCCAGCGCGCCCTCGACGCCGTCGTGCGCGAGATGAGCCCGTGGGAGCCCCTGTCGGACCTCAGCCGCTACAACCGCGCCGGCGTCGGGACCTGGCGGCCGCTGCCGCCCGCCTTCGCCACGGTCCTACGACGGGCGATCGAGGTCGCCGAGCTGACCGCCGGCGCCTTCGACCCGACGCTGGGCGCGCTGACCGATCTCTGGGGTTTCGGCCCCCATCCCTTTTCCGGCGGACCGCCCCCGGCGGCCGACATTGCCCGCCTGCGCGAGGCCGGCGGCTGGACCCGCCTGATCCTGGACGGCGACGCCCTGTTCCAGCCCGGCGGCCTTCGCCTCGACCTCAACGGCATCGCCAAGGGCTTCGGCGTCGACCAGGCCGCCGCCGCGCTGGATCGGGCCGGCGTGAAAAGCTATCTCGTCGAGGTCGGCGGCGAGCTGCGTGGCACGGGCGCCAAGCCCGACGGCCAGCCCTGGTGGGTCGAACTGGAGCGGCCGCCGACCGCCAACGACGCAGAGCGCACCATGGTCGCCCTGCACGACCTGGCCGTCGCCACCTCCGGCGACTACCGCCGGTTCTTCGACCATGACGGCCGCCGCTACGCCCATACGCTGGACCCGGCCACCGGCGCGCCGACGACCCACGCCACGGTCAGCGTCACGGTGCTGGCCAAGGACGGCATGAGCGCCGACGCCTGGGCGACGGCCTTGACCGTCATGGCTCCCGACACCGCCGTGTCCTTCGCCGCCGAGCACGGTCTGGCCGCCTTGATCGTGTCGCGCAGCCCCGGCGGTCTGGAAGAGCGCCTGTCCCCGGCTCTGCAGGCGATGCTGGACTGATGGTCGACCTCTCCGCCTTCCCGCCCGAGACCCGCCGCCTCATCGAGGCCGGCGCCGTGGCCGGCGTCTACGCCCTGTTCTGCGCCGGGATCGCCGTGCGCGAGGCCCTGCGCGCCGCCACCGTCCGCCGCGAGGCCAAGGCGCTGTCGCAAGGCGCCGGCGAGCCGGTGCTGGTCGCCTACGCCAGCCAGACGGGCTTCGCCGAGGAGCTGGCCAACGCCACCGCCAAGGCGCTCGCGGAAGCCGGCGCCCCTGTGACCCTGCGCGAGCTGGGCGCCGTCACCGCCGCCGACCTGACCGGCCGCGCCCTGTTCGTGGTCAGCACCACTGGCGAGGGCGACGCCCCCGACCCGGCCCGCGCCTTCATCCGCGACGTGATGAAGGACGGCGTCGAGCTGCCCGACCTGCGCTACGGCGTCCTGGCCCTGGGCGACTCGACCTATGCCGAGTTCTGCGCCTTCGGCCGCAGCCTGGACGCCTGGCTGGCCCGCTCGCACGCCGAGCCGCTGTTCGACCGCGTCGAGGTCGACGACGGCGATCCGGCCGCCCTGCGCCACTGGCAAGGACAGCTGGCCCTGCTCACCGGCGTCACCGACGCCCCGGACTGGAGCCGCCCCGCCTACGGCCGCTGGACCCTGGCCGAGCGCACCCTGCTCAACCCCGGCAGCCCTGGCGGCGAGGCCTGGCATATCCGTCTCGTCCCGACCGACGGCGCGACCTGGGACGCCGGAGACATCCTGGAGATCGGCCCGCGCAACAACCCTGCCGAGGTCGCCGCCTTGGGTCTGCCGGCCCACATGACCGAGGCGCTGATGGGCCTGCGCCTGCCGCACGGTCCCATCGGCGACATCGCTGAGCTGACCCCGCTGCCGCACCGCGAATACTCGATCGCCTCGCTGCCCTCCGACGGCGGGGTCGAGCTGATCGTCCGCCTGACGCCCCGCGCCGACGGCGCGCCGGGCCTGGGCTCGGGCTGGCTGTGCCGGTTCGCCAAGGTCGGCGAGACGGTCGACGCCCGCGTGCGGACCAACCGCAGCTTCCATGCGCCGGAGGCCTCGCGGCCGCTGATCCTGATCGGCTCGGGCACGGGCCTGGCGGGCCTGCGCGCCCACCTGAAGGCCCGCGCCGCGGCTGGCGTGCGCTGGAACTGGCTGGTCTTCGGCGAGCGCACCGCGTCCTGCGACTACTTCCACCGCGCCGAGATCGAGGGCTGGAAGGCCTCGGGCCTGCTGGACCGCGTGGACCTGGCCTTCTCGCGGGATCAGGCCGAGCGGGTCTATGTCCAGCACCGCCTGCGTGCAGCGGCCGATGTGCTGCGGCGCTGGGTCGCCAACGGCGCGGCGATCTATGTCTGCGGATCGTTGGAGGGGATGTCGCGGGATGTCCACACCGCGCTGGTCGAGGTGCTGGGAGCCGAGATGCTCGAGCGCCTCACCGACGAAGGCCGGTATCGACGGGACGTCTACTAGCGCAACGCTTGGCGCTCCTCCGGCGTATTCGCCCCCCGCAACCGGGCCATCGCGCCATCGGGGACTGGTAAGCTCACCAACCCCGCCGCCGCCACGAACCGCCGCAGCGGCCACCCTGCCTCCGCGTCGCTCGGGATCGCGCTCGCCGCCAGCACCACCGGCAGCGGCAGCCCCTCGTAGTAGCCGCCACCCGCCAGCAACGGCGCCAGGTCCTCCGCCGTCGCCGTCGGCGCATCCACGGCCAGCACCAGCAACCGCTCGGTCCTCAGAGCCCGCGCCCCGGCCAGCACGCCGCCGACCGGTCCCGCGAACGCCTCCTCATCCGGAACCCACGGCAGCCCCAGATCCGCCCCCGCCGTCACCAGCGCCTCGGCGCCCGCCGCCCTTGCCAGGGCCGCCACGCGATCCACCGCCCGCTGGCCGTCCCAGTCCAGCACGGCCTTGTCGCGCCCCATCCGCCGGGACGCGCCGCCGCACAGGATGATCGCGCCGAGAGTGCTCATGTCGCCCTGTCTTCCACCGCCGCCCCGAAGCGGTCTAGCATCCGCGCCGCAAAGGGACGGATACAAGAATGAGCCAGCCTGCCGAGCGCCAGCGTCGTCGTACGACCCAGAGCGCCACGATCCGCGACGTGGCCGCCCGCGCGGGCGTCTCGCCGATGACCGTCTCGCGGGTCATCAACCGCGAGAGCACCGTCAAGGACGAGACCCGCGCCCTGGTCGAGCAGGCCATCGCCGACCTCAACTACGCCCCCAATCCCGCCGCCCGCAGCCTGGCCGGCAGCGCGCCGTTCCGCATCGGCCTGCTGTATGACAACCCCTCGACCGGCTACCTGTCGGAGTTCCTGGTCGGCGCTCTGGACGAGAGCAGTCGCACCGGCGCCCAGATCGTCATCGAGAAGTGCGCCGAGCCCGAGCTGGCCGGGGCCACCCTGGCCCGCCTGCTGAAGACCGGCGTCGACGGCCTGATCCTGCCACCGCCGCTGTGCGAGTCGCCCCAGGTCCTGGCCGAGGTGAAGGCCGCCGGCGCCGCCGCCGTGGCCGTCGCGCCCGGCATGGCCAGCCCCGACATGGCGACCATCCGCATCGACAACGAGGCGGCCGCCTTCGAGCTGACCCAGCACCTGATCGGCCTGGGCCACAAGCGCTTCGGCTTCATCAAGGGCCACCCCAACCAGACCGTCAGCCAGCAACGCCTGGACGGTTTCATGGGCGCCCTGAAGGCGGCCGGGATCCCGATGGAGGACATCCGGGTCGAGCAGGGCTACTTCACCTACCGGTCTGGCCTCGACGCCGCCGAGCGCCTGCTGGCTGCCGAGCCGCGCCCGACCGCGATCTTCGCCGCCAACGACGACATGGCCGCCGCCGCCGAGGGATTGGCGCACCGCCTGGGCCTGGACGTGCCGGGCGACGTCTCGATCGTCGGCTTCGACGACACCTCGATCGCCGACAACATCTGGCCGGCCCTGACCACCGTCCACCAGCCCATCGCCGCCATGGCCCGCGCGGCCGTCGACCTGGTGCTGGAGGAAATCCGCCGCAAACGCGACGGCGGGGGGGAGCCGAGACAGCTGATGCACCCGCATACGCTGATCGTGCGGGATTCGTCGGGTCCCCTGGCCGAGTAGGCGCCCTTTGGAATCCCTCTCTCATAGAGAGAGGGAGGGGCCCGCCGCGAAGCGGTGGGAGGGTGAGAGGTTTCAAAGGCAGCCGGAAAGTTCCGAGCTGTTCCGTCGCGCGTTTCGCCAGCGCCTTGTCCGGTGAGGGTGTAACCTCTCACCCTCCCACGCCCGCGGCGTGGGCCCCTCCCTCTCTCAATGAGAGAGGGGTTCATTTGCAGCGTCCGAACATTGGTCTGACAAGTCGCTTGCCGTCTCCACATGTTAGCGCTACCAGATAACGGACCAACGAGCGCCGCCGTGTCGGCAGCTTTGAGACGCTCGGACAAAGGGGAGACGACGCCGTGGGCGTGAGTGAATTCCTTCCGGAAGACTGGGAAGACGCGACCCTGCTGGGCCGCATCGACTTCGGCGATGGCCCGACGCCCGTGCTGGTGCGCGGCGGCCGCGTCGAGGATGTCTCGAAGATCGCCCCCACCGTCGCCGACCTGATGAACACCTACGGCCCCGGCGTCGCGATCCCGCGCGGCGAGGACAAGGGGCCGCTGGAAATCCTCGACATCCGCCCCGTGTGGGAAGACGAAAGCGGCGCGGCGGCCGTGAAGCTGTTGGCGCCCGTCGACCTGCAATGCCTGAAGGCCGCCGGCGTGACCTTCGCCGTCTCGACCCTGGAGCGGGTGATCGAGGAGCGCGCGCGGGGCGACGCCGCCGCCGCCCTGCAGATCCGCGAGCAGCTGTCGGCCAGCATGGGCGGCGACCTCAAGAGCGTGGACCCGGGCTCGGAAGGCGCGGCGCGCCTGAAGCAGACCCTGATCAAGGACGGCCTGTGGTCGCAGTATCTGGAAGTCGCCATCGGCCCCGACGCCGAGATCTTCACCAAGGGCCCGACGCTGTCGTCGATGGGCTGGGGCGACCAGGTCGGCGTCCGCAGCGACAGCCACTGGAACAATCCCGAGCCGGAAGTCGTGCTGCTGTGCGACGGCGCGGGCCAGATCCGCGGCGCGGCGCTGGGCAACGACGTCAACCTGCGCGACTTCGAAGGTCGCAGCGCCCTGCTCCTGAGCAAGGCCAAGGACAACAACGCCAGCTGCGCGATCGGCCCGTTCTTCCGCCTGTTCGACGACGCCTTCTCGCTCGATGACGTCCGCGCGGCCGAGGTCGAGCTGAAGATCACCGGCCGCGACAACTTCGTGCTCGACGGCAAGTCGAACATGAGCCTGATCAGCCGCGATCCCGCCGCGCTGGCCGGCCAGGCCCACGGCAAACAGCACCAGTATCCGGACGGCTTCGCGCTGTTCCTGGGCACCATGTTCGCGCCGATCCAGGACCGCGACACGCCCGGCCAGGGCTTCACCCACAAGGTCGGCGACCGGGTGCGCGTCTCGACCCCGAAGCTGGGCGTGCTGGAGAACGAGGTCACCACCTGCGACCTGGCCAAGCCGTGGACGTTCGGCCTTTCGGCCCTGATCCGCAATCTCGCCGGCCGCGGCCTGCTTTGAGGACTGAAGCGATGACCGACACCCTGCGCCACTATATCGGCGGCGAGCGCGTCGCCGCCGACGCCCCGGCCGAGAGCACCAACCCGTCCAACACCAACGACATCGTGGCCAAGGTGCCGATGGGCGGCCAGGCCGAGGTCGACGCCGCCGTCGACGCGGCCAAGAAGGCTTTCCCGAGCTGGTCGGAAGCCTCGCCGGAAGTCCGCTCGGACCTTCTGGACAAGGTCGGCTCGACCATCATCGCCCGCAGCGCCGACATCGGCCGCCTGCTGGCCCGCGAAGAAGGCAAGACGGTCGCCGAAGGCGTCGGCGAGACCGTCCGCGCCGGCCGCATCTTCAAGTACTTTGCCGGTGAGGCCCTGCGCCGCCACGGCCAGAACCTGGAAAGCACCCGTCCCGGCGTCGAGGTCCAGACCTATCGCCAGGCGGTCGGCGTCTTCGGCCTGGTGACGCCCTGGAACTTCCCGATCGCCATTCCCGCCTGGAAGGCCGCGCCCGCGCTGGCCTTCGGCAACACCGTGGTGATCAAGCCGGCCGGCCCGACGCCGGCCACCGCCAACGTGCTGGCCGACATCATGCAAGAATGCGGCGCCCCGGCGGGCGTCTTCAACATGCTGTTCGGCCGCGGGTCGATGGGCGATGCTTTGGTCAAGCACAAGGACGTCGACGGCGTCTCGTTCACCGGCTCGCAGGGCGTCGGCGCCCAGGTCGCGGCCGCCGCCGTGGCCCGCCAGGCCCGCGTGCAGCTGGAGATGGGCGGCAAGAACCCGCTGATCATCCTGGACGACGCCGATCTGGAGCGCGCCGTCGCCATCGCCCTGGACGGCTCGTTCTACGCCACCGGCCAGCGCTGCACCGCCAGCTCGCGCCTGATCGTCCAGGACGGCATCCACGACAAGTTCGTGGCCCTGCTGGCCGAGAAGGTCGCCGCCCTGCGCGTCGGCGACGCTCTGGACCCCAACACCCAGATCGGCCCGGCCGTCTCCGAAGACCAGATGGAGACGAGCTACAAGTACATCGACATCGCGACGTCGGAAGGCGGCCGCATCGTCACCGGCGGCGATCGCCTGAAGCTCGACAATCCGGGCTGGTACGTGCAGCCGACCCTGATCGCCGACACCCAGGCCGGCTGGCGGATCAACAACGAGGAGGTCTTCGGCCCCGTCGCCTCGACCATCCGCGTCGGGTCGTACGAAGAGGCGCTGGAGATCGCCAACGGCGTCGAGTTCGGCCTGTCGGCCGGCATCGCCACGACCTCGCTGAAATACGCCCGCCACTTCCAGCGCCACGCCAAGGCCGGCATGACCATGGTCAACCTGGCCACCGCCGGCGTCGACTACCACGTGCCGTTCGGCGGCACGAAGAGCAGCTCGTACGGCGCGCGCGAACAAGGCTTCGCCGCGGTCGAGTTCTTCACCCAGACCAAAACCTCCTACTCGTGGTCCTAAGCAGCATGTCCTCAGCCATCTATCCCAGCCTGAAGGGCAAGCGCGTCGTCATCACGGGCGGCGGCTCGGGCATCGGGGCTGGCCTCGTCGCCGGCTTCGTGCGCCAGGGCGCCGAGGTGATCTTCCTCGACATCGTCGATGAGGACTCCAAGGCCCTGGTGGCGCAGCTGTCGGAAGGCGCGGCGATCGCGCCGGTCTACAAGCGCTGCGACCTGATGGATCTGGCGGCCCTGAAGGCGGTGTTCGCGGAGATCGGCGACGTCGACGTTCTCGTGAACAACGCCGGCAATGACGACCGCCACACCCTGGCCGATCTGACCCCTGAATACTGGGACAACCGCATCGGCGTGAACCTGCGCCACATGGTGTTCGCGGCCCAGGCCGTGGCGCCCGGCATGGCCAAGCGGGGCGGCGGGGCGATCATCAATTTCGGCTCGATCAGCTGGCACCTGGGGCTGGAGGACCTGGTCCTCTACGAGACCGCCAAGGCCGGCATCGAGGGCATGACCCGAGCGCTCGCTCGCGAGCTGGGCAAGGACGACATCCGCGTCACCTGCGTGGTGCCCGGCAACGTCAAGACCAAGCGCCAGGAGAAGTGGTACACGCCCGAAGGCGAGGCCGAGATCGTCAAGGCCCAGTGCCTCAAGGGCCGCATCGTGCCCGAGAACGTCGCCTCGCTGGTGCTGTTCCTGGCCTCGGACGACGCCTCGCTGTGCACCGGTCACGAGTACTGGATCGACGCGGGCTGGCGTTAATCCGCCGAAGCTGTCATCCCGGCCCAGCGCGTAGCGCGCCGAGCCGGGACGACGGCCGGCGCTGAGTTTCCTGTGGTCCCGGGTCTCCGCTACGCTGCGGCCGGGACGACAAGTCGAGATGAAAGCATGTCGAACGTCACCTGCGTCTGGGATCTGAAGGCCACTCTGGGCGAAGGCCCCATCTGGACCGGCAATGCGCTGTGGTTCGTCGACATCAAGGGCCAGACGCTTAACCGCTACGACCCCGCCAACGGCGAGGCGCTGACGATCAACACCCCCGAGCCCGTCACCTTCCTGGCCCCGCTGACCGCCGGCGGCTTCATCGCCGGCCTGAAGTCGGGCCTGCACAAGTTCCACATGATGACCGGCTTCCAGCGCATCCTGGAGATCGAGGATTTGGCGCTGGGCAATCGTCCGAACGACGCCACGGTCGATTCCAAGGGCCGCCTGTGGTTCGGCACGATGCACGACGCCGAGACGGACAAGACCGGCTCGCTCTATCGCATGGACGCGGCCGGCGTGGCGCGGATGGACAAGGACATCTGCATCACCAACGGCCCGTGCGTCTCGCCGGACGGCAAGACCTTCTACCACACCGACACCCTGGAAAAGACGATCTGGGCCTATGACCTGGCCGAGGATGGGACGCTGTCGAACAAGCGCGTCTTCGTGCAAATCGCCGTCGGCGACGACGTCTATCCGGACGGTTCGGTGGTCGATTCCGAAGGCTTCCTGTGGGTCGCCCTGTGGGGCGGCTTCGGCGCCATCCGCTTTGCCCCCACCGGCGAAGCCGTGGCCCGCGTCGAGCTGCCGGCCCCGAACGTCACCAAGCCCTGCTTCGGCGGGCCTGATCTCAAGACCCTCTACTTCACCACCGCCCGCAAGGGCCTGAGCGACGAGACCCTGGCCCAGTATCCGCTGGCCGGCGGTCTGTTCGCCGTACAGGTCGACGTCGCGGGCCAGCCGCAATACGAGGTCCGCCTTGCCTGATCGCACGCCCCGCCGGTTCCGGTCCCGCGATTGGTTCGATAACCCCGACCATATCGACATGACGGCGCTCTATCTGGAGCGCTTCATGAACTACGGGATCACGCCGGAGGAGCTGCGCAGCGGCAAGCCGATCATCGGCATCGCCCAGACCGGCAGCGACATCTCGCCGTGCAACCGCATCCACCTCGATCTGGTGAGCCGGGTGCGCGACGGGATCCGCGACGCCGGGGGCATCCCCATGGAGTTTCCGGTCCATCCGATCTTCGAGAACTGCCGTCGCCCGACGGCGGCGCTGGACCGGAACCTCTCGTACCTGGGTCTCGTCGAGACCCTGCACGGCTATCCGATCGACGCCGTGGTCCTGACCACCGGCTGCGACAAGACCACCCCGGCCGGGATCATGGCCGCCACCACGGTCAACATCCCGGCCATCGTGCTGTCGGGCGGTCCGATGCTGGACGGCTGGCACGAGAACGAGCTCGTGGGCTCGGGCACCGTCATCTGGCGCTCGCGCCGCAAGCTGGCGGCCGGCGAGATCACCGAGGAAGAGTTCATCGAGCGCGCGGCCAGCTCGGCCCCGTCGGCCGGCCACTGCAACACCATGGGCACGGCCTCGACCATGAACGCCGTGGCCGAGGCCCTGGGCCTGTCGCTGACCGGCTGCGCGGCCATCCCGGCCCCGTACCGCGAGCGCGGCCAGATGGCCTACAAGACCGGCCAGCGGATCGTCGACCTGGCTTATGACGATGTGAAGCCGCTCGACATCCTGACCAAGAAGGCCTTCGAGAACGCCATCGCCCTGGTGGCGGCCGTCGGCGGCTCGACCAACGCCCAGCCGCACATCGTGGCCATGGCCCGTCACGCGGGCCTGGACGTCACCGCCGACGACTGGCGCGCGGCCTACGACATCCCGCTGATCGTCAACATGCAGCCGGCCGGCAAGTACCTGGGCGAGCGCTTCCACCGGGCCGGCGGCGCGCCGGCCGTCCTCTGGGAGCTGCTGCAGCAGGGCCGCCTGCATGGCGACGTCCTGACCGTCACCGGCAAGACCATGGGCGAGAACCTGGAAGGCCGGCAGACCACCGACCGCGAGGTGATCTTCCCCTATGCCGAGCCGCTGGCAGAGAAGGCCGGCTTCCTGGTGCTGAAGGGCAACCTCTTCGACTTCGCGATCATGAAGGCCAGCGTCATCGGCGCCGACTTCCGCGAGCGCTACCTGTCCCAGCCGGGCCATGAGGGCGTGTTCGAGGCCCGCGCCATCGTGTTCGACGGCTCGGACGACTATCACGCCCGCATCAACGACCCGGCGCTGAACATCGACGAAAGCTGCATCCTGGTGATCCGCGGCGCGGGTCCGATCGGCTGGCCGGGCTCGGCCGAGGTGGTCAACATGCAGCCGCCGGATCACCTGCTGAAGAAGGGGATCATGTCCCTGCCGACGCTGGGCGACGGTCGCCAGTCGGGCACCGCCGACAGCCCTTCGATCCTCAACGCCTCGCCGGAAAGCGCCATCGGCGGCGGCCTGTCGTGGCTGCGCACCGGCGACACCATCCGTATCGACATCAACACCGGCCGCTGCGACGCCTTGGTGGACGAGGCGACGATCGCCGAGCGCCGCAAGGAGGGCATTCCCGCCGTGCCGGCGACCATGACCCCCTGGCAGGAAATCTACCGCGCCCACACGGGCCAGCTGGAGACCGGCGGGGTGCTGGAATTCGCCGTGAAGTACCAGGACCTGGCGTCCAAGCTGCCCCGGCATAACCACTAGACGAAGAAGCCCCGGAGCGATCCGGGGCTTTTTTCTAGTCCTCGCCGTCCGAGAACGACCGCCGCTCGCCGCCGCGCCGCGCTCGGCTGTGGGCCAGCACCTCGGCGGCCGTGGCCGCGACGGCGCGGGCCTCGGCCTCGGTCCGGGCCACCATCACCACCTGGTCGTCGATGGCGATGCCCCAGCGGTCGCCATACGGGCGGACTGAGACCTGTCGCGTCTGATCGGTCATGGGCTCGGAAGGTCGAGAGCCAATGGGGCGTCAGCATGGCAGCTTGACCGCGCCAGCCGACGCGGGGTCACCTCTGCGCCAAACGGGGGGACACCAGATGACGCCGCATGAGATGGAAGCCGGGCTCGAGGCCATGGCGCGCGCGGCGCGTGAGGCCGTCGCCTACCGCCGAGGCGTGGCCGAAGCCGAGACCACGCCGGTGGCCACCTATCGCCAGATGATGGCCGCGTTCGACGCGCCCTTGCCCGAAAACCCAGGCGATCCGAACGCGATCATCGAGGACCTGATCGCCCGCGCCACGCCCGGCGTCCGCGCCGCCACGGCCCCGCGCTTCTTCGGCTGGGTGATCGGCAATTCGCACCCGACGGGCGTAGCCGCCGACTGGCTGGTCGCCGCCTGGGGCCAGAACGTCGGCAATCTCACCTCGGCCCCGGCCGCCGCGGCGATCGAGACCGTGGCCGCCAACTGGCTGCTGGAGATCCTGGACCTGCCGCGCGAGGCCTCGGTCGGCTACGTCACCGGCGCGACTGTCGCCAACTTCGTCTGCCTGGCCGCTGCGCGGTCCGAGGTGCTGCGCAAGGTCGGCTGGGATGTCGAGGCCGACGGCCTGATCGGCGCGCCGCCGGTGCGGGTGCTGATCGGCGCCGACGCCCACGCCACCGTGTTCTCGGGGCTGAAGTACCTGGGCCTGGGCGCCAAGCGCGTCGTCACGGTCGAGACCGACGACCTCGGACGCATGCTGCCGTCCGCTTTCGAGCGCGCGCTCTCCGTCGGCGAAGGCCCGGTCATCGCCATCGCCCAGGCCGGCCAGATCAACACCGGGGCCAGCGACCCGTTCGCCGAGATCGCGCCGATGGCCAAGACCGCCGGCGCCTGGCTGCACGTCGACGGCGCGTTCGGCCTGTGGGGCCGGGTCGCGCCCAGCCGCGCCGACCAGCTGGCCGGCGTCGACCTGGCCGACAGCTGGGCCACCGACGGCCACAAGTGGCTGCAGACGCCCTATGACTGCGGCTTCGCCATCGTCCGCGACGCCGAGGCTCACCGCCGGGCCATGGCCATCTCGGCCAGCTACCTGCCGCCGGCCCAGGGCGCGGACCGCGAGCCCTCGGCCTATGTGCCGGAGCTGTCGCGGCGGGCGCGCGGCGTCGGGACCTGGGCCATGCTGCGCCAGTTCGGCCGCGCCGGCATCGCCGAGCTGGTCGAGCGCGACTGCAAGATCGCCCGCGACATGGCCGCCGCCCTGGCCAAGGAGCCCGGCGTCGAGATCGTCTGCGACGCGCCGCTGAACCAGTTCATGGTCCGCTTCGGCGACGACGACGGCGCCACCCTGGCCACGGTCGAGCGCATCCAGGCCGACGCTGTGGCCTTCATCGGCGCGGCGACCTGGCGGGACCGTTGGGTGATGCGGGTGTCGGTGTCCTCGGCGGCGACCACGGAAAAGGACGGCGAGATCACCGCCGCGGCGGTGATCGCCGCCTGGCGCGCGGTCAAGGGCTAGACCCGGCCGCGCGTCTTGGTAAACAGGCCCTGACCACTCGCCAATTGCTTAACAAGCCCTTGATAAACTTGCAGTCAAATGTAAAATTCTTGTCTGGGTTGAAACTCAGATCGGGCTTATGTTTGCGGTACCGGGGGTCACGTTTTTGAGCGCGTACTTCATGCCGTGGGTCAACCCAGCCCTGCGAGAGCACCGCGAGTCAAAGGCCCTGGTGGTCGTGACGTCGGCCCTGCAGCTCGCCCTCGTCGTAGTGGTCTGGCTGCTGGCCCTGGTTCCCGCCGCCCTCGTCGCCCTGACCGTGCTGACGGTGAAGCTCATCCGCCGCGCTCTGGGCATAGCCGCCCCTCCGCCGCCCTATGACGACGGCCACTGAAGTCCGCCCCGCCGAGGTCTCCGAGATCGACGCCCTGGCTGGCCTGTGGCGCCAGGGCTGGCTGGACGCGCACCTGGCCATCGTGCCCGAAACCCTGGTCGCCCTGCGCACCTTGGAAAGCTTCACCGACCGCATGACCGCCGCCCTGCCGCGGGTGCGGGTGCTGGGCCCCGTCGATGCGCCGCTGGGCTTCCACTTCATCAAGGCCGACGAGCTGAACCAGTTCTACCTGGCCGGCGAAGCCCGCGGCACGGGCGCGGCCCAGGCGCTGATGGCCGACGCCGAAGCCCGCCTGCGCGACGCCGGGGTCGCCACGCCCTGGCTGGCCTGCGCCATCGGCAACGCCCGCGCCGCCCGCTTCTACGAGAAGTCCGGCTGGACCCGCGCCCGCGTCGAGACCGTCCCGACCGAGATCCCCGGCGGAACCTTCCCGCTGGAGATCTGGCGTTACGAGAAGGCGCTGGGCTAGGCTTCGCCACCGCGCGACCGACAACGCTGTCGCCGCCGCGAGACGGACGCCGCGGAACCCGCTATCGATGAGGCTCGGGGGTGAGTCCCGTGCGGGCAGGAGGTCGCCAGAACCACCGCTTGCGCGCTGATACCGGTAACACTAAGGTCGCCGGCAACCAAAGGTCTGACAAGGACCGCGAGGGCATCAAACGGGCCGACGGGCCCCATGGGGAGGAAACCTGTGGCTTCAGTATCCAACGCCGGCCCGAGCGCCGGCATGAGCGCCGATGGCGCGAAGGTCAACATGGCCTTCGTGGCGGCGATCGTCGCCGTCGCCACGATCGGCGGCTTCATGTTCGGCTATGATAGCGGCGTCATCAACGGCACCCAGACGGGCCTGAAGGCCGCGTTCAACCTGACCGAGGCCGGCGAAGGCCTCAACGTGGCCGCCATCCTGCTGGGCTGCGCCTTCGGCGCCTTCGCCGCCGGCCGCATGGCCGACGTGTGGGGCCGCCGCACGGTGATGATCATCTCGGCCCTGCTGTTCGTGATCAGCGCCCTGGGCACCGGCGCGGCCCATACCTCGCTGGTCTTCGTGATCTTCCGCCTGATCGGCGGCCTGGGGGTCGGCGCCGCCAGCGTGCTGTGCCCGGTCTACATCTCGGAAGTCACGCCCGCCTCGATGCGCGGCCGCCTGTCGTCCGTGCAGCAGATCATGATCATCACCGGCCTGACCGGCGCCTTCCTGGCCAACTACGCCCTGGCCCACACCGCCGGCAGCTCGACCGCCGAGTTCTGGCTGGGCCTGCCCGCCTGGCGCTGGATGTTCTGGATGCAGGTCATCCCGGCCGGCATCTTCTTCTTCGCCCTGCTGGTGATCCCGGAAAGCCCGCGCTACCTGGTCGCCAAGGGCAAGGACGGCCAGGCCGAAGCCATCCTGTCGCGCCTGTTCGGCGAAGGCCAAGGCGCCAAGAAGGTCGCCGAGATCCGCGCCTCGCTGGCCGGCGACCACCAGCCGAAGTTCTCGGACCTGCTGGACCCGCAGACCCGCAAGCTGCGCGCGATCCTTTGGGCCGGCTTGGTCCTGGCCGTGTTCCAGCAGCTGGTCGGCATCAACATCGTCTTCTACTACGGCTCGGTGCTGTGGCAGTCGGTGGGCTTCACCGAGGACGACAGCCTGAAGATCAACATCCTGTCGGGCGCGCTGTCGATCGTGGCGTGCCTGGCCGCCATCGCCGTCATCGACAAGATCGGCCGCAAGCCGCTGCTGCTGATCGGCTCGGCCGGCATGGCC
>Ga0209023_10001165_pt1 | contig 36192 bp, 38 predicted proteins | sample LakOneMetagenome_FD_187468 | JGI IMG/M metagenome (GOLD analysis project Ga0209023, IMG submission 187468) | Freshwater and sediment microbial communities from Lake Erie, Canada (SPAdes) (version 2) | ecosystem: Environmental > Aquatic > Freshwater > Lentic | place: Lake Erie, Canada...
CAAACCCAAGAACCGGCGGCAGATCCTGGAAGAGGCGGCGGGGATTTCGGGGCTGTACCAGCGCCGCCACGAGGCGGAGCTGAAGCTGACGGGGACCGAACAGAACCTGTTGCGGGTCGATGACGTGGTCGACCAGCTTGCCCAGCAACTGGTGCAGCTCGCCCGCCAGGCCCGGCAGGCGGCGCGCTACCGCGAGATCGGCGAGGATCTGCGGCGCGCCGAGGGGATGCTGCTCTTTCGCCGCTGGCGCGAGGCAGACGAAGCGCGGGCGCTGGCCGAGACCGACCTGACGGAGCGGACCAGGCTTGCCGGGCAGGCCGAGATCGCGGCGCGGGCGGCGTCCAAGTCCCGTGCGGCGGCCGAGGATGGCCTGCCCCCCCTGCGCGAGGAAGAGGCGATCGCGGCAGCGGTTCTGCAACGGCTTTTGGTGCAGCGCGACGCGATGGCGGATCAGGAAAGGCGCGCGGTCGATCTGATCGATACGCTGCGCGGGCGGATCGACCAACTGGTGCGCGACATGGACCGGGAGGCGGGGCTGAACCGCGATGCCGGCGAAACCATCGGGCGGCTGGAATGGGAACTGGGCCAGATCGTCAAGGCCGAAGAAGGTCACGAAGGGCGGCTTGAAGTGGCAGCGGCTACCGCCGCCGAAGCCGCACAGGTCTTGCAGGGCCGCGAGGCAAGCCTTTCGGAACTGACCGAGGATGTGGCGCGGCTTTCGGCCCGCCATCAGTCGGCGCACCGGCTGCTGTCCGACAGCCGTGGCACGCTCGACAAAAGCGAAGCCGAAGCGGGCCGGGCGCGCGTCGCCGCAGCCGAGGCCGAAGCGGCGCTGGGCCGGGCGGCGGCCGACCATGCTGATGCCGAGGCGGCGCAGGCTGCAGCCAATGCGGCGGCCGAGGCGGCCGAGGCGGCACTTGTTGCCGCGGACGAGGCGCGCAATGCCGAACAGGCGCGCGAATCCGAAGCCCGCGCGGCCCGATCCGAGGCCGAAGGCGAAGCGGGTGCGCTCCGGGCCGAGGTGACGGCGCTCGCGCGGCTGGTCGAACGCGAAGCCGCGACCGGAAAGCAGCTTCTGGACCGGGTGCGAGTGGACCGGGGGTACGAGGCGGCGTTGGGCGCGGCTCTTGCCGACGATCTCCGCGCCCCGGAAGTGGCGGGCGCCAAAGGCTCGGGCTGGGCGGTGCTGCCCGGATATCCTGCGGCACAGCCCCTTCCGGCCGGGGTTGCAGCCCTTGCGGACCATGTGACGGTGCCCGAAGTGCTGGCCCGCCGGATCGGGCAGATCGGCCTGGTCGGCCGGGCCGACGGTGCGCGGCTTCAGGCCGATCTGAGGCCCGGCCAGCGGCTGGTGAGCCGCGAGGGCGATGTCTGGCGTTGGGACGGGTTCCGCGCGGCGGCGGAAGATGCGCCTTCGGCTGCGGCGCTCAGACTGCGGCAGCTGAACCGCCTGGTCGAACTGAAGCGCGATCTGGAAGAGGTGGCGGCGCGTGCCGAAGGGGCGCGGCAGGCGCACGAGGTTCTGACCCGGCGCCTTGCAGCCGCATCCGATGCCGACCGAGCAGCGCGCGACGCCCGGCGCGACGCCGACCGGCGGATGGCCGAAGCGAGCCGGGCGCTGAGCCGCGCCGAGGCCGACCGTTCGATCGCCGGTGGCAAGCTCGAAAGCGCGCAACTCGCGGTCGCGCGGCATGACGAGGATGCCTTCGGTGCCCGTGCACGGCTTCAAGAGGCCGAAGCGACCGTTGCCGCCCTGCCCGATCTGGCGGCGCTGCGGGCCGAGGTAGAAGATGTGAAGCTGACCGTCGGGGCCGCCCGCGTCACCATGCTGTCGCGCCGGTCTGCCCATGACGAGGTGCGCCGCGAAGGCGAGGCGCGGCTGCGCCGCCGACAAGAGATCACCAAGGAAATCTCTGGCTGGAAGCTGCGGCTCGACACTGCGGAAAAGCGCATCGCCGAACTGACCGAGCGCAAGGAGGAAAACGAGGCGCAGCTTGCCGAGGCCGCTGCCGCGCCCGCCGAGATTGCCGCCAAACGGGCCGAGCTGGCCGACGCGATTGACGTGGCCGACGCGCGCCGCGCCAAGGTTGCCGACCGGCTGGCCGAAGCCGAGGGCGCGCTTCGCGCCGCCGCCGATGGCGAGCGCGACGCCGAACGCGCAGCATCAGAGGCCCGCGAGACCCGCGCCAGAGCCGAGGCGCGCACCGATGCCGCGCGCGCCACGGTGGCCGCCGCCGCCGATCGTATCCGCGAAGAGACCGACAATACCCCCGGCACACTGCTGCAAAGCCTGAACGCCGACCCCGACAAGATGCCCGGCGCCGACGCGCTCGACACCGAGGTCAACCGGCTGAAGCGCCAGCGCGAAGCCTTGGGCGCTGTAAACCTGCGCGCCGAGGAGGATGCGAAAGAGGTCCAGACCGAGCATGACACGCTGGTCAAGGAAAAGGCCGATCTGGAAGAGGCGATCAAGAAGCTGCGTGCCGGGATTGCTGGCCTGAACCGCGAGGGGCGCGAACGGCTGCTGACCGCGTTCGAGCAGGTGAACGAAAACTTCCGTCTTCTGTTCACCCACCTTTTCGGCGGCGGCGAGGCCAATCTGGTGCTGGTGGAAAGCGACGATCCCCTGGAGGCGGGCCTGGAAATCATGTGTCAGCCACCAGGCAAGAAGCTGGCAACCCTGTCGCTTTTGTCGGGCGGTGAACAGACCCTGACCGCCTTGGCGCTGATATTCGCGGTATTCCTCGCCAATCCCGCCCCGATCTGCGTGCTCGACGAAGTTGACGCGCCGCTCGATGACGCCAATGTCACCCGATTCTGCGATCTCCTGGACGAGATGACGCGGCGCACCGATACGCGGTTCCTGATCATCACCCACCATGCGGTGACCATGGCGCGGATGGATCGGCTGTTCGGTGTCACCATGCAGGAACAAGGCGTGAGCCAGCTGGTCAGCGTCGATCTGAAACGGGCCGAGGCGCTGGTGGCCTGAGGCCGCCCGGGTAACGTTCCGGTAATGTTCACGTAACCCGGGATTAATGGTTAACGGCTAGAACGAGTCGGGAACATCGGACTCGGGAGTTTGCCATGAACGAAACGCTTTTCATCGCCGCGCTCTTTGCGATCCTCGCCTTCACCGGGGTCGAGGCAGGCCATGCGCAGGTGGCCAAGGTCTGCCATACTGGCGTACTGTCGGTGTTTGTCGGCGGCTGCTGAGCCGCTGCCGCTGAGCCGCTGCCGCTGAGCCCCCTTGATCGTGGCAACGTCGGAAGGGGGACTAGTTTACCAGCCCGGCATGGCGCATGGCCGCGTCGATCCTGGCCTTCGTCGTGTCGAGCAGCGTCGTGAGCGGCAGCCGCACCTCGTCTCGGATCAGGCCAAGCCGCGACAGGCCGTATTTCGCGCCGGCCAGACCGGGCTCGACAAAGATCGCCTCGTGCAGCGGCATCAGCCGATCCTGATATTCCAGCGCCTTGGCATAGTCGCCCGCAAGCGTTGCAGCCTGGAATTCCGCGCATAGGCGCGGGGCCACGTTGGCCGTCACCGAAATGCAGCCGACCCCGCCATGGGCGTTGAAGCCAAGGGCCGTCGCATCCTCGCCCGACATCTGGATGAAATCGGCGCCGCAGCTGGCGCGCTGCTGGCTGACCCGCTCGATCTTGCCGGTAGCGTCCTTGACCCCGACGATGCGGGGCAATTTGGCCAGTTCGCCCATCGTGTCGGGCATCATGTCGACAACTGACCGGGGTGGAATATTGTAGATGATGATCGGCAGCCGCGATGCATCGTGCAGCGCGGTGAAATGCGCGATCAGACCGCGTTGGGTGGGCTTGTTGTAATAAGGCGTCACCACCAGCGCCGCGTCGGCGCCGACCTTTTCGGCGTGGCGGATCAGGTCGATCCCTTCTGCGGTGTTGTTGGACCCGGCTCCTGCGATCACCGGCACCCGGCCTGCCGCCGCCTTGACCACCGCCTCGATCACCACGCCATGTTCGGCGTGGCTCAGGGTCGGGCTTTCGCCTGTCGTTCCAACCGGCACTAGACCGTGCGTTCCTTCGGCGATGTGCCAGTCGACCAGTTTCTTGAGCGCGTCAAAGTCCACTGCGCCGTCCTTGAACGGCGTGACGAGGGCAACGTAGGACCCTTTGAACATGACACGCTCCTGTGCATTGCGGGCTGACTCGCCCCGGTGAAATCGCGCCGGAACCTAGCGGCATCGGCACGGCTTGCCAAGTTTGTGTGTTGCGGCTGCGGGCCCAGCCTGTAGATTTATGGTCAAAATAACGAAGCAGACACAGAAATCATGATCCGCAGCCTGACGTTCTCAGCCGCCCTGGCGGTTTTTGCCTTGCCCGCCGTGGTCGCCCGGGCAGACGATCCGGCCCTTCTGGCGCGGGCGCTGACGGCGGCCGACGCCGGCAGCTGGGATCAGGCGCTGGTAACCGGGCGCGCATCCGGAAAGCTTGCCTCCGATATCGTCGAATGGCGCCGCCTGCGCGAGGATGATGCGCCCGCGCCCTTTGCCGATTATGTCGACATGCTGCGCCGCCACCCTGACTGGCCGGGCCTGAAGCTCTTGCGCCGCGAAGGTGAAGGGTCGATTTCGGGCGGCGAGGCGCCCGACCTGATCATCGGCTACTTTTCCACCGGGGCGCCGCAGACCGGCGCGGGAAGCCTGGCGCTGGCGCGGGCCTATGCGGCCAAGGGCGACCGTGGGGCAGCGGTGGCCGAAGCGATCCGCGGTTGGCGCAACCTGCCGATGGCCGATGCCGATCAGGCGGGCTTTCTGGCCGACTTTGGCCCGGCACTGGCCGACCAGCATGCCGCACGGGCCGACGCGATGCTGTGGGCGGGCGAACTGGCCAATGCCAGACGGATGCTGCCGCTGCTTGGTGATGGCGACCAGGCGCTGACGGCGGCACGGATCGCGGTGCAGACCGACGCGGACGGGATGGCGAAACTGATCCGGGCAGTGCCGGCCAAGCTCGCCGGTTCGGCGGGGCTCGCCTACGACCGGTTTCGCTGGCGCATCAAGCAAAACAAGTATGACGATGCGATCAGCCTTCTCGTGGAACGCTCGGCCAGCGCCACGGCCCTGGGCGAACCCGAAGCCTGGGCCGAATGGCGCCGCAAGCTTGCCCGCAAGGAAATGCGCGAAGGTGATCCGCGCCGGGCCTACAAGCTCGCCTCGCGCCACCATCTCGATCCCGACGCGGGCGAGGATTATGCCGACCTCGAATGGCTTTCGGGCTATATCGCGCTGCGCAAGCTTGGCGATGCCAAGACCGCGCTGAGACATTTCGATAACTTCGAAAAGGCCGCGTCGGGGCCGATCAGCCTCGGGCGGGCGGGCTATTGGAAGGGCCGGGCGCTCGAGGCGCTCGGTCGCAAATCCGCAGCGCAGGCCGCCTATGCCGAGGGCGCGCGCTATCAAACCTCGTTCTACGGGCTTCTGGCCGCCGAAAAGGTAGGTCTGCCGCTCAGCCCGGCCATGGCGGGGGGCGAAAGGAGCGCCGATTGGCATGGCGCGGCCTTCGCGCAAACTTCGGTATTTCAGGCCGGTATCCTGCTGATGGCGGCCGATGCGCGACCGCTCGCCTCGCGCTTTCTTCTGCATCTTGGCGAAGGCCTGAGCGGGCAGGATATCGGACGGATGGCGGGCATGGCCCTTCAGGCCGGCGAACCCTATGTGGCACTGACGCTGGCCAAGGCGGCAGCCGACAAGGGGGTGATTCTGCCTTCGGCCTATTTCCCGCTGGTGGGGATCGACCATCTTAAGCTGCCGGTGCGCAACGAACTGGTGCTGTCGATCGCCCGGCGCGAAAGCGAATTCAACATCACCGCCCGGTCTTCGGCGGGTGCCCAGGGGTTGATGCAGGTCATGCCGGCCACAGCCAAGCTGGTGGCGGGGCGCGTCGGGCTGGTCTATGACGCGGGCAAGCTTGGCAGCGATTTTTCATACAACGCCCGGATCGGTTCCGCCTATCTGGCCGATCTGGAGAATCAGTTCGGCACCTCGCCCCTGCTGGTCGCCGCCGGTTACAACGCCGGACCGGGCCGGTCGCGCCAGTGGATCGCCGCCTTTGGCGATCCACGCGATCCGGGCACCGACCCGGTCGACTGGGTGGAAAACATCCCCTTCGCCGAAACCCAGACCTATGTGATGCGGGTCGCCGAAAGCCTGCCGATCTACCGCGCCCGCATCAGCGGCAAGACCGGGCCGCTGCGGTTCTGGGAAGAGCTGAAGGGCCAGTAGGCGTGCTTTGCCTCTTCGCTTTTGCGCGGCTTCGGCCTACATCTGGGGCAAAGGGAAAGGAAGCCCATGACCAAGGACCCGCTTTTTCTGATCGCGGCGCTCGCCTGTTTCGTGGTGCTGGCGGTGCTCATGACCGGCATCGGCACCTTTGGGCGGGGTGGCGAGTTCAACCGCAAACACGCCAACCGCATCATGCGCTACCGGATCATCGCGCAGGCGGTGGCGGTGGTTTTGATCCTGCTGTTTGTCTGGCTGCGCGGAGGCGTTCGGCACTGATGGTGGTTCTGAACAAGATCTACACACGCACCGGCGATGCGGGCGAAACCGCGCTTGGCAACGGCGACCGTGTGGCCAAGTTTTCGCCGCGGGTCAGCGCCTATGGCACCGTCGATGAAACCAACGCGGCAGTCGGCTTGGCGCGTCTTCATGCCACCGGTGACATGGGTGTGGCGTTAGCCCGCATCCAGAACGACCTTTTCGATCTCGGCGCCGATCTGTGCCGCCCCGATCCGGCCAGCGATGCCAGGGCGGGCTATCCTGTCCTGCGCATGGTCGAGGCCCAGGTCGACCGGCTGGAACGCGAGATCGACGCGATGAACGGTCCGCTTCCTGCCCTGCGCAGCTTCATCCTGCCCGGCGGAACGCCGCTGGCCGCGTATTTGCACCTTTGTCGCACAGTGTCGCGCCGGGCCGAACGGCTGGTGGTGGAACTGGCCGCCGCCGAGGATGTCGGGATCCCCGCGGTCAAATACCTCAACCGCCTGTCGGACTGGTTCTTCGTCGCTGCGCGCGTCGCCAATGCCGGCGATGACGTTCTGTGGGTGCCCGGCGCCAATCGCTGACCGCTGGCGCTAACATCGTGCAACGTGGCGTCTGAGCGTCACCCGGTGTCGATTTTGCGCTGTCCTCTGCGCTGCAGAATCGCTAACAGAACGGCGGAGTTTGTTTTGGCCACCTTTTGGGGGCGGCCCGGGTCTTGAGGAGATGCACGCCGATGAAGGTTCTGGTGCCGGTCAAACGTGTGATTGACTATAACGTGAAGGTTCGCGTCAAGGCGGACGGCACGGGTGTCGATCTTGCCAACGTGAAGATGTCGATGAACCCGTTCGACGAGATCGCGGTGGAAGAGGCGATCCGGCTGAAAGAGGCGGGCAAGGTCGAAGAAATCATCGTCGTGTCGATCGGCGTGAAGCAGGCACAGGAAACCCTGCGCACGGCCCTTGCGATGGGGGCCGATCGCGCCATCCTGATCGAGGCAGCGGCGGACGTGAATACCGATATCGAGCCGCTCGCAGTTGCGAAACTGCTGAAGGCGGTGGTCGATGCCGAACAGCCGGGCCTTGTTCTGTGCGGCAAGCAGGCGATCGACAATGACATGAACGCCACCGGGCAGATGCTTGCCGCCCTTTTGGGCTGGTCGCAGGCAACCTTCATTTCCGAACTGTCAGTCGACGGCGACGCCGCGACCGTGACGCGTGAGGTCGATGGCGGCTTGCAGACCATCAAGGTCAAGATGCCGGCCATCGTGACGGTCGACCTGCGCCTGAACGAGCCGCGCTACGCGAGCCTGCCGAACATCATGAAGGCCAAGAAGAAACCGCTCGAGGAAAAGACCGCCGCCGACTATGGCGTCGATGTCACCCCGCGCCTGACCATCGTCAAGACCGTGGAACCGGCCGGCCGCAAGGCGGGCGTCAAGGTCGGTTCGGTGGATGAGCTGATTGCGAAACTGAAAGACGAAGCGGGGGTGATCTGATGGCTGTTCTTCTTTTGGGTGAAGTCACCGACGGGCATCTGAACGCGGATGCCACCGCCAAGGCGGTGACGGCGGCCAAGATCATGGGCGATGTGACCGTGCTCTGCGCCGGCGCGCGCGCCTCGGGTGCAGCGGCCGACGCCGCCAAGATCGCGGGTGTGTCCAAGGTGCTGTGCGCCGAGGACGCGTCGCTTGGCCACCGGCTTGCGGAACCGACGGCGGCGCTGATCGTGTCGCTGGCGGGGGGCTACAGCCATATCGTCGCACCCGCGACCACGGATGCCAAGAACGTGCTGCCGCGCGTTGCAGCCCTTCTCGACGTGATGGTGATCTCCGATGTGTCGGGGGTTGTCGACGCTGACACCTTCGAGCGCCCGATCTATGCCGGCAACGCGATCCAGACGGTGAAATCGTCCGACAAGGTCAAGGTCGTCTCGATCCGCACCTCGACCTTTGAGCCGGCCGCAATGGGTGGTTCTGCGCCGGTCGAAACCATCTCTGCCGCCGCCAACCCCGGCCTGTCGCACTGGGTCGAGGACAAGGTGGCAACGTCGGACCGGCCCGAGCTGACCTCGGCCGGGATCGTCGTGTCGGGCGGACGCGGCGTCGGCAGCCAGGCCGATTTCCACCTGATCGAGAAACTTGCCGACAAGCTTGGCGCGGCTGTGGGCGCCAGCCGCGCGGCGGTCGACAGCGGCTACGCCCCGAACGACTGGCAGGTCGGCCAGACCGGCAAGGTCGTGGCGCCGCAGCTTTATGTTGCGGTCGGCATCTCGGGCGCGATCCAGCATCTTGCCGGCATGAAGGATTCGAAGGTCATCGTCGCCATCAACAAGGATGAAGAGGCGCCGATCTTCCAGGTCGCCGACTACGGTCTGGTGGCCGACCTCTTCACCGCAGTGCCGGAACTGATCGAAAAGCTCTGACGCGCCCTGCATGTCGGAACGAAAGGCCCGCCCGATGGCGGGCCTTTGCCGTTCGGATCAAAGATAGCGCCGCATCACCGGCGCCAGCGCCGCGGCAACTTCCTCATGAATGCGCGGACCCGGCATCTGTTCGGCGACCGGCTCCTCCAGGTCGGGAACGGTCATCCCGGCGGTTCCGGCCGCAGCCGCCCCGGCGCTTGGGATGACATGCACGACATCACGTGCGAAGGGTCTGATCTGGTCGACTATGTCCTGATCGAGAAGAAGGGGTTCGGGGCCCAGCTCGTCGCGGAAATTGCCGTTCGCATGATGATCGCCGAGCCACAAAAGCACGGCCGGTGTCGAGATCTTTTGCAGAAGAAGCCGCATCCGCGCCACCCATGCAGCCTTCAATTCGACCTCGAGAACCGCGTATTTCTCGGGGCTCCGGCGCTTGAGCGACAAAAGCATGTGCCGGGTGAAATGAAATTCGGTAAAGTCGACCTCGCGGAAGATGGTCTTCATCATCGCCGATGACCGCAGGAACCGGTCGTTGCGGCGCGGATGCACGGCATAGAAGCGGTTCGACATGTTGTGCGCGCCGAGAAGCTGAATGACCGTCAGCCGCGCCTTGTTGCAGGCATCGATGATCGTCGGTTCGTTCAGAAAGACATCGGCGCCGGCATTCATATAGCCGAAATTCACCACCTGCCTGCCGAGCGAGCCTTCGAGCAGCGCCGGATAGGGATCCTGCACATATTTTCCATAGGTTTCGGTGCCGCCAAGCACCGCGCAATAGACCCCGTCCAGGCGCCGCTTCGGCCCCCGGAACAGGAGTTTCGATTGCCCGTAACGGCAGGGCAAATAGTCCAGGGCGCCGGCGCCCGGGTATTCGTAAGCCATGTTTCCCACCTTCGTAAAAGACTCACCCGCGCCCAACTTGCACCGCAAGCCTTGCCAAAAGCCTAAGGCGCGATGATTGCCCGCCGGGCATCCGGCCCGCTTCGGCCTTGCGCTTGGCGGAAGGGCGCGCATAAGGTCGGAATGGCAGGAGCAAGGGGTCAGCCCATGGATATTCAGTCGGTCGGTGTCGTGGGCGCGGGGCAGATGGGCAACGGGATTGCGCATGTATTCGCCATGGCCGGTTTCGACGTGCTGATGACCGATATCAGCCAGGAAGCGCTTGACAAGGCGCTAGCGCTGATCGGCCGCAACCTCGACCGGCAGATCGCGCGCGGCAAGATCACGACCGACATCAAGGACGCTGCACTGGCCCGCATCAAGACGACGCTGAAGTTGACCGATCTCGGGCAGACAGACCTGATCATCGAAGCCGCCACCGAACGCGAGACGGTGAAATCGGCGATCTTCGAGGATCTCTTGCCGCATCTGAAGCCAACGACGATCCTGACCTCGAACACCTCATCGATCTCGATTACGCGGCTCGCCAGCCGCACCGACCGGCCGGAAAAATTCATGGGGTTCCATTTCATGAACCCGGTGCCGGTGATGCAGTTGGTCGAGCTGATCCGGGGCATCGCCACCGACGATGCGACCTATCGGGCGATGCTCGCCGTGGTCGAAAGGCTTGGCAAGACGGCGGCTAGCGCCGAGGATTTTCCGGCGTTCATTGTCAACCGCATCCTGATGCCGATGATAAATGAAGCAGTCTATACGCTTTACGAAGGGGTTGGGTCCGTCAAATCCATCGACGAATCGCTCAAGCTTGGTGCCAACCATCCGATGGGGCCGCTGGAACTGGCCGATTTCATCGGGCTCGACACGTGTCTCGCGATCATGAACGTCCTGCACGAAGGGCTGGCGGACACCAAATACCGGCCCTGTCCGCTTCTGACCAAATATGTCGAGGCCGGCTGGCTTGGCCGCAAGACGCAGCGCGGCTTCTACGACTACCGGGGCGAAGTGCCGGTGCCGACGCGCTAGACCTTGTCTGGCCAAAGCGGAACCCGGTTTTGCCGCAACTAGGCGGCATCAATCTCCAGCGATCAGGGTTGCAAGGCCAGGGTCATCTCGCGCAGCCAGGCGAGCATGCCGCGCGGATCGTCGGCCCACTTCTCCAGTTCATCGGGCCCGATAGCTGGCCCGATCACCGGGCGTTGCGGCTTGAACAGGGCAGAGCGGATTTCGTGCAGCAACAGCCCTTGGCGCAGGGTCGCCGACAGTTTGTTGGCGATCAGATAGGCGCGGGTGTTCTGGCCGAGGAACCGGACCGGCAGGATCGAGGCGCCCGACCGGTTGACCATTTTCGCGGTAAAAGGGTTCCATTCGGCTTCGATCGCGGGGCCGAAAAAGGTTTCAGACGCCGCCACCCGCCCAGCCGGGAAAAGAATGATGCAGCCGCAGTTTTTCAGATGCGCCATGCATTCGGCCCGCATCTGCAGGCCCAGTTCGCGGGCGTTTTCCTCGTGCGGGAACGGCACCGGGATCAGGAATTCCTCGATCTCGGGGATGCCGGTCAGCAGCGACCGGGTAAGGATCTTGTAGTCGGTGCGCACCCGGCCGATCATTTCGGCCAGGACCATGCCATCGACCAGCCCGTGCGGGTGGTTCGACACGACAACCAGGGGGCCCGTCGGCGGAATATGCGCGATCTCTTCCGGCGGGGTCAGGATGTCGATTCCCATGGTTTTCATCGCCTTGGGCCAGAAAGGCTGGCCGAAGGGTGCGCCCGACCGTTCGAATTGCCGGATAAGCCGCAGCAGGGTGAACTTTCCGGTCAGCCATTCGATGGTGCGGATCGCCGTGGCCTTGAACGGGTTTCGGAACGTGCCGGCGTAAGACAGCCGCCGCATCTTGTAGGGCTCAAACTCCCGCGGGGCGATTTCGACGCTCTTGTCCAAAGCTGCGGTTCCTTCTGGGCGCGACAGCAGGGTCAGCGCTCTTCTCCGAAACGAGTTGCGATCAGGGTGCTCAACGCTTCGGCCAGTTCCTCTGCCTGCGGCCCGTCGGTTGTCAGCGTAACCGAGGTACCTTTCGATGCCGCCAGCATCAGCAGGCCCATTATGGAATCGCCAGAAACGCGCATCCCGTCCTTTTCCACCTCGGCCGAGGCATCATGCGCTTCCACCACCTCGACGAATTTGGCCGACGCCCGCGCGTGAAGCCCCTTTTCGTTGATGATGTGCAGAATCCGTGCCGTCATTGGCTGCCCTGTCCCGACCCGACGTAACTGTTAATATATTTGCGCCCCGCCTCAAGGGCAGATGCGACCGCCTCGGGCACGCTTTGCTGGCGCGATTTCGCCAATTTGATCAGCATCGGCAGGTTTGCGCCATAGATGATCTGCCGGTTGCCCGCCACGCAGGCGCGCAGCGACAGGTTCGACGGCGACCCGCCGAACATGTCGGTGACCACCACAACGCCATCACCGCCATCCACCTCGTCGACGGCCTCCATGATCTCTTCCTGCTTTTCCGCCCGGTCGTGATCTTCCTCGATGGCGATTGCCCGGATGCCGGTCTGTTTGCCGACGACATGCTCGACGGCAGCGAGATATTCTCTCGCCAGACCGCCGTGCGCGACAATCACGATGCCGATCAAGCCCTGTCACCCTGCCGGTTCTTGGATGGAGCAGTCATCCGTCGTTCCAGTTCCCGGTGCCTTTTAGACACCTGCCAGCCGGCCGCTGCAAGCGCATTGGCGACCATTTCCGTTACCGCAACCGAACGGTGCTGCCCCCCCGTGCAGCCGAAACCGATTGCGACGTGGCTCTTGCCCTCATCCACCTGCGCTGGCAACAGGAAAAGCAGAAGATCGAGCGCCTTTTGGAAAAACGCGGCGTAACGGGGGTCGCCGGCGACATAGGCCTCGACCGCCGGATCGCGTCCGTCCTGGTCGCGCAACCCAGCCTCCCAGTGCGGATTGCGCAGGAACCGGCAGTCGAACATCATGTCGAGCCCGCGCGGCGCACCACGCTTGAAGGAAAACGAGTGCAGTGCCACCGCCAGCCGTTCGCTTGTGCTGCGGTCGAACCAGCGGCCGATTTCGGCTTTCAGATCGTGGGGCGACAGATCGGTCGTGTCGATCAGGACGTCGGCGCGCGCCCGGATCGGCGCCAGCAGGTCGATCTCGCTTGCCACGCCGTCTTCGGGGGTCATTGCGGCGGGCATCGGATGGCGGCGCCGGGTTTCGCCGTAGCGGCGGACCAGTTCCGCTGGCTGGCAATCGAGAAACAGCACCTCGGGGTGAATGTCGGGGTGGCGGGTCAGCCTGTCGATCAGCTCGATCAGCGCGTTCGCGGAGAATTCACGGTTGCGCACGTCGATGCCCAAGGCCACGGGCCGACAGATTGGCGGGCCGTCGAACAGCCGAGGGACGAGGCTCAGCGGCAGATTGTCGATCGGCTCGTAGCCCAGATCCTCGAGCGCATGGATCGCCGTCGACCGCCCGGCACCCGACGGGCCGGTGACCAGAACGATCCGGTGGCCGTTCTTGCTGATCGCAGTTGCCGCGCCTTCATCCATTTCTTGCCGACGTTCTTTGTTCTGGCCGCTCAGGCAAGCCGTGCGGACCTGATGTAGTGCAGGATCGCCGCGGGAAAATGTCCGCCTTCGATCTTGTGAACAAGCGGAATCGACAGGCCGCAAAGATTTAACGTGCGTTCCGGCGGCAATCGTTCGGTTTCCGTCACCGCCAGATCGACGGCGAGAACGACGCGCGCGCGGCGCAGCGTTTCCGCCGCGAATATGCCCATTCCCCGCACTTCGATCCGGCCGCGGATCGCGTCGGGCGTTTCGGCCCAAAGTTCGCCTTCTCGGGCCTCGAGCAACGTCTGGTCGTCGGCAACCAGATCGCAGCCCAGTGCCATCAGTTGCAGCGCGAGGGCCGATTTCCCGGCGCCCGACGGGCCAAGGATCATGGCCGCGTGGCGGTCCCAAGCGACACAGCTCGCATGGACAAGGCCGTTCCCTGGCGCCGCTCCGGTCACACCGGCAGGCCGACGACGAACCGCGCGCCAAGCGGTTCAGAGGTGATGTCGGCATCGGTCGGGCGGATGTTCTCGGCCCAGATCACGCCGCCATGCGCCTCGACGATCTGCTTGGAAATCGCGAGCCCCAACCCGGAATGTTCCCCGAACTGTCCCGGCGGTCGTTCGGAATAGAAGCGTTTGAAGACCTTGGTCAGGGCTTCGTCGGGAATGCCGGGGCCGGTATCCTCGACCACAACCAGAACCCGGCTTTCACGCTTGCGCGCCCAGACCCGCACCGCGTCGCCCTCGCTGCAAAAGGAAATGGCATTGGTGATGAGATTGACGAACACTTGGGCAAGCCGCCCTTCGAGCCCCTGGATGACGATTGGGTCGGGCGGCAGGTCGGCGATGAAGTCCACGCCTTTTGCCCGCGCCTCCTGGCCCAGATATTCGGCCAGGTTCCCAAGCATTTTCAGAAGGTTGAAGCTTTCTTCCTCTTCCTTGACCAGTTCGCTGTCAAGCCGCGAGGCGTTGGAAATGTCGCTGACCAGCCGGTCGAGCCGGCGCACGTCATGGTCGATCACGTCCAAAAGCTTGTCGCGCTGATCCTCGCGCTTGGCGACGCGCAGGGTGCCGACGGCCGATCTGAGGCTGGCGAGCGGGTTCTTGATCTCGTGCGCGACGTCTGCGGCGAACTGTTCGTTCGATTCGATCCGTTCGTAAAGTGCCGCGACCATGCCGCGCATTGCGCCCGACAGGCGGCCGATTTCGTCCGGGCGCGCGGTCAGATCGGGAATGCGCACCCGGCTCGGGCTCATCTTGCGGGCGTTCTTGTCGCGGCCGAGTTCGGCGGCGGCGGCAAGATCGGAAAGCGGGTTAGCGATGGTCGAGGCCAGCACCAGGCTGAGGCCGATCGACACGATGATCGCCACCACGAACATCTGAAGCACTTCCTCGCGTTCGACCCGCACCAGCTGATTGATTTCGCCTGCATAAGACGTGACCGCGGCAACACCCACGACCGTGCTGCCCTGCTTGATCGGGGTGGCAACGGTAAACGTCGCTTCGCCGGTGGCGTCATGGCCGGTGCGCACCTGGGTCGCGCCGCGCAGCGCGCCGCCGATCAGATCCCGGGCCATGTCTTCCGGTCGCACCGTCAGATCGCGCTCGTTCTTTGGGGCAAGAACACTGGCGATCCCTTCCCAGACATTGTTCAGCAGATCGGTGATGATCGTCGACCGATGATCGCGTTGCAGGCCCGCCACCACCTCAGGCGCTGCCCGCTTCATGCCGATGCTCGACGTGACAAGCCGCCCCGTCGCGTCATAGACCAGCAGTTCGACCCCGTCGGGAAGTTCGATCCCGCCGGCGGTGGCAACCACGTCGATCCCGTCGCCGGTGACGAAATTTACCGGCCCCTTGGTCTGGACCTGCGCCTCGAACACATCGGCGATCAGCTGCGCTTCGGCCACAAGGCCGCTTTCGCGTTGCAGAACCAGGCTGTCGCGGAACGGATTGAGGTAAAGAACCCCGGCCACCAGAACGATCATCGCCAGCAGGTTGAAGGTGATGATCTTGCGCGCCAGCGGCGAGCGGTTCAGCGAAATGAAGCCGCGCCGTTCACGCCCTGCGCGCAGTTCGGAATCGACCGTTCCCTCGGGCGCGACCCAGTCTTCGCCAAGGACAACCTCCGCCCGATCTGTCGGTCTTCCGCGCACACCCATCCTTGAAGCAAGGGTCATTCTTCGTTGTAGCGATAGCCAATACCATAGAGGGTTTCGATGGCGGTAAAATCGTCGTCGACCATGCGCATCTTCTTGCGCAGGCGCTTGATATGGCTGTCGATGGTGCGGTCATCGACATAGACCTGATCATCGTAGGCCACATCCATCAGTTGGTCGCGGCTTTTGACGAAGCCGGGCCGCTGGGCCAGTGCCTGCAACAGCAGGAATTCGGTCACGGTCAGCGCCACGTCGCGGCCTTTCCAGCTGACCGAATGGCGCAAAGGGTCCATGACCAGTTCGCCCCGGGTCATGATCTTGGTTTCTTCGGTGGTGGCAACCTCGCCCGACGCGATCGCTTCCTGGCGCCGCAGCAGGGCACGGATGCGCTCGACCAGAAGCCGCTGCGAGAAGGGCTTTTTCACATAATCGTCGGCGCCCATGCGCAGGCCCAACACCTCGTCGATCTCGTCATCTTTCGAGGTCAGGAAGATCACCGGCATCGAGGTTTTCTGCCTGAGCCGCTGCAACAGGTCCATCCCGTCCATACGCGGCATCTTGATGTCAAGAACCGCCATGTCCGGCATGCGCTTGTTGAATGCGTCGAGCGCGGACTGTCCGTCGTTGTAGGTTTCGACCTCGAACCCTTCGGCTTCCAGGGTCATCGAGACCGAAGTCAGGATGTTCCTGTCATCGTCAACCAGTGCAATCCGCGACATGATCGGCTTCCTTATGCTGCTCTAGCCTTGTTTTCATGGCAGTTTCCATTTTCCCGCTGGCGGAATCAACCGATAAGTGCGAATCACCCCCGCCGCGGATTCGATCCGGCGCGGAAAGTTCCGAAGGATGGCTATTTTACCGCACTAGTGCCCGCTTTGTTTCCCATAGTGTCACAACCACCGGGATGATTGCGCTAAAGCTGGCGTGGTGGCGCTAACATGGATAAATCCTTCTAGTTCAATGTGATAGGCTTCTGTATAGGCACTCGTATGGCCCATGGCGTGGCCATTTGCCCCCTTGGCCCGGGGTATCCGGCATCGATCCGGCAGCGAAACCCAAAAAGCCGCACGGGCGGCACCAGGAGCGAGCGAATGACCATCGGACGTGCAAACCCCGCGAACCGCCTGGAAGAGCAAGGGATCACGGGGCTTGGCCACGTCTATTACAACCTGCGCGAACCGGCCCTGGTCGAAGCGGCGCTGAAACGGTCCGAAGGAACGCTCGGCAAGGGCGGATCGTTTCTGGTCAGCACCGGCAGCCACACCGGCCGGTCGCCCAAGGACAAGTTCGTGGTGCGCACCGCATCGGTCGAAGACACGATCTGGTGGGACAACAACACGTCCATGGCGCCCGAGGCGTTCGACCGGCTTCATGCCGACATGCTGGCCCACATGAAGGGCCGCGACTATTTCGTGCAGGATCTGTTCGGCGGCGCCGATCCCGAACATCGGCTGGATGTGCGGGTCGTGACGGAACTTGCCTGGCACGGGCTGTTCATCCGCCATCTGCTGCGGCGCCCGTCAACCGCCGAGCTCGATCATTTCGCCCCCGAATTTACCATCATCAACTGCCCTTCGTTCAAGGCCGACCCGGCGCGCCACGGTTGCCGGAGCCAGACTGTCATTGCGCTGAACTTCGACCTGAAGCTGATCCTGATCGCCAATACTGCCTATGCAGGCGAGAACAAGAAATCGGTCTTCACCCTTCTGAACTACATCCTGCCGGGCAAGGGCGTCATGCCGATGCACTGTTCAGCCAATCACGCCATCGGCGACCCGGCCGACACGGCCGTATTCTTCGGGCTTTCCGGCACCGGCAAGACCACGCTGTCGGCCGATCCGTCGCGCATCCTGATCGGCGACGACGAACATGGCTGGTCGGACAAGGGCACCTTCAACTTCGAGGGCGGCTGCTATGCCAAGACCATAAATCTGTCGCGCGAGGCCGAGCCGGAGATCTATGCGACGACCGAGAAATTCGCCACCGTGGTCGAAAACATGGTTTTCGATCCCGAGACCAGGGATCTGGATTTCGAGGATGCGAGCATCACCGCGAACACGCGCTGTGCCTATCCGCTGGACTATATCTCGAATGCGTCGCCAACCGCGCTTGGCGGGCACCCGAAGAATATCATCATGCTGACCTGCGATGCGTTTGGCGTTCTGCCGCCGATCGCGCGCCTGTCGCCCGCCCAGGCGATGTACCACTTCCTTTCGGGCTTCACGTCGAAGGTGGCGGGAACCGAGCAGGGCGTAACCGAGCCGCAGCCGACCTTCTCGACCTGCTTTGGCGCGCCCTTCATGCCCCGCCGGCCGGAGGTTTACGGCAAGCTCCTGCAAGAAAAGATCGCGCGCCACGGGGCAACCTGCTGGCTGGTCAACACCGGCTGGACCGGTGGCGCCTATGGGACGGGCAAGCGGATGCCGATCAAGGCGACGCGGGCACTTCTGACTGCGGCGCTTGACGGGTCGCTGAATGCGGTGCCGTTCCGCAAGGACGCGAATTTCGGCTTCGAAGTGCCGGTGTCGGTGCATGGAATCGATGACCGGCTCCTGGACCCGCGCCGGACCTGGGCGAATGCGGCAGGCTATGACGCGCAGGCGCGCAAGCTCGTCAACATGTTCGCCGGGAATTTTGCCCAATATGTGCCGTTCATCGACGCCGATGTGAAGGCGGCCGCGATCGGCTGATGCGATGCGGCGGCTGGGGGCTGCCTGCCCCCAGACCCCCGGGGATATTTGTGCCACAATGAAGCCAGTCAGGCGATGGCCTGGCGGACGAGGTTGGCGCCGGTCAGCGCGAGCAGGATGAGGGTCCAGCGGCGAAACTTTCGCGAATCGAGCCGGTCCTGGACGGCGAGCCCGACGCGGGTGCCAGCCAGCGCGGGGACGACCATCAGCGCCGAGAGCGGCACCGTTTGGCTGTTCAGCACCCCCGAGGCGAGGTGGGCGCCGAGGAGCGCCACCGAGCCGATCAGGAAGACGACCCCCTGCACCCGCATCATCTCGCGCTTGTCGGCATGAAGCGACAGCAGGAGCACGATCAGGGGCGGCCCCCAGATGCCGGAAATCCCGCCATAAAGCCCGCCGATCAGGCCAAGGAACAGTTCGGCGCGTGGACGGTGCTCGATCCTGAGCGCCATCGGACGGCCGGCGAGTTGCCAGAGCGAGAAGGCGAGGATCGGGGCGCCGAGCAGGCCGGCCATCAGGTCCTTGGGAATATCGGTGACGAATTGCGAGGAGACGGCCAGAGCCGCAACCACCGCGCCGATATGCAGCCGGAAGCGCCGGACGCTGGCCAGCGCCTCGGCCCCGCCATCGCGGAAGGCTTGCGCGAGGTTCGTCGCCAGGGTCGGCAAGATCAGGATTGCCAGGGCGACCGGAGCGGCAGAAAGGCGGTGAAGGCCGACATCATGATCATCGGCATGGCAAAGCCGATGGCACCTTTCACAAAGCCCGCAAAAAGCGTGATCGCCGCGACAAGGGCGATGAGATGGGCGTCTGGTGTGGGCATCATCTTTCCTGTCGTTTCTCATAGCGGCTTCCGCGGAGGGCCGGGAGAGAAGTTCTCAGACATAATTATGCGAAAATGTAACGCCTATTGAATTAATATTGCGCTGCAACCGCAAAGGCACTAAACCAGTGCAGACGCAGCAACGGAGCGGATTCATGGCGCACGATGGGATCAAGACGCCCGAAGCAACCTGGCTGCCCGACCTTCTGGCACAGTCCGGCGCCGCGCTTCCCGAGGTCGAAGGGCTGTTGGTCGAAGCGCGCGCCGCGGTCAGGGCGCGGGTTGGCGGCGACGGTCGGGTGGACCCGGCGGCGCTGGAGAAGCATCAGTTTGCGGCCCATGCGCTCGCCTGGCTTGCCACCTACGTCGAAGCATTGCAGCAGTTGCGCGCCTGGGCCGGGCGGCTGGACGAGGCGAGCCGCTTCGGCGAGATGGAGGCGTTGATCCTTCAGATCGGTTTCGGCGAATATCTGGCCCAGATCGCCGGCGGCATTGCGATGAGCCAGGGCGAGGTGGCGCGGCTTGCCGACCTGGGCATGTGTTGGCAGCCCGGGGGGGCGGCGGCGAAGCTGATCGCGGCCGGAAACACCCCGCCGGCCCGCGCCCGGCTGGTCGCGCTGATGCGCGGCAATCACGGGCGGGCGACCTTTGGAGCCACCGGTCTTGACGACGAGTTGGAGATGATCCGCGATCAGTTCCGCCGGTTTGCCGACGACAAGGTCGTGCCGAATGCGCACGGCTGGCATCTGCGCGATGAGCTGATCCCGATGGACATCATCCGGGAACTGGCCGATCTCGGTGTTTTCGGTCTGACGATCCCCGAGGAGTTCGGCGGCCTTGGCCTGTCGAAAGCCTCGATGGTGGTAGTGTCCGAGGAACTGTCACGGGGGTATATCGGCGTCGGCAGTCTTGGCACCCGGTCTGAAATCGCGGCCGAGCTGATCCTGTGCGGCGGCACCGATGCGCAAAAGGCCGATTGGCTGCCGAGGCTCGCGTCGGGTGAAATCCTGCCGACGGCGGTCTTTACCGAGCCGAACACAGGGTCGGACCTCGGGTCCCTGCGCACCCGCGCGGTGAGGGACGGCGACGATTGGCTGGTGACGGGCAACAAGACCTGGATCACCCATGCGGCCCGCACCCATGTGATGACCCTTCTGGCGCGGACCGACCCCGAGACGACCGATTATCGGGGCCTGTCGATGTTTCTGGCCCAAAAGACGCCCGGAACCGATGCCGAGCCCTTCCCGACACCTGGCATGACCGGGGGCGAGATCGGGGTGCTGGGCTATCGTGGCATGAAGGAATATGAACTGGGCTTCGACGGATTTCGCATCAAGGGCGACAATCTGCTGGGCGGCGTGCCGGGGCAGGGCTTCAAGCAACTGATGCAAACGTTCGAATCAGCGCGCATCCAGACCGCCGCCCGCGCGATCGGCGTGGCCCAGGCCGCGCTGGAGACGGGGATGAAATATGCCGAAGACAGACGACAGTTCGGCAAGAGCCTGATCGAATTTCCTCGTGTGTCGGGCAAGTTGGCCATGATGGCGGTCGAGATCATGATCGCCCGGCAATTGACCTACTTTTCGGCCTGGCAGAAGGATCACGACAAACGCTGCGATCTCGAGGCGGGAATGGCCAAGCTCTTGGGCGCGCGGGTCGCCTGGGCGGCGGCCGACAATGCCTTGCAGATCCATGGCGGCAACGGGTTCGCGCTGGAATATCCGGTCAGCCGCATTCTGTGCGACGCGCGGATTCTGAACATCTTCGAAGGCGCCGCCGAGATCCAGGCGCAGGTGATCGCTCGGCGGCTGCTCGACTGACCGGCTATTCCGCCGGGCACCCGCCGCGCGACGGCCGCGCCGCGCCGAGGCGGGGGTGAAGACGCCCGGCGATGACGAACGCGGCGAGAAAGCCCGCCCCGCTTGCCGCAAACACCCCGGCAAGGGGGGCGGCAAGCAGAACAAGATAGGCAGCCCCCGGCGTCACGATACCCGACACATCGCGGAAGCTTGAATAGACAGCGGCCATTTCACCGCGCTCGGACGGCTTGACCGACATCATGAACGGCAATCCTCCGGTTGCGTCGAGCATGACAAGCCCGAACGACCCCGCCAACAACAGTGCCACCGTGGCCCAGGGCATGCCCGAAAGCGCCGCCGCCCCGATGAACGCGGCCGCCACAAAGAGGAACGTCGCGCGCAGTGCCCGCCGGAGCGACCGGCGCTGGACGAACCGGACCATGAACGGCGAGATGAAGAGAAGCGAGTTCGAGATCGAAAGCGCCATGCCGCCAACCTTGTCGCCAAGGCCGTGCTCGATGCAGAAGATCGGCAGATAAACGACATAAACCCACCATCCGCAGGAGCGCAAGACGGCGAAAAGCCAGCCGGCGATCAACCGCGGCTGGTGGAAGAAACGCCCGAGATAGGCAAGCGGGTTTACCGTCGCCGATCTGGCGCGCGCGATCTGCCTGCCGTTGCCTAGGCGCAGGGCCCAAAAGGCCGCCAGGATGCAAAGCGCAAAGACGCCGGCGACGACGAATGGCAGCGGCCGCCAGATCTGGTGAAGCCACACGCCGGTCAGCGGCCCGACCATCCAGGGCGTCGCGGCATAGACCATCTGCAAGGATTGGCCACGCCCCAGCTCGGTCCGGTTCACATAGTCGAGCACATAGGCATTCAGGCACACAAAGATCGTCACCGTTGCCATCGCGTTGCACATGACGGCCAGGGGCACCGTCAACGGGCCGTCGAGAATGGCAAGCGCCATGCCGACCGGGTAGAGCAGCGCGCCGAACGTATAGACCCAGCGGCGCGGCACCTTGGTGGTGATCCACGGCACCATCAGCCCCCATAGAAGCGACACGATCCCGGCGATGAAGTAGATGCGGCTGACAACGCCGGCGTCCTTGACCGCCTCGTAAACCGCCAGCGGCATGACCGAAATCAACGTACCGCGAACACATGCGTCAAGCCCGGCCAGCAGCGCGAAATTTTCGACCCGCGGTGTCGGACTGTGCCGGAGGAAAATGGGGATATATCGTAGCGCCATTATGCGTTGAATTCAGCCCCGGGGCGGTTGCCCGTCTGCGTCAGGTGCGACAAAAAGAGTCTGCCTGCGACTTTTAGGTCGCGCGCGTCAGAATACCGATCAATCGCCGCCGCGCCTCGGGCAAGGGCCGGTGCGCCAGGTCGCGCGCCATCCGATGCTCGAGAAAATATCCCGTCGTCGTCAGCCCCGCGACGAGATCGGCCGATGTCGGCGACGAAAGCCCGCGCAGACAGGGCGGCAGGGGCAGCAGCCGGTCAGCCCAGGCTCCGGCGGCCTCGCGTGCGACCGCGCGCCCGGTCTTGGGGCTGACATAGGCCAGGTCCTGCGTGGCGCCGGTGACGGCACACTGGCCAAGGTCAAGGCCAAAGCCCATCTCTTCAAGCAGCGCCAGCTCCCACTGAAGATAGCCCGGGGGCCAATCCTCGCCCGCTTCGATCGCGTCGAACAGCGCGATGCTCCGGTCGTAAAGGTCGGGGTGGGAGTCGCGCTCGGGCAGGGCAAACTGCAACAGCGCGCACAGCGCACTCAGACCGGCCAGCGCCCGACGATCCATCAGCGCGCTCGTGCGGCTGCGCACCGGCTCTGCCGCGAATGCACCGATATGGTCGTCAAGGCGCGCCCGCCAGGTCAGGTCGAGTTGCGCGCCGGGTTGCAACACCGCCGCCATCCGCCGCCCCGCCCCGCCGCGCACGACGCCCGCATGGCGGCCATGATCTCGGGTGAAGACCTCGATGATCGCCGCGCTTTCGCCATGCGGTCTGGTGGCGAGCAAGATCCCTTCTTCGCGCCATTCCATCGCGCACCCCTTCATTGTGGCGCAAATATCCCCGCCGGAGGCATTGAAGTCCAGCGCCGGTGCGGCAACGCGCCGACCGGTCAGGAAGACAGACCGTCTTCCTGCAAAAGCGTGCGCCCCGTCCGGCTTTCCACCTCGATCACCCACAGATCGGGGTCATGGCGGCGCTGGCGGGCAATAACGGCATCGACCTCGGGTTCAGCGCCTTCGGCGAGCGTCACCCAGGCGCGTGCACCCGACATCAGGTCGAACGACCGCTGGAAAGCCCGGGCCCGACCGTCGAGTGTCGCCAGCTTGACCAGCACCGCCCCCGCGGTCACGTCGCCCCTGGCGATGACATAGGCCGGAATATCGGCCAGCGCGCAGCGGCGCAGATACGCCCCCACCCAGAAATCGGCTGTCAGGCGCGGGTCAGTCGCCATCCTTGAAATCCAGGCCCATTTCCGAATAGCGTTCCTTGTCTTCCAGCCAGTTCGGGCGCACCTTCACTTGCAGGAAAAGATGCACCTCGCGGCCCAGAAACTCCATGATCTCGGCCCGCGCCGCTTGGCCGACGGCCTTGATCGTCTCGCCCCGGTTGCCCAGCACGATCCCCTTGTGCCCGTCACGCATGACGTAGATCAACTGGTCTATGCGGGCCGATCCGTCCTTTCGATCCTCCCAGTTCTCGGTCTCGACGGTCAACTGATAGGGCAGTTCCTCGTGCAGCCGCAGCGTCAGCTTTTCGCGGGTGATCTCGGCGGCGATCATCCGCATGGGCAGGTCGGCGATCTGATCCTCGGGGTAGAACCACGGGCCTTCGGGCAGTTCGCCCGCCAACCATGCCTTCAGATCCTGCACGCCGTGCCCGCGCTCTGCCGAGATCATGAAGGTCTTCTCGAACGGAAAGGCCTCGTTCATCTTGGACGCCAATGCCAGCAGCACCTCGGCCTTGACCCGGTCGATCTTGTTGATGGCCAGCGCCACCCGCGCCCCGGTTTCCATCCGGTCCTTCAGCGTGCCAAGGATCGCCGCAACACCTTCGGTCAGCCCCCGGTGCGCCTCGATCAGCAGCACCACGATATCGGCATCCGCCGCTCCGCCCCAGGCGGCGGCCACCATCGCCCGGTCCAGCCGGCGGCGCGGCCGGAACAGGCCCGGCGTATCGACAAAGACGATCTGCGCGGCGCCTTCCATGGCGATCCCGCGGATGCGTGCGCGGGTCGTCTGCACCTTGTGGGTGACGATCGACACCTTGGCGCCAACCATGCGGTTCAAGAGCGTCGATTTGCCGGCGTTCGGCTCGCCGATCAGGGCCACGAACCCGGCACGGGTGATAGGGGGGGCCTCGTCAGCCATTCTTCTTCTCCATCCGCGCCAGAAGCGCCTTTGCGGCGGCCTGTTCTGCCTGCCGTTTTGCCCCGGCGCGGGCCCGTTCCGCCTCGCCGGTTGCCAGCTTCACCTCGACCGTGAACATCGGCTGATGATCCGGGCCGTCACGCGCCACCTCGACGTAGGCCGGCGGCGGCAGGCCGCGCGCCTGCGCCCATTCCTGAAGCGCGGTCTTGGCGTCGCGCGCATCGGCTTCGACCGCGCCGACGCGCCCGCCCCAGAGCTGCAGCACCATGTCGCGCGCCGGGCCGAAGCCCGCGTCGAGATAGACGGCGGCAATCACCGCCTCCATCGCATCGCCCAGGAGCGCCTCCTTGCGCCGCCCGCCCGACATCATCTCGGACCGGCCGAGCTTCAGCACATCGCCAAGGCCCAGTTCGCGCGCAATCTCGGCGCAGGTTTCCTTGCGCACCAGCGCGTTGTAGCGCGGCGCCAAAAGGCCCTCGGCGGCGCCGGGGTCGGCCTCCAGCAGCGCCTCGGCCATGACCAGGCCCAGCACCCGGTCGCCGAGGAATTCCAGCCGCTGGTTGTCCGGCCGTGTCGGCGTCGAGATCGACGCATGGGTCAAGGCCCGCAGCAACAGGTCGGGCTGGGCGAAGGTGTGTCCCAGACGCCCCGAAAAGGCGGCAAGATCGCCCCCGAGCTTCATTGCAGCGCCTTCAGGAAACGGCCTGCGCGCCAGGTCCAGACATAGGCGAGGCTGGCGCCCGTGGCCGAAAAGAGCACCCGGTCGGCGCTGCCGATGATCCTGTTTGCCGGCACGAAGCCGCCGCCAAGGTCGGCGGCGATCCGGCTGTCCAGGCTGTTGTCACGGTTGTCGCCCAAAACGAAATACTGCCCCTCAGGCACAGTGAAGACCGGGGTATTGTCGCCGGGGGTGGCCCCGATGTCGAGAATATCATGGGCGGCACCGTTCGGCAGCACCTCGGTCTTGCGAGCGGTGATGCAGGCGCCGCCCAGCCCCACAGGGGCATTGGAACAGCGCGGCAGGGTCTGCGCGGGTCCCTGCGGAGCCATGATCTGGGTGAAATTGCCCGCGTCAGTCTGCAGCACTGCCACATCGTTCAGATACAGGAACCCGTCCTTCATCTGCGCCCGGTCGCCGGGCAGGCCGACAACGCGCTTGGTGACATCGGCGTGCTGCGCCCGATCGCGGAAGACGATGATGTCGCCGCGCGCCGGGGCATAGCCAAAGGGGCGGGCCACGGCGAAATAATCGCCGGGCAGAATCGTTGGGGCCATCGACGCGCTCGACGCCCAATAGGGCGCCCAGACAAGGCGCGAGATACAGAGCAGGGTTGTGCCGAGCGTCAGCGCGGCCCCGATGGCAAGGCCTGCGGTGCCTGCCTCGGAATGGCGGCCGCGACGGCGCGACGGTGCCGCCAGAAGGAAGAGAAGGAGGAAAAACCCGGCGGCCGGCAGGAGCATCAGCACAAGCCACCGGCCGGAAAAGCCTGCGTCATGCGCGCGGCGGAGCAGGACCGCCACCAGCGCAGGGAGTTGCAGGCCCGCGACCAGATAAACCAGCCGGGGCACGAAAACCTGGCCCCGGTCCAGCGCATGGTCGACCGCTACCGCCCCCGCACAGGCAAGAAGAACGAAGGCAACGAAGATCAGCGCTTCCCTGCGCGTCGCCCGTCCGGCCCAGTCGAATGTTTTGGCGAAGGTGCTGACGATCATCGGGCGCCGTCCGCAGGGGCGGTCAATTCACCGCCTTGAAGAAACGGTCGGGCCGCCAGGTCCAGAAGTAGAAGAGCGATTTTCCCGCTGACGAGAACATGATCCGGTCGGCGCGGCCGATCAGATATTCGGCGGGCAGCATGCCGACCCCGCTCGGCGGAGCGAACCGGCTGTCTTCGCTGTTGTCGCGGTTGTCGCCCATGAAGAAGTAGTGGCCGGCAGGCACGTTGAATACATCGGTATTGTCCTGGGGCAGCGTGCCGATGTTCAGCACGTCATGCTTGACCCCGTTCGGCAGGGTTTCGATCTTGCGCTCGCTCTTGCACAGGTCGCCGTCCTGCAACGGCCCGTTCATGCAGGAAGGCGGGCGCCCCTCGCCGCCCTGCGGCTCGTACACTTCTTCGAAAAAGCCCGCGTCAGTCTGCGGCGCGGCGGTGCCGTTGATATAGACCACGCCGTCCTTCATCTGCACCGTATCGCCCGGCAGGCCGATCAGCCGCTTGATGAAATCGTTCCCCGACCCCGGATGCCGGAACACGACCACGTCGCCGCGCTCGGGCGCATGCCCGAGAATGCGCCCCGAAATCGGACAGGCCGCGAAGGGGCAGGAATAGCGCGAATAGCCATAGGCCATCTTGTTGACGAAGATGAAATCGCCGATCAGCAGCGTGTCCTTCATCGACCCCGACGGGATGTAGAAGGGCTGAAAGAAAAGGGTGCGGAAGATGCCCGCAATCAACAGCGCATAGACAACCGTCTTGACGGTTTCTGTCAAACCGCCGCCATTCCCGTCGCTCTGCGCCATTCTGCCCGTTCCCGCTGATTTTGTCTGGCGCTACATGCGCGTGCGCGCTGCCCGAGTCAAGTTTGCGCTGCCCTGCGGCGTGGCGGGTCAGAGCGGCTTGAAAAACCGATCGGTGCGTCAGGGTCGGAAATGCAAAAGCGACCGGCCGGCTGGCAAGAAAGGGATGCCGACCGCCGGTTCAGGCGGTCGGGCGCGCCTCGATCACCACGAAGGCCTGCGCCCAGGGGTGATCGTCGGTCAGTGTCACATGGACCATGGCCTTGTGACCCGGCGGGGTCATCGCTGCCAGCCGCTCGGCCGCCCAGCCGGTCAGATGCATCACCGGCTGGCCGGATCGCAGGTTCGACACCCCCATGTCCTTCCAGGAAATGCCCATCCGCAGCCCGGTGCCAAGCGCCTTGGAGCAGGCCTCTTTCGCGGCCCAGCGCTTGGCATAGGTTGCGGCCGCCGCTGTACGGCTTGCCGCCTTGCGCTGTTCAAGTTCGGTGAAGACCCGGTTGCGGAAACGGTCGCCGAACCGGTCGAGCGTGGCCGCGATCCGGTCGATATTTGCAAGATCCGTGCCGATGCCGAGGATCATGGCCGCCAAACCCCCCCCTGGTTCACTGGTCGCCGGACCCTAGTGGCGCTGGCCCTGGCTGTCCAGCGCCGCGGGTTTTGCCGGGCGTGCAAGGCTTAATCCAGATCAACGACAGTGCCGCGCGCCGCGCGCATCGTCCGGCCAGGCAATATCGCCTTGATCTGGAAGGACGATGAGGATGACCGAGATTTCACGCCGCACGACACTGGCACTCGCGGCGGGTGCCTTTGCCCTGATGACCGGAACCGCAGCACTGGCCGCGGGAACCATCGTCAAGGTATCGCTGTGGGACAAGGGGCCGGATTCGGTGATGATGGATGATGCCCACATGAAGAACATGGGCAACATGAACATGGACATGTCGATGGCGACCATGGGCATCACGCTGAACAAGACCAGCGTCAAAGCCGGGTGGGTGACATTCGATGTCACCAACGATTCCAAGACCATCATTCACGAAATGATCCTGTCTCCGGTGAAGAAGGGCGAAACCGAACTGCCCTATCTCAAGGACGAAAACCGGGTGGACGAGGAAAAGGCCGGGCACCTTGGCGAAGTGTCCGAGCTTGACCCGGGCAAGGGCGGCAGCCTGAAGGTTGACCTCAAGCCCGGCAAGTACATCCTTTACTGCAACATCCCCGGCCATTTCATCGGTGGGATGTTCACGTTCATGGACGTCACCAAGTAAGCGCCCGGGGCGGCCCGGCGGCTAAGCCGGGTTCGCCCGTGCTTCATCCATCAGACGGCGCATTTCCGTGATGGCGGGGCTCAGCCCGCGAAAGATCGCCTCGGCGATCAGGAAATGGCCAATGTTCAGTTCGCGCACCTGCGCAATGGCGGCGATGGGGCCCACGGTTTCATAGGTCAGGCCGTGGCCCGCATGCACCTCGAGCCCCAGTGAATGGGCGCGTGTCGCGCCCTGCCGCAGCGCCGCGAGTTCGGCGTCGCGTTCGGGCAGGCGGCCATCGTAGTGCAGGTCGCAATAGTGGCCGGTGTGCAGTTCGACCACCGCCGCCCCGATCCGGGCCGAAGCCTCGATCTGGCGCGGATCGTGGCCGATGAACATCGACACCCGGCAGCCCGCCGCGCGCAGGGGGGCGATGAAATCGGTCAGCCGGTTCTGGTCGGCGGCCACGTCGAGCCCGCCTTCGGTGGTGCGTTCGGCGCGCTTTTCGGGCACGAGGCAGACTGCATGGGGCCGGTGGCGCAGCGCGATAGCCTGCATTTCCGCCGTTGCAGCCATTTCGAAATTCAGCGGCCGGGTCAGCGCCGCCATCAGTCGTTCGATATCGGCGTCCAGGATATGGCGGCGGTCTTCGCGCAGATGGGCGGTGATGCCGTCGGCCCCCGCCTCCACAGCCAGACGGGCCGCGCGAACCGGGTCGGGATAGACCGATCCGCGCGCGTTGCGCACGGTCGCCACATGGTCGATGTTCACGCCAAGCCGCAGCCCATTGCCGTTGGTCATCCTAGTTCCTCGTCCGTGCCGCGGCCGCTTCGGCGCGCTTGCGTTCCTTTTCGGCGGCGCGCGCCTGTTTCTCAAGCTTCTTTTCGGCCCGGTCGCGCCGCTGGCGGTCGCGCAGGGCCTTGTAGGCCTGCAAAAGCGGCAGGCTGACAAAATAGCCGCTGAAACCGGCGACGATGCCCGGCGCGATGCCTCCGATCAGGTAGGGCAGGAAAATCTCGTGCAGGAACCGGCGAAGCCCGGCCCACTGGGCGACATCCGTGGTGAAGATCGCCCTGAAATTATGCCACAGGTCGATCCAGGCCGCTGAAAAGGCCGCCGAAATCTCGGTGAACCCCAAGGGCCCGCTGCCGCCCAGTATCCAGTGCCCGATTTCGACCGAAGCAAGGGCGATCAACGGGAAGGTCACCGGATTGCCGACAAATGTCGCCAGAAGGCCGGCCAGAAGATTGCCGCGAATGGCCCAGGCGAGGATCGCCGTCAGGACGAAATGCAGACCGAAGAATGGGGTGAACGACACGAAGATGCCGATCATGATGCCCCGCGCGATGCGGTGCGGCGGATCTGGCAGGCGGCGCAGGCGATGCAGCACATAGCGCGTGGCGCGCAACCAGCCGCCGCGGGGAAACAGCAGTTCGGTCAGGATTTGCAGCGGGGCGCGCCGGTCGCGCCGTCTGAAGACCATACCTGAGACCCTTCGTGCCCAGCCAAATCAAGGTTTGCGCGACATGTCCCGTATCCGCTCGACATGAGCGACGTCGGTTTCCGCCTCGAGCGCTGTCAGCAACATGTGCAGTTGCTCAGCATCGCGCAATTCTACTTCAAGAATAAGTCGATAAAAATCCGGCTTTCGGTCAACAAAGGTCAAATCCGAAATATTGGCCTTTTGTTCGCCGATGATGGTGCAGATGCGGCCCAGAACGCCGGCGCCGTTGGCGATGGTCAGGTTCAGGCTGACCGCGTTCACCGCCGCGTGACGGCCGGTATGCCAGTGCAGATCGACCCAGCGCTGCGGCTGCTCTTCGAACTCGGCCAGCGCCGGACAGTCGATTGCGTGGATCACCACGCCCTGACCGCGATAGGTGATGCCGACGATCCGTTCGCCCGGCACCGGCTGGCAGCAGTTGGCGCGGCGGAACGACTGGTCGGCGGCCAGGCCCACGACCGAATGATGACTGGCGATTTCCTCGTCGGTCTTGGTGGCGAACTCGGGGTATATGGCCTCGATCACTTCGCGCGCGGTCAGTTCGGCGCTTCCGAGGCGGGCCAGAACTTCGGTCTCGTCCGCCAGGCCGAGCGTCTTGGCGGCGGTGCGCAGCGCCTTGTCGGTCGCCTTCCTGCCGATATGCTCGAACGCCACACGGGCAAGCTCCTGGCCGAGCTTGACGAACCTCTCGCGGTTCTCCTCGCGCAAGGACCGCCGGATCGCCGCCTTGGCCCGCCCGGTCACCACAATGTCGATCCAGGTCGCCTGCGGGCGCTGGCCGGCGGCTGTGATGATCTCGACTGACTGGCCGTTCTTGAGCCGCGTCCACAGCGGCACCCGGATACCGTCGACCTTGGCGCCGACGCACGCATTGCCGATGCGGGTGTGGATTGCATAGGCAAGGTCGATGGGCGTGGCCCCCTTGGGCAACTGCACAACGTCGCCCTTGGGCGTGAAGCAGAAAACCTGATCGGAATACATCTCGAGCTTCACATTCTCGAGAAACTCGTCATGGTCCTCGCCCGCGTCGAAGCGTTCGGTCAGCGTGGTGATCCAGCGAGCCGGATCGACGGCGAACGGATTCTGGGCGCGCACCCCGTCGCGGTAAGACCAGTGGGCGGCCACGCCCGCCTCGGCCACCTCGTGCATCTGCCGGGTGCGGATCTGCACCTCGACCACCTTGCCGTCGCGCCCCGAAACGGTGGTGTGGATCGACCGATAGCCGTTCGATTTCGGCTGGCTGATGTAATCCTTGAACCGCCCCGGCACCGCGCGCCAGCGCTGGTGGATGGCGCCGAGGATGCGGTAGCAGTCGCCCTCGGAGCGGCATATGATCCGAAATCCGTAAATGTCGGACAGGCGCGAAAAGGCCAGCTGCTTTTCCTGCATCTTGCGCCAGATCGAATAGGGTTTTTTCGCGCGGCCATAGACATCGGCCTCGATCTGGCCCTTTTCCAGCTCGAGCTTGATGTCGCTGGTGATCTTGTGGATCACGTCGCCGCTTTCGCGCTGAAGCGTGATGAAGCGGCGGATGATCGATGACCGTGCCTCGGGGTTGAGCACCTTGAACGACAGGTCCTCAAGCTCTTCGCGCATCCATTGCATGCCCATGCGGCCGGCGAGCGGCGCAAAGATATCCATCGTCTCGCGGGCCTTCTGCGCCTGTTTCTTGGCGACCAGCGACTTGATGGTGCGCATGTTGTGCAGCCGGTCGGCAAGCTTGACCAGGATCACCCGCAGATCCTTGGACATGGCCATGAACAGCTTGCGGAAATTCTCGGCCTGCTTGGTTTCGGTCGAGGAAAGCTGAAGGTTGGTCAGCTTGGTGACGCCATCGACCAGTTCGGCCACCTCTTCGCCAAAGTCGCGGGCGATTTCGGAATAGGTCGATTTGGTGTCTTCGATCGTGTCGTGCAGCAGGGCGGTGACAATGGTTGCATCATCCAGCCGCTGTTCGGTCAGGATCGCGGCGACCGCGACCGGATGGGTAAAATAATCCTCGCCCGACTGGCGCTTTTGCCCCGCGTGCATCTGCAAGCCATAGTCATAGGCCCGGCGGATGAGGTCGGCGTTGGTTTTCGGGTTGTAGTTGCGGACCAGCGCGATCAGGTCTTCGACGTCGATCATTCCGGTCCGTCCTGGGGGATTGCGGCCTCAGCTCTGGCCTTGCGCTTCCATCAGCGCGCGCAGCAGCTTTTCTTCCGACATGTCGTCATGCTGCGGGCGGTCGATCTCGGCCCCCATCAACAGCGCCATATCGTCTTCCTCGGCCTCGTCGACCTCGATCTGGGTCTGGTGGCTTTCGATCATCCGTTCGCGCAGATCGGCAGCGCCCTGCGCCTCGTCCGCGATCTCGCGCAGGGCGACCACGGGGTTCTTGTCATTGTCGCGGTCGATGCTGATCGCCGATCCGGCAGCAATTTCACGGGCGCGGTGGGCAGCCAGCATGACCAGTTCGAAACGGTTCGGAACCTTGTCGACGCAATCTTCAACCGTGACACGGGCCATGAGAGGACTCCAATCCCATTGGAAAGCAGGAAACCGCTATTTATGCGCTCGGGGTGCGCAAGACAAGCGCAGATTGCCGCCTAAAACGGTCTGATTTCGGCTTTTTCGGCCTCGGGTAGCGCCGCAAGCATGTCCGAAACCGTGCGGCCGGTCAACGGGTGGCGCCAGCTTACGGCGATATCGGCAAGGGGAATCAGCACGAAGGCGCGGTCCTGAAGCCGGGGGTGCGGAAGCAGAAGCCGGTCGGGCGTGGCCACCGCCTGATCTGCCGGCGGCAGGTCGATCCAGCCCTGCACCGTTGCCGGATCGGGAACAATAACCTCTTCCAGGGCAATCAGATCAAGATCCAGGGTTCTCGGCCCCCAGCGGATATCCCGCGATCGGCCAAAATCCGCCTCTATCGCATGCAGCCGCGAAAGCAGCCCATCTGCGGGCAAGTGGGTTTCTAACCGGGCGGCACCATTGACAAATTCAGGCCCCGATTCCGCAGGAAAAGCCGGTGTGCGGTAAAAGCGGCTGACCGCGCCAAGACGGGTCACGTCCCCGTGCAACGCGGCGAGCGCGCGGGCCAGAACCGCCGCCGGCGGAAGTGATTTGACACTTTGATTGCTTCCGAAGGCGATGAGCGCCGACCTGACCTTTAAGATAGATTCCATTTGCAGTAACATTTCCCCTAAACCTCTGAACTGTGCCTGTGATCGGTTAATGTTTCCAGCGCTCCGTGGAGGCCTCCCCCTCAGAGGCCGTGCCCAAGCCACTCACTGACTTAAGTTTTTGAAAGGGACTTTTATGTTCTACAAAGACGAACGGCTTGCGCTGTTCATCGACGGGTCGAACCTCTATGCGGCGGCAAAGGCCCTGGGGTTCGACATCGACTACAAGCTCTTGCGCCAGGAATTCGAACGGCGGTCAAAGCTTCTGCGCGCCTTTTACTATACGGCCCTGCTTGAAAATGATGAATATTCCCCCATTCGGCCGCTGGTCGACTGGCTGAACTACAACGGCTTCAGCATGGTGACGAAACCGGCGCGCGAATATACCGACAGTCAGGGCCGCCGGAAGGTCAAGGGCAACATGGAGGTCGAACTGACGGTCGATGCGATGGAGCTGGCACCCCGTGTCGACCATGTCGTGCTGTTCTCGGGCGACGGCGATTTCCGGGCGCTGGTCGAAAGCCTGCAACGGCAGGGGGTCCGGGTTTCGGTTGTGTCGACCATTCGGTCTCAACCGCCGATGATTGCCGACGAATTGCGCCGCCAGGCCGACAATTTCATCGAACTGGACGCGCTGCGCGACGTGATCGGCCGCCCGCCGCGGGAACCGCGGACCGAAGGGCAAAGCGCAGGTGCCGCCGAAGAGTGACGGTTGCCGCTGTCGGCCATGTGGGGATGTGGCTTGACAGCGGGCCCGGCTTTGCGGCCTAAGACCGGCCGATACCCCCCCAAGCGGGAAGGATTGGCATGACGAAACCGGCCCTGACGCTATATCTCGCGGCGCCGCGCGGCTTTTGCGCCGGCGTCGATCGCGCCATCCGCATTGTCGAACTGGCGATCGAGAAATGGGGGGCGCCCGTCTATGTCCGCCACGAGATCGTTCATAACCGTTATGTCGTCGACGGGCTTCGGGCCAAGGGCGCGGTCTTTGTCGAGGACCTGGACGAGGTGCCAGACGACCGACCGGTGATCTTTTCGGCGCATGGCGTGCCCAAGGCGGTTCCGGCCGAGGCGCGGCGGCGCGAGATGATCTATGTCGATGCGACCTGCCCGCTGGTATCGAAAGTGCATATCGAGGCCGAGCGGCACCATGAAAACGGCCTTCAGATGGTGATGATCGGCCATGCCGGCCACCCCGAGACGCTTGGCACCATGGGCCAGTTGCCCGAAGGCGAGGTGCTGCTGGTCGAAGCGCCGGCCGATGTCGCGGGCCTTGCCCCACGCGATCCGGGCCGGCTCGCCTTCATTACCCAGACGACGCTGTCGGTCGATGACACCGCCGAAATCGTCGCGGCCCTCAAGGCCCGGTTCCCGTCGATCGTCGGGCCACACAAGGAAGACATCTGTTATGCCACCACCAACCGGCAGGAAGCGGTCAAGGCCATTGCGGGCCGCATCGATGCGCTGCTGGTCATCGGTGCGCCGAATTCCTCGAACTCGAAACGATTGGTCGAAGTCGGCCGCGCCGCCGGTTGTGCCTATGCGCAACTTGTGCAGCGCGCCGGCGATGTCGACTGGCGCGCGCTTGACGGCGTGCGGGCGGTGGGGGTGACGGCCGGGGCGTCGGCGCCCGAAGTGCTGGTCGATGAGGTGATCGCGGCATTCCGCGCGCGGTTCGATCTGGTGGTCGAGCTGGTCGAGACAGCGCAGGAAAGAGTGGAGTTCAAGGTGCCGCGGCTGTTGCGCGCGCCGGCATGAAGGGCGGGGGCGCCGCCCCCGCACCCCCGGGGAGTATTTGCGCCAAGATGAAAGACGCGATGGTCGAGTTCTTTGCCTATACCGATGGTGCCTGTTCGGGCAATCCCGGCCCAGGCGGCTGGGGTGTGCTTTTGGTCGCGCGTGAGGGCGAGCGCATTGTGAAGGAGCGCGAACTGTCCGGCGGCGAGGCCGATACGACCAACAACCGCATGGAATTGCTGGCGGCCATTTCGGCGCTCGAGGCGCTGGGCCGCGCCACAGAGATCACCATCGTGACCGACAGCGCCTATGTGAAGAATGGCGTCAGCCAGTGGATCCACGGCTGGAAGCGCAACGGCTGGAGGACCGCAGACCGCAAGCCGGTCAAGAACGTCGATCTTTGGCAAAGGCTCGATCAGGCTCAGGCGTCCCACCGGGTCGTGTGGCACTGGATCAAGGGCCACGCGGGCCATACCGAGAACGAGCGCGCAGACGAGTTGGCCCGCGCCGGCATGGCGCCCTTCAAGCTGTCGCGGGCGCGGGGGGCGCGGGGCTAGCTGGCGGCTGCGGCGGCACCCATGGCGTGAGCGATCAGGGCGAAGTCGGCCGCGTTGATTTCCACGAGGCCATAGCGGAACGGCTGGCCCCAGTTGGTGCGTCCCCGCGTCAGGGCAAGCCGGGCGAGAAGCGGGCGGATCGGTGCCGGCTCGGTGGCTGCGTCCCAGGTCACGTTCCGCCGCCAGGGCACGAAGCCGCTGCCCATGTCGAACGGGTAGGGCGCATCAGCGGTCACCTGGCCGGTCGCGGTAAAGGACTGGCACGGGTCGCGCCCGCCCATGGTCGTGGTCGGAGAGTAATAGGCCAGGAAATCGCCCGGCTGGATACGGGCCAGCGGCCCGCTCTTGCCATGACAAACCTGGATGAAACCGCCGGCGCTGCCGCGGGCGACGTGGCTGGCGCAGGCGACGGCAATCCAGAAGCGGGGCGGGCGGGCCTGGGAATATGGGACGGGGAGGGTCATGACGGCTCCTGTCTGGCGTGGGGCTGTCATAGCTTGTCGCTCCTGACAGAAGCCGTCAGGAAGATGCCGCGCGGACCGAGGCGGAGGAGGGTGGCGGGCGGTGTTTCTGCCGGGTCAGTCGAGATGGGCGGGCAGGGCCCGGCCACGCAACAGTTCGCCCGCCGTCACCGGCCGTTTGCCTTCGCGCTGAGCTTCGAGGATTTCGACGGCACCCGCCCCGCACGCGACCGTGAAGCCGCCGAGAACCTGACCAGGCGCCCCCTGCCCGCTGGCCAGGCGGGACCGCAGAAGCTTGACCCGTTCGCCCGCGACCGTCGTCCAGGCGCCGGGAAAGGGCGACATGCCACGGATCAGCCTGTCGACCTCGGCGGCGGGGCGGGCCCAGTCGATGCGGGCCTCGGCCTTGTTGATCTTGTGGGCATAGCTGATGCCGACCGTCGGCTGCGGCGTGCGCGGGATGAAGGCGACACCGTCGAGCGCGGTCAGGATCAGGCGGGCGCCCAGGGCGGCCAGCCGGCTATTGAGATCGCCGGTCGTATCCTGCCCGCCGATCTGGACCGTTTCGTGCACCAGCGTCGGGCCGGTGTCGAGCCCCCGATCCATCTGCATGATCGTGACGCCGGTCTGCGCGTCGCCGGCCATGATCGCCCGGTGAATGGGGGCTGCCCCCCGCCAGCGCGGCAGAAGTGACGCGTGGATGTTCAGGCAGCCATGCCGGGGGGCCGCCAGCAGGGAGAT
>Ga0209023_10001166_pt1 | contig 36182 bp, 38 predicted proteins | sample LakOneMetagenome_FD_187468 | JGI IMG/M metagenome (GOLD analysis project Ga0209023, IMG submission 187468) | Freshwater and sediment microbial communities from Lake Erie, Canada (SPAdes) (version 2) | ecosystem: Environmental > Aquatic > Freshwater > Lentic | place: Lake Erie, Canada...
CGGGTCTAGCGCTTGGGCTTGGAGGCGGTGTCGATCACCGCCCCGACCCCGGCGCCGACGACCGCGCCGACCGGTCCGGCGACCACGGCGCCGGTGGCTGCTCCGGTGGCCGCCCGCTGCTCCATGTTGTGGCCGCAGGCGCTCAGCGAGAGGGCCGCGAGGGCGGCCAGCGAGGCTGTCGCTAGGGTCCGGCAGGCGTTAAGATTAAGGGTCATGGCGCGCTCCTCTTAGACGGTATTTGTCTGGCTTGAGTAACGGCGCTCGACGGTGCGGCGTTCCCTGAATCAAGGGGTTTAGAACAGTCCGACCAATGCTTCGCACCGCGGCAGAGCAGCGATTTTTTTCACTGTCGGGTTTTTCTAGCGAATCAAGGCGTTAACGATCTTGACTGCGGCCAATAGGCCCAGATTCAATGCTGCACTGCGGCATGCGCTTGCGACTCGTGCCGATATCGTTCATAAGCCGGTCACAAGTGGGTTTTCGGCCATATCGTGAAACGGTCGAACCCCCGCCTCTTGGACTGCCCGACAGTGAGATTTCCGGGTTCCTAGAAGCGATTTTGTCGGGGGGCGGTTCGCCCTCGCCGCGCAGGACACGAGTTTTGTATATCAAGTCGCAGACGCGCGCAGATGCGCGCGCGCTGGTCGGCGCCGTATTGGTCGGGTCCGCTACGGGCCTGGCTCTGGGCGCCGTTTACCTGGCGGGTGGGCTTGCCCAGACCGCCACCCAGCACGCCCGTGTTACACGCCTTGCAGACGGCGCCTCGGAGGGGTTCTCCGACGTCGCCCTGATGAATGCCGCTTCGCGTATGGACCAGGGCGCGCTCGCCGTGGCCCGTCGTCACGACCCCTACACTGTCGCGGGAGCCGCTCAGCGCGACCGCCAGGTTTCCCTGCTGGTCGCACGTCTTGAGAACCGCCGGGCCGACGAGTCGGTTCCCCGCAGCGGCCCTCTGATGCTGCGCGCCAGCTTCGGCGGTCCGTTCAATCCGGCCGCTTCGCCCTTCCGTCTTGGCAATGTGCTGGAGAGCTCGCGCGAGCTCGATTGCCTGGCCGAGGCCGTCTATTATGAAGCCCGCGGCGAGACCCCCAGCGGCCAGGCCGCCGTGGCCCAGGTGGTGCTGAACCGCGTCCGCCATCCGGCCTTCCCGAAATCCATCTGCGGCGTCGTGTTCCAGGGCGCCTATCGCAAGGTCGGCTGCCAGTTCAGCTTCGCCTGCGACGGCTCGATGAACCGGGGCCGCGAACGCGGCGCCTGGGGCCGGGCCCAGAAGATCGCCTCGCGCGCCCTGAGCGGCGCCGTGATGAACGAGGTCGGTTCGGCCACCCACTTCCACACCACCGGCGTCGCGCCGGGCTGGGGTCCGCGCCTGCTGAAGGTCGCCCAGGTCGGCATGCACGTGTTCTATCGTTTCGGCGGTCGGGCCGGCGCGCCGGGCGCGTTCTCCTCGACCCCGCGTCCCTCGACCCTGGACGACATGCCCAACGCCCCGGAAATCGCCGGCATCACCGCCGACGGCAAGCCGATGAACGGTCTTGGGGGCGTGATCTATGCCGCCAACGCCATCGTCACGCCGGCGGCCCAGGCCGCGCCGGCCGGCAACGGCATGGGCGGCCCGCTGGGTCAGCTGACCGAGCCGGCCTCCGCGCCCGCCAAGCCGGTGGTCGACAAGACCTCGGCCGACGGCGTCAGGACGACAGCAGGGGCCGTGACCGGAGCTGCTTCCTGACGGAGCCGGGCATGTGGCTGCTGGCGAAGCGCATCTGCTTGGCCCGCTTGCCCACCATGTAGTGCAGGTCCTTGCCGGTCGCCGACTTGAACACCACCTCGGCGGCGTCCTCGACGGGATAGACTTCCAGCCCGCCCTTCTTGAGGGCGTCGGCCATGTTGCCGTTGCTGCCCGCCGCCCCGGCGTTGAGGATCGGCGTCTCGATGAACCACGGCATCACGCAGGCGACGCTGACGCCGTGCTGGGCGTATTCGACGTCCAGCGCCTCGGACAGGCCCCGCACCGCGAACTTGGTGGCTGAATAGACCGCCAGCTTGGGCGAGCCATAGAGGCCCGCGCAGGACGCCACATTGATCAGCCGTCCGCCGCCCGCCTTCAGCAGCGGCAGGCCGGCCCGCGCGCCGTTGACCACGCCCTTGATGTTGATGTCGATCTGCAGGTCGCAGTCGGCCTCGCTCAGCTCTTCCAGATTGCCGAACCTGGCGATGCCCGCATTGTTGAGCAGGGCGTCCAGCTTGCCGCCGGTCATCCGCCCGAACTCGCCCAGGGCGTTGTCCCAGGCCTGGCGGTCGCGGACGTCCAGCTTGAAGGTCGCGCCATTGGCGGGGCCGATCGCCAGCAGGGCGGCCTTCAGGCCCGCGGCGTCGATATCCGACAGGCCCACGAACCAGCCCGCCGCGGCGAAACGCTTGGCGCTGGCCAGGCCGATGCCGCTGGCGGCGCCGGTGATGAAGATGGTCTTGCGGCCGTCTGAACTGGCGCTCATCGGCGATCCTCCCCTTGTTTATTATCAGCGATCAGACGCCGAGGACGGGAAGGGGTCAAGACCCGCGCCCTCCCAGGAGATGCTCGGGGGGCGCGGGCGGAAAGGCGCGGATCAGTCGGTCTGGTCGTCGATTTCGGCCTCGGGGCCGTTCTTCTTGAAGGATTCGATGGCGTTCTTGGCCGAGGCCTTGGACGAATAGCCCTCGGTGGCGAACATGGTCTCGCCATTGGAGGCCACGAAATTGACGCGGAACTCGCCCGCCTTGTCCTTCTTGATTATGAACTTGTAGGCCATGGGTGTCTCCAGGTGCGGATTATGGCGTGTCGTCTTGACGACCCAAGGACCGTCGCGCGTCGCCCGGCGACGAGTCAATCAAGATGCTTGCGGAGATTGTGAATGAATATTGACGACCGCCTGGACCAGCTTTCCCGTCAATTGCTCTCCGTTCCCTATGCCGACCTGACCGAAGTTCAGAAGAGCGTCATCGACCTGATCTGCGATGAGGCGCCCACGGGCCTGAACAAGACGCTGGTCAATGATGATCGCACCTATTGGGACCGGCTGGCCGACACCGTCGCCAAGGTGGGGGGCTCGTGGGCCTTCATCGGTGGGTTCAGCGCCGCGCTGATGGTGTGGATCGCGGTCAATATCGTGCTCAAGCGCTTCGATATGGCGTTTGACCCCTATCCCTTCATCTTCCTGAACCTGATGCTCTCGACCGTGGCGGCCCTGCAGGCGCCGGTGATCATGATGAGCCAGAACCGCCAGGCCCTGAAGGACCGCCAGAACGCCGAGCACGACTATGTGGTCAACCTGCGCGCCGAGCTGGAGATCATGCACCTGCACGCCAAGCTGGACGCCCTGCGCGAGCGCGATATCGCCGAGCTGAGCCGCCACAACGCCGAGGCCCTGGGGCGGCTCGAGGCGCAGGTGGCGGCGCTCACCAGCAAGTTAGACGCGAAGGGCTAGGGGGCGATGCCTCTGACCGTCGCGACCTGCCAGTTTCCGGTCTCGGCCGACATCGCCGCCAACCTGCGCTGGATTGGCGATCAGATGCGACAGGCCCGGGCCGGCGGGGCGGACGTGGCGCATTTCCCGGAAGCCAGCCTGTCGGGCTATGCCGGCGTCGACCTGGCCTCGTTCGCGGACTTCGACTGGCCCGCGCTCAGAGCCGCGACGCTGGGTATCGCGGAGCTGGCGCATGAGCTGCGCCTGTGGGTGGTGGTCGGTTCGGCCCATCCCCTGACCGCCGGTCGCAAGCCGCACAACTGCGCCTATGTCATCGACGACCACGGACGGATCGTCGACCGCTACGACAAGCGGTTCTGCGCGGGGGATGTCGACGGGATCTCAGGCGACCTGGCCCACTATACGCCGGGCGATCACTGGGCGGTGTTCGACATCAAGGGCGTCCGCTGCGGCGTCCTGATCTGCCACGACTATCGCTATCCGGAGCTCTACCGCGCCTATCAGCAGCGGGGCGTGCGGCTGATGTTCCACGGCTATCACGCCGGCGGGCTGACGGATGAACGCTACGCGACCATGGCGGCGCAGGTCGGGGATCAGCACCGGGCGTTTGGCGGCGGCGAAACCCTGCCGGCCATCACCATGCCGGCTGGCATGATCACTGCGGCGTCCAACAACAATATGTGGATCAGCTGTCCCAACACATCGGCCCCGGTCAGTTGCTGGCCGGCGTTCCTGGTGCGGCCGGACGGGGTGATCACCGGGGCGCTCGAGGTCGGGCAGGACGGCGTGCTGATCTCGTCGGTCGATCCGGACGCGCCGATCTATGACTCCACCGTCGCCTGGCGCGACCGGGCGATCCACGGCCGCTTGCATAGCGGCGAGCTTGTCGATGATCCCCGCTCCCGGACGCGGAGCGAGATCTGAGGTCGAGCGGCGCCTGAGTCGATCGGCGGACCAGAAACACGCGTCTCGCCCTCTGCACACTTCCTGCGCACAGCCATCCTCCAGGCGCCCCCAAAGGCCAAGCTGACGGGGACAGGGCTCTCGCCGGCCACATCACCCGCGCCAAGCCGCCCGAGTCCTCGTTAGCTCGATCCCAACAGCCGTCGAACGGACGGCGCGAGGGGATTTCGTCGAATGGAACTGGGCGCGCGAACACCGACCCGGCGTCAGCTGCTTTCCGCCATCGCCGCCGTCGGCGGCACGGCGGCGCTGTATCAGGCCATGACCTCGCTGGGCCATGCGGCCGAGACCCAGTTCGCCGGACCGCCCAACCTGGCCGGCGCGCGCAAGGGCGCCTCGGTGATCGTGCTGGGGGCGGGCCTGGCCGGCATGCTGGCCGCCCATGAGCTGACCAAGGCCGGCTACAAGGTCCAGATCCTGGAATACCAGGACCGGGCCGGCGGCCGGAACTGGTCGCTGCGCGGCGGCGATACCTATACCGAGCTGGGCGGGGCGACCCAGAAGGTCGGCTATGCGCCGGGCAACTATTTCAACCCCGGCCCCTGGCGGATCCCGCACCATCACCGGACCCTGCTGCACTACTGCAAGGCGTTCGGCGTGGCGCTGGAGCCCTTCATCCAGTTCAACCACAACACCTGGATCCACTCGTCGGAATCGTTCGGCGGCAAGCCGGTGCGGTTCAAGGCCGCGGCGGCCGACTTCGAGGGCAATGTCGCCGAGCTGCTGGCCAAGTCGGTCAACACCAAGGCCCTCGACGACCAGGTCACCCCTGAAGACCGCGAGCGCCTGCTGGAGGCCCTGAAGGGCTGGGGCATGCTGGACAAGGACTACAAGTACGCCTCCAACCTGCGCTCGGCCTCGCACAGGGGCTATGACCGCCCGCCCGGCGGCGGGATCAACGGCGCGCCGATCCCCTCGGCCCTGTACGACTTCCACGACGTGCTGGACCCGCAGGTCTGGACCTCGATGGCCTTCTTCATGGGTCACGAGATGCAGACCACCATGTTCCAGCCGGTGGGCGGCATGGACATGATCGGCAAGGCTTTCGCCAAGCAGGTCGAGGGCCAGATCACCTACAACGCCAAGGTCAGCAAGATCGCCCAGGACGACAAGGGTGTGGCCGTCACCTATGCCGACACCAAGACGGGCAAGGTGGTCACCGCCGAGGCCGACTGGTGCGTCTGCACCATCCCGCTGTCGGTGCTGGGCCAGATCGACACCCAGGTCACCGACGAGATGATGGCCGCCATCAAGGCCGTGCCCTATTCGGGCCAGGTCAAGATCGGCCTGGAGATGAAGCGCCGGTTCTGGGAGGAGGAGGACTCCATCTATGGCGGCCACAGCTTCACCGACCAGGAGATCGCCCTGATCTCCTATCCCAACAGCAACTTCTTCGGCGACGGCCCGGCCGTGCTGCTGGGGGCCTTCGCCCGCGAGATGGGGGCCTATCGCCTGGCCGGCATGACGCCCGAGCAGCGGATCGAGGTGGCCCTGCAGCAGGGCTCGGTCCTGCACCCGGCCAGCTATCGCAAGGAGTTCGCCAGCGGCGCCTCGGTGGCCTGGAGCCGCGTGCCCTGGGCCCTGGGCTGCTGCGCCCGCTGGACCGAGGAATCCCGCAAGGAACACTACCAGACCCTGGTGGGCATGGACCGCCGCATCGTCCTGGCCGGCGAGCACGCCTCCTATGTGGGCTGCTGGATGGAGGGAGCGCTGCTCTCCTCGATCGACGCGATTACCCGCCTGCACAAGCGCGCCCTGGAGGCCTGAGCATGACCGTTCGTCTCTCATTTGCGATCATCGCCGGCCTGCTGGCCATCGCCGCGCCCGCTGTCGCCCAGACCCCCGCGGGTGGCGACACCGGCGGCGGCGTGGTTCGCGTCGCCAAGCCGGTCACGGGCCAGCAGGTCTATGAGGCCGTCTGTCAGGCCTGCCACATGGCCGACGCCAAGGGCGGGACGGGCGCCGGGACCATCCCGGCCCTGGCGTCCAATCCGCGTCTGGCCGGGGCGGCCTATCCGATCTCGGCCGTCGTCATGGGCAAGGGCGGCATGCCCAGCCTGGCGGGACCGCTGGACGATGCGCAGATCGCGCAGGTGGTGACCTATATCCGCACCAATTTCGGCAATGCCTACGCCAAGCCGGTGACGGCGGCCGATGTCGCCAGGATCCCCCATCCGGCGCGGGGCGGGGGGCACTAGGCTTTCCCGCCTAGCCGGCCTTGGCTGTGCGTCGCAGCGCCTGCGGCGGCTGGCCGAACGCCCGGATGAAGGCCCTGCGCATGCGTTCGGGATCGCCAAAGCCGGTCTCCAGGGCCACGTCCTCGACCTGCAGGGGCTGGCTGTCCAGCAGGGCGCGGGCGGCCTCGACGCGCAGGCGCTCGACCGCCTTGGCCGGGGTGACCCCGGTCTCGGCGGCGAACAGGCGCGCGAAGTTGCGCGGGCTCATCGCGGCGCGGTCGGCCAGCTGCTCGACGCTCAAGGCTTCGGCCAGGTTCTCGCGGGCCCAGGCCATCACAGTGTCGAAGCGCCCGGCCTTCAGGTCGATCAGGGCCGAGAACTGCGACTGGCCGCCGGGGCGGCGATGATAGACCACCAGCTGCTGGGCGACCCGCCGGGCCACGGCCTCGCCCACGTCGGCGCCGATCAGGGCCAGCGACAGGTCGATGCCGGCGGTGATGCCGGCCGAGCTCCAGATCATGCCGTCCTGGACGAAGATCTTGTCGGGCTCGAGCTTGATGGCCGGATAGCGCCTCTGGATGTCCTTCGTTCGGCTCCAGTGGGTGGTGGCGCGCTTGCCGTCCAGCAGGCCGGCCTCGGCCAGGATGTAGGTGCCGGAGCAGACGCTCGCGACGCGGCGGGCGGTCTTCGCTGTCTTGCGCACATAGGCCAGGGTGGCCTCACAGATCGCGGGCCCGTGCACCCCGTCGCCGCCCGAAACGATCAGGGTGTCCAGCGGCGGGGCGTCGGTCAGGGCGGTGGTGGCGACGGCCAGGCCCGAGGAGCTGGCGATCATGCCGCCGTCCCGGGACAGGAAGACCAGACGGTATGCCCCCGGCGAGAACCGCGCGGCGATCTCGAACGTGGCGATCGGGCCGGTGGCGTCCAGCAGCTGGAAGTCCGGAAAGACCAGAAAGCCGATCGTGCGAGGCATGGCGGAATCCGAGGGAATTATGTCATTTCCGCCAGACGCTAGGCGCGGGATGATGCGGCGTCAAATGGAGATGTCCTCATGGCCCAAGTCGAACCCCTCAACATCGTCTTCGCCCTGTTTCCGGGCGTCACCCATCTGGACTTCACCGGTCCGCACCAGATCCTGTGCCGCCTGCCCGGTGCGAAGGTCACGGTCGCCAGCCTGGACGGCGGCGAGATCGAGGCCGACGGCCTGATCTTCGCGCACCTGCCGCGCCTGAGCGATGTCGAGGCTTGCGACGTGCTGGTTGTGCCCGGCGGCTTCGGGACCACCGAGGCCATGGCCAATCCCGCCTTCCTCGACGAGATCCGCCGCCTGGCCTGGGGCGCGCGCTATGTGACCTCGGTCTGCACCGGCTCGCTGGTGCTGGGCGCGGCGGGCCTGCTGAAGGGCAAGCGGGCGGCCTGCCACTGGGCGTGGCGCGACCAGCTGTCCCTGTTCGGCGCGATCCCCGATCCGGCCCGCGTAGTGCGCGACGGCAAGGTCTTCACCGGCGGCGGGGTGACGGCGGGCATCGACTTCGCCCTGACCATCGCCGCCGAGATCGCCGGCGAGGACATGGCCCAGGCCATCCAGCTGGCCGTGGAATATGCGCCGGCCCCGCCCTTCAATGCGGGGCGGCCGGAAACGGCGCCGGCCAAGGTGCTGGAGCGCGTGCAGCGGATCTACGGATCCGGCATGGCCGAACGGCTGGCGGCGGCGCAGAAGGCCGGGGCGCTGGTTTAGGCGCTCGCGACCGTCGCGAAAATGCCTGTCATCCCGGACAAGCCCGGCGAAAGCCGGGCGCAGATCCGGGACCGCCGGAAGCGTCTGCGTTCACGTGTCGGTCCCGGATCTTCGCGGCTTCGCGCGCTCGTCCGGGATGACAACTACCTGGGGGAGCCCATGTCCTTGAGGAGATGGGAGATTCGACATTCCCCCATCCTCGACTAACCTCCCCCCCAAAGCCGGCGAACGACCGGCGCGGGGGAGGGGATGTCATGCGCAAGCCATGGCTGTTGTTCGTGCTGGGCTTGATCCTGGTTTTGGGCGGAAGCGCGCTGGCCTGGAAGGTTCAGACGGCGGGCGGGATCAAGGTCACCGAGGTGACCTTCGCTGGAGCGGGCGGCACGCCGATGAGCGGCCTGCTCTACACGCCCCCCAACGCCACTGCGGCGACGCCGGCCCCCGGCGTTCTGGCCGTGCACGGCTATATCAATTCCCGCGAGACCCAGAGCGGCTTCGCCATCGAGTTCGCCCGGCGCGGCTATGTGGTGCTGGCCCTGGACCAGACCGGTCACGGCTATAGCGGCGGCGCGGCGTTCTCGAACGGCTTTGGCGGTCCCGACGGCCTGAACTATCTGCGCGGCCTGCCGACCGTCGATCCCGCCAATATCGGCCTGGAAGGCCACAGCATGGGCGGCTGGACGGTGCTGGCCGCCGCCGCGACGATGCCGGACGCCTACAGGGCGGTGGTGCTGGAGGGCTCTTCCACGGGCAAGCCGTTCGCCGCCGACGGCTCGCCGGCCTGGCCGCGCAACCTGGCCCTGGTGTTCAGCCAGTATGACGAGTTCTCAAAGCTGATGTGGGGCGTCGATCGGGCCAAGGACGTTACCGGCAGCGCCAAGCTGCAGGCGGTGTTCGGGACAACGGCGCCGGTCGAGCCGGGCAAGGTCTATGGCTCGGTCGCCGACGGAACCGCGCGCCTGTTGCAGACGCCCGCCACCACCCATCCTGGCGATCACATCTCGCCCGCCGCCATCGGCCATGCGCTCGACTGGTTCGCCCTGACCCTGAAGGGCGGAACGCCGCGTCCCGCCGGCGACCAGATCTGGATGTGGAAGGAAGCCGGCACCGGCGTCGCCCTGATCGGCGCCGTCGTGCTGCTGCTGGGGACGTTCCAGCTGCTGCTGACCCTGCCGCTGTTTGCATCCCTGCGTCAGCCGATCCAGCCGACGGTCGCCCGTCGCGACGCGGGCTGGTGGCGGGGCGTCGCCCTGACCGCCCTGCTGCCGGCCCTGACCTATTTCCCGTTCTTCATCCTGGGCATGGTCGCCCTGCCGCCCAACGCCATCCTCAAGCAGGGGATCACCAACCAGGTCCTGACCTGGGCCGTGCTGACCGCCCTAATCACGCTGGGACTCGCGGCCCTCGGCAAGCGCGAGAAGCCTGCGTTCAGCCGGTCCCTGCGACTGTCGCTGCTGATCGGCATCGTCAGTGTGGGCGTGGTCTATGGCGCGCTGGAGCTGGTCCATCGCCTGTTTCTGGTCGACTTCCGGTTCTGGGTGGTGGCCCTCAAGCGGCTGAGCTTGGCCCAGGCCGATCAGGTGCTGGTCTATGTGCTGCCCCTGACCCTGGCCTTCGGCGTCACCCTGCGCACCCTGCTGGCCCGCATCCCGGTGGCGGGCGAGAGCAACTTGGCCCGCTATGCCGGTGCGGTCCTGGCCCTAAGCGGCGGTTTCGCTCTGCTGCTGGCGCTGGACTATGGCGCGCTGTTCCTGACCGGCCGTCTGCCCACGGCGTTTGATCCGCTGTCGACCGTGGTGGCCATCCAGTTCCTGCCGCTGACGGCCCTGATGGCGGTGGTCGGCGTCTTCACCTGGAAGCGCACCGGCGGCTATGCGACGGCGACCGTGATCTGCGGCCTGCTGCTGACCTGGTACATGGTGGCGGGCACGGCGACCCAGGTGGCGTGAGACGTCAGCGCGTCGCGCCCTCGACCTCGACCAGCACCACGTCATAGGTCCGCATCGGCAGGCTCAGTCGCCCGCGCCCGTCGGCCCCGACACGGATCGTGTAGGTCGTGGGCGTGTCGCGCGTGAGGTCCTGCAGCTGCTTCAACTGGCCGGCGTCGAGGCGGGCGGGTGAGCCCATCTCCAGCCACGCGGTGTAGGCGTCATTGGCCTTGAAGCCGACGCGCCGGACGGTGGCCCGGTGGAGGCCGGGGCGCAGATTGGCCACGCTGATCTCCAGCGGCGCGGCGGGCTTCGGCTGTCGAACCTGGCGGAAAAAGGGGCGGTTGCTGACCGGCTGGTCGGGCAGTTCGTAGCGCCAGGCCAGCACCTGCAGCTTGGCGCCCTTCAGCGCGGCGATGCTCTGGGCGTCGCCGGTCGCCAGCTCGCGGTCGCCCAGGCTGTTGAGATACCGGTAGGCGAAATAGCTCGGCTTGCGGACGCCCTGCGGGGTCAGCAGGCCAAAGCCGCCGTCGAACGGTTTGGTCTGGGGGCCGGGCTCTTCGAACAGGTCGCTGAACGTCCAGTAGCTCATCCCCTGAACCAGGCCTTCGCTCTCGCGCAGCTTGGTCAGCACATAGGATGCGCTGAGGTGGTCGTCGTGGATCGGGTCGCGCGGATTGTAGCTGGTGCTCCACTCGGTGAAGAACAGCGGCAGGCCGGGGCGGGACGAGGCCTCGATTTCCCGGCGCACCTTGCGCACGTCGGCGACGACCGCGTCGGGGTTGCGCGACAGCTTGTTGTCGCCCTCGCCCTTCTCGTCCAGGAAACCGCCCTCGACGCCATAGGTGTGGGTGGTGATGAAATCGACGGGCAGGGCGTGTTGGTCGGCATAGGCCAGGAACTCGGGCACCCAGGCCGCCCCCGCCGTGGACGGACCGCCCACCCGCAGGGCCGGGTCGATGGCTTTGATCGTCCGCGCGGTGCGGGCGTAATAGTCGAAATAGGCGGCCTGGTCGGCGCGCTCCCAGAAGCCGTCGAGATTGGGCTCGTTCCAGAACTCGAAATACCAGCTGCGCACCTCGGCGGCGCCGTAGCGGTCGATCAGGTGGCGGACAAAGGCGTCGACCAGCCCCGTCCATTTCTCGGGCTGCGGATGGGAGGTGTTGCCCTTCCAGTAGAAGATCGTCTGCTTTGACGTCTTCATCGCATCGGGCGTGAAGCCCAGCTCGATGAACGGCTTGATGCCCATGGCCAGCAGCTGGTCGTACAGGCTGTCGATGCGGGTCCAGTCATAGACCGGCCGGCCATCGACCTCGCGATAGACGCCCAACTCGTCGTGGAAGATGTCGTGGAAGCGGATGTAGCGAAAGCCCAGCTCGTCGCGCACGGTCTTCAGCTGGGCCAGGCTGCCCTCGCGGATCAGCGTGCCGGGATAGTCGGAGCCGACGGAGTAGTCGGCCATCCGGTCGCGCGGACGGCTCGCGGCGGCGACGTCGATGGCCAGAGTGCGAGCGGCAGCGGTCTCGGCGATCGCGCCGCCGGCCGGGGCGAGGACGGCCGCGACGGCGGCCAGGGCTGCAACAAGGGTCAGGCCGCGTTTCCCCAAGTCAGCACCCTTTTATCCATGATCTTGTTTTCATATCGATAGCGAGAGCGCGGGATGGTCGCAAGCAGACCTTCGCGGCTGGCCGACGCTATCCCACCCGCACGCCCGTCATCGAGATGGCCGCGAAGACGTCGTCGGTGAAGAAGCTGACCGCCTCGCCCGCCGCCTGCGCGCCCAGCACATACAGCAGCGGCAGATAGTGTTCGGCGCTGTTGATCGAGATCTCGGCGTCGGGGCCCAGGCCCTGCCAGTCGATCAGCGGGTCGTGATCGCCCGAGGCGATCAGGGCCTTGGCGGTCTGGTTGAAGCGGTCGGCCCATTCGGGGGCTTCGGGCCGACGGAAGTCGGCGGCGCGCAGGTTGTGGACGATGTCGCCGCTGCCCATCAGCAGCACGCCCTCGTCGCGCAGGGCCGCCAGGCGACGGCCGGCCTCATAGTGCCAGCGGTTGGAGCGGCCGCGATCCAGGCTGATCTGCACCACCGGAATATCGGCGTCCGGATACATCGGCCGCAACACCCCCCAGGCGCCGTGGTCGAGGCCGCGCGTCGGGTGTTGAACCACAGGGTCAGGCGACAGGATCTGGCCGATGTGCGCCGCCAGGGCCGGATCGCCCGGCGCGCGGTACTGCACGTCGAACAGGGCCTGCGGAAAGCCGCCGAAATCGTGGATCGTCTCCGGCGCCGGCGATGCGCTGACGGCGGTGGCGCCCTGCGTCTCCCAGTGGGCGCTGACCATGGCGATGGCGCGCGGGCGCGGCAGGTCGCGGCCCATCTGGCCCCAGGCGCGGCTCCAGGCGTTGTCCTCGATGGCGTTCATCGGCGAGCCGTGGCCGACGAACAGGGCGGGCATGCGGGTCATGGCGAAGTCTTTCAGAAACAGTAGAAGTTACAGATAAGCGTCGCGCCGTCTCGCCGCAAGATGGCGCGACGCGATGGCTTTTCCCGCGCGGCCGGCTTTGTTAAGGCCAAGGGGTGTCCAGTTCCGCTTCGCCCCCCGACCTGTCCGCTCCGGTAGAGACCCCGGTGATGGCCCGCGCCCGCCGCGCCGTGCGGGGCGGGGCCCTGGACTTCCTGCGCTTTCTCGCCTCGCTGCTGATCGTGCTCTACCACTACGGGGCCGAGAGCCCGATGCGGATCGAGCGCTTCCATCAGGTGTTCTCGCGCGGCTTTCTGGCCACCGACTTCTTCCTGATCCTGTCGGGCTATGTGCTGGGCCGGGCCTATGGCGCCTCGACCCTGTCGGGGAAGATCACGCCGGCCCGCTTCTGGCTGCGCCGCGCCGCCCGCGTCTGGCCGGGTCACCTGATGGTGCTGGCGGCCATGGCGGTGCTGGTGCTGGTCCTCAACGCCATCGGCACCGACGCCCACAAGCCCAGCCGTTTTGCCTGGGACCAGCTGCCGGTGCAGGCCCTGCTGATCCATGCTTGGGGCGTGCCCAGCGACGGCTGGAACCTGCCCAGCTGGTCGCTGTCGGCCCTGATCGTCTGCTACGCGATCTTCCCCTTCATGTGGCGGGCGGCCGACAAGGTGCGCCACGCGGCAGTCCTGCCGCTGGTGGGCGTGGCGGTCATCATCGCCTTCGAACTGATCGCCCGCTTCGGCTTCGACCAGGCCCTGGCCGACCTGCGGTTCCAGTTCGGGGTCGTGCGGGCCCTGCCGCTGTTCATTCTGGGCGTGTGCCTGGCCCGCGCCGTCGAGATGGACTGGCCTTCGGAAAAGGCGGCCCGGGCGCTGCTGTATGGCGGCGTCGTGGTGCTGGTGGGCTGGCAGACCCTGGACCGCTACGCCCTGCCCGACGTGCTGTGGTTCGACCTGCCCAGCCTGGCCGCCATCGCTTGCATCATCCTGGGCGCCGGCCGCCTGCCGGTGCAGCGACCCAGCGCCTGGATCGAGGAGGGGGCCAAGCTGTCCTTCGCCCTGTTCATCACCCACATCTTCGTCGGGGTGATCTACTGGAGCGCCGTTCACAAGCTGATCGACACCGTGCCGATCGGCATCGGCTGGCAGTGGCTGATGTGGCTGGCCGGCTTCCCCCTGGCCTATGGCGCGGCGTGGCTGTTCCACACCTATGTGGACCAGCCGGTGCAGGACCGGCTGGCGCCGTGGCTGAGGCGGTAGCAACGTCTCGCCAATGTCACCCGGTCGCGCTAACACCCCAGACATGACCCGACACATCCCGCTCCAAGGCGTCGAGAACCTCCGCGACTATGGCGACTACGCCGCCGGTCTTGGCCGGCTGAAGAAGGGTGTGCTGTACCGCGCCGCCCACCAGGCCGAAGCCACCGACGCCGACCTCGACGCCCTGGCGGCGCTGAACATCGCCACCCTGGTTGACCTGCGCCGTCCCAACGAGCGGGAACGGTCGCCGTCGCGGCGCTGGACCGGCTTCGCGGCCGAGGTGATCGACAACGATCTGGGCGCGACCGGGCCCGATCCCTGGCATGAGTTCCTGAAAAGCTCGGACCTCTCCGAAGGCTCGATCCAGGCCTATATGGTCGAGTACTATCAGCGCGCCCCGTTCAAGGAACGCCATCTGGACCTGTTCTCGCGCTACTTCAGGGCGTTGGCTCAGGCCCGGGGACCGGTGCTGATCCACTGCGCCGCCGGCAAGGACCGCACCGGCATTCTGGCGGCCCTGACCCACCATGTGGCCGGCGTGTCGGACGATGACGTGATCGACGACTATCTGCTGACCAACGACCCCGCCCGCTTTGAGCGGCGCGGTCCCCAGTTCATGGCCATCATCCAGGAGATGACCGGCCGCACCCCAACCGAGGCGGCCATGCGCGCGGCCATGGGCGTCGAGGCCCAGTATCTGGCCGCCGCCTTCGCCGCGATGAAGGACCAGCACGGCTCGCTGGACGGCTATCTGGAACAGGCCGTGGGTCTGGACGCCGAAATGCGCGAGGCCGTGCGGGCGCATATCCTGCTCTAAAGTCGCGGGTGACAAACGCCCGTTTAACCGCCACGCTCCCTTGGAAGCGCTCGCATCAGACGGCGCTCGAACCGGGGTAGGGCATGAGTGATGTGGCGGGCGTGTCGGCGGGCGGCAAACCGGGTGGCCTGTCAAAGGGCGCGCTCAGCTGGATCTTCCATCAGGGTTCGCGCGACGCCTATGTCGTCCTGATCACCATCTACATCTTCGCGCCCTATTTCTCGCGGGTGCTGGTCGGCGATCCGGTCAAGGGTCAGGCGACCATGGCCGACATCGCCACCGCCTTCGGTTTGCTGACGGCGCTCACCGCCCCGCTGCTGGGCGCCTCGATCGAGCGCTATGGCCCGCGCAAGCCGTTCCTGATCGGCATTCTGGCGATCATGCTGCCGCTGCTGATGCTGCTGTGGTTTGCCCAGCCGAACGACGGGCCGTCAGTGGCCGTGATCGGCGCCGTCCTGATCGTGCTGGGTGTGTCGTATAACTGGGGCGACGTGCTCAACAACTCTCTGCTGTCGCGCGCCGCCGAGCCGGGTCAGGAGCCGCTGGTTTCGGGGCTGGGCTACGCCATGGCCAACGGCCTGTCGGTGAGCCTGCTGATCTTCATGATGTGGGCCTTCGTCCTGCCTGGCGCGGTGGACTGGCCCGGCGTGCCGGCCGCGCCGCTGTTTGGCCTGCCCACCGACAACCACGAGCCGGCCCGCCTGTCGGGACCGATGGCGGCCGGGGTGATGCTGCTGGGCGCGATCCCGTTCCTGCTGTGGACGCGCGATGCGCCGCGCACCGGCCTGTCGATGGCGGCCAGCCTGCGCCACGGCGTCCGGCTGCTGATCGACACCCTGAGCAACCTCAAGGGCCACCGCGACGTCGCGACGTTCCTGGCGACACGGATGCTCTATTGCGACGGCATGACCGCCCTGCTGGTGTTCAGTGGCCTGTTCGCCGCCGGTCTGATGGGCTGGGGCGAGCTGGAGATGCTGGCCTATGGCATTTCGCTGTCGATCTTCGGTGTGCTGGGCGGCTTCTTGGCGCCCTGGCTGGACAAGACCCTGGGTCCGCGCCGGGCGGTGCAGCTGGAGATCTTCGGCTGCCTGATCGTGCTGATCAGCGCCCTGGGCATGGGACGCGACAGGATCCTGTACTTCTGGAGCTATGACGCCGCCGCCCATGCGCCGCTCTGGAACGGGCCGCTGTTTCGCACCCTGCCGGAGGTGATCTATCTGGGCCTGGGCCTGCTGATCGCGGTGTTCGTCACCGCCCAGTACGCCTCCAGCCGCACCCTGCTGGTGCGCCTGGCGCCGCCCGACCGTATCGCCGCCTTCTTTGGCCTGTTCGCCCTGTCGGGTACGGCGACGGTGTGGCTGGGCTCGCTGCTGGTGGCCCTGGCCACCCGGATCTTCCAGAGCCAGGTGGCGGGCTTCGTGCCCATCGTCGGCCTGTTGCTGCTGGGCTCGCTGGGCCTGTTCCTCGTCAAGGGCGGCGGGCGCGAGGCTTGAGGCATGGCGGCGCGGCGCGCGGGGAGGTATCAACCCCGCCATGCGCCGCGTCGCTCTCCTCACCGCCCCCTGGCGCGAGCCGGTCTGGGCCCTGCAGCCCTTTCGGGACGAGCCGCACGCCTGCGCCCTGCTGTCGGGCGGCGGCGAGCGGTGGTCGTATCTGCTGCGCGCGCCCGACGCGGTCCTGACCCTGAACGCCGTCGATCCGCGTGACCCGTTCGAGACCCTGAGCGCCCTGATTGGCCCGCGCCTGCCCGCTGATCCCGAAGGCCCGCCGTTCCAGGGCGGCGTCGTGGGTCTGGGAACCTACGAACTGGGCGACAGGGTCGAGCGCCTGGGCCTTGGCCGCACCGGCTGGCCGGACCTGACCTGCGCCCGCTACGGCGCCCTGCTGGCCTTCGACCATCAGGCGCGCCGGGTCGTCGCTGTCGGGCGAGGCGACACCGACGCTCAGGCCGCTGAACGCGCGCGCGCGGCGCTGACCTGGCTGGACGCCCCCGTCGATGCGCGGCCGCCGGTCGATGGGCCTTTGTGCGCGACCCTGACCGCCACCGACGGCGCGGCCTACGAAGCCGCCGTCGCCGAGGTGGTGGCCCGCATCCATGGCGGCGAGATCTTTCAGGCCAATATCGCCCGCGCCTGGACCGGGCGGCTGGAGCCGGGCGTCGATCCGTTCGACCTGTTCACCCGCCTGCGCGCCCAGAGCCCGGCGCCGTTCTCGGCCTATTGGCGGCTGGAGGGCAGGGCGCTGGTCTCCAACTCGCCCGAGCGGTTCCTGAAGGTGCGGGACGGGGCCATCGAGACCAAGCCGATCAAGGGCACCCGGCGGCGCGGGGCGACCCCGGCCGAGGACGCCCTGATGGTGGCCGAGCTGTCAGCCAGCGCCAAGGACCGGGCCGAGAACCTGATGATCGTCGACCTGATGCGCAATGACCTGGCTCGCGTCAGTCCACCGGGCAGCGTCAGGGTCCCGGCGCTGTTCGGGGTCGAGACCTTCGTCAATGTGCACCACCTGGTCTCGACCGTGACCGCACGCCTGGCGCCGGGCCTTACCGTCGCCGACCTGTTGCGGGCCAGCTTCCCGCCGGGCTCGATCACCGGCGCGCCCAAGGTCCAGGCCATGAAGGTCATCGCGCAGCTGGAGCCGCCGCGCGGCCCCTATTGCGGCTCGCTGTTCTGGGCCGGGTTCGACGGCGGGTTTGACTCCAGCGTGCTGATCCGCACGGTGGGTCTGGAGCAGGACGGCGACAGCTGGACGGTCGAGGCGCGGGCCGGGGCGGGCATTGTCGCCGACAGCGATCCGCGGGCCGAACGGCTGGAAACCGAAACCAAGATCGCCGCCCTGAAGCGGGCCCTGACCGAACCCATGACGGAGAGCGCCGGATGATCCCACGCGATGACCGTGGCCTGCTGCTGGGCGATGGCCTGTTCGAGACCATGCTGGCGCTGGACGGCGCGATCCCGATGATCGAGGCGCATCTGGACCGCCTGGCGGCCGGCTGCGCGGCGCTCGGTCTGCCGGATCTGGATCGCGAGACGGCGCGGGCCCTGTGCCTGGCCGCGCCGCCGGCCACGGGCCGCGCCGCCGTGCGCCTGACCCTGACGGCCGGCTCGGGCGGACGGGGTCTGGATCGGCCGGCCCAGATCGTCCCGCGCCTGAGGGTGACCGCCGCCCTGTCGGCGCCCATCGAGACCTCCGCGACCCTGATCATCGCCCAGACCCGCCGCAATGAGGGCTCGCTGGCGTCACGGCTGAAGACCCTGGCCTATCTCGACAACGTGCTGGCCCGCGCGCAGGCCCGGGCGGCGGGCGCCGACGAGGCGGTGATGCTGAACAATGCCGGCCATCTGGCCTGCGCGGCGGCGGCCAACCTGTTCTGGATCGAGGGCGAGCGCCTGCTGACCCCGGCCCTGGACTGCGGCGTGCTGGCGGGGATCACCCGCGGGCGGGTGCTGGCGACAATGCGGTCCTGGGGACTTGAGACGCAGGAGGTCGCGGCAACGGCGGCGCGGCTTGAGACGGCCGACGGGATCTTTCTGACCAACAGCCTGATCGGCGTGCGGCCGGTTTCAGCGCTGGAGCAACGCTCGCTTGCGCCGCACCCCCTGATCCCGCGACTGAGGGCGGCGATCTGACCCTCCGGACCCGCTTTGCCCGGGACTAGACCCGCGCGACGCTCTCGGACTTGCGCGGTCGCAGATAGAAGGTGCGTCCGAAGGTCAGGGTGCTGGGCAGGAAGAACTTGACCGGCAAGGTGTAGCTGTAGCTGGCCTTGGCCATGATGACGTTCTGGCTGGCGGGCAGTACGCCGACCGGAATGACCGAAGCGCCCAGCACAGCGCCCTGGGCAGGGCAACTGGGGTGGCTGTTTCTGTTTTCCGACCAGGTCACCGTGTCGCGCCCCGTCGAATCCGAGGTGATGCTGGCCAGGCACATCCGCAGGGTCGTGGTGGGGAAGGGCGCCATGATCGTATTGCCGATCGTGAAGATGTCGTCCCTGCGGGCGTTGTTCAGCTGAGTGCTCTGGGCCACCAGATCACCGATCGCCGAGGCGATGTTGCCGACGCGGCGCTGGGCCATCATGGCCTGGGTCATTTCGGCCAGACCGAAATACAGCATCAGCATAATCGGCGCGATCAGGGCGAATTCAACCGCCGAGACGCCGCGACGGTCACGCCAGAAGCGCTTGAGCCGCCTGGAGGCCGGCCGGCCGGGGCGCGGACCGGGAAGGGGGGTCAGTTGGTCGGGCATGTCACCGCCGCCGCCGCAGTATCTGAATAGGGCTCGTTGGCGAACGCCGTCGCCGCGGTCAGCATGCGCCGGCCGTTCGAGGTCTGCAGGCCGGTCTGCAGCAGGGGCGTGATCAGCGGCCAGTTGTAATAGGCGCGGATCAGGACGATCGAGCCCGGGCCGCCGGGATCCCAGCAGGGGGTTCTGGGCCGGGCGGCGCTCATCGCCGACCCTGACGCCGAGAACCCGGTAAAGGTGCGCACATCGATGCTGAGCGCCGCGTCACAGGATGACGCCAGCCAGGTCATCTCGGTGCAGACGGCGGTCTTGAAGGCGGTGGCGGTGCGATTGGCCTGCTGCGCCTCGCCCGTGCGAATGGTGCGGCCAACATCGATGACGGCGTTTTCCAGGGTCAGCGAGACCAGGAACACCAGGCCCAGCTCTATGGTCGCAAAGATCAGCAGCAGAAACGGAACCGAAACGAAGGCGAACTCGACCGACACCGCGCCGCGCCGTGCGCGGGCGAACTGCCGCGCGCGCGCAAGGGCCCGCAGGCGGACGCCCCGCACGCGGATGCGATGTGTCAGACGTTCAGGGCGATCGGCAGGCGCCATACGCGGTGGGTCCGTTTCATGCCCGCCGAGACGAGCGGTTGAAGCAGTTTAGGTCAGACGCCCCTAATCAGGGGTTTAGGCCCGGACGCCGCGCGCATGCCAGGCTTGAGCCTTCAGGGCGTACCAGCGGCAGTGGCGGCGGCTGAGGCATTGATACGGGCGCACTGCGCGCCGCAGGCATAGATCCCGACATCGGCGGCCCCGCGATAGACCGTGACGCCCGCGCCGCTTTCGGAGACGATCACCTGGCGGTCGGCCAGGGAGCGGCCGGCGCTGTCGAAGGCCAGCACCGTGGTGAAGCCGGGCCGTTTGCCCAGGATCACCAGGGTGCGCTCATTGATGACGCTGACATCGGCGATCAGCGGATCGCCCACCACCACGTCGCGCACGGGCCCCGACAGGGCGATGCGCGCCACCTCGCCGGCGGGCACCGACAGGCTTTCAGCGCGCGCGGAGGCGCCCGCGAGGGCGAGAAAGGCGGCGAGAGCGAGCGAAAGGCGGCGCATACGGGTTCCAGTGCGATGTCCGAGCCCTGCGGACACTGACTTTGAATGGTCAACAAAAGACTAAATCCGGGCCACCCGCGACAACGTGGCCCGTTCTGAAGTCGTTGATTCAAAAGGCTTTGATCGGCTTTCAGAATGGCTTGGTTAAGAGTAAGTAATAGTAAACGCAAATAAACCAAAAGAAAAACAGCGGAAACTATTGCGACGTTTACTGGCCATTAAGCGAGGTGGGCGAAATTGATCGTGTTTTCGGGGGTGAGCAAGTCAACACGGCTTGAAGACCTCAACATCAACCAACGATGATTTAGGAGATCAAGTCATGTCGAAGTTCTTCACCCGCTTCCTGAACGACGAATCCGGCGCCACGGCCATCGAATATGGTCTGATCGTCGCCCTGATCGCCGTCGTGATCGTGACCGCCGTCACCACCCTGGGCACCAACCTGCGCACCAAGTTCAACGCCGCCGGTACGGCTGTGGCGAACGCTGGTTCGTAAACCCGGCTCACGCTCGAAAAAAGGAGGGTCGAGGCCAACGCCTCGGCCCTCTTTTTTTATGTCTGCGGCCCGGTTTTGGATCGACGCGGTGCCTGCGACGAAACCATTGCTTCACCTGATCGTCCCAGAATGGGTCGCTCAACAAGGCGCCTTGCGATGCACGCTCTTCAGATCCCGCTGCTGCTGATCTTTCCGGCCCTGGTCATTGTGGCCGCCCTGAAGGATGCCACCAGCTACACCATTCCTAACTGGATCTCGCTGGGCCTGATCGCGGCCTTTGTCCCGGCCGCCGCGTTCAGCGGTGCGCCCCTGGCCGCCCTCGGCCTGTGCCTGGCGACGGGGTTTGGCGCTCTGCTGCTCGGGATGGGCATGTTCGCGGCCGGCTGGATCGGCGGCGGCGACGCCAAGCTGTTCGCGGCCAGCGCCCTGTGGATCGGCTGGCCGGCGGCCTTTCCCTTCATGCTGTCGACGGGTCTGGCGGGCGGCGCCCTGACCATGGCCATCCTGTCACTGCGCTCGGGCTGGTTCGAGCCCGTGCTGGCCGGCAGTCCTTCCTGGCTGCGCAAGCTGGGCGCCCAGGGCGGCGACATTCCCTACGGCGTGGCCATCGCGGCCGGCGCCCTGGCCACCTTCCCGCAAGGCGCCCTGGCGACCGCCATTCTGGGCTGAGCCCCCGGGGGACTCGGCCGGTTCCGCGTCAGCCTGTCACAGCGGGCATATCGACTCGGGGAGCCAAAACTTTAGCCGGTGTTAACCATGCGCGGGCGAGCATGGGGCTGGCCAGAAAGGCTGTCTGACGAATCGTGCGCGCCGCCCTGAAGGGCAGATGCTCGCGAAACCTCGCTTCTCGTCGCGAAAGCCTGTGACCGCGCAATGAATCCTGTTCGCCTCCTGATCGTCCTGGTCGCCGCCATCTCGGCCATCGGCCTGGCTGTGGTGATGCAGCGCGCGCTGGGCGGAAAGCCCGCCGCCGCGCCGTCGGCCATCGCCGCGCCGGTCGCGGGCAAGCCCATGACCCAGGTCCTGGTCGCCAAGCACGATCTGGCCATCGGCGCGCGCCTGACCGGCGAGGACGTTATCTGGCAGGCCTGGCCGACCGAGGCCGTCAACGCCGCCTTCATCACCAACGGCGCCGCCCTGCCGGCGCCCGAGGGCGCGGCCAAGGCCAAGGCTGTCGTGGCCGATGCCGCCAATGAGATGATCGGCGGCGTCGACCCGGCCAAGGCCGTCGAGGGCGCGATCGTTCGCGACCCGATCCTGACCGGCGAACCCATCACGCCCCGCAAGATCGTCCGCGGCGGCGACGGCGGCTATCTGTCGGTCGTGCTGTCGCCCGGCAAGCGCGCCATGTCGGTGCCCGTCACCTCCGAGACCGCTGTCGGCGGCTTCATCCTGCCCGGCGACCGGGTGGACGTGCTGCAGACCCGCGACGCGCAGGACAGCGGCCAGGGCGGCGGCAGCAAGGTGCTGATCGCTGAGACCATCCTGCAGAATGTTCGGGTCCTGGCTCTGGACCAGACCACGGCGGCCGAAAAAGAGGCCAAGTCGATCGTTGCGGCGACGGCGACCCTTGAAGTCAGCCCAACCGACGCCGAAGCCCTGGCCCGGGCCAAGGCCGCCGGCCCCATCACCCTGGCGCTGCGCGCCTATACCGATCTGGGCGGGCCCTCTGGCGCGGTCGGACGGGTCGAGCGCCGGACCCAGGACGATGCGATGGTCCGGGTCAATCGCGGCGGTCAGACCACCAGTGTTTCGGTGCGGCCATGAACCGGTTTGCCAAGAGTCGTTCGCCCATGATCCGTCGGCTTCTCACCGCCCATCTCGCCGGGCTGCTGGCGCTCAGCTCCACAACCCCGGTGCTGGCCGATGGCCCGGTCGGCGGCTCGCATACCTATCGTCCGGTCCCGCGCGTTGCGCGGCCCGCGCCGGTCGCCGTCGCGCCGCTGGCTGCGCCGCCCGTCCCTGACCAGGTGCTGAGCATCGACCTGACCGCTGGCGCGGGCGCCCGGGTGCTGGACCTGCCGTTGGGCAAGTCGGCGATCATCGAGCTGCCGGTCGATGTGCGCGACATGCTGGTGACCAATCCGCTGGTGGCCGATGCGCTGCTGCGCAGCCCGCGGCGGATCTATGTGCTGGGCATGACCTCGGGCGCGACCGACGCGGTTTTTTTCGACGCCGCCGGCCGCAAGATCCTGCAACTCAACATCCGCGTCGCCCAGGACATCAGCCTGCTGTCCTCGACCCTGCGCAGTGTGCTGCCCACCGGGTCGGTTCAGGTCGTGCCGCTGAAGGACAGTGTCATTCTCACGGGCGTGGTGCCGTCCGCCGCCGACTCCGAAAAGGCCTCGCGCATCGCGGCCCAGTTCGTGGCCTCGCCGGAAAAGGTGCTGAACATGCTCAGCATCGCCGGCAAGGACCAGGTGATGCTGGAAGTGCGCATCGTCGAGGTGCAGCGCAATGTCATCAAGCAACTGGGCGTCGACCTGAACGCCCTGGTCGGCCAACTGGGCGAAACCCAGTACAGTTTTGGCTTCTCGCCGACCTTCGGGGTCAATGGCTCGCTGCTGGGCGGCCTGACCAGCGGCTATTCCACCGACACCACCAAGCAGCCGGTGATGCAGGTGCCCTGTAACCTGGCCCTGCCGGAAGGGGCCAAGTGCCTGCAGGTGGTGCGCGACAGCTCGGTCTACAGCAATTCCGACACCGCCACGATCGCAGACACGGCTGGCAGCGCCGGCCTGAACAAGGCCAAGGCCATGATCCAGGCGTTCGAGCGGGTGGGCCTGGTGCGCACCCTGGCTGAACCCAACCTGACGGTGCTGTCAGGCGAGGCCGGCAAGTTCCTGGCGGGCGGTGAATTCCCGGTGCCGGTCGCAACCGATGAAACCGGCAAGATCAGCGTCGAGTTCAAGCCCTATGGCGTAGGCCTGGGCTATACGCCGGTGGTGCTTTCGGGCGGCCGCATCTCGCTGAAGCTGTCGACCGAGGTCTCCGAGCTCAGCAGCCTGGGCGCCTATTCGGTGTCGGGTGGCACGGGCTCCAGCGTCCTGACCGTGCCGGGCCTGACGGTTCGCCGGGCCGAAACCACGGTCGAGCTGCCCTCGGGCGGCTCGCTGATGATCGCCGGCCTGCTGCAACAGACCACCAAGCAGACCATCGACGCGATTCCGGGCATGACCAACATGCCGGTGCTGGGCGCGCTGTTCCGCTCGCGCGACTATCTGAACGGCGAGACCGAGCTGGTCATCATCATCACCCCCTATATCGTCGACCCGACCCGGCCTCAGAACCTGCAGACCCCGGCCGACGGCCTGAAGTTTGCCGGCGACATGAGCACCACCCTGCTGGGTCGGCTCAACCAGGTGGTCAAGGCGCCGGCCGGCGCCAATGCGGGGCGCGCTTATCAGGGCCCCGTCGGCTATGTGATCGAGTGAGGACGCGGACATGAGCAAGCACCCCGTGAAAACCGTCCTTATCCTGACCGCCGCGCTGCTGGGCCTGTCGGCCTGCGCCAGCGCCGGCGTCGAACCGCCGGTTCCCGCCCCCGTCTCGCGCACCGACGGCGAAAAGTGGCGCGACCAGATCAAGGTCGACGGCCGCACCGACGAGATCCAGCTGGCGGTCCACGCCGCCGGCGTGTCGGCCAACCAGGACCAGGCGTTGTCGGCCCTGGTCAGTCGCTGGCTGTCGGCCCAGGCCCGCGAGATCGTGATCAGCGCCCCCCTGGGCGGAGCCAATGCTCCGACAGCAGGCGGCATGGCCGTTCAGGTTCGCGAACGGCTGATGTTCTACGGCGCGGCGCCGGCCTACGTCAGGGTCGTGGGCTATGACGCCGCCGGTCAGGACGCGGCCCCGATGCGCGTCGGCTTCGAGATCTTCACCGCCGAAGGCCCCACCTGCGGCGCCTGGGAAAACCTCACCGCCACCCGCAAGAACGAAGCCTATGGCAATTTCGGCTGCGCCGTGGCCGCCAACCTGGCCGCCCAGATCGCCAATCCCGAGGACCTGATCCGCCCCCGCGACTCCACCCCGATCGACGCGGGCCGCCGCGACACCGTCCTGGGCAAGTATCGCAAGGGCCAAATCACCTCGTCGGCCAAGGACGAGCAGGCCACCGGCGTCGTCTCCAAGGCGATCAACTGATGCCGCGTTCTCCTTCGGATCAAGAGCCGTTCGACCTGGGGTTCGAGGCCGCCGACGAGTTCACCTCGGCCGGCTCCGACCCCTGGCGCTCGTCCGCTCCGGCCCTGACCCCGGCCATGGGCGGCCTGGACGATCCCTTCGCCGATTTCCCGCCGGCCCGGCCGCGCGACGAGCGGCCAGCGCCGGCGCAGGACCCTTTCGCGGCCCCCGCCGCCGCGCGTCAGGCTCAAGCCCAGGCCCAGGCTCCGGCCCGCGCGGCTGTTCCCAGCCCCGCGCCGCAGCCCGAGATTCAGCGCGCCCCGGCCGCCGAAGTGACCGCGCCGGCGAGACACGAGCCGTCCCCGCATGACACCCTGAGCGGCAGCGACGCCGCCCTGGGCGAGATGGCGGTGCCGCGCATCACCATCCACGCCTTCTGCGTGCGGCCCGAGACCTCGGCCCTGATCGAGGTCGCCGCCGCCGACCGCCGGATGGCCCGCGCCTCGACCATCGTCCGGGTGGGCGGCCTCGACGCCGCCGTCGAGCTTTATCAGAACCAGTCCACGCCCTCGCTGGTGCTGGTGGAAACCCACGACGGCGCCCAGCGCCTGCTGCACCTGCTGGACGCCCTGGCCCAGGTCTGCGACCCGGGCACCAAGGTCGTGGTTATCGGCCAGACCAACGACATCGCCCTCTATCGCGAGCTGATGCGCCGCGGGGTCAGCGAATATCTGACCCAGCCGCTGGGTCCGCTGCAGATCATCCGCGCCGTTTCGGGCCTCTATGCCGATCCGTCGGCGCCCTTCGTCGGCCGCCAGGTGGCGTTTGTCGGCGCCAAGGGCGGGGTAGGGGCCTCGACCCTGGCCCACAACTTCGCCTGGTCGATGGCCGAGCGCATGCAGACCGCCACGGTGATCGTCGACCTGGACCTGCCGTTCGGCACCGCCGGCCTCGACTTCAACCAGGACCCGCTGCAGGGCGTGATTGACGCGCTCAGCCAGCCCGAGCGCCTGGATCCCGTGCTGATGGACCGGATGATGGTCCGCTGCGGCGATCGCCTGTCGCTGTTCGCCGCCCCGGCCACTCTGGACCAGGACTACGACATCAGCGCCGAGGCCTATGAGGAGGTCACCCAGAAGATCCGCGGCGCCGCGCCCTTCGTGGTGCTGGACCTGCCGCACAGCTGGGCGGCCTGGACGCGGCGGGTGCTGATCGGCTCGGACGATCTGGTCGTGGTCGCCACGCCGGATCTGGCCTCCCTGCGCAACGCCAAGAACATCATCGACATGGTCCGCCAGGCCCGTCCCAACGACGCGCCGCCGCGTCTGGTGCTGAACCAGGTGGGTGTGCCCGGCCGTCCCGAGATCCCGGTCAAGGACTTCGGCGAGGCCCTGGGCGTCGCGCCGTCGCTCGTCCTGCCCTTCGATCCCAAGTCCTTCGGTCAGGCCGCCAATAACGGCCAGATGGTCGGCGAGGTCGCGCCCAAGTCCAAGGCGGCCGAAGGCATCGACCACCTGGCCCAGCTGATCAGCCGTCGCGAACCGCCGCAGGTTCAGAAGGCCTCGATGCTGTCGGGCCTGTTCAGGAAGAAATAGCGACGGATGTTCGGCAAGCGCGATCAGAACCCCGCAACGGACCGTCACGCGCCGCCCCCGGCGCCGACTGACGGTTCGGCGATCGCCACGCGTCCCCAGCGCGTCGAGCCGACCCAGGATCGCGCCGCGCCCTCCGCCAAGGTGGCCGCTCCCAAGGCCACGCCCGGCCTGGAACAGCTGCGCGCCGCCCAGGGCGCGCCGGCCACGACGACCATCGTGCGCGAGCAGAGCGACTACTACCACGCCACCAAGACCGTCATCTTCAACGCGCTGCTCAACACCATCGACCTGAGCCAACTGGCCCAGCTGGACGTCAAGGCCGCCGCGGAAGAGATCCGCGACATCGTCGCCGAGCTGGTGGCGATCAAGAACGTCTCGATGTCGGTCTCCGAGCAGGAGCATCTGGTCCAGGACATCATCAACGACGTCCTCGGCTATGGCCCGCTGGAGCCGCTGCTGGCCCGCGACGACATCGCCGACATCATGGTCAACGGCGCCCACCGGGTGTTCATCGAAGTCGGCGGCAAGGTCCAACTGACCAATGTGCGCTTCCGCGACAACATGCAGCTGATGAACATCTGCCAGCGGATCGTCAGCCAGGTCGGCCGCCGGGTCGATGAAAGCAGCCCGATCTGCGACGCCCGCCTGCCCGACGGCAGCCGTGTCAACGTCATCGCCCCGCCTCTGGCTCTGGATGGTCCCACCCTGACCATCCGGAAGTTCAAGAAGGACAAGCTGACGATGAAGAACCTGGTCGACTATGCGTCGATCAGCCCGGAGGGGGCGCGGGTTCTGGGCGTCATCGGCGCCTGCCGCTGCAACATCGTCATCTCGGGCGGTACGGGCTCGGGCAAGACCACCCTGCTCAACACCCTGACCGCCTTCATCGATCCGACCGAGCGTGTGGTGACCTGCGAGGACGCCGCCGAACTCCAGCTGCAGCAGCCGCACGTGGTGCGCCTGGAAACCCGGCCGCCCAACCTCGAAGGCTCGGGCGCGGTGACCATGCGCGACCTGGTCAAGAACTGTCTGCGGATGCGTCCCGAACGCATCATCGTCGGTGAAGTCCGGGGGCCTGAGGCGTTCGACCTCCTGCAGGCCATGAACACCGGCCACGATGGCTCGATGGGCACGCTGCACGCCAACAGCCCGCGCGAAGCCATCAGCCGGATCGAGAGCATGATCACCATGGGCGGCTATGGCCTGCCCTCCAAGACCATCAAGGAAATGATCGTCGGCTCGGTCGACGTCATCGTCCAGGCCGCCCGTCTGCGCGACGGCTCGCGCCGCATCACCCACATCACCGAGGTGGTGGGCCTGGAAGGCGACGTGATCGTCACCCAGGACCTGTTCGTCTACGAGATCACCGGCGAAGACGCCGACGGCAAGGTGGTGGGCAAGCACCGCTCGACCGGCATCGCCCGCCCGCGCTTCTGGGACCGCGCCCGCTATTACGGCCTGGAGCGCGAGCTGGCCGAAGCCCTCGACGCGGCGGAGTAGCCCATGCTGTTCGTGATCGCCGGCGTTCTGGGCTTTATCACTCTCACCGCGCTGGGCCTGGCCTTCGCCGGCGGCGATCAGAACGCGGCTCGCACGGCCAAGCGCGCCCAGGCCATCGTTGGTGGCGGTCGCAGCGAGGCTCTCGCCCGCGCCAAGGCCGTGGCCAATACGCCCGACGCCCGTCGCAAGCAGATCCTCAAGACCCTGAAAGAGCAGGACCGCCAGCAGAAAAAGGCCTCGCTGAGCATCGCGGCCCGTCTGCGCGCGGCGGGGCTGGGCGAGAAGATCCAGATGTTCTGGATCATCAGCGGCGTCATCGGCCTGATCGCCGGCCTGATCGTCATTGTTCTGCGCCAGCATCCGCTGATCGCCCTGGGCGCCGCCTTCGCCGCCGGCTTCGGCCTGCCGCGCTGGGTGGTCGGCATGCTGGCTGCGGCCCGTACCAAGAAGTTCACCGAGGCCTTTTCCGACGCCATCGACATCATCGTGCGCGGCATCAAGTCGGGTCTGCCGGTCCATGACTGTCTGAAGATCATCGGCAAGGAATGCCCTGAGCCCCTGGCCGGCGAGTTTCGCATGCTGACCGAGAATGTCGGGATGGGGATGCCGATGGATGTGGCCCTGGAGCGCATGTACGAGCGCATGCCGACCAACGAGCTGCGCTTCTTCGCCATCGTCCTGTCGATCCAGGCCAAGACCGGGGGCAACCTGGCCGAGGCCTTGGGCAACCTGTCGACCGTGCTGCGGGCCCGCAAGCTGATGGGCGAGAAGATCAAGGCGCTGTCGGCCGAAGCCGTGGCCTCGTCTTTCATCATCGGCGCCCTGCCGCCCGGCGTCGTGGTGCTGATTACCGTGACCGCGCCGGCCTATATGCAGACGATGTTCAATGACCCGCGCGGTCACCTGATGCTGCTGGCCGGCGGCATCTGGATGAGCATCGGCATCTTCGTGATGCGCAAGATGATCAACTTCAAGTTTTAGGGGGCGCTCATGAACATCGTCGCCATCCTGACCGACCCCGGCAATCTGCTGACCGGCTTCATCGCCATCGTGGTGTTCGCCACCATCATCACCCTGGCCGCGCCGGCCATGAGCGACAGGAATCTGGAAGGGCGCCTGAAGTCGGTGGCCAACCGTCGCGAGGAGCTGCGCCGCCGCTCGCGCGAGGCCATCGTCCAGAAGGGCGGCGCGGGCAGCACCCTGCGCCACACCGACGAGGGCCTGTACAAGAACATCGTTGACCGCCTGCAGCTGTCACGTCTGCTGGAAGATCCCAAGGTCGTCGACAAGCTGGCCCAGGCCGGCTTTCGCGGACCGCAGCCGGTCTCGACCTTCTACTTCTTCCGTTTCGTGATGCCGTTCGTCTTCGCGGTGGTGACGGCGTTCTACATCTATCTGATCAATGATTTCGGCCTGCTGGGCATGCAGAAGCTGTGCGCCTGCGTCGCGGCCCTGGCCATCGGCTACTACGCGCCCAACGTCTACATCAGCAACGTCGCCACCAAGCGTCGCGAGTCGATCGTGGCGGCCTTTCCCGACTCGCTGGACCTGCTGCTGATCTGCGTCGAAAGCGGGATGTCGATCGAGGCGGCGATCCAGAAGGTGGGGGCCGAGGTCGGCTCCAGCTCGATGGAGCTGGCCGAGGAACTGAGCCTGCTGACCGCCGAGCTGTCCTATCTGCCCGACCGGCGCCTCGCCTATGAGGGCCTGGCCCGCCGCACCAACCATCCCGGTATCCGCTCGGTCGCCACCGCCATGATCCAGGCCGAGCGCTACGGCACGCCCCTGGGCAGCGCCCTGCGGGTCATGGCCAAGGAAAACCGCGAGCTGCGGCTTTCTGCTGCGGAAAAGAAAGCAGCGGCCCTGCCGGCCCAGCTGACCGTGCCGATGATCCTGTTCTTCCTGCCGGTGCTGTTCGTGGTGATCCTGGGGCCGGCGATCATCACCATCCAGGACGTGATGGGTAAGGGCTAGAGCATTTTCCGACGAAGTGGACGCCGGTTCGTCGTCAGAAAATGCGTTAAAACAAAAGACTAGAGCATTTCACCGATCCAGTCGGATCGGAAAATGCTCTAGGGGCGAAGACGGCTCACGCCGGCGCCCGTCGTCCGCAAACCATGTCCAGAGTGGCCTGGACCATGGCTTCCAGCTGTTCTGGCGTCTCGCCGGCGCGGGCGCGCACCGACAGGGCGTTCAGCATCCCTCCAGCCACCTTGGCCAGGACGGCCGGATCGGCGCCCGGCGGCAGTTCGCCGGCCGCCTCGGCGCGGGCCACCAGCCGCTCGAAGCCTCGGTCCAGTTCGTGCAGACCGCCGGCGATCTTGTCGCGCACGGCCGGATCGACCAGGGCCTGGCCCAGGCCGGCGCTGATCATGAAGCAGCCGCGCCCGCCGCTGTCGCCTGACAGATACCGCTCCAGGGCCGCGCGATAGACCCGTTCCAGCGCCGCGCGCAGCGTGCCGCCGGCCCGGAAAGCCCGGACCATCGCCTCTCGGGAGGTGTCCATATAGGCGTCGATCGCGGCCGAGAAGAGCGCCTGCTTGTCGCCGAACGCCCCATACAGGCTGGGGCGGTTCATGCCGGTGGCGGCGCTCAGATCGTCCAGCGAGGCGCCCGCGTAACCCTGGACCCAGAAGGTCTCGGTCGCCTTGGCGAGGGCGACTTCGGGGTCGTAGGCGCGGGGCCGGCCCCGGCGCTTGGCGGGCTGTTCGGACATCTGGCTCTCTCCGGGCCGGACTCTGCTTTTTGTACTGTTTCGCAGTTTATTCCTTGACCCGTGCCATTTTTATGCGAAACAGTACGCAAATGCAAACGGAGGCGACAATGGACCTGTATTTCCTACCGATGGCCTGTTCGATGGCGACGCGGATCGCCGCCTACGAGGCGGGCGCCCCGATCAACTTCATCGAGGTCGACAACAAGGCCACGCCCAAGCGCACCCGGGACGGCGCGCCGTTCCTGGCGATCAATCCGGTCGGCCTGGTGCCCGTGCTGCGCACCGACGACGGCGAATTGATCTCCGAGAATGTGGTGGTCCTGCAATATCTGGCCGACCAGTTCCCGGCCTCCGGCCTGATCCCGCCCGACGGCGCCGAACGCCGGCGTGTGCTGGCCTGGCTCAGTTTCGTCGCCACCGAGCTGCACGCCATGACGTTCAGGGTCCTGCTGGCCGCCGACGCGCCGGAAGACGCCAAGGCCCTGGCCCGCGCCTCGGCCGCCAGCCGCCTGGCGTTGCTGGAGGCGCACCTGTCCGAACGTGAGTTCCTGCAAGGCCGGTTCAGCGTCGCCGACGCTTATCTGTTCGTGATGCTGGTCTGGGCCCGGTACGTCGGACTGGACTTCGCGCCCTATCCCGTTTTGGCCGCCTATCGCGACCGTCTGCAGGCCCGGCCCGCGGTGGCGCGCGCCTTCGGCGAGGAATTCAACCTGTTCAAGGCCGCCGCCTAGGTCGGGATCCCGGCCGGATCTCAGTAAGCGTACCTCCCCAAACCTCCTCTCCCCCGGAGTTTTCCCATGCGTAGTCTTCTCTTCGCCGTCGCGGCCCTCGCCGCGACGGGCGGCCCCGCCATGGCCGAAACCAAGCCCCAGAACGGCTGGCTGACGCTGAGCACGCCCACCACCCGCGATCACGTCATCTTCGACGGCGCGGTCTGGCGCTGCAAGTCCGACGTCTGTCGCTCGCCCCAGGTCAAGTCGCTGCCGCCCCTGCGCAGTTGCAAGCGCCTGGCGCGAGAACTGGGAGCCGTGACGGCCTTCGGCTATCGCGGCGTGGTGCTGTCGGACGCCCAGCTGGCCGACTGCAACCCGTCGCAAGTCGCCAGCGCGCCGGCCAAGGCCGAGGTCGCGGCGGCGCGGTAGCCCAACCCGCCGTCGCCCACGAGATGCTGATCTCCGCCCCCTGCGGAGAGGAGATCAGCATCCCGTCCCCGCCCACCGCGTTTCGTCCCAATGTCCTCGCAGGCGCCGTTCCGCCCCGTCACTCACGGCGCATGGACAAGCTCTTCACGCCCATCCTGGCCCTGCACATCGCCGCCGGCTTCGCGGCCGTCGCCCTGGGCGCGGCGCCCATCCTCACCCGCAAGGGCGGCCGCTGGCATCGGCTGACGGGACGGATCTTCGCCGGCGTCATGGGCGTGATGCTGGTCTGCGCCTGGGCGCTGACGGCCCTGCGCTTCAACCCCTATTTCGCGGCCCTGATCGCCACGGCGACCATCACCCTGTTCTCCGGGGTGCGGGTGCTGAAGCGCAGGCGGCCGGACCTGCGCCGCGCCGATCGCGCCAGGGCGCTCGACTGGATCCTGACCCTGATCGTCGTGGGCGTGGGCCTGTGGGTGCTGGTGCTGATCCTGCGTGGCCAGACGGGCGGCAGGACGGCCGTCTCCGCCGCCCTGGTCTATGGCGCGCTGACCTATGGCGGCTGGGATCTGTGGCGCTTTGCCCGCCCCACCGCATGGCCTTTCTTTCCGGACCTCTGGACCTACGAGCATCTAGTGAAGATGCTAAGCGCCTACGGGGCGGTGATGAGCGCCTTCTCGGGCAACTTCCTGACCTTCCTGCCGACCCCCTGGAGCCAGCTCTGGCCGACCCTCGTGTTCCAATCCCTGGCTGTGATCTGGATCCTGTCGCGGGCCCTGCGCCGCCGCCGGGACCCTTCGCCCGCCTGAAGCGCGCCTCGACGGCCGCCTGGGTGTGGGCCTTCGGCGCCTACAGCTATGTCGTCACCACTTTCAGCGCCGCCTGGTTCGCGCGTCGGTCCGCGCGGGCGGTCGGGGCGCCGATCAGTCTCGCCGAGTCGGTGTTGTGGCAGGGGGCCAGCTACGCCCTGTGGCTGCCCGTCGCCGGCCTGGTCTGGGCAGTCCTGCGGCGCTTCGGGGCCGGTGGGCGCGGCGTCGCGGTTCTGACCCTGGCGATGATTCCCTTCGTGGCGCTCGAGTCGATCGGCGCGGCCTGGGTGGACATGGCGTTCCGGGCGTCGGGCGGCGGCATGGCCGAAGGGCTGGCCCGGGCCCTGAGCCGCTCACCCGTCTCGATCCTGCTCTACACCGCCCTGGCCGCCGCGGGGCTGGCCGCGGCCCACCGCCAGAGGGCCGTCGAGGCTCAGACCCGCGCCGATCATCTGGAGACGGCCCTGACCGAGGCGCGGCGGGTCGTGGCGCGCCAGGCCGCCCCGGCCGAGCGCCTGATGGTCTCGACGGGATCGCGCCGGACGCCGGTCGACCTGTCCCGCGTGGAATGGTTCTCGGCCGCCGGCAACTATGTCGTCGTGCACTGGGAGCAGCGCGAGGGCCTGATCCGCGAGACTCTGCAGAATCTCGAAGCGCGGCTGGATCCGGCGATCTTCGCCCGCAGCCATCGCTCGACCCTGGTCAATCTGGCCCGCGTCCGCGAGACCCAGTCGCTGTCGGATGGCTCATGGCGGCTGACGATGGAGAGCGGCGCCGAACTGGTCGCCAGCCGCACCTATCGCGACGACCTGCTGGCCCGGCTAGGCAGATAGACCGGCGCCCTTCTTGCGGCGGCGCACCCAGTGGTTTGCCATTGTGGGACAGTCAGCATGAAGATCGGCGGCAAGCGGGCTCTCCGCGATCGAAACCTCGCGCGCGACGAGGTCGGCGGTTCAGCGGTCGAGACGGCTTTGGTCTTCTCGCTGGCGGCGACCATGGCGGTGGTCGTCAGCGAGGGCGTGTCCATGCCGCTGCTTCAGCAGTTCGCCGACGCGGCCAAGGTCCTCGAGCGCGCCCTGAGCTCGTCCTACTAGAGTTTCCATCCTGACTGCGTCAGTCCGGAAATCTAGATCTTTGGTTTAGCGCATTTTCTTCACGCGAACCGGGATCCACTTCGCTCGAAAGTGCTTTGGCTAGCCGCCCGACTTCATCGCTTCCCATGAGCGTGACTGCGCCGCAGGGTTGGGCTGGCTGGTGGCCGCGCGCAGCCAGGCCAGGTTGTTGGCCACCGCTTCGGGCGGCAGGTCCTGGCGGGCCAGTTTCTCGGCTTCGGCGATGCGGCCCTGCAGGCCGATCACCAGCGCCAGGTTCTGGCGGATCTGGATGCTTGAGGCGGGCATGACCGCCGCGCGGCGCAGCAGCGCCTCGGCGCCGGCCAGATCGCCCTGGCTGGCCAGGTGCATGGCGTAGTTGGCGTTGGGCACGGCCTCGTTGGGACCCAGGGCCACGGCCTGACGGTGGGCGGCGGTGGCTTCTTCCTCGCGCTGGGCCTGCTCGTAGGCGACGCCCAGCAGCGACTGCGGACGCCAGTCCTTGGGCGCCAGGACGGCGGCGTGGCGGGCCGGCTCGACGGCGTAGAAGCCCTGGCCGCGCGCGATATGGGCGCGGGCCGATTCCAGCAGGGCGTCCAGATTGTCGGGATCGACCATCAGCACCTTGCCGGCCGCTTCGGCGGCGTCGTCATAGCGTCCCATGGCCCGCAGGGCCTGGGCCAGGGCGACGCCGGCCTCGGCGTCGCGGCCGTCGGTCTCGAACTCGCCACCCCAGAAGGCGGCGCGGGCCAGGGGATCGGCGCGGCGCATCTCGGCCCGCTGGGCCGGGCTGGCCTTGCGCGACACGGCCTGCTCAACGGCCGCGGGCGCGGTCTTGGCGGCGCCGGCATGGGCCTGGGCGCCCAGCATCAGAAGAGCCGGAGCGAGAACGGTTGCGAGGATCGCGCGCTTGCGACACATGGAAGACGAGTCTCCGAAAGGTTCGCGCATCCTCGCCGTGCGGCCCTCAAGGAATCGTTAAGCATAATTTCCGAGGGCCGCGACATGTTGGACAGCTCCCCCATCCTGGCCTCGGCCACTGAAGGCGGCCTCCCGGTCCACCCGCTGTTCGAGGCCGAGCTTGAGGCCTTCCTGGCGGCGCGCCGACCATCGGCCAGGGTCCTGGCCACCCAGGCCCAGTTCAAGGCCAAGGCCGGTCAGGTGCTGGTCCTGTCAGGGCCCGGCGGCCAGGTCGAACGCGTGCTGATGGGGCTGGGGACCCGCGCCGCCGTCGATCCGGGCCTGTTCCGGACGCTGGCCGGCAAGCTGCCGGCCGGGGACTATCGCCTTGCCCGCCTGCCGCGCGGCCTGGACGCCCAGGAGGCGACCCTGGCCTTCGCCCTGGGGCTCTATCGCTTCGATCGCTATCGCAAGCGGTCTGGTGAAGCCGGGCCGCGCCTGGTCGCCCCCAAGGGCGTCGACATCGAGGCAGTCACCGCGATCAGCCACGCCTGCGCTCTGGCCAAGGACATGGTTAATACGCCGGCCAACGACATGGGTCCGCTGCAGATCGAGACCATCGCCCGCGAGATCGCCGAGCAGCACGGCGCGACCCTGTCGGTGATCGTCGGCGACGACCTGCTGACCCAGAACTATCCGGCCGTCCACGCCGTGGGCCGCGCCGCCGCGCCGCATCGCGCGCCGCGTATCCTGGAAATGAACTGGGGCGATCCCGCTCACCCGGTGCTCGCCCTGGTCGGCAAGGGCGTGGTGTTCGACAGCGGCGGTCTGGACATCAAGCCCTCATCGGGCATGCGGCTGATGAAGAAGGACATGGGCGGCGCGGCCCACGCCCTGGCCCTGGCGCGGATGGTGATGGGCGCCAAACTGCCGGTGCGGCTGGTGGTGCTGACCCCCGTGGTCGAGAACGCCATCAGCGGCGACGCCATGCGCCCCGGCGACGTGCTGCAGACCCGCGCCGGCCTCACCGTCGAGGTGGGCAACACAGACGCCGAGGGCCGCCTGATCCTGGCCGACGCCCTGGCCCGCGCCGCCGAGCACAAGCCCGCCCTGACCCTGGACCTGGCCACCCTGACCGGGGCGGCGCGCGTGGCCCTGGGGCCGTTCGTGATCCCGTTCTGGACGGCCGACGACAAGCTGGCGGGACAGATCGAGACGGCCTCGAAGGCGACGGCCGATCTGCTGTGGCGTATGCCGCTGACCGAGGCCTATGGCGAGTCCATCGAGAGCGAGATCGCCGACCTGCAGAACGACTCCGCCGCCTGGGCCCAGGCCGGGGCGACGACGGCGGCCCTGTTCCTGCAGCGGTTCGCGCCGAGCGGCGAGGGCATCGGGCCGTGGGCCCATTTCGACCTCTACGCCTGGAACCCCAAGAGCCGGCCGGGCTATCCGGGCGGCGCCGAGGCCCAGGCGATCCGGGCGCTGTTTTCGATGCTCAAGTCGCGGTTCCCGGCGTGAGCGCTCCCGACCGCCGCCTGACCTTGATCCGCGACGGTCTGGCGGATGTGCGGCTGGAGGGGCTGGTGTCCGCCGCGCGCTTCGTCACCGCCGCGCCGATGCAGGCCAGCGCGCCGATCGCCTCGATCCGCAAGGCGCACA
>Ga0209023_10001167_pt1 | contig 36178 bp, 36 predicted proteins | sample LakOneMetagenome_FD_187468 | JGI IMG/M metagenome (GOLD analysis project Ga0209023, IMG submission 187468) | Freshwater and sediment microbial communities from Lake Erie, Canada (SPAdes) (version 2) | ecosystem: Environmental > Aquatic > Freshwater > Lentic | place: Lake Erie, Canada...
TAAATGACTAGAAAGAAAATTACCGTTGCAGTAACTGGACTCAACAACATAGATAGTCCGGGACCTGGAATTCCTGTTGCCAGAGCTTTAAAAGAAAGTGAAATTTATGATGTTCGCATTATTGGTCTTTCTTATGAAACCTTAGAGCCCGGGATTTACATGAAAGAATTTGTAGATAAGGCCTATCAAATTCCTTTGCCCTCTGCCGGAACGGCCGCACTTAAAGATCGATTGGAGTATATCAATTCCATCGAAAATATAGATGTACTGATCCCAAACTTTGATGCCGAATTGCACAATTTTATCAAGATTCAGAAAGAATTAAAATCCAAATTTGGAATCTCCACTGCCTTACCAACAATAGGCCAGTTTGACGAAAGACACAAATCGTCCTTGGGCGAATTTGGAGAGAAATACGGTGTGAATGTTCCTAAAAGCAAAATGATTTTTAGCGCTCATGAAATTAACGGATTGACTCATGAATTCGGGTATCCTTTGGTTGTAAAAGGAAAATTTTACGATGCGTCAGTTGCTGCATCTCCAGAACAAGCCGTGAATTATTTTCATAAGATTAGTGCCAAATGGGGCTTGCCGATTATCATTCAACAATTTGTTTCGGGAAATGAAGTCAACATCACAGCCATTGGTGACGGAAAAGGAAATTGCGTAGGTGCGGTTCCGATGCGCAAGCTCTACATTACCGATAAAGGGAAAGCTTGGGCTGGCGTTTCCTTGGAAGATGAAACACTAATTGAAATTGCACATTCCGTGATTGCAAAATCAAAATGGAAAGGCGGTTGCGAATTGGAATTCATCAAGAGCAAAGAAGGTATTTACTATTTACTAGAAATGAATCCTAGATTTCCTGCGTGGGTCTATTTAGCCAAAGGGTGCGGTCAAAATCATCCCGAATCTCTAGTGAAAATTGCACTCGGAGAACCCGTTGAAAGCCAAAAAGAATACGAGTCCGGAAAAATGTTCATCCGTTTTTCACAAGATTTAATTGTTCCGATGAAAGATTTTGAAAAAATCAGCACACTAGGAGAATTTTAATCGCCATTACTAAATTTAAAACCAAAAATCATGTCAAAGAAGATATACGAACGTCCTTTCATCCAGCCATTGAATACCGGGACTATGAATAAATTTGGAACCCGAACAGAATTCGGTCCAGTAGAATACATCGACGGAGTTCCCGTTAGCGGTTTGATTCAAGAATACGGTTCACCCCTATTCGTGATCAGCGAGCGCACCATGAGAAACACCTACAAAAATGCCTTACGAGCGTTCAAAACGCGTTATCCCAAAGTCCAATTTGCTTGGAGTTACAAAACCAATTACATCAATGCGGTGTGTAATGTATTTCACCAAGAAGGTTCGTGGGCGGAAGTAGTTTCTATTTTCGAATACCAAAAAGCAATTCGCAATGGCGTACCTGGTGATAAAATTATTTTCAACGGTCCTGAAAAATCCAAAGCAGATTTGGCGTTGGCAGTTGAAAATAATTCTTTAATCCACATTGATCATTTCGACGAACTGTACATGCTGGCCGAATTGTTAGAAGGCGGCAAAAAGAAAGCACGCGTCGCCATTCGAATGAACATGGACACAGGCGTTTACCCAATGTGGGATCGTTTCGGATTCAATTATGAAAATGGACAAGCTTGGAACGCCATCAACAAAATCATGTCGCACGACGAAATGGTGCTAGAAGGTTTGCATTGTCATATTGGAACCTACATGCTATCGGCCAATGCCTATGCGGTAGCGGCTTGGAAATTGTGCGATTTGATTGGTCATACCAAGTTAAAATGGAATCACGTCATCAAATATATCGATTTGGGTGGTGGTTTTGCCTCTGCCAATACGTTGAAAGGATCGTACTTACAAGGTGCGGATATCATTCCGAGTTTTGATGATTATGCCGAAGCCATTTCTGCGACCATCTTAAATTTCGGATTCAAAAAAGAAGATTTACCATTGTTGATTCTAGAAACTGGACGAGCCATGATTGATGATGCCGGATATTTATTAGGTTCTGTAATCGCGAATAAGACGTTGAGCGACGGCCGAAGAGCTACCATTTTCGACTTTGGTGTCAACATTTTATTTACGGCCTTTTGGTACAACCACAAAATTTCACCAGCCCAATCTTTTTCACATCATACTGAAGAAACCGTTTGCTACGGCCCGCTTTGTATGAACATTGACGTGGTAAACGACAACATTTCCTTACCGTTATTGAATCAAGGCGACCATGTAGTGGTGCATCGCGTGGGCGCTTACAACATGACGCAATGGATGCAGTTCATTCAAATGCGCCCGAAAGTAGTATTGATCGACATGACTGGCAACGTACACATCATTCGTGAAAACGAAACGGTAGATACGATTGAGCTTCCAGAAAGAAAACCAGCACATTTGGCTACCTTTGAACTCAATTAAATTCTAAAGAATGCAGAGCAAATCCATTCTAACCAATTTTTGGGTTGAAAGCACACTAAACAGTTACAGCATTATCTTATTTTCCAATAATAAGATATTGGCGCTACTATTGCTGTTTGTATCGTTTTTGACGCCACAAATTGGTGGAATTGGATTGGCTTTCCTGCTTTGCTTTCACTTTTTATTATTGCAATTGGGCTACGACAAAACTCAAATCAGATCCGGGTTATTGGGATTTAATGCCGTTTTGGTCGGTTTGTCTATCGCTTACAGTTATGAGCTGAATTCCTATTTTACAGGACTTTTTCTAATTGCGCTTTTGATTTCGATTGTGGTCATTGTCTTTTGCAAAAACTACTTTTCCAAATACCATTTGCCGTTTTTGACGATTCCGTTTTTCATCATTATCAACATCATTTCACTGTCGACCAAAAGTTTTGAAGTGTTTCATGTGAATATGGACTATGTTTTTCATGAAAATACAGCAGTCGGATTTCGAGATAACCCTTGGTATCAAATGGCGCATTCGTTAGATGCTATTGTGTTTCCCCATCATTTTAAAGTTTTCCTCATTACATTATCCACGGTGTTTTATCAAAAAAGTGTGTTGGGTGGCATCTTGATTCTTATTGGATTGTTTATTTTTTCGCGCATTGCGGTACTTTACGCCTTCATTGGATTTTATTCAGCACTGTTCTTCTACCACCTTATGGGAGGCAATATAGACAACCTCACCTACTTCTATTCGGGCATTAACTTTATTTTTCTGGCTATTGCTTTGGGTTGTTTTTTTTACATTCCGAATTTCTATTCGATGTTGTTGGTATTTTTGTTGAGCCCGATCCTCATGTTCATTATGATCAGTTTAAACAAAGTGATGACTATTTTTCAGATGAATTCGCTCTCGATGTCGTTTTCTATATTAACTTCGATGACCTTGTACATCTTGTATAGCAGACATACATACAAGCTAATAATTCCCGCCAATACCTCGTATTATTCTCCCGAAAAATCACTTTACGAATACTTACACCAATTGAAACGCAAAATAGCCAATCCGTTTTATTCTATGTTCTTGCCGTTTTGGGGAGAATGGTTTGTAAGCCAAGGTTATGATGGCAAGATCACGCATTTGGGTGAATGGAGCAAAGCATTAGATTTTGTAATTGTAGATCAACTGGAGAAAACGTACCAAAATTTAGGGCATAAACTGGACAGTTTTTACTGCTACAACAAACCAGTTTTGGCGCCGGCCGACGGCTATGTTTACGACATTGTCAATTATGTCGACGAGAACGAAATCAATGAAGTTAACGTTCAACAAAATTGGGGCAACTCCATTGTTCTAAATCATTTAAATGGTTTGTATACGCAAATTAGCCACCTAAAAAAAGAAAGCCTAGTGGTCAATATTGGCGATTATGTAAAAAAAGGAACGTTGCTTGCTACGTGCGGTAATTCAGGCCGTTCGCCAGAACCGCACATTCATTTTCAAGCGCAACATGTTCCAACGATTGGTGCCAAAACGGTACCCTTACCTTTTTCCTATTTCATAGAAAACAAGGTGAATCAATTGGCATTAAAGATTAATGAAGTGCCTGATGAAAATACGTTTATTAGCAATGTAGAAGAATTGCCTTTGCTATCCCATGCGTTTCATTTTACACCCAACAATCGGCTTAAGATCTTCAACGAGAAATCCAAAACGCTCGAATCCTTTGAAATTTACACCAACGAATTCAACCAACTATATTTCTATTGTGAAAAGACAGCAACCAAGCTATTCTTGAAGAATGATGGTGTAATTTTCTCTTTTGAGAAATTAGAAGGATCAACGAAATCCACCTTATTTGAATTTTACAAATCTTGCAACAGCGTGTTATTGGGTTATTATCCAACGATTACCTTAGATAACTTTATGCCGAATTATTTGTTTACGCATTTCGGACTGCAAATTATTAACGATTTGTTTGCTCCGCTCTACAATTTCATATCCATTAAGTATACTTCGAAAGCCACCAAAATCGACAACAGTATAGCGCCCAAAGAAGTACAACTAGAATCAAAATACCGTGCTACACTTTTAGGAGCAGCCTTTTTTGAAACCAAATTCTCTATGTTAATCAACGAGCATTCGATCCAAATTGAAAATAAAAACACTAAAACCAAGTACATTATCACATGCGAACCTTATTAATTTCACTCTTTTTCATCAGTAGCTTTAGTATCAGCTATGCCCAAACTACCGCCGAACAGGTCGACAAGCAGTCTTATGATGCGTTCTTTGGCAAAGATTATAAGTCCACTATTCAAATCGGAAACGAAGCCTTAAAGCAAAACATTGATTTCTATTTTCTGCGCTATCGCTTAGGCGTTTCGTATTATGAAACTAAGAATTATGAACAAGCGGTAACCCATTTGGAAAAAGCAAAAGCCACAGACAGTTCGGATCCCGTATTGTTGGAATACCTTTACTACGCTTATGTTTTTTGCAACCGTATCGAAAAATCGGAACTTTTAGCCACCTCTTTTACACCGGAACTAAAAGCTAAAGTGGGCTATAAAGGCCATTTATTTAAGTCGGTTTCCGTAGAATTCGGAGGGCTTCGATCTAGCAACAACAACAAATTCAAAAACAAAGATCTTAAAGGAAACAATCCAAGCGGACGAGGTACGTTCTACGCTGATGTCGACTTTAGCAATCTTGTTTTGGAAAACCAATTTTCGCCAAGATTTAAGATATTGAATGGGTTTTCTTACGTGTCCAATACCTCGAATGACCTTATTCAACAAACTTTTCCAACTCCAAGAACGGATAGCTATACCTCTAAAAATAACTATTTCCAATGGAACATCTTGGCTTCGTATTTTTTGAAAGATTGGACGATTAGCGCCGGAGTTGGACTTTACAACGCCTCTTCTTATTACGTTATGCTTCCGCCACCTTTTGCTCCAAACGGCCCCGTTACGAAGGTAAAGACTACGACCACCGATTACTCAGCATCAGTATCTGTTGGAAAACGCTTTAAGTACTTCCAACCCAATCTGTCCTTAAGCTATACCAATTTGGCCAATACCAAAACGATGATTGCAGAAGGCTCTGTAACTTATTATCCCTTTGGTAATGTACGCTTTTATGGAAATTCGAAAGTGGGCTATGTTAGCAATACTGCCAAGAACAATACCGTTTTTTCGCAGCTACTAGGTGTTCACTTGATTAAGAACATCTGGTTGGAAGGATTTGGAGCCTATGGCAATCATCAAAACTACATTTCAGAAAACGGCTTCTTAGCCTTCAATACCCCGAATAAGATCAACTGGTATGCTGGCAGTAATTTGAATTTCTTCTTCAAGCACTTTGATGTGAGCCTGGGCTACGGCATTCAAGAACGGGAGTCGAGCTATGAAACCTCACAAAATCCAGTCAATGTTTTTTACACCAATTATAAATACAATTACAATCTTTTTAAAACAAAAATCGTATGGAAATTCTAAAAAAAACGGCCGTATTTTTTATGCTTATCGGCTTGCAGTCGACGTATGGTCAGGACCAAAAAACGCTTTTAGATGCGTTCACGAAAAGCTACAGCTTGGAAACTACTTTCAAATATTCTGAAGCAATCGAAACCTTGAAAAGTTTGAATACTACTGACAATTATCCTGTTGCTTTGCGGTTGGGTTGGTTGTCGAATTTGGCTAAGAAATACGACGAATCAGCGGCTTACTATAGAAAAGCGTCCGACTTAATGCCGGTTTCTGTAGAAGCTTTGTTGGGCTTGGTTAATCCGTTGGCCAATCAAAAGAAATGGACGGAAGTAGAACAAGTGTATTTGGATATCTTAAAAATCGAACCAAAAAACAGCACCGTGAATTTTCGTTTGGGTCAGATTTATTACAACCGTAAAGAGTACTCTAAAGCGGAAAAATACTTCTCGACCGCTTTGAATCTGTATCCTTTTGATTACGACTCGATGTTAATGAGCGCTTGGAATTATTACTTTTTAGGCAATTACAACGAAGCTAAAGCACTATTCAATCGCGTATTGTTATACAGCCCAAAAGATGCTTCGGCTAAAGAAGGGTTGGGAATGATTAAGTAATCCAACTAGAACCAAAAAAAAGCCCAATAGCACTATTGGGCTTTTTTTTAATCTTTACTAAATTTTAAAGTTTGAGATTCCACACCGGAAAATACTTTTACCAAATAAATACCATTTTCTAGAGTCGAAACATCGATAGTTTTCGAGACGTTTGGATAGGTTTTTATCAATCTTCCGTTCATATCATAAATCAGCACTTGATCCAAAATTTCTTTGTTAGTAAAACTAAGGTACTCTCGGGTTGGGTTTGGGAAAAGGGAAATTTTATTTACGGAATTTGCAACGGATTCTGTGGCTAAAGTACCATTGGCTAAACAAGCAGCATCTACGACCGTGTCATAATTTCCATTCAATAAAGCTTGGTTCTGAATATAAACTACTTGCTCGGCATCGCAACAAATATATTGTAAGTTGGGATTGTTGTCAAAATCAATATAGTTTTCAATTTTGAAATTCTTAAGTTTTATTTCGGTCAGATTGTTATTGGCACAAGAAAGCACCTCTAAATTCTGAAAATTATTCAAATCTAATGTTGCCAATTGATTGTTTTCACAATACAAGTTTCTAACATAATAAAGATTTCCGAAATTAATACTTTGTAGCAGATTGTTTTGTACAAAAACATTTTCGAGATTTGGATTATTACTCAAATCCAAGTTGCTTATGTTCGTGTTACTAACGTATAGATTAACCAGTAGCGGTTGATTGGTTAGGTCGATAGCACTAAATCCGATTGCGTTTGCCGTAGTAGAACCAATAGAAACCTCAATGAGTTTGATGCAATCTGTTAGATTTAAAGTAGGAAGATTTCCGAAATAAGATAATTTTCTTAGATTACTTAAGTTAGCTAAGTTGAGATTCAAATTTGTGGCCTCATCTCTAATTCGCAATTCTCTTAAGTTGGTGTTATTAGACAAGTCAATAGCAGTAGTTAGTCCACTGCTTATTTCCAATACTTTTAGATTGGTGTTGTTGGCTACGCTAAAATTGGTTAATACCCTTTGACCTACAATCGCGTTTATAGTCAGCTCCTCTAAATTGATTAGTTCTGGAAAGTTAAAAGTAGTAGCAAAACTATTGTAAGAAATGATCTTTTTTACGTTTGTAAAAAATTGCAATCCTTCTAAATCAGTAAACGGTAAATAATAGAAATTAATCTCCGCTACATTCTGGGCTTCTGCAATACTAATTTCACCATCATTATTGGTATCTACATTTTCTGAAGTATTTCCGTTTAAATCAGTAAAACTGGTACCGTTGGCGACTTCCGGTGCATTAATCAAGGCGCCTTTAAATAGAGGATCCGTGAAACTTATATTTTGGGCATTCCCTAAATACAAACAGAATGTGCAGGATAGAAGTAAAAGTGTTTTCATAGATTTTCGTTTTAATTATTTTAAAATTAAGAAAAATAAAAACACCATAACTATCTTTATTACATATACTTACAAAGTTTAACTTCTGTTTATTTAATGTTCCTTGTATTTCGTTATTTGCTGGTTTTTGGTTAAACAAAATGCTTCGCCCAACAAACCGCAATAGTAATCGTACTGTTTTTTAATGCTTTAAATAGAACTTCAGGCAACAATAAAAAAAACCGCTTCAAAAAAAGCGGTTTTCAATACAGAAACAATTTGTTTCTTTACTTATTTCAGTTTGTTTACTATTTCTTCTTGGGTTGCGCTTTTTGAGCTTCCGCTTCTTGCATCATTTGTTGCAATTTCTGCTGAAATTTCCCTTGCTTCTTAGGTTCTTTTAATTTGTTTTCTTGAATTTGTGCATGAATTTTTTCCGAGTCTACAATGTAGTTTTTAATCACATACATAATTCCGATCGTAATCAAGTTGGAAATGAAGTTATACAAACTCAAACCAGAACCGTAATTATTAAAGAAAATCAACATCATTATCGGCGACACATAAATCATGATTTTCATAATCTTGGTCATATCGGGCATTCCTTCTTGTTGTGGTGCTTGCATTTGTTGGTCACCAGACGTCATCTTCATATAGAAGAAAATCGCTACCGCTGCCAAAATAGGAAACAAACTAATATGATCGCCATACAACGGAATGTTGAAAGGAAGTTTGGCAACCTGGTCGAAAGAAGACAAATCGTCTGCCCAAAGGAATCCTTTTTGCCGCAATTCAAATGCCGATGGGAAAAACTGAAACGACGCATACATAAACGGAATTTGAATCAAAGCCGGAATACAACCTGCCATCGGATTCACGCCTGCTTTGTTATAGAGCTTCATGGTTTCTTGCTGTTTCTTCATTGGGTCTTTTTTGAATTTTTCACCCAATTCTGTAATCTCCGGACGCAATACTTTCATTTTTGCTTGCGACAAAAAGGATTTGTACGTAATCGGCGACATTGCAATTTTAATCAAGATCGTAAAGAGGATGATAGAAATTCCATAGGCGATATAAGAGCTTAAGAAACCAAACAACGGAATGAAAATAAAGCGGTTAATCCATCCGAAAATCCCCCAACCTAAAGGAATAATTTTGTCTAGGTTTTTGTCGTATGATTTTAAAGTCTTGTAATCGGTTGGCCCAAAGTAGAAATTCATTTTCTGGTTTAACTCGCCATTATAGAAAGCTAACGGCACTGTGGCTTTAAATTGTTTCGTGAAAACGGTATCAATTTTTTCATCCATAACCAAATCAGTCGAATGCAATACCGATTTTTCAAACGGTTTGTCGGTCATCAAAATAGAAGTGAAAAAATGCTGTTTGAAAGCAATATAACTGACTTTTTCTGGAGTTTCTTCTTTGTCTTTACTTAACCCAACGCTACTGTCTTTTCCGCCTTCATATTCATAACGGATATCCGCAAAACGCTTTTCATAAGAAATACTCTTCTCGTTTCGAAACGATTTTAGATCCCATTCTAAATCGGTGGGTTTTGTGGTATTCAATACTTTATTCAACCCTTGAGAGCGAATGCCGAAACCAACCATATAATCATTAGGTTTCAAGCTATACTGGTATTCTAAATATTCGTTAGCACCTGCTTTCAATCGCATCGTGATAATTTGATTGTCGCCAACTTTGCTCAATGTTGGTTCAAAGAACAAATCTTTAGTAGCCAAACTACGATTGTCTTGCGTTTGCAACGTAATGTTTAAATCGGAGTTATGATCTTTAATCAAAGAGACCAATTCGCCCGAGCCTTTTTTGAAACGCTCTTGGTGTTTTAATGTCGCTTCGGTAATGAAACCACCTTTGTTCGCAATAGTAATTTTGATCAAGTCGTTTTCAATCGTCGTGAAAGCTTCTTTCGCTGAAGGAAGTGTGGCAGAGTAAGCAAAGTTACCTAAAGTCGATTGCAATGCTGCTAGTTTAGTAGAATCCCCAGCGGCAGACGAAACTATAGGGGCCGGCGCTACTGCTTTTGCTTTTTGGGCCGCTTCTTTTTCAACCAATTCTTTTTTGGCTTTATCGGCAGCAATTTGTTTGTCTGACGGTTGATTTTGATACATGATCCAAATCAATATTCCAAAAATTAACGCAAAACCAATGATCGAATTCAGGTCTAATTTCTTCTCTTCCATTATGATATTTATATAGTCTTAAGTATTATTTCTTCTTGTTTTTAACCGTTGCTGCGACAAAACTCACAAACAAAGGATGCGGATTGGCGACGGTACTTTTATATTCAGGATGGTATTGCACTCCGATAAAAAACGGATGGTTTTCCAATTCCACAATTTCTACCAAACGCGTGTCGGGGTTGATGCCCGATGAGATCAATCCAGAATTTTGCAAGCGTTCCGAATAATCGCTATTGTATTCGTAGCGGTGGCGGTGGCGCTCTAAAATATTGGTTTTACCGTATATTTTATGAGCCAACGAATTTTCGGTAATCGAACATTTCCAAGCACCCAAACGCATCGTTCCTCCTTTATCGGTGATGTTCTTTTGTTCTTCCATCAAATCAATCACCGGATTCGACGTTCCTTGATTCATTTCTGTGGAATTCGCGTCTTTCAATCCCAGTACATTTCGCGAATATTCGATAACGGCCATCTGCATTCCCAAACAAATGCCGAAAAACGGCAATTGGTGTTCTCGAGCATAACGAACGGCTTCTATTTTTCCTTCGATACCACGTTCTCCAAAACCAGGGGCCACTAAAATGCCATCCAATCCCGACATTTTATCGGCAATAGTATCCGAATCTATATATTCTGAATGCACGGAAACCACATTCACTTTCGTTTCATTAGCGGCACCTGCATGAATAAACGCTTCTAAAATTGATTTGTAGGAATCTTGCAATTCTACATATTTCCCAATCAAACCTATATTTACCGTATGCTTTGGATTTTTTAATCGGTGCAAAAAGACGTTCCAATTTTTTAAATCGGGAGCGGCTTTTTTCGGCAAATTCAATTTCTTCAAGGCCACTACATCCAATCCTTCTTCCAACATTAAGTTGGGCACTTCATAAATCGTCGAAGCATCGATGGATTGAATGACCGCTTCTCGCTTCACATTGCAAAACAAAGCCAACTTCTGACGCAATTCATCCGAAATCTCATGTTCCGTTCGACACACTAAAATGTCAGCTTTAATCCCGCTTTCCATTAAAGTCTTCACCGAGTGTTGCGTAGGTTTGGTTTTCAATTCACCTGCAGCCGCCAAATAAGGTACTAAGGTGAGATGAATCACGATTCCGTTGCTTTCGCCCAGTTCCCATACCAATTGTCGCACCGATTCAATGTACGGCAATGATTCAATATCTCCGACCGTTCCTCCAATTTCTGTAATCACAATGTCAAAATCACCCGAATTTCCAAGTAGCTGCATGCGCTCTTTGATTTCGTTGGTGATGTGCGGCACGACTTGAACCGTTTTACCTAAAAATTCTCCTCTTCGCTCTTTTTCAATCACCGAAAGATAAACTCTTCCCGTAGTAACATTATTCGCCTGCGAAGTAGGAACATTTAAGAAACGTTCGTAATGCCCTAAATCCAAATCCGTTTCAGCACCATCATCCGTTACATAACATTCACCATGTTCGTACGGATTTAAAGTACCTGGATCGACGTTGATATAGGGGTCAAATTTTTGAATCGTCGTACTATATCCTCTTGCTTGTAATAATTTTGCTAGCGACGCTGCGATAATTCCTTTTCCCAAGGAAGAAGTCACACCACCAGTAACAAAAATATATTTTGTTTGATTCATTTTGTTGTTGTTGTTGTGTTGTTGTAGTTGTGTAAAAAACGTCGCAAAAATACGATTATTAATTGATAATTAGCAATGCATTTTTGACAATTATAGGCAACCCTTAAAGTTTAGGATATCGTTTTTTGATGTTGCGAATTAATTCTTCTAAACCGTTTAATTTCAGCTCATAAACGAGTTGGAGCTGCTGACCCAAAAGTCCGTTTGGGAATCCTTTATTGCTATACCATACCACATAGTATTCAGGCAAGTCAATTAAGTAGCGGTCTTTGTATTTTCCGAAAGGCATTTTAGTGTGCGCCAATTCGATAAGTTTCTTTTGATCTTGATTCATAAAGCGGGATTAGTAAGAGTAAAGAAACAAAAGTCAAGAAGAAAGTCTGGACTCAGTAGCAGCATTTAGTTCCAATGAAAAGTTACGGCCTTTTCGATATCAGGATGTAAGCTAAGAAATACGGGACATGTCAGGGCGGCTCTTTCTAAAATGATCTTGTTTTTGGCATCTGCAACTGCTGGCAGGTTCAAAACAACCTCTATTTTAGAGATTTTTCTAGGTTCGGCTTGCATAATCTTGGTAACCTCTAAAGTGGTGCCTATCAAATCTACGTTCAAATCTTTAGCTTTGATGCCCATGATAGTCATCATGCAACTCCCTAAAGCATTGGCAACTAAATCGGTTGGCGAGAACGCTTCTCCTTTTCCGTTATTATCTACTGGTGCATCCGATAGGATTTCGGTTCCCGATGACAAGTGAATAGAAACGGTTCGCAAATCACCGAGATACGTTATTTTAGAAGTCATTAGTTTACTTGTTTTACGGATAAATCGTCTTGGAATTCCATGATGTAAACCCCTTTATTTACAAATCCATCATTGCCTTTTTTAGTATATTCAAACTTGCTTTCAATTTGTTCGGTCTTATCCGACGCAGCGGAAGTTTCAAAGGATTTCCCTTGATTCAATCGCAATAAGGTATCAAACGTAACGTCGAAACCACGAACGGCAAATTGGTTTGGGAATATTTTGTTTTTTGCTTTGTAATCGTTCTCAAAATAACCAGCTTCTATAGAAGTATTATCACGAGTCAATGAAGGATAAAGCATTTTTAAAATCGTCAAGCGCTTCATCGATATTTCTTCAAAATCAAGCGTATCGTTTGGTTCAATAATCACTAATTGAATTTGGAAATTCGCCATTTCGTTCAATAAAACATTGGTTGTACTTAAGATCATTCCCGTACGTTCCGAATCCAAAACCACATAATTGATCTTGTCTTTTTCGAAAAGCGTTTTAATATTTACTACATCCAACGCCCCATTTTCCAATAGCGTCGCAAATTTGGCTCCTGGGTATTTTGAAGTAATAAAATCTTTATTAGTCACTTTTTTAGGATCACTCACTACAATGATGTTTCCATTTCTCGACATCATAAAGTCGAACATAGCACTTTTGGCAAAGTCACTGGGCGGCATCGCTTGGTATAAGTTAGTATAGGATTTTCCGATTTCTTTTGACAATGGCGAAATAACAGGCACTTTCTTTTCGTTTAGTAAATCGGCCACTTTCTCCACATATTGTTGGTAAAAGGGTCCGATTACGGCATCGGTATCTTGAACATTGTTGTTTTTGATCACCGCTTCCACATTCGAACTGACCTTACTTTCCTCGGAGTCGTAGATTTTTACATCCACATTCATTCCTAACGTTTTGGCCGAATCAATCGCCATCAAAGCACCAGAATAAAAGTCCAGCGTCATGTTCAAAAAGGCGTCTTTTTTTAAACGAACCGCTACCGTATTTAAGGTATCACTTTGAATTTTGGAAGCATTAAAAGGCAACAGCAACACCAATTGTTTCTTAGATTTATTGGAAACCGTTTTGGTCAAATCAGCATACTTTCCGCTAGAATTTGAAGTAGAGGCAGCGTTAACTTTAATGGTTCCTTTTCCCGGAACTTTCAAAATCATACCCGTTTTAACACCGTCTTTCAAAGTAGGGTTCAATTGAATCAATTCTTCTGGCGTAATGCCAAAATACTGAGACAAACTGTATAGGGTTTCGCCTGCTTTGACTTCATAATTGGCATAGCCATTTTTTGTCAAAGTTCTGGTAGTTTGAGTGACTACGACTTCATCTTTTACAATTTCTGTGACTACTGGTTTTGGTTTTTCAGTAACTGGTTTTGGAGTTTCAATTTTAGACTGATCGCCACTAATGATTAATTTATAACCGATAGGCAGGTTGGAAACAATCGCTGGGTTGCGTTCCTCTAATTCTTGAACGGTTATACCGTAACGTTTGGCAATTCCGAATTTGGTTTCTTTAGGTTCTACAATATGAAACGATTTCTTTTCCGAACTCATATTGGATACTACAGGAGATTGTGGTTGTTCTTCGACCACTTCTTTCACAACTGCTTTAGCCACGGCGGGCTCCTTCTTAACAGGAGTTGCGGTGCCATTTGCATCCGGAATTTTGATGGTTTGGCCGATTTTGAGTCCGTTTGCCAATACGGCAGCATTCAAATTTTTTAAATCATCTACATTGACGTTATAATCTCTAGAGATACTGTACAATGTTTCTTTGGGTTTGGCAACATGCGTTCGGTTAGCAACGCTTTTTGGTGCCACAGCCACCGGAACTACTACCGTTGCTGTTTTTGTATTGGCTATCGGAATTAAGATCACATCGTTTTCTTTAATGCCGCTTTGCGAATCGGGATTTAGTTTGTAGATGTCGTACGGGGTGACTTTGTATTTTGTAGCAATTTGGGTGATGCTTTCTCCTTTTAAGACCGTGTGTTTGGTGTAATTTTTATCTTGAGCAATCAGTGCATTGGAATAAACCAAAACAACTATAAGGAAAAGGAAAAATCGATTCATAAGAATACTTTTAAAGATTTTGGGATTTTGTATAATCAAGGGGAAATATAGTAAAAATTATTTAGTTATAATGGTCAAAGTTTGGCCAATTTGTAACCCATTTTTGAGAAGGGCTTCATTCTGTTGTTTGATGTCATCCACAGAAACATTGTATTTTTTAGACAAGCTAAACAGCGTTTCTTTAGGCTCCACTTTGTGTTTGATGGCCTTGCTTAAAGAAGGATTAGAAGGAATTTCTGTCGTTGCTGCTTCTTTTTTTGGGGTTTCTATTGTTTTGGGTGCCTCGTCAGTAAGTGTAGTGGATTGTTTAATATCAACGGTTCTCTCCGTCGGAATAACTATAATTTGACCCACCTGCAAACCATTCTTCAAGATTTCTTTATTATTCGCTTTGATGTCTTCCACGCTGACATTGAATTGCTTGGATAAACTGAATAACGTTTCTTTGGGTTCGACTTTGTGATTCACTTCTGTTTTTCGTTCCGTAATCACAATTTTCTTGATGTCTTTAGATGGCTCTGCTACAGTTGGACTTTCAACCACCTTGGTTTCGATGCTGTTGGTTTCACTTGGAGTGCCCGTGGGATCTACCACTAGAGCACCTGCTTTTTTAGGAACTGGAACTTTCAAAATCATGCCTTGGCTGATACCATCAACCGCAAATTTGTTTAACTTGTATATCTCGGACGGATCCACTAAGTACTTCTTCGAGATCATTCGAACCGATTCCCCCAATTGTACTTCATGATTGATAATGTCAACGTCTTGGTCTTTCTTTTTGTTTTGACCAAAACCTTTCCCTAATACAAAAAATACGAAAAAAAGTAGCAAGATTTTTTTCATAATTGTCCTAATAAATTTATTCCCATTCTATAGTTGCTGGCGGTTTCGAGCTAATATCATACACCACTCGATTCACACCTTTGACTTTATTGATGATATCATTGGAAACTTTCATCAAAAAGTCATACGGCAAATGCACCCAATCGGCAGTCATCCCATCCGTAGATTCTACAGCTCGAAGCGCCACTACTTTTTCATAAGTACGCTCATCGCCCATAACCCCTACACTATTTACCGGAAGTAAAATGGCTCCGGCTTGCCACACTTTGTCGTACAAGCCCCACGATTTTAGACCGTCGATGAATATCGCATCAACCTCTTGCAATATACGAACTTTTTCTGAAGTTAGTGCACCTAAAATTCGAATGGATAATCCAGGTCCTGGAAAGGGGTGTCTCCCTAATAACGCGGCGTCAATGCCTAATGTGGCCCCCACGCGTCGCACTTCGTCTTTAAACAACATGCGCAAAGGCTCTACAATTTTTAACTTCATATAGTCGGGCAACCCACCCACATTGTGGTGCGATTTGATCGTGGCCGAAGGTCCTTTTACCGAAACTGATTCAATAACGTCAGGGTAAATTGTTCCTTGTGCCAACCATTTTACATCCTCAATTCGGTGCGATTCGTCATCAAAAACTTCGATAAATACACGCCCAATAATCTTGCGCTTGGTTTCAGGATCACTTACGCCTTCCAATTCGTCCAGGAACCGTTTCGAAGCGTCCACACCTTTTACATTCAACCCCATACCATGGTATTGTTCGAGGACATTTTCATATTCATTCTTCCGCAACAAGCCATTGTTGACAAAAATGCAATAGAGATTCTTTCCAATAGCTTGGTGCAATAACACGGCCGCCACGGTCGAATCGACGCCACCTGATAATCCCAAAACTACTTTATCGCCTTGAATTTTTTCTTTCAACTCGCCTACCATCTCTTCAACAAAAGCATTCGGAGTAAAATTCTGCGGTACGTGTGCAATCTTAACCAAGAAGTTTTCCAACATCTGCTTTCCGTCGGTGGAATGATACACTTCAGGATGAAATTGGATGGCATAGGTGGTCTCCCCTTCAATTTTATACGCGGCATTTTCGACATCGTGTGTGCTGGCCAACTTAACACCATTGGATGGAAGCGTCTTAATGGTATCGCTGTGCGACATCCAAACTTGGGAATGCGAATCCACACTCTCAAAGAAAAGCTCTTCCGTTTTGATGTAAGAAAGATGGGCGCGCCCGTATTCTCTGGTATCGGAAGGCGCCACTTCACCTCCACTAAAATGCGCTAAATACTGAGCACCGTAACAAACGGCCAATAAGGGTAATTTCCCTCGTATTTGCGACAAATCAGGATGAGGGGCATCGTCACCTCTTACCGAATAAGGGCTACCGGAAAGAATGACCGCTTTGTAAGACGATAAATCTTCAGGAAAATGGTTGTAAGGAAAAATTTCGCAGAAAATATTTAATTCGCGAACTCTTCGGGCAATAAGTTGTGTGTATTGCGATCCGAAATCTAAAATAAGTACGTTGTGTTGCATGGACAAAAATACTTTTAAAATTTTACACTTGAAAATAGAAATTAAAAAATCTAATTTTGTTCGGATAGAAACTTTTACAACCAAACCTATGACTAGTAGTTATCTTAAACAATTCGAATTCGAAAACTGGAGCAATACATTGATTTTAAAAACGTTAGAATCTCTACCAAAAAAAGAAGAACGAGCGCAATTGTTGTTCTCACACTTGCTTTCTTCGCATGCCATGTGGTTGTGCCGAGTGACTAAAACGGGATTGAATTGCACTCTTTTTCAAGAAAGAACGCTAGCAGAATGCGAACAATTGATGGTTGAAAACCGACTGGGTTGGAGCAAATTCTTAGAAAATAAAACCCAAACCGACTTACAAGAAAAAATAGAATTCCTAAGCGCCTGGGAAAGCCATCCGAGCAAACGAAGCATCACGCTGGAAGACGCCCTAATTCATTTGATCAACCACTCAAGCTATCATCGAGGTCAAATTGTCGCTAGTTGAAAGGTAAGATTCCCGAATTGCCTTTAACTACCTATATTATGTATGCTAGCGAAATCCTGTAAGAAGCTGTGAAATTGCAAAGGCACGCCCAAAAAATATCGCAACACTAGATACTTATTTCAAAAATGTTTCGTTATCCACATTATAGTAAAAACACTGTTCATAAAAAAAAAATCATTTCAGAAAAGCTTTTTAAAAATTTACGCACTTTTGTAAACATATCTAAATAACGAAACCTTCTATGGCTCTTTTAAATTTTCTTTTACAAGCAAATCCCGTTACTGATTCTCTTGCAAATGCAGCGACTGCTGCTACAACCACCGACGTGAGTGTTACCGAAAACATCTCGTATTTAGACTTTATCCTCAAAGGCGGTATCATGATCTATCCGCTGATTGTATTGCTTTTCTTTTGTATATACGTCATTATAGAACGCTACTTATCGATTCATAAAGCAACCAAACAAGACGCAAATTTGGTGAATGACATCAAAATGCAATTGAAAACCGGAAAATTAGAAAATGCTGTGATGCTTTGCAGCCGCGAAAATACAGCCTCTGGAAATATTTTAAGAAGTGGTGTCGCCATTATCGGCAGACCCATTGGTGAAATCGAATCGATGATGGAAAAAACAGCTAACATCGAAATTGCTCAGATGGAAAAAGGGCTGAATTATCTCGGATTAATCTCAGGTATTGCTCCAATTCTCGGATTTATCGGAACGATTTCTGGGGTAATCAAAATTTTCCACACCATTTCCAATACTGGAAATTTGAACATTCAAACGATTTCTGGTGGATTGTATGAAAAGATGATTAGTAGTGGTGCCGGTCTTGTAGTAGGTGTTGTAGCCTACTCTGCCTACCATTTGTTTAATATGATGATCGATGGCTTTACTTTGAAAGTTCAAAGACAAACCCTAGAAATTATCCATGTAATTCAAGAACCACAACATGGCAATTAAAAGAAACAAGCGTTTTCACGCAGAAATTCCGACGTCGTCTTTGAGCGACATCATGTTCTTTTTGTTCTTGTTTTTCTTAATCATCTCCACTTTGGCGAATCCTAATGTTATTAAATTGACATTGCCCAAAGCCAAATCCAACGAAACAACGAACAAAGACCATGTCACTTTATCGGTTACGGAAGACAAACTGTATTACATCGATAAGGAATTGGTTCCGTTTGACCAATTGGAACAAGCGCTGTTCAACAAAACAACCATGAAAGACGACAAAATCGTTGTGGTTCGAGTTCCGGCCGATAATAAAGTCCAAGACTTAGTCGATTTGATGCAAATGGGGGTCAAATTGAAACTCAATTTTGTCATCGCAACTACAAAATAACATGCTAAAGAACGTATTTTTGATTGCGGTTGGAGGGGCACTAGGAAGCGTATTACGTTACTTAACCTCCGTACTAGTTCAGAAATACTATGCTTCCGTTTTTCCATTAGCGACATTGCTTACCAACGTAGTAGGCTGTTTGTTAATTGGACTTTTAATCGGTTGGCTAGACAAAAATCAACTGGCCAATTCTGGATTAAAATGGTTTTTAATCACCGGTTTTTGTGGGGGCTATACCACTTTTTCTACTTTTGGGTATGAAAATATTTCCTTACTCCAAAGCCAACAAAATGGCCTGGCTTTTCTATACATTGGCGCCAGTATTTTTCTTGGCCTACTTGCTGTTTGGTTAGGATTAACGCTGGTCAAATAAAATGGTAACAAGTTGTTAAATTGTTTCATTTTTGCGAAAAAAATGTAACTTCGCACTCTATGAAAAAAGAAGATAGTCAAGCGCTCGAAAAGTTACTTTCCACCCCCAAGAAAATAGCGATTATTCCGCACCGCAGTCCCGATGGAGATGCCATGGGCTCGACGCTGGCGTTGTATCATTTTCTAACGCTTTTGAATCACGAAGCGGTGGTCATTGCTCCTAATGAATTTCCAGAATTCCTAGCTTGGATGCCTAGTTCAGAAAAAGTGCTGATTTATGAAAATGACAGAGCCCAAACCACAAAAATACTTCAAGAAGCCGAACTTCTTTTTGCCTTGGATTTTAATGCACTGCACCGAACCGGTGAAATGGAAAATGTATTAAAGCTTTTGAAAGCTCCTTTCGTCATGATCGACCACCACCAAAGTCCTGGCGATTTTGCCGTCGTAACCTATTCGGATACCGCTTTTGGTTCGACTTGCGAAATGATCTATAATTTTATTTCCGAATTGGGAAAAAAAGACCTGATCAACAAGACCATAGCAACCTGTATCTATACCGGCATACTAACCGATTCTGGTTCGTTTCGCTTTCCAAAAACAACAGGAACTACCCATCGAATCATCGCAGAATTAATTGATTTGGGCGTTGAAAACACGCAGATTCCAACGCTGCTTTTTGATAACAATTCGTATCATAGCTTGCAATTATTAGGCAGAGCCCTTCAAAACATGAAAGTTTTTCCGGAGTTCAAAACAGCCTATATCACACTTTCTCAAAAGGAACTCGATGAGTTTCATTATGTCAAAGGCGATACCGAAGGCATTGTCAATTATGGTTTAACGATTAAAGGAATCAACCTTGCCGCTATTTTTATCGAACATAAAGATGAAAATATCATCAAAATATCCTTACGCTCTCAAGGGGCCTTTGATGTGAATCAATTTGCAAGAGATCATTTCAATGGCGGCGGTCACATCAATGCTGCCGGCGGAAAATCCAACTTGTCTTTAAAAGAAACTGTTCTTAAATTTGAACGTTTAATTACCGAAATTAAAATCTAGTCCCATGCCCTATTTCCAAAAACAATTGATTGTAATAGTATTCGGAGGTTTGTTGCTCTCTTGTTGTTCCAAACAGCCAGCAAGACGACCCATCTCTCAGTCTTCCGGGACGTTCTTGAAAGAATCCGTGGAGCGCAACAAGAAACTTATTTCTGGAGAGGAATCCAAAATTGACTCTTTAATAAAAAGTGATCCCACCAACAAATACTTAGCGTCCACGAAAGGCTATTGGTATCGCTATGATAAACGAAATACTTTGGATACGCTTCGCCCTAAAAAAGGCGATGTAGCACATTTCAACTACGAAATCAAAGATTTGGATGGCAATGTGATCTACTCCGAATTAGAACTGCGACCACAAGAATACCACGTGGATAAAGAACAAAAAATCATGATGGGCTTGCGACACGGCATCAAACTAATGCGCAAAAGCGAAATCGTAACCTTCCTTTTCCCTTCCCATATGGCTTATGGCTATCACGGCGATAACCGACGCATTGGCCACAACCAACCTTTAATTTGCACCGTCACGCTCAGTGATTTTAGTCCCGAAAACAAAACCATAACTGAATAATTCCATTGTATACCATGAAACAAACGTTTTTTTTACTTATGCTTGCTGCCTTATCTTTAACAGCTTGTAAAGAAGAACACAGTTCCTTACCCGACGGCTTATATGCCGATATAGAAACGAGCAAAGGGAATATTATTGTAGCCCTAGATTACGAAAAAGCCCCCATTACGGTGGCCAATTTTATAAGCTTAGCCGAAGGGAAAAATACCTTCGTTAGCGAACAATACAAAGGCAAACCTTTTTATGATGGCTTAAAATTTCACCGCGTTATTCCGGAATTCATGATTCAAGGAGGCGATCCCCTTGGAGATGGTTCTGGCGATACAGGTTATAAATTTAAAGACGAAATTACCGACATGCGTTTTGATGCTGGAGGTGTTTTAGCGATGGCGAATTCGGGTCCGGGGACCAACAGCAGTCAGTTTTTCATCACGCATGTCGCCACGCCTTGGTTGGATGGAAAACATACCATTTTTGGACATGTAGTCGAAAAAGGAATGGATGTCGTGAACGCTATTGCCCAAAACGATGGCATCTTAAAAATTACCATTATCCAAAAAGGGGCGGCCGCTAAAAAATTCGACGCCATCAAAGTCTTTACCGATTTCTTTAGTCACGAAGCCGAAAACCAAAAGAAACAAGCCCTAATTGATGCTGAAAACAAAAAAATCTACGACGCCAAATACAAAGCCGTAAAAGATCAAAAAGTAGCTTATTTTGAAGGTATTAAGAAATCAGCGGCTAAATGTAGTTCTGGTCTGTTATGCAAAATCATCAGTAAAGGAAAAGGAAAAAAACCCGCTAGCGGCACCACCATGTACATTCACTATTCTGGATTCTTAGAAAACGGAGAATTGTTTGACAGTAGTGTCGAATCAGTAGCCAAAGCTTTTGGTAAATTTGACCAACGACGCGCCGACGCGCACCAATACCTTCCAATCCCTTTTGAAGCAGGTCGTAAAGACGGCATGATACCCGGATTCATAGAAGGTTTAGCGCAACTTTCTTTTGGAGACAAAGCCGTGCTGTTCATACCGTCGCAATTGGGCTACGGAGCACAAGGCGCCGGTGGTGTGATTCCACCCAACGCCAATATTATTTTTGAAGTAGAACTTTTAGAGTCACCAACCAATAACTAAGATTACCTAAGGGAATAAACCTGAAAATCCCTGCATAAGCGAAATAAGTAAGGAATTTTTTAATCTAACAAAAATGAAAATTAAAGTTATCGTTTTATTGTTTTTAGGAATGATGAGTAGCTATGCTCAAAAAGCCAAAAAACCGGTAGTGAGTAAAAAACCTACCGCTGCCACTACATCAAAAGCCGCTTCTCAAGCACAAGGCGACGGAATTTATGCCGAATTTGAAACGGCAAAAGGAAAAATTGTAGTACGCTTAGAGTACCAAAAAACACCCATCACCGTGGCGAATTTTGTATCGTTAGCCGAAGGTAAAAATACGTTCATCAATGACGAAAAATTAAAAGGAAAACCATTTTACGATGGACTAAAATTCCACCGCGTGATCAAAGACTTCATGATTCAAGGGGGTGACCCAGCTGGAAATGGTTCTGGAGGTTGCGGGTATAGTTTCAAAGATGAAATCGTTCCTGAATTCAAATTCGACAAAGCGGGTATCTTGGCCATGGCCAATTCGGGTCCGGCGACAAACAGCAGCCAGTTTTTCATCACACACAAAGACACTCCTTGGTTGACTGGGAAACACACCATCTTTGGATACGTAGTTTCCGGACAAGATGTGGTCAATGCAATCGCTCAAGACGATGTCATGAACAAAGTAACGATTGTTAGAAAAGGTGCTGAGGCTAAGAAATTTGACGCTGTAAAAGTATTCACCGATTACTACGGGAACAAAGCCGAAGACGATAAAAAACAAGCGGCAGTTCAAGCAGAAGAGCGAGCTAAACAAGCAGCAGAAGCGGCAGAAGCCAAAAGAATCTACGATGAAAAATACGCTCCAGTGAAAATGGATAAAGTAAAATACTTAGAGGGTATCAAAGCTACTGCGACAAAATCGGATACCGGATTGGCTTATAAAATCATCAAACAAGGGACGGGTAAGAAACCAGCCGATGGTTCAACGTTCTATATTCACTATGCGGGCTATTTAGAAGATGGTAGTTTGTTCGACAGCAGTGTGGAAGAAGTAGCCAAAGCTTATGGTAAATACGATGCGAACAGAGCAGCACAAAATGGCTACAATCCCTTTCCTTTTCAAGCGGGTAAAAAAGACGGTTTGATTCCAGGATTCTTAGAAGGAATTGGTAACCTTTCTTTTGGAGACAAAGCAGTAATCTTTATCCCTTCGAAATTAGGATATGGCGAACGTGGCGCTGGCGGTGTGATTCCACCCAACGCTAACATTATTTTTGAAGTAGAATTGTTCGAAGTATTGCCAAATGCTCCTGTGACAGCTACTCCAGCGGAAACACCAAAGAAATAATTGCAATAGCCTATAAAAAAAGGGATTTACAGTAGTGTAAATCCCTTTTTTTATAGGTTATTTTTTACCAAACTTCCAATCGAAGTCGTCGTTGTTGTTGATTATAGCGCCTATTTCGACCTTAGTAATCTTATCAAATTCCGATTGTAAAATCAGCCAATGGTCTTCGTTAAAGTGGTTTTCTGCTAAATCAAAATCTTCCATTTCCCAAGACGTGATTTTTTGAGCGATCAATTCGTTCTTTACTTCCTCAGGAGTTCTACCGATTACTTTTTGGCCAAATAGTGTAAGGGCTGGGTTCGACGTAATGATATAGCCCAAACGAAAATCTTCATCTTGATAAAAAGTTAATCGCCATTGCTGTCCATTATACAATTGAATGGTATTTTGATCTTCGTCTTCAAACTCTTTATCGGCTTGGCCGTATAAAGCGCTGACATCGGCAGCTTTCATTCCGAAAAGCAATTGATCAATGCCGAATTTAGGGTTTAGTTTCATAGCGTAAGCATTGCAGTAGTTAGTATTCTATTTTTGATTTCAATTTGTTTTTTACGGTGCCAAACCATTCCCTTTTTAGGATGCTCAATACCACACTATCGCGTCGCAAGTCACTTCCGAAAGTGGGCATATTGCTGCGAAGCACACCATCGATTGTACAACCGATGCTCAGCATGGCGGCTTTGCTCCTTTCGTTACTGTTATCGGCCCGAAATTCTACCCGTTCCATTTGCAGTACTTCAAAAGCATAACACAACAAAAGGAATTTGCAGTGTTTGTTGAGTCCGGTTCCTTGAAAGTTTTTCCCGTACCAAGTAAACCCAATCTGTAGCGTTTTGAATTCCATATTGATATCGTAATATCGGGTACTTCCAGCGTATTGTTTAGTTCTTTTGTCAAAGACTATAAACGGAAACTCAGTTTGGTTTCCCTTTCCTTTCATGGCGATTTGAAGGTAATTCGCTAAGTTTTCAGAGCTATCGGCACGCACTAAAGAATACTTCCAAATTTCGGGTTCGTTGATGGAAAAATCAAGCAAATACTCATAGTCGGATAGCTGCAAAGGCCGAAGCAAAGCCGTATCGTCTTCTAAGATTAAGTCTTTTTGGAAAAGCAAGTTGGACGTCATAATCAATGTGGTTTGGAACTCTGGTTTCACACTCGGGTGATGGACCCGAGCTCGTAGTAGCGAATAGGCTTTTTAGCAAATAGCTTCAAAAAATTAGTAAAATCAATACTCAAAAGTTCCGTATTCGCTGCTTATGGTTAGTTTCTTACCAGCACTTGCTTCCACTCTACCTACGATTTGTGCGGCAACACCAAACGATTTTGAAAGGGCAATCAAGTCTTGGGCAATCGCTTCTGGGACATACAATTCTAAACGATGGCCACAATTGAAGACTTGGTACATTTCCTTCCAGTCGGTTTTGGATTGCTCCTGAATCAACTGAAACAAGGGCGGAACCGGAAATAAAGTATCTTTAATAATATGCAAATGATCCACGAAGTGCAATATCTTAGTTTGAGCCCCGCCGCTGCAATGCACCATGCCGTGGATGCTTTCGGGAGTATATTTTTCTAGTATCTTTTTTACAATGGGTGCATAAGTCCGCGTTGGCGAAAGCACTAATTTACCAGCATCAAGGGTCACATTGGCAACCGCATCCGTTAGCTTTATTTCACCCGAATAGACGAGTTCCTTAGGCACCTCCGCATCAAAACTTTCCGGATATTTATCGGCCAAATACTTGCTAAAGACATCATGGCGCGCCGAGGTCAAACCATTGCTGCCCATACCGCCGTTGTATTCGGTTTCGTAATGCGCTTGCCCAAAAGAAGCCAACCCTACGATGACATCTCCTGCGACGATATTCGCATTGTCAATCACATCAGAGCGTTTCATGCGAGCCGTTACGGTAGAATCGACAATAATCGTCCGCACCAAATCGCCCACATCTGCCGTTTCTCCACCGGTAGAATGAATCGTAACGCCGTGCTTTTTCAACTCGGCAATCAGCGATTCCGTTCCTTCGATAATGGCGGCGATGACTTCACCGGGAATTTTATTTTTGTTTCTTCCAATGGTAGAAGAAAGCAGAATATTGTCGGTGGCACCCACACACAAAAGGTCGTCGATGTTCATGATCAACGCATCTTGCGCAATGCCTTTCCACACCGAAAGGTCACCCGTTTCCTTCCAATACAAATACGCTAAAGACGATTTGGTGCCTGCCCCATCCGCATGCATGATCAAACAATAGTTGGGATCTTGGGTGAGATAATCGGGAACAATCTTGCAAAAGGCTTTGGGAAACAATCCTTTATCAAGGTTCTTAATGGCGTTGTGGACGTCTTCTTTGGAAGCCGAAACGCCGCGTTGGGCGTAGCGTTTAGAAGTCTCTGAACTCATGGTGTTGTTGTTAGTTGTAGTTGCCGCCAAAGATACTTAGATTTTTACAAAATTAGATTAAGCCAAGGTTACGAATACCATGGAAAACCGAGTTAATTTTCAGTAATCATAATTTCCACACGCCGGTTTTCTTCCTCCTCTTCTTTGTTTTTTTCTGGAATGGGATGAATGGGATGGCTGGTGCCGAAGCCTTTGTAAGTCAGTCGTTTTCGGTTGATTCTTTGCGACACAAGATAGTTGTAAATGGCCCGAGCGCGCATCACCGACAACTCATTAATATCATATACCTTTTGACAACAAATGTGTCCTTGAATTTCAATTTTGAGTTTGGGATTGTCCTGCAACACACACAATAACTCAATCAATGCGGGTTTAGAAGTAGGCAAAATGCGCGGCGTCATGTTGTAGAAATACAAGTTTTTGAGTTTGATCTTATCTCCGACTTTGGCGATCTTAAACTTTTCAGCCATCGGAACTTTATCGTCGTCTAAAGCAACTACAACAGGAGGCTCTTCTTTTTTAGGCTCAAAAACGATGAGTACTTTTCGGTTTTCCGATTGAATTTTGGATTGTTCAAAATCTTCGCCGAAGCCTTTAATTTCATACCCTTCTTTGACTTTAATATTGTTCTTTTTCAAAAAATTAAAAACGGTAGTGACGCGTTTGATCGAAAGCGAATCGTTGTACGTATTGGTTCCTTTCCAATCGCAGAAGCCGTATATTTTGGTCACTTCAATCGAAGGGTTTTCGGTCATCCAAGCCACTAGTTTCTCGTTGGCCGCCGCATTCAGATCATGCTTATTGAAATCGAAAAATACCGTACACTTGTCTTGTGCTGTAACACTAGAAGCCGTAAAAAAAAGGATCCAAAATACAAATAGTCGTTTCATAGGCAGCGTGTTAATGGGCAACAATCATGATTTCTACTCGTCGGTTAGCCGCGCGTTGTACTTCGTCTTTTTCCGGCAAGGCGTATATCGGTTGGGTGCTTCCAAAACCTTTAAAGGTCAATCGGCTTTCTTCAATACCATTGGCAACTAAAAAATTATTAATGGCTTTGGCGCGTTGCGTAGACAAATCCAAACGGTCGTTCGGCATGCAGCACAAATGCCCTTGAATTTCTACTTTCAATTGGGGATTCTTTTGAAGCACCAAAAGCAACTCGTACATCTTGCCTTTCGACTCGGGATTGACAATAAACGTATTGATTTTAAAGTTCAGATTCTCTATCGTAAGTTTTTCACCTACGGCTGCGGTCGTGACTTTTTTCATAAAGTTGCGATCCAGTTGGTATTCCGTTTTCGTACCATCGGGATTTTGGAATGCCAGTTTTTCAGGATACACAACTTCCAATTTCGAAACAACAGGCACTATTTCGGGAATTCCTAAAATCTGATTTTCCCGAGCCAAGTCTTTTGCTTGCAGGTAAAACAAAGTCACTTTTCGATTCTCGGCCTTAATTTCAGAGAGTTGGTGCAGTTCCCCAAAGCTTCTTGTTTGAAAATCTTCCCGTATTTTTAACCGGTCCTTGATTTGATTGAAAACGAAACTAATCCGCTTCTTAGCTAACGTATCGTTGAAACCACTGCTACCGTCTTCATCACAAAAACCGTGAATTCCGACCACTTTTATAGCCGCATTGTTGGCGATCCATTGACTGAGCGTTTGCAATTCTTTAGGAGTTAACTCGAATTGATTGCTGTCAAAATAAACAGAAAATTGTTCTTGAGCCGCAACTACAGAGGGGAAAACAACTACAAAAAGCAGTGCCGTGAAAAATTTCATTGCGGTGTTTGTTTAGGTATCGAAAGTTACGGATTTTTTTTAATAAAAAACACCTGACAAGAATCGGAATCCTGTCAGGTGTTTGAAGTAGGTTCTAGAAAATCTTATTTTGTAAACAACAATTCTCTGTATTTGGTTAAGGTCCAAATTTCATCGTCTACCAATAATTCTAATTTATCACAATGATCGCGAATCACTTCGAAGTAAGGTTTTACTTTTTCGCAATACGCATCGGCCATTTTGTGAGCGTCTGTCAAGGCATTCGCTTTCTTTCTGGCTTCGGTCATTTCATCGACTTTAGAGTTAATTCCTTCGATATGACCCGAAATCGCTTTAATGATGTTAATTTGTTCTTTCGCAATCTTCTCGAAATCAGAACCGAAAATTTCTTTCAATCCTTTCACGTTTTCAATCAACGTATTTTGGTAGCGAATGGCCGTTGGAATCACATGGTTTTTAGAAATATCACCCAAGACTCTTCCTTCGATTTGAATTTTCTTAGTGTACTCTTCCAATTCAATTTCGTAACGAGCCTCTACCTCCACATGGTTCATGATGCCCATTTCTGAAAACAAATCCAACGCTTGTTTCGAAGCTCTAGCTTTTAAGGCTTGAGGAGTCGTTTTGAAATTACTCAACCCACGTTTCGCCGCTTCTTTTTCCCAAGCCTCGCTATACCCGTCGCCTTCAAAAAGGATGTTTTTAGACACTTTGATATATTCGCGCAACACATTAAAAATGGCTTCGTCTTTCTTCAAGTCTTTTTTAGCAATCAAAGCATCCACTTCAATTTTGAAATCTTTCAATTGTTTCGCTACAATCGTGTTCAACGTAGTCATCGCATTCGAACAGTTGGCCGAAGACCCTACCGCTCTAAATTCGAATTTATTTCCGGTAAAGGCAAACGGCGATGTTCTGTTTCTATCGGTATTGTCTAACAAGACGTCTGGAATCTTCCCTACTACATTCAACTTCAAATCGGTTTTCTCTTCTGGAGATAATTTACCGGTCGTTACCCCTTCCAATTCTGCTAGCACTTTGGTTAATTGCTCTCCAATAAATACCGAGATAATCGCTGGTGGTGCTTCATTGGCTCCCAGTCGGTGGTCGTTACTAGCCGTTGCGATCGAACCTCTCAACAAAGCTTCATAATCGTTCACTGCTTTGATGGTATTGATGAAGAAGGTTAAGAATTGCAAATTGCTCATCGGCGTTTTACTTGGACTCAACAAATTCACTCCAGTATCTGTCGCCAACGACCAGTTGTTGTGTTTCCCAGAACCGTTCACCCCTTTGAAAGGTTTCTCGTGCAACAACACTTTTAAATCATGACGTTCTCCCACTTTTTGCATCACATCCATCAACAAACAGTTGTGGTCTACTGCTAAGTTCGTTTCTTCAAAGATTGGCGCCAACTCAAATTGATTCGGTGCCACTTCATTGTGTCTGGTTTTTACTGGGATTCCAAGCAACATACATTCTTGCTCCAAATCTCTCATATACGTTAAGGCTCTGGTCGGAATGGAACCAAAGTAGTGATCGTCTAATTGTTGTCCTTTAGCGGAAGTGTGTCCTAGTAAGGTTCTTCCCGTCATCATTAAATCGGGACGAGAATTCGCTAACGATTTGTCTATTAAGAAGTATTCTTGTTCCCAACCTAAAGTAGCGGTCACTTTTTTTACATTCTTATCGAAGTATTTGCATACTTCTGTAGCCGCTTCGTCCATCGCGGATAAGGCGCGCAACAATGGTATTTTGTTATCCAAGGCTTCTCCAGTATAAGAAATGAATACTGTCGGAATGCACAAGGTTGTTCCAAAGATAAACGCTGGCGATGTCGGATCCCAGGCGGTATACCCTCTTGCTTCAAACGTATTTCGAATACCCCCATTTGGAAAGCTGGAAGCATCTGGTTCTTGTTGTACTAATTGTCCACCGCCAAATTTTTCAACCGGATTGCTACCGTCATAAGACGTTTCAAAAAAGGCGTCGTGCTTTTCCGCTGTGGCACCTGTTAGCGGTTGAAACCAATGCGTGTAATGAGTCACACCCTTAGACAAGGCCCATTCTTTCATCCCCATGGCGATATAATCGGCTAGTTTTCGATCAATTTTGGTTCCATGAAGCACCGCATCGCGAACCCCTTTAAAAGCGTCCTGAGTGAGGTACTGTTTCATGGCACTGTCGTTAAAAACGTTGGCGCCAAAAATCACTGACTTTTTATCGGTTTCTTCAAATTTTACTGGAATTCTGTTCGATGCTTCTTTTAAAGCTTGAAAACGTAATGTTGCCATAAATATTAATTGTAAAGTTATACCCTATTAATTTAAGGCAAATATATAAAAATATTATATTTAAAATATTTTGACCCCTTTTTTTTGAGGGCTAAATGAAAATATTTTGATAAATTAGATAAAATGTTCAAAAATACAGACCAGTGACATATCCAAAGAATTCTATTGTACATCCCCTACTAAAATTTATCTTTGTAATTCACTACAAATTTTCCCATTATGATGGTTTGGATCCTTTTCATCGCGGCCGTACTCTTATTTCTTGCCTTAGACTTAGGTGTTTTTAACAAAACGCCCCATATCATCAGCTCTAAGGAGGCCGGGAAATGGACCGCTATCTGGGTAACTCTATCTTTCGCGTTTTCTGCAGTGATTTATTGGTTGTACTCCACCTCGTATATTGCCAATCCCGACCAATTGAAACCCACGACGGCCATGATCAAGTACATCACAGGGTACTTGATTGAGTTGTCGTTAAGCATCGACAATATCTTTATCATCGCAGTAATCTTTAGTGCCTTTAAGATTGCCCAAAAATACCAACACCGGATTCTCTTTTGGGGCATCATGGGGGCGATCGTCTTTAGAGGGTTGATGATTTTCTTTGGCGTGATCCTGATCAACAAATTCAGCTGGACCGCCTATGTCTTTGGATTGTTTTTAATCTTCACCGCCTTGAAAATGGCCTTCACCAAAGAGGAAGACGATTTCGACCCCAAAGATTCCTGGGTATACAAACTGCTAGGCAAAATTATTCCGATTACTCATCATACCGAAAAGGCGCATTTCTTTATTCGAAAAGAAACAAAGCTCTATGCCACGCCGCTTTTTGTGGCTTTGGTTGTTATTGAAGTGATGGACGTGTTGTTTGCGGTGGATAGTGTTCCTGCGATTTTGGCCATTACTTCCGACCCGTTTCTAGTCTTCAGTTCCAACATCTTTGCGATTCTAGGCTTGCGTTCCATGTATTTTTTCTTGGCCAACATGCTCGAAAAATTCAGCTATTTAGAGTACAGCCTGATCGCCATTCTGCTATTCGTAGGATTAAAAATGGTAGGGCACGATTACATCGAACTACCGGAATGGGTTTCCTTGGCGTTTATTGCCTTGGCTTTAGGTGTTGGTATTTTAGTATCGATTTCTAGAAAGGAACCTTCTTCTACGGAGTAATTTCATCGCATAAAAAAGCCGGACTCTAAGAGGCCGGCTTTACAAATAACGTTTCGAAGCTAACTTTCGTGACGGCTACTGGAAATAGTTTTTCCGCTAGTAGAAGCGACGTTAAGAAAAAGAAATGTACAACTTAGACAATCGCAACCATGAAAATTAGGTGGTAATAGCCGTAGTTGTTCTTTCTTTCTGGTTAGAGGTTTCGTTTACAATATTCCATGATCTTATGGTCAAGGTCTGCAATTAAATTTACATTTTCCACCAAACTGTAGCTGTCCAAACACATTTTGAGTTCCTTAACTCTAAATTGTTGCCTTGCTTTTTCAATGATAACCCTGTCAATACGAATCGTTCTTTCAATAAGAATGTTTCGGTCAAGTTCTAAAGTAATACTCTTTTCAAGTTCTGCAAATTCTTTTAATTTATTGCATTCCCCATTAAAGAAATCGTCCACTACAAATTCAAAGTCGTGAAGAATTTGCTTAAAACCTTCCAACCTTTGGTCTGATAAAAAGTCTGCATGCCATACTTTATTTTCAAAACCAAGCTGGTTAAGGTAAAAAGGGTGGCTTATTATGGAGTTGTCAAATTTATAAAGGGCTTGTCCGATAGAATAACGATAATCAATGATGAATTTTTTGCGATCTTTTTTAAATGAAACTATTACAAAATCATCATTCAAATCCTTTCCACTTAAAAAATTGTCAAGTTCAAAATCGTGTGTAGATAAAAATGGAGTTAAAATGTCAAGCCCTTTTTTTATGTCATCTTGTAGTGGCATAGTATTTAAAATTAGTTACTTATTCTTTTTGAAGTTACGTGCGTTTTACAATTACTGCTCCATTTATTATTGAAGTGATTTTACATGACGGTCATCAATATGATAGGCAGCCATCACCGCCTTGTAATCTTCGGTATTCACACTAGCCTTTTTATTCGACAAGTATCCTGGTATAATCACAATACGAAACGTTTGGCTGTTCAAATAAGAAGGCGTCGTAGCTAAATTATAAGTCCCTCCTGCGTATATCGTAAAGTCTTGCAAACTAAAATCAAAATCATAATCCAATTCTCCTTGTGGCAAATACAAAGTTCTTGGAATCAATTGCCAAATTGGCGTTTGAGGGTTGATCGTTCCCGACAAACGATAGATCAAAATATTGTCCGACAGTAAAATCACTGGATTCAATTGACGGTAAATGGTGTATTCGTTGTTGACATCCAAAGTAAAATTCACATTTCGAAGTTCAAAAACTTCACTTTCAGAACCACTGGGTCCTTGTGGTCCTTGAGGTCCGTCAAATCCTTGTGGTCCAACGGGTCCTTCACAACTAGAAGCCAATACAGCTCCAAAAACGGTTAAAAGTAACATTATTCTTTTCATGAGTTCTGGTTTTTAATTGATTTGATTTTGACATTTCAAAAACCAAACCAAAATACAATAAGCAGTGAATTTTATTAAAAAATAATTCCGTTCTTTACTTCCTAAATCGGTAAACCCGCCAACTAGCATGGGAAGAAACAACGAAAGAAATATAAAAAAACACAACGACAAATTGCACAAAGAGCAAGACAAAGCCAAAAAGGCGGAACGCTTGCGTCAGGAAAAGCTCAAAGCCATTGTCAAAAAGTTTCACGATAACAACACTACAACCCCCGAATAACAACCAATGGAAGATCTAAAATTTAGTTCCCTCAAAAAAGACGTCCAAGAGATTATTGATTTAATCGGAAACAAGGAGTATCAAGACGCTACCGTAAAATTGCACGAAGCCAGCGAGTTTCTAGACGAATTAATCGATTTCTCGGAAGCCGATGAAGACTTAATCGAAATCAGCAAATACCAAGTGCTGCTGAACCAATTGCATCAAAAAATCAAAGAAGCTACTACAGTGTGATTTTACCCCTTTACAGCCTTTTCGATTCGCAAGTCTATTCCCCTCAAAACACCGCTTTTGAAGTGCTTTTCTTCGGGTGTTGTTCGGGTCTTGTTCGGGTTTTGTTCGGATCAAGGGGTGTTTTTCCGAACAATGGTGCAACAACAGTGCAACCATAGTGCATTAAATCTTAAAAAATGCGGCACTAAAATAGCATAGGTACCGCAAAAGTTACCACCCCATAAATACCATACCCGCGCCGCAAAATATCAAAGTGACACCTCCTAAGGTGTGCAGGTGCTTTTCTAAAAAGTCGGTTTTGAAAAAGGAGATGCTGTAGAATCCTAGCGCTACCATGCCGACCATAGTGAGCAGGGTAAAAAAAGTATAAATCAAAATCAACCACAATAGGCTGCTCCAAGAGTGTTGGGCAGCAGGGAAAAACAACAAAGGAATCATGGGCTCGCAGGGGCCAAGCAAAAAGATTAAAAACAAGACCCAAGGGGTTACTTTATGCCGCTCGGTGCGAGCCACCGCTTTTCCGTGTTGGTGTTCATAGACGTACATACTGCCGTCTTCGTAGGTGTCAAAATGTTTGTGGTTCTTTTTGTTATACGCTCGAAACAGTCCCCAAAGCGCATAGACCAGACCGAAGCACAACAACAGCCATCCCGCTAGACCACCTCGAATCTGCTCCAATCCAGAGATTTTGGAAAGGTTCCAACCCAAGGCCGCACCGCCCAATCCTAACAAAACCGAACTCCACACGTGACCACAGCCACAGCCTATCGTCCATAGTAAAGTCTTAAAAAAACTCCAGCCTCTCGACTTCGATAAAACTATAAAAGGCAGGTAATGATCAGGGCCAGTCAGCGTATGCAAACAAGCCACAAGCAGCGCTGCGGTGCTTAGGAGTTGCAATTCAGTCGACATATACTGCTGTTTTAACTTCCGAAACCCATTCAGCAAGATCCTTCAAACAGCCGTGCAATTGCTCCGCTTTAAACCCTAAGATCCGAACGACTAGGCCATTGTTTTGCGTGGTAGTGATGCCGAAATCAATTCCGATTTGCTCTTGAAGATACTCCACTACTCTTTCTATAAGGGCGCTATAATCCCTACTTTCCTTAAAAATAAGCAAACTCGCTTGATGCGTATACCCTTCTAATTGTCCGATGGCTGTAGGAGCGACCTCCAAAGGCGCCATGATGATGTTTTCTTTGAGTATCAATTGGTGGTCTAAATAGACTTTCGTCACACTTTGGAATTTAGAAAACGTAAATACTTCCCCTTTCAAACTGCGGCCACAGGTAATGATTTCGCCCCAAACTAGCGAACCGTTTTTAGTCAGGTAGATGCTGTTTTTACTTTTAAAAATCGAGTTTTCATGAGGCACACAAGGATGCGGCAAATAGGTAAACGAGGCTCCTTCTTGCAGGTGCACTTCAAGAGTTTGTGTTGCCCCCACTTGCATGTCGAACAAACGTTGGTACGATTGTGTGTGCAAGTGCACCGCTCCTTTTGCGACCACGTCAATTCGCATCTCATACTCGTCGCCATCCAATACACCCGGAGACGAACTCATGAGCATCAAATGCAACGGATTCTCGGTCTTGTTTTCGGTGGTATTCATCACCTTAAAAGGAGGCGAAAAATAGCAATCCCCCAATTGGGTAATCCCCTGCCGCATCGTTGTTTTGATATGAAGTTTTGATTTTATCGCCATAAGTTGGGTTCTGCTTCGTTTTCCAATAGCGCATATTTTTTGATCCAGCCGATGACCTCTGGAAGCCCCTCCAAACTCATCAGATTGGTAAAGACAAAGGGAGTTCCTTGCCGCATTTTGGAAGCATCGCGCTCCATGACCCCAAGATCGGCATGTACATAAGGCGCTAGGTCGATTTTGTTGATCACTAATAAGTCACTTCGCGTAATACCAGGACCTCCTTTGCGAGGGATCTTATCGCCTTCGGCTACATCAATCACAAAAATGGTGACATCGGCCAAATCCGGACTAAAAGTAGCCGATAGATTATCACCCCCACTTTCGATAAAAAGCAGTTGCAAATCCGGGAAGCGCTCCGCCATTTCTTCTACCGCTTCTAAGTTCATGCTGGCGTCTTCGCGAATAGCGGTATGCGGGCATCCACCCGTTTCCACACCGATAATGCGCTCTTTGGGCAGCAAACTGTTTTGCGTTAAAAACTCGGCGTCTTCTTTGGTATAGATATCGTTGGTAATAACACCCATACTGTATTCTCCAGCCAAGTGCCGACTCAAGCGCTCGATTAAAGCGGTTTTCCCCGATCCTACGGGACCGGCTACTCCTATTTTGATGTACTTTCTTTCGTTCATTATGCTTTAAAAATAGAGGTTCAAAAATATTATGACATGTACAAGCGCGAATACAAACGCTCGTGTTGCATGCTTTTCAAGTCGAAACCCGAGCAGCACCAACCCAAATAATCTTCGTCTGGCTCTAGTGTTTGTTCGATCCAATCCGGAATGAATTCCTGAACGGCAAATAAAATTTCTTGGCCACTTTGCTGACTAAGCGGGACCAATTTCACCGCATTGGTCACAAAACCTACGGCCGCATTGTAATAAAACCCGGTCAAGGCATCGGCTTTCGAGATGTGAAGCGCTTGCGCGTACAGCCCAAAGGCAATGCAATAATGCCCTAAGGCCGCTTTCGTTTTAATGGCGGCGGCATAGTCGGCTAGTACGGTTTGGGTGTTGGAAGGCTGGAATATTTTCATCAATCGGATACCCAATTTGTGACTCGCCTCCCGCATTTCTTTGGGAAGTTTGACGGCACTGCATTCGATGTCCCATGCTATGGCTTGGGCGCTGTCGTTGTTTTCGGCTGCATCGTAAGCCAACGCTACAAAGGCGGCATCGGTATACCGCAGATTCTGTGCAAGCATTTGTATCACAAACGCTTTGGCCGTTGCGGTGTCTCTTACGATGCCTTGTTGCACATAGGTCTCCAAGCCCGCCGAATGGGAGAACCCTCCAATAGGCAAATTAGGATCCGTCAAATGCAATAGCGATAGTAAGGAACTAGTCATCAGCGGTGGTGCGTTTTAGAATTTTAGAAAATAGCGATTCTGAAGGGCTTCCATGAGCGGCTACAGTCGTTTTTAAGGGGTTTAGCAATTGGCGCTGTTCTTTCTTCACCGAATACCCTTGCACCATAAACAAATCGAACAAAGGCTTTTCGAAGGGTACCAGCAAAGCGTCGTCTTCAAAAAACAACGGCAAGTGTTTGTTGCCAATTTCATAGCTGATGCTGGCCATTTCAAAGAGACTATTCGC
>Ga0209023_10001168_pt1 | contig 36163 bp, 26 predicted proteins | sample LakOneMetagenome_FD_187468 | JGI IMG/M metagenome (GOLD analysis project Ga0209023, IMG submission 187468) | Freshwater and sediment microbial communities from Lake Erie, Canada (SPAdes) (version 2) | ecosystem: Environmental > Aquatic > Freshwater > Lentic | place: Lake Erie, Canada...
CCGATCTTGGGATCGGCTTGTCTGGTCCGGGAGGACGCAACGGAACCGCCACGGGCGCTCGGTCAGGAAACCGTCGCCCCACGGCCCGACGCCCCCGAGCCTGGCGGGATAAACGTCAGTCGGAGCGCCGCATGCCTCTCAGCCCCATCTCCCGCCGCCGCCTGATGGCGACCTCGGCCGCCGCCTTCGCCGCCGCGGGGACCCTGTCGCCGCTCAAGGCCCTGGCCGCCGACGCGCCCAGCAAGGCCCAGGCGCTGGAGACCATGAAGAAGGCCACCACCTTCATGGTCGAGAAGGCGGCCTATAACGGCGGCTATGTCTGGAGCTACCTGCCCGACTTCTCGCGCCGCTGGGGCGAGATGGAGGCCTTCCCGACGATGATCTGGGTGCAGCCGCCCGGCACGGCCACCATGGGCCACCTGTTCCTGGACGCCTATCACGCCACCGGCGACGCCTATTACTACGAAGCCGCCGTCAAGGCCGCCCAGGCCCTGATCGCCATCCAGCACCCGGCCGGCGGCTGGAACTATCTGGGCGACCTGGCCGGCGAGGCCTCGCTGAAGAAGTGGTACGACACCATCGGCAAGAACGGCTGGCGGCTCGAGGAATTCCAGCACTACTACGGCAACGCCACCTTCGACGACGCCGGCACGGCCGAGGCCTCGCAGTTCCTGCTGCGACTGTATGTCGAGAAGCAGGACCCGGCCTTCAAGCCCGCCCTGGACAAGGCCCTGGCCTTCGTTCTGGACAGCCAGTACCCGGTCGGCGGCTGGCCCCAGCGCTTCCCGCTGAAGGACGAGTTCCATCACCACGGCAAGGCCGACTACACCGGCTACATCACCTTCAATGACGATGTGGCCGGGGAAAACCTCAAGTTCCTGATCATGGTCTGGCAGGCCCTGGGCGACGCGCGCGTGCTGCCCTCGATCCGCAAGGCCATGGACTGCTTCCTGGCCTGCCAACAGCCCCAGCCGCAGCCGGCCTGGGGCCTGCAGCACAAGGTCAGCGACCTGAAGCCCGCCGGCGCCCGCACCTATGAGCCCGAAGCCTTCGCCACCCACACCACCGGCGGCAACATCGCCTCGTGCATGGACTTCTACGAGCTGACCGGCGATCCGAAGTTCCTGGCCCGCCTGGGCGAGGCGCTGGACTGGCTGGACAGCGTCAAGCTTCCCGCCGAACAGATCAAGGGCGGCCGCGCCTATCCCACCTTCGTCTCGATCGGCGAAGGCAAGCCGCTGTTCATTCACCGCACCGGCAGCAATGTGGTCAACGGCCGCTATTTCGCGGACCACAATCCCGAAAACGTCGTCATCCACTATTCCTCGACCCGTTCGGTGAACGTGGAAGGCCTGCGCAAGCGCCTGGCCAAACTGAAGGCGACGCCGCCGGAGGTCGCCAGCAAGGACTCCCCGCTGAAGGGCGGCCGCAAGGCCCTGCCCCGCTACTTCACCACCGGCGACATCTCGGTCTCGGACCTGAATGTCGACACCCTGAAGGCCGACGCCGGCCAGGCCTCGCCCGACAAGGCCGCCGCCCTGGTCGCCACGCTCAACAGCGAAGGCTGGTGGCCGGCCGAGCTGAAGGCGACCAGCAATCCCTATATCGGCGACGGCTCGCCCACCCCCGCGCCCGGTGACTTCAGCCGAACCCGCGTGGGCGACGCCACCGACACCTCGCCGTTCATCACCGACACGCCCAAGATCGGCATCTCGACCGGCGGCTATATCGAGAACATGACCGCGCTGATCAAATATATCGGCGCGGCCTAGGCTCCTCACGCGCCGATCACCCCCTGGGCGCGCCCGTCAGCGGCCAGGGGATAACCCCAGACCTGTCCGTCCCTCGGACCGCTCAAACCGACTCGCGTGAAAGACGAGCGGGAAAGCGCGAATCGTCCGTCTATGGCCTGTGTCCGCCGCGCCTTTCCGTAGAGGAAGGTTGGCGCGATGACCGGGGCGGATGACGTTAGGCGGGGGCCTGGATGCCAGGACGGATTACCGATGTAACCCAGCTGGAAGGGTACATCCTGTACTCCCGCGGGGTCGCATTGACCCGGCTTGTTCTCGTCGCCTGTTTCGTCGTCCTGCTGGCGTTCTTCACCCCCCCGGGCATGGCCATGCAGGGGGTTCTGGAGTTTGTCCTGTACCTGGCCCTGTTCGCCGCCGCGGAAGTCGCCGCCCGCGATCCTGACCCGGGCAAGGCGTTCAGGCGGCTGCGCTGGCAATCGGACGTCCTGATGGTGCTGCTGGTGGTCAATGCCTGCTGGCTGGCCATCCAGATCCGCCTCTATGACGGACCGGTCGCCCAGGTCGAGGCCGGGCTACTGGCGATCTGCGTGCTGCTGTTCGTCGCCCTGCGAGTCCACATCACCCCCATCAGCTATGTCATTGGCGTCACCCCCCCGGCCCTGACCCTGATCTGGAGCGCCATCGACTGGACCGCGCCCCTGGCCTTCAACCACTACGCCCTGGCGATGCCGCTGTTCGTCGCCGCCGTGCTGCTGGTCACCTCGCGACAGCAGGCCACCGACCGAACCCTGACCCAGGCCCTGCGCGACCTGACCCGCAAGAACGCCGCCCTGACCGAGGCCATCGACGAGGCCAAGGCCGCCAGCCGCGCCAAGACCGACATCCTGGCCGTGGCCAGCCACGAGATCCGCACCCCCCTGAACGCGGTGCTGGGCTTCGCCCAGATCCTGCGCGACAGGGACCTTCCGCCCGATCAGGCCGAGCTGATCGGCGGCGTGCTGGAAGGCGGCGAGCAGCTGACCCGGCTGCTGGACGGCATCCTCGACCTGGCCCATGTCGAGGGCGGCCAGACGCGCCTCAACCCCGTCCCGGTCGATCTTCGCGCCATGATCCATGCGGTGATGCGCGTATGGGGCGCCCATGCCCGCGGCATCGGCGTGGCGTTCACCTTCGACGACGCCGACCCCACCCTGTCCTTCCATGTGCGCGCCGACGCGGTGCGGGTGGAACAGACCCTGGTCAACCTGATCTCCCACGCCATGGGCGCGGTATCGGCCGGCGGCGGGGTCGCCGTGCGCCTGGCCGGCACGCTCAAGGGCGACACCCTCAGCGTCCTGATCGAGGTCAGCGATACCGGCCCCGCCGTGCCGCCCGAAGACCGGCCCCGCCTGTTCGAGACCTTTGACCAGACCGCTCGGGGCCGCCAGCAGGGCGGCAGCGGGCTGAGCCTGGCGATCTGCGCCCGCAACATGGCCCTGATGGGCGGGGCCCTCGGGATCGAGGATCCCGCCGCCTCCGCGACCTCAAGGGCGGCGCCCACCGGCGCGCTGTTCTGGTTCGCCTTCGACGCGCCCGTCCACACCCCGCTCCTGGCCGCCCCGGCCCTGACCGGCCGCGACCTGGGTCAGGTTCGCCTGCTGGCCGCCGAGGACAATCCCGCCAACCGCAAGGTGCTGGCGCTGCTGCTGAAGGACACCCCGGTGTCGCTGACCTTCGCCGAGGACGGCGCCCAGGCGCTGGACGCCTGGCGGGCCCAGCCGTTCGACCTGATCCTGATGGACGTCAACATGCCGGTCCTGAGCGGCGTGGAGGCGGTGCGGAAAATCCGCATGTCCGAGCCGCCCGGCGCCCGCACGCCGATCTGGATGCTGACCGCCAACGTCTTCGACGACGACATCGCCCGCTATGTGGAAACCGGGGCCGATGGCGTGCTGCGCAAGCCCATCGACGTGCCGGCCCTGTTCACCCTGCTGGCCCAGATCGCCGAGAAAGGGGTCGCCGAGAAGCGCGTCGCCGAAGGGCTGACCGACACGCCCCCCGACGCCTGACCCCGCGTCAGCGTTGCCCGGCCGCCGCCTCATGCTAGCCTCCCGTCAAAGACAAACGGGAGAAGACGCATGGCCAAGGTCGCTTATTTCACGGTGGGCTCCAACAAGCTGGAAGAGGCCAAAGCCTTCTACGACGCGCTGCTGGGCTCGATCGGCATGACGCCGGTGCATGAGCACGCCTCGGGCGGACGGCTCTATCGCGGCAAGGGCACGGGCCTGTTCGGGGTGCTGGGCCCCTATGACGGCGCGCCCGCCTGTATCGGCAACGGCACCATGGGCGGGTTCAGCTTCGACACCGCCGAAGAGGTCGCCGCCTTCCACGCCAAGGCGATCGAGCTGGGAGCCGCCGATGAAGGCGGTCCGGGCGAGCGGATGCCGGGCGCCTATTTCGCCTATTTCCGCGACCTGGATGGCAACAAGCTGTGCGGCTACAAGTTCGGCTAGCAACGATCAATCAAGGCAACTGCTCTCCACGCCGTTCGTTACGGTGACCAACACGTGGAGAGCAGAGCATGATCCTTCCCAATGGCGCCCTGGTGGCGGTGGTCGACGGCGAAAAGCTCGTCCTCTTCAGGAACAGCGGACACACCGACATCAAGCTGTCGGCTGTCGAAAATCCCGAAATGGCGGAACGCGCCTCCGGTTCGCCCGGCCATCCCTCCAGCGGCGCCAACCCCGACAATGACACCCAGGCCGAAGACGGCTTCGCCATGGGCGTGGCCCAGACGCTGAACACCTGGGCCCTGACCGGCAAGCTGACCGACCTGCTGGTGATCGCCGCGCCCCGCACCCTGGGCGAGCTGCGCAAGCACTGGCACAAGGATCTTCAGGCCAAACTGGTGGGCGAGATCGCCAAGGACCTGACCGGCCACTCGACCGACGACATCGCCTCGGCGATCAGCAAGGCGGCCTAGCCTGGTTGCGGCCGGTGCGGATGGCGACATCCGACCCGGCCGATCACCGTCAGGGTCGGAAGGGGCTCTAATGGCCCGAACGCACCAAGGCTTCGCGCACCACCTCGGGGGCGTGGTCGATGACGCGCAGATAGGCCGTCAGGGCCGCGTCGGGCCGCGCGCCGCCATGTTCCAGCGCCTCCAGCAGATCCGGATCGATATGGAAGGCGCGGGCGAACTGGGCCGCCGAAAGGCCGCTGCGCCAGCGCACCGCCCGCACCAGGGCGCGGGCCGAATAGGCCTGGGCCGGGGCGGCGGCCTCGTCGATCGCCGGATCGGTCGAGTGGGCGTGGGGGGTCATGGGAACGCTCCTGTACTGCCCTCCTCCTAGACCCTGTCGATTGCAGAAATTCGACGACTTTGAGTCAAACTGCGGTCAGGGCGGGGTGATCAGGGTGCGGGCCTTGCGCTCCACCTGATCGACGCCGCGCAGGGGGTCGCCCGAGGCCTCCAGCATGGTGCTGAACACCTTCAGGTCGCCGGTCTTGATGCGCTTGATGCGACGGTCGCGCGCCCATTCCCAACCGATCAGCTGGCCCAGCCTGCAGGCCTTGGGCAGCAGGACCGGGTGTTCGGAAGGCCCGCCCCGGATCAGCAGCTTGTCGACGATGTCGTTCCAGTTGGGCGAGCCCGGCATGCACAGGCTGAGGTCCTGGCACGAGCCGGTCCAGAACCGCTTGTACCAGCGCGCGTGCAGCTCGTTCTCGAACTGCAGCCGGCTGGTCGGCTGTATGGTCGTGCGGCAATCGGGGCGAACAAATTCCTGCGCCCCGGCCTCGCCGGCGATCAGCAGCGTCGCGAGGGCTGCGACCCAGGCTCGAATCATCTGCGCCTCCAAGGCCTTAGCCCTGAAACTGGCTTCTACCGACCCAGTATGACGCTTATGTCTCGCTCAGAAATGCGGCGGTGGCCTCGATGGCCTCGACCAGGCTCATGCGCTCGACCGTGACCCCTTCGGGCAGGCCCGAGAACAGCCGCGTGGGGGCGGCGGCGTCCAGCATCACGAACATCCCGCGATCGTCCGCCCGGCGGATCAGCCGGCCAAAAGCTTGACTGATACGGGCTCTTGCGGTAGAGTCATCATAGCCTTTGCCACCAAAGCGTGCGCGCCGCGCCTTGTGCAGGATATCGGGTCTGGGCCACGGCACTCTATCAAAAACCAGCAAACGCAGCGACCGGCCCGGTACGTCGATACCGTCACGGATGGCGTCGGTGCCCAGCAGGCAGGCGTCCTGCTCGGCCCTGAAGATGTCGACCAGGGCCCCGGCTTCCAGCGGGTCGACGTGCTGGGCGTACAGCGCCAGACCCCGGTCGGCCAGGGGCGCGGCGATCATCTCGTGCACGGCCTTCAGCCGCCGGATGGCCGTGAACAGCCCCAGCCCGCCGCCGCCCGCCGCCAGGAACAGCTCGCGCATCGCCGCCGAGACCTGCCGGGCGTCTTCCTTGTTGACGTCGGTGACCACGATCGCCCGGGCGTTCTTCTCATAGTCGAACGGCGAGACCAGCCGCAGCACCTTGGGCGACTGCGGCATCCGCGCCGCCCCGGTGCGCATCTCGGCCAGGGCGAACGGATCCTCCAGCGCCGGATCGGTCAGGGTGGCGCTGGTCACCAGCACGCCGTGCGCAGGGCTCAGCACCGCCGCCCGCAGCGGCTCGGTCGGATCCACCCAGTGCCGGCGGCACGCAGCGTCCACGACCCGCCCGTAGAGGAAGGTCGCCTCGAACCAGTCCACGAACTCCGGGTCGTCCTCGGCGTCCTCGTCGATCGCCTTGAGGATCGACCGCCAGGCCGGCAGGGTCATGCGCGCCCGTCGGTCCAGGCCGCGCAGGGCCCCTTCGATGCGCGCCCGCTCGGAGGGGCCCAGATGCTCGGCGTCCTCGTCCAGCACGTCTTCCAGCTGGCGGGCCAGGGCCAGCAGCGGCGCCTCGACCCCGGCCAGGGCCTTGGCCGCCTCGCCGGCCCGCTCGCGGACCAGGTCCACCGCCGGCCGCGCGGCACACTGTAGCCCCTGCTCGACCCCGCCCCGCTCGCTGCTGCGGGCCCGCAGCTGCTCGATGACGGCCACCAGATAGCTTTCGATCGGCCCGATCGGATTGACCTGGCCGTCCGGCGGCGCGACCCGGCCAGACCAGCCCTCGCCCGGCAGGGCGGCGGCCGCGTGCAGCACCGCCGTCAGGGCCTGACGCGCGCCTTCGCGGTCGCCCAAAATGTCCAGCAGCCTGGCCTCCAGACCCCTGCCCCGCCGGCCGCGTCCTTCGGGTCCGCGGATCCAGCGGCGCAGCTCCGCCGCCTCCGCCCCGGACAGGGCCGCCGAAAAGGCGCTGTCGGCCGCGTCGAACAGGTGGTGGCCTTCGTCGAACACCACGCGCTTGACCGCCGTGGTCTCGTTGTCGCCCTTCAGCCCCCGCGCCGCCCGCGCCCCGTCGAACGCCGCCTGGGTCAGCACCAGGGCGTGGTTGGCGATGACGATGTCGGCCCGCTTGGAGGCCCGCACCGCCTTCTCGATGAAGCAGATGCGATAGTGCTGGCAGCCGGCGTGAACGCACTCGCCGCGCCGGTCCACCAGATTGGCCGGGCTGGCCTGCTGCATCGGCGCGATCGAAAACAGCGTCGGCAGCCAGGCCGGAAAGTCCCCGCCGGTCATGTCGCCATCCCGTGTGGCTCTCGCCCAGCGGGCCGCCAGCGCCAGGCCGATCAGGTCGCCATTGCCCAACTGGGCGCCGTTGACCTGCTCCTGGAAGTTCAACAGGCAGACGTAGTTTTCTCGCCCCTTGCGCACCACCGCCTTGCGGGCGCGCACGGCCGGATCGGGATAGATCGACTGGCTCTCGCGCTCGATCTGACGCTGCAGCGCCCGCGTATAGGTGCTGATCCAGACGGACGGCCCATTGACCTCGGCCCACAGCGAGGCGGGGGCCAGATAGCCCAGGGTCTTGCCGACGCCAGTGCCGGCCTCGGCCAGCATCATGTTCGGTTCGCCCTCGCGATCGCGGGGCTGGAAGACGAACGCCGCTTCCCGGGCATAGGTCGCCTGGGCCTCTCGCACCTCGTCCAGACCCGAACGTTGCAGCAGTTCGGTCAGACGCTCGCCCGCCCGCTCCGGATCGATCGGCCGCGTGCCGGACTCCCCGAGAGGAGCCTGATCCTCCCACTCGACGATCCGCGCCCAGACATCCAGGCCCGAGCTGCGAAACTGATTGCCGACCGGCGCGGATCGCAAGGCGCCGATCACGGCAGGTCCCCAGGCCCAGCCGGCCTTGGCCAGGGTCTCGCCGACCGCCAGGGCCTCCTCCCGCGATGGCTGGGGCGTCAGGCGAAGCTCAGCCAACAGGGCGTCGGCCGAGATCCGCAGACTGGCCGCCTGCTCGGCCGCACCCTTGGGCTCGGGCAGACCCAGCGCCATGGACAGGCCCACAGCCGACGGCGCGCAGAAGGTCGCAGGCCGGGTGAAGGCGTAGAGCTCCAGCACGTCAAACAGTCGGCCGCTGCGCGCGGGAGCATGAAGATTGAGCCGCTTGGCCGTCATCGCCGCGTGGGCGACCAGCACTGGCCCATGTTCCATCAGGTCGCGTGCGTCGGGCGCGCGCAGCATCCGGCCCTCGCCGTCGCCATCCGCATAGCCGGCGCGCGGCCCGGGCAGAACGACGAGCGCGGGAGCAAGGTCGAGAGTCGGCGGCGAAGCAGTCACGCGAGTCTGTTAGCACCTTGGCGACGGAAACAGAATGCGAACGGCGTCACACCACGCGCGGGTCTTCCTCGTCGCCGCGTTCAAGGCGGTCGATCGCCTTCTGGGCCTTCTGGCGCACGGCGGGATCGTCGCTCTCGGCGGCGCGACGATACATGCTCAGCGCGGTTTCCAGATCGAACCGCACGCCTTCACCCGCCTCGCACATCGCGCCCAGCCGATAATAGGCCGGCAGATAGCCGTGGTCGGCCGCCAACTGATACCAGCGGATCGCCTCCACATAGTCGACCGGCACGCCTTCGCCGTTGTGGTGCACCACCGCGACATTGGCCATGGCGATGGCCGAGCCGTTGCGCGCGGCGGCGGTGAACAGCTTCAGCGCCTCGGCGTCGTCCTGGGGCACCCCGTCGCCATCGGAATAGAGCGCGCCCAGATCGTTCATGGCGGCGGACGACCCCGCCGCCACCGCCTTGTTGAGCCAGAAGACGGCCTGGCGCATGTCGACGCGCACGCCGCGTCCATGGTGATAGGCATTGGCCACCTGGAACATGCCGATCTCTGAGCCCGCATCCGCCGCCCGCCGATACCAGCGCAGGGCTTCGGCCAGGTTTTCCCTGATCCCGCCGCCGCCCTCATGGACGATGCCGACGTTGTAGAGTCCGTCCAGGTCGCCCAGGGCGGCGGCCTGCCTGTAGAAGCCCAGGGCCTTGCGGCGATCCTGCGCAACCTGCTCGCCGTCGAAATAGAGGTTGCCCAGCTCGACCATGGCCTCGGGCAAACCGGCCGCCACGCCTTGCGCCAGCCAGCGCTCCGCCGCCTTCACGTCGTGGTGGGCAGAGTCCTCATCGAGATACTCGAACGCCAGATCCACATAGGCGGTGGTGTCGCCACCCTGGGCGCGCTTCAGCAAGGCGCTGAAAGCCGGATCGGCGACAGGCGCGACAGCAGGCGGCGTTGTGGTCTGGCGCGCCTGGGCGTGCGTTGCGCCCCCCAGGGCAGCCAGTCCCAACAGGACCACGAGCGCCTTCGAAATCATGACCACCCCAGACAATACCTGCGATTGTTGGCGCCGGGCGGCAGGCGTCAAGCGTTGCTGCCTGACAGGCGAGTTGCGCAGCCCCATGCGCGCGCCGTCTGGAAACGGAACGGGAACATGCTATATCGGCGAGCAATGTCAGCGGCCGCCGCCCTCCCTCCGCGCTTTCAGGACTGGTTCGCCGCGCGCGGCTGGGCGGCTCGCCCTCATCAACTTGAGATGCTGGCCAAGGCGCGTGAGGGCAAAAGCGCCCTGCTGATCGCCCCGACCGGCGGCGGCAAGACCCTGGCGGGCTTCCTGCCCAGCCTGATCGAGCTTTCCGAACGAGCGCCGCGCAATACCCCGGCCGGCGTTCACACGCTCTACATATCGCCGCTCAAGGCGCTGGCGGTTGATGTCGAACGCAACCTGATGACACCCATCCGCGAGATGGGCCTGAAGATCGTCGCCGAGAGCCGAACAGGCGACACGGGCGAAAGCCGCAAGGCCCGCCAGCGGATCAGGCCGCCGGATATCCTGCTGACCACGCCCGAGCAGTTGGCCCTGTTCTGCGCCTGGGAAGGCGCGCGGGAATATTTCGCCGACCTCGCCTGCGTTGTGATCGACGAGGCCCACGCCATCTGGCCCTCCAAGCGCGGTGACCTGCTGGCGCTGCATCTGGCGCGCCTGCAGCAGTTCGCGCCGAACATGCGGCGCGTGGGGCTGTCGGCCACGGTGGACGATCCTGGGCTGGTGCGGCGCTGGCTGGGTCCCGGCGGCGAAGACAGCGTGGACCTCGTCCTCGGTTCCGGCGGCGCCCAGCCCGTCGTCGAGGTGCTGGTCTCCGGCGGCCGCGTGCCGTGGGCGGGCCATACGGCCGAACATGCGATGGCCGAGGTCTACGAGATCATCAAGAGTTCGAAGACCGCGCTCGTCTTCGTCAACACCCGCTTCCAGGCCGAGTTCGCCTTTCAGAAGCTGTGGGAGCTGAACGACGAGGGCCTGCCCATCGCTCTTCACCATGGCAGCCTGTCGGCCGAGCAGAGGCGCAAGGTCGAGTCCGCCATGGCCAGGGGCGAACTGCGGGCCGTGGTCTGCACCTCGACCCTGGATATGGGCATCGACTGGGGCGACGTTGATCTGGTCATCCAGTTGGCCGCGCCCAAGGGCGCCTCGCGCATGGTCCAGCGGATCGGTCGCGCCAATCACCGCCTTGACGAACCCAGTCGCGCCATCTTCGTGCCCGCCAGCCGTTTCGAGATGCTGGAATGCCGCGCCGCCGCCGACGCCATCCTGGAAAACCACCTGGACGGCGAACCCGAGCGCATCGGCGCCCTGGACGTTCTCGCCCAGCACGTCATGGGGTGCGCCTGCTCCGAGCCCTTCGACCTCGTGGCGCTGCACGACGAGATCCGCACGGCAGGCCCCTATGCCGCCCTCTCCTGGGAAGACTTCGAGACCGTCGTCGATTTTGTCTCCACCGGCGGCTACGCCCTCAAGACCTATGACAAGTTCCGCCGCATCGTGCAGGGCCAGGATGGCCTCTGGCGCGCTCGCAACGCACAGACCGTGCAGCGTCACCGCATGAACGTCGGTACGATCGTCACGGCGGCCACGGTCAATGTCCGTATCGGCGGCGGTCGCAAACCGGTTGGCGGGCGCAAGATCGGCGAGGCCGAGGAAGGCTATTTCGAGCAGCTGACGCCCGGCGACACCTTCGTCTTCGCCGGACAGGTCTGGCGGTTCAACGCCATCGTGGGCGCCGACGCCTTCGTCAGCCCTGCCCCGAACGACGATCCCAAGATGCCCAGCTGGGGCGGCTCGAAGTTCCCCCTTTCAACCTACCTCGCCAGCCGCGTCCGCACGATGATGCACGACGAGCGCGAGTGGACCACCCTGCCCCCGGACGTCCAGGAATGGCTGGCGTGGCAGAAGGTGCGTTCAGCCCTGCCGGGCGAGCACGAGATGCTGCTGGAGACCTTCCCGCGCGGGAAGCGGTTCCACATGGTCTGCTATCCGTTCGATGGGCGCATAGCCCACACGACACTGGCCATGCTGCTGACGCGGCGGTTGGATCGGCTGGGCGTCGGGCCGCTGGGCTTCGTCTGCAACGACTACGCCCTGAACATCTGGTCGCTGAAGCCGATGGACGATCTGGATCTCGACGACCTGTTCAACCAGGACATGCTGGGCGACGATCTGGAGGCCTGGCTGGAGGAAAGCTTCATGATGAAGCGGTCCTTCAAGGCCTGCGCGCTGATCGCCGGCCTGATCGAGCGTCGCTATCCTGGCGAGGAGAAGTCCGGCCGGCAGGTGACGTTCTCGACCGACCTGATCTACGACGTCCTGCGTCGCCACCAGCCCGACCACCTGCTGCTGCGCTGCGCTCGCCAGGACGCCGCCACCGGCCTGCTGGACGTGGCGCGACTGGGCGACATGCTGGCGCGGGTGAAGGGAAACATCCGCAATGTCAGACTGGATCGCGTCTCCCCCTTCGCCGTGCCGCTGATGCTGGAGATCGGGCGCGAGCGCGCGCCCGGGGATGCGGCCGGCGAGATGATCCTGGCCGAAGCCGAGGAAGACCTGATCGCAGAGGCCATGGCTTGACCCGGTTTGAAGCCAGCGCGTGCGGCGGGCTGCGTATCGAACTGGCAGGCGCCAGCGTGATGCTGCGCGGCTCGGGCGCACTGTGGCTGGAGGTCGAACGCACCCTCGTTGTCGCCGACCTGCATTTCGAGAAAGGCAGCAGCTATGCCGCCCGCTTTGGCCAGATGCTGCCGCCCTACGACACCCGCGAGACGCTGGATCGCCTCGACCGCGAAATCTCTGCGCTGGCGCCGGCGCGCCTGATCTTCCTGGGCGACAGCTTCCATGATGGCCAAGGCGAAGACCGCCTGCCGGCCGATGACGCCGATCGCTTACGGAACCTGGCGCGCGGACGGGAACTGGTCTGGGCGGTGGGCAATCACGACGAGGACGGTCCGCGCGCCCTGCCGGGCGAGGTCATCGACGAAGCCTCGATCCTGGGTCTGGTTCTGCGGCACGAACCCCAAGGCGGCCTGCAGCCCGGTGAGGTGGCCGGTCACCTGCACCCTGCAGCGCGGGTGTCGAGCGGCCGCGGCAGTGTGCGGCGTCGCTGTTTCGTCACGGATGGCTCGCGGCTGATCCTGCCAGCCTTTGGCGCCTATACGGGCGGGTTGAACGTCCTGGATCGGGCCTTTTCAGGCCTGTTCGGTGGCCCCGTCCTGGCGGCCGCACTGGGGAAGCAGAAGATTCACGCGATCGGACCGCGCTCCCTGCGCCCCGACTAGGCACTACATGTGGAGGGCCTGCTCCAGGGCGAAGGCCAGCGAGATGGCCGCGCCGGAGGTGAGCAAGGTTCGCATTCTGGGTCGCCAGGCCGGCCCGTCATGGTCGGTAACGTCCCAGACCCATTGCAGCAGGAAGACCAGCAGGAAGCCCGACAATTGCCAGGCCGGTTCGAAGCGAAGCTCGCCGAGCAGAAGGCCGAATCCGGCCAGCGGAAACAACAGCGAGAGACCCAGAACCACCCATCGCGGACTGGGATTCTCGATCTCGAGCCCCGTTCGCACACCGCCAAAATACGAGACCATCGCGGTCGAATAGGCGAGCAGCGAGACCAAGGCGCCGCTCTGCGACCCAGGAGGGCCGTAACAGAACAGGCCCGAGGCCACAAAGAAGGGTATCAGGGTCGCGAGCCCAAACACCCAAACCGCCGGCGGCGCCGGTACGCGATCCGCCACTGGCTCGCTCATGAATCAACTCCTCCGGAAGGCCGCCCCCGCGACCTTCCTTACCCCGGGCGCGACTATACCCACACGCGCCAAGAGGTCCACGGACGATATTTGCCGAATGGATTCAAGCGCCCCCGCAATGAGGTTCGCGTCGCGTCGATCAGCGCGTGTAGACCGAGAGCCGGTTCAAGGTTTCGCCGTCCAGCGCACCCGAGGACGGCAGGCCCTGGTCGCGCTGATAGGCGGCGATCGCCATGCGCAGCGCGGGAGAGGCCACGCCGTCGCGCGGACCCTGATAGTAGCCCAGCTGCGACAGCACCCGCTGTGCGGTGCCGAGTCCGGCGGAGGCCGGCGCAGCAGCGGTGCTGGTCGCCACCGAGGCGTTTATGGTCTGGGCGCGGAAGGCCATGGCCGAACGGTCGGCCGTGCGCTGGGCTTCGGCGGTCAGTTGCGGACGCAGCGCCGTGGCGCGCGCCTTGGACGTAGAGTCTCCAGCGCGGCCGGCGATCACGTACCACTTGTAGGCCTCGGCGGGGTTCTGGCTGACGCCCCAACCGCCTTCGTAAAGCTGCGCCAGGTTGAACTGGCTATCGACCAGACCCTGATCGGCGGCCTTGCGGAACCAGCTTGCGGCCGTGGTGGAGTTCTTGGCCCCGCCGTCGCCCTTGAAATAGAACAGGGCCAGATTGTGCATGGCGCGCGGATCGCCAGCGGTGGCGGCGCGTTCGGTCCAGCGGCGGGCCTCGACGAGGTCCTTCTTCACGCCGCCCTCGCCCATCTCGTACATCTTGCCGAGATAGAACTGGGCGCGCGGCAGGCCAAGATTGGCGGCCTTGCGCATGATCTCGACGCCGGAGCGATCCTTCGCCTCGATCTTGCGGACACCCTCATCAAACAGCGCCTGGGCGTTTTCCTGCGGAGGCGCGGGCGGCGGCGGCGTGGCGTCTGTCGTGGCCGGCGTGATCAGCTGCGGCGACAGCGCGACGGCGGCGCGGGGCATGCCAGGCGTCGTGTCGGCTTCCGCCGTGCGGATCTCGACCTCGGACTTGCGACCGGCGATGGATTGAGCCACCCGATCAGGCACCTGACCCTCACCATGGTCAGGCAGCAGCAGACCGGCGACACCCGCGCCCATGGCGCCGGCGACGCCGAACACCATCAAAGCCGTGGCGACCGTGGAGCCGACCCGACGCTTGGGCGCCTTGGTCGAGGCCTTGGACCCAAAGCCCGCGAACAGCGAGGTGCGGGCGGGCTTGTCCTTGGTCTTCTTGTCCTTCTTGGCCTTCACGTCCGCGGCGGCTGCGGCGCGAGCGGCGGCGCGGGCCTGTTCGATCACTTCGCGGGTCGACAGCGGACGCGTCGGGTCGGCGGCCTCGGGCGCCGAGAAGGTCCCGAAATCCGAGGCTGGCGCGAAGCTTTCAACGGCCTCGGAGGGCTCCTGACCGACAAAGCCGTCAGCGGCTTCATAGTCTTCGTCGTCGAAGCTGGGGGGCTCGGGATCGACCGCCGGGAAGGCAGCGACTTCGAACACAGGCGCGCGAGCCACGGGCGGGGGGGTGTTGAACACGTCCTCGTCCACGGCAGGCTCGCCACCGAAGGAATAGCTGCTGGTCTCGAACGGTGAGACCGCCGGAGCGCGAACAACGGGCGCTGGGGCGACGACGGCAGGCTGGACGGGCGTCTCCGCCAGCTTGCGCTGGGCGTCGCTCAGGCGAGTGTCGATCTTTTCGCGCGCTTCATCCAGCATCCGCGCGGTGCGTTCTTCGCTCTGGCGGATGCGGTCGATCAGTTCCTGCGACGAGCGCTCGTGACGCTGATTCAGGCGATCGGTGACGCGGGTGACCTGCTCGCCGACATCGTCGATGGCCAGGGCGTTGCGGCGCTCGGCGTTGCCGATGCGCTCGGCGAGCTTCTCGGTGATGCGGGCGATTTCCGTGCCCAGCTTTTCCAGGGCCTGGGCCTGGACGCTGTCGGCGCGGTTCAGCTTGTGCTCGACGGTCGCGGCGATGCGAGCGACTTCGCCGCCGACCTGTTCGATAGCCGCGGCGTTGCGGCTCTCAGCGGCCTGGACGCGGCGGTTAAAGGCGTCTGCGACGCCGACCACTTCACGGCCCATGCGCTCGATGGCCTGGGCAGAGCGTTGCTCGGCAGCCTGGACGTGCGCGGCCATCTCGCCGAGCTTCTTTTCCATGCGATCAAAACGGCCGTCGGCGCTGTCGCGCAGCTTGGTCGCCATTTCGAGGCGCGCGGCTTCCATGCGCTTGGTCAGGTCGCCGGCCAGCTGGTCGAGGCGCTCCTGAACGCCCGTAGCCGCATTGGCGCCTTCGACGGCCTGCAGCCGTCCGTCCAGCGCGGAGAACGAAGAGCCCAGTTCGCGCAGCGCCTCGGCGGTGCGCGTCTCGGCGGCCTCCAGGCGTTGACCCAGGCGCGCAACCACTTCCTCGACCAGGGCGGATGGTTCGCTGACAGCGGTCGGCTGAGAGTCGAGACGAGCCTCCAGAGCCGCGATCGCCTCGCGGGTGCGGGCCTCGCCCTCGTAGAGATGCCCGGCGACCTTGCCGAGCGCGCCTTCGAGAGCGCGCAGGGCCTCGGCCGAGCGCGGACCGACAGCTTCGGCCTCCATACGGCGAAGACGTTCGGCAGAGCGGGTCTGTTCGGTCTTGATCTCGTCGACGGCGCCCTCGAAGCGGGCTGCAACGGCGATTTGTTCGCGTTCGGACAGGGCCAGACGGCTCAGCGCGCCACGAACGGATTGATCGATGCCGGAGATGGCCGCGGCGGAACGGCCTTCGGCCGCTTCAATGCGGTGCGTCAGGCGGTCCAGAGCGATGGCCACGCGACCGACTTCGTCCGCGGGGTGTTCGGCGATCTCGATACGGGGCGGCGTGTCGCCATCCGTAGCGATGTGAAGATAGGGTTTTGGGGAACGATCCTGGGCGCCGCCGCCAAAGGCGTCAGCGGCCGGCGCATCCGCGCCCGGGCCTTCACCCTCGATGATCATGCGGTTGAGCCACTCGCCCAACGTCATGCCGGAGCGACGCGCAAGGTCCTTTGCGACCTCACGTGCCTTGGGGTCTATCCCCTTTACGCTCCATGGCGCTGCGGCCGTCATACGAATCGTTCTCCCCGTACTTGGGGACCAACGCTAGTCACCGATTCCTAGGGTGTAAACGCGACCAAATAGCTAAATCTAGTGGGTTTGCGATTCACAAGTGGAAGAATCGGGACGCAGCTTTAACCATGTTTACCTTGGTTAAAAAGCAAGGGGGTTAACGCACGTTAACCATTTGCCAGGCCGATTGTCGCAGGGCATGGAAGGCCAATGGACCTGCCCTTCACTGTCGCCGCTCTGGTCGTGCTGCTGATCCTCGCCGTCGTCTGCGGATGGCGTGGCGCGCGTCCGGCCGATATCCTAAAGGGCCCGCGCATGATGCCATGGCGCCCGCTGATGATGGTCTGCGTGGTGGCGATGATGCTGCTTTTGGTCCACCTGCTGAACCTCCTGGGCATGCAAACCGGCCACCAGACGCGCTATTAGGTCGCGGGCTTTTTTGGCCGCTTCGTCAGGCCGCTGACGCCGCCCGAAGACAGCAGACCGATGTCCGCCAGCAGGAAAGGGATCGCCCACTTGCGCGGCGCGGCAATGTAGCGCGGCTGCCAGACGGGGTCGTACTTGTCCTTGTACCGGCGCACGCCCTGGAAATTGTAGATCTCTTCTCCGCGTTCATAGAGCAGACGGCCCACGCGGGACATGATCGGCGCCAGCGGACGATCCTGCAGGCCCGCCAGCGGCGCCATGCCGAACTCGAACGCCAGATAGCCCTCGTCGCGGCCCCACTGCAGGAGTTCGACGAAGAGATAGTCCATGACGTTCTTGGGCGCGTCGTCGGAATAGCGCATGAGGTCCATCGAGAAGGCGGACTTGTGCGCCGTCGTCCACAAGGTGGCGAAAGCGACGATCTTGCCCTCGGACCGAACCAAGGCCACCGGGAACTCGGCCACATAGCGCGGATCAAAGCCGCCCATGGAGAAGCTCTTCTCGCCACCGGCGTGATGGCTTAGCCAGGAATCAGAGATCGCCTTCAACTCTTCGATCGGAGCCTCGCCGGCCGGCAGGATTTCGAAAGCCGCTCCGCCCTCGCCCGCCTTGCGCCAGTTGCGGCGCAGAACCTCGCGGCGGCGGCCGACCAGAGAGAAGGCCGCCAGCGGTACGGCGGCGCTTTCACCCGTCTTCTGGATCGCCAAGCCCAGGTCGATGGTGTCGGGCAGGTCATTGGGACCCAGAGCATAGAAACCGGCCCGGGCCGCATGGGCGTCCGCCAGTTCACGGAAGCGCCAGAAGAGTTCCATGCGCTCGTCGCGGCGGCCCACGGGAGGCCCCAGGGCAATCCAGGAGCGTCGGCGCACCCCGAACATCAGGAAGCTTTCGCCCGAGGCTGAAAACAGGAAGCGCTTGTCGCCCAGCAGGGCCAGGTTCGAACCAGGCTCGGCGTCTTCGGCCTTGGCCAGGATCGCTCGAACACGATCAAACTGCGGATCGGTGTCGTCGACCACCGGTGGCGTGGCCGGCGTCGAGATCATCCGCCAGACGCCAATGCCCAGGAGTACGATCGCGGCGGCCACAGATGAGCGGATGGCGCGGGCCGCATCCTGGTCACCCATGACCCGCATCCAGGATTTGTCGGCATACTCGGTGTGGGTGAAGACCCACCAGCCGCAGAAGGCCGCGCCGCCCAGGGCTGCCGCGGCCGAGAGCAGCCAGGCGGGCGTGATCTCCATGCGAAAGAGCGCGGCCTTGCGGGGGAAGGCTTCGTGGAAGGGCAGGATCAGCACGAAACACAGCGTCAGAAGCGCGGTCTCTTCCCAGTTCAGGCCCTTGAAAATGGCCAGAACCGCCGCTGCGCCCAGCGTGATGACCGCAGCCCACCACGCGCCGTCGAGGCGCGACCGCAGGCCAAAGGCCAGCAGCAGCAAGACAAGACCCAGGATCGACGAGACGAAGTGGCTGATCTCGATCAGCAGGTCAGGCGCGAACGCGAGAAGAAGTGCAAAGCGCGTCGGCTCGGACGGGGTCGCGCCGGATGTCAAAAGCATAACCCCGGCCGAGACGGCGAGGATGGCCGAGAGTGTCGGCGCCATCGCCAGGGCCGCCGGTCTGAATTCAGGCGCTGACATCAAGAACCCGGATCGGCGAATCCCCTGCGGGACCCCACTTGGCACTCAATATACGCCGGAACATGTGACGCGGTCGCCCGCATTGCGATAAACGATCGTTTGAATCGGCTTGCCCACCACGCCCGGTCGCGTAGTCTGGTGACGAGCGGTGTGCCCGACACGCCGAACGATGACGATCCCAAGGGAGAGACGACCATGGCCGACTTCGGTGGAACCGAACTCGACGCCTTCCGGGCCGAGACCCGCGCCTGGCTGGAAGCCAATTATCCGCCGTCGCTGCACGAGCCGATGGGTGAGGACGACGCCCCTTGGGGCGGTCGCAAGATGGTCTGGAAGAACCCGGACGCCAAGCTCTGGCTCGATCGCATGGCTGAGCGCGGCTGGACCGCGCCGATGTGGCCCAAGGAATACGGCGGCGGCGGCCTTTCCAAGGCTCAAAACAAGGTGCTGGAACAGGAGCTGCGGCGCATCAAGGCTCGCCCGGCCCTGATGAGCTTCGGCGTCTGGATGCTGGGCCCGGTGCTGCTGGAATACGCCACCGAGGAACAGAAGAAGAAGTTCATCCCCGGAATCGTCCGCGGCGAGACCCGCTGGTGCCAGGGCTACTCCGAACCCGGCGCGGGCTCCGACCTCGCCGCCCTGCAGACCAAGTGCGAAGACAAGGGCGACCACTATCTGATCAACGGCCAGAAGGTCTGGACCAGCTATGCAGACCAGGCCGACTGGATCTTCTGCCTGGTGCGCACCGACACCACCAAGAAGCACGAAGGCATCTCGTTCGTGCTGTTCGACATGACCACGCCGGGGGTCGATCCACGCCCGATCAAGCTGATCAGCGGTTCCTCGCCCTTCTGCGAGACCTTCTTCGACAACGTGAAGGTCCCCAAGGATCAACTGGTCGGCAAGCTGAACGGCGGCTGGGATATCGCCAAGCGCCTCCTGCAGTACGAACGCCAGAACATCTCGGCCAGCGGCTTCGGCGGCGGCGGCGGGCTCGACTTGGTCGATGTGGCCAAGAAGGAGATCGGGGTCGATGAGACCGGTCGTCTGGCCGACGGCGACCTGCGCGCGCGCATCGCCGCCCACCGCATGGACGCCCACGCCTTCGCCCTGACAGTGCGCCGGGCCGAACAGGAGTCGAAGACCGGCAAGGGCCCCAGCGCCGCCGTCTCGATCATCAAGTACGCCGCCGCCAAGATGAATCAGGAGCGCTACGAGCTGATGGTCGAGGCCATGGGCCTGCAAGGCCTGGGCTGGGAGGGCGAAGGCTTCAGCAAGGACGAACTGAACGTCACGCGCGGCATGCTGCGCTCGAAGGGCAATTCAATCGAGGGCGGCACCAGCGAGGTGAACCTCAATGTCGTCGCCAAGCGCGTGCTCGGCCTGCTGGATCACCAGTAGCCGATGCTGACCTTCTGGTACGAGTTCGCCTCGACCTACTCCTACCCGGCGGCCATGCGCATCGAGCGACTGGCCGCCGAGGCGGGGGTGGCGGTCGCCTGGCGGCCTCTGCTGATCGGGCCGCTATTTCACGAACAACAGGGCCTGACCGACAGCCCGTTCAACAGCTTCCCGGTCAAGGGCGCCTATATGTGGCGCGACCTGCAGCGGGTCTGCGATCGCGAAGGCCTGCCGCTGGTCCGTCCCAGCCAGTTTCCGCGCAACGGCATGCTGGCGGCGCGTGTCGCCATCGTCGGGCTGGAAGACGGCTGGACGCCGGCCTTCAGCCAAGCGGTCTATCAGGCCAATTTCGTCGACGACAAGGACATCAGCGACCCCGCCGTCCTCGCCCCGCTGATCGCGGCGGTAGGCGCAGGCCCCGAGCATGTGCTGGCCGCCGCGACGAGTGATCCGGTCAAGGCTCGCCTCAAGGATCACGTCGCCGAAGCCCGCCGCCTGGGCGTGTTCGGCGCGCCCAGTTTCGTCACCGCCGACGGCGAGCTCTTCTGGGGCAACGACCGTCTAGAACAGGCCCTGGAATGGGCCGTCCATCATCAATCGAGGGAGCACGCCTGACATGGCCGTCCTGACCGAAGAACAGACCATGCTGCGCGACGCGGCCAAAGGCTGGACCACTGACAGCGCGCCCGTGGGCGCTCTGCGCAAACTGCGCGACAGCAAGTCGGGCGCAAGCTTCGACCCCGCCGCCTGGTCCGAAATGGGCCAGATGGGCTGGGCCGGGGTGATCGTTCCCGAAGAGCACAATGGTTCGGCCTTCGGCTTTCTGGGTTTGGGCCTGGTGCTGGAAGAGACCGGGCGCACCCTGGTCGCCTCTCCCCTCCTCTCGACCGCCCTGATCGCCGCCTCAGCCCTGAACCTGGCGGGAACCGACGCACAGAAGACCGCCTGGCTCGACAAGATCGCCCTGGGCGAAGCGGTGGCCACCCTGGCCGTGGACGAGACTTCTCACCACGCTCCCGCCCGCACCGCGATGGCGGCGACCAAGGCGGGCGACGGCTTTGTCCTGAACGGCGCCAAGACCTTCGTGATCGACGGCGAAGCGGCCGACCTGCTGATCGTCGCGGCGCGCACCAGCGGCAAGCCTGGCGACACCGACGGCCTGACGCTGTTCCTTGTGCCCGGCGACGCGTCTGGCGTAACCCGAACGCATCTGGCCCTGGCGGACTCGCGCGGCGCGGCGCAGATCACCTTCAAGGACGTATCGGTCGGCGCCGACGCTGTGCTGGGCGAAGTCGACAAGGGCTGGGCGGTGCTGGAGCCGACCCTGGATCGCGCCTATGCCGGCCTCGCCGCCGAAATGCTCGGCACGGCGAACGCCGCCTTCGAGATCACGCTGGAGTACCTCAAGACCCGCACCCAGTTTGGCCAACTCATCGGCACTTTTCAGGCCCTACAACACCGGGCGGCCAAGCTGTTTACCGACCTTGAGACCACCCGCTCCTGCGTCGAGGCCGCGCTTGAGGCCATCGACGCCGGCGGCGACACCCGCGCCCTGGCTTCGCTCGCCAAGGCCAAGGCCTGCGACGTGTTGCATCTGGCGTCCAACGAGATGGTTCAGATGCATGGCGGGATCGGCATGACCGACGCTCACGATTCCGGCCTCTACATGAAGCGCGCACGCGTCGCCGAGGCGCTGTTTGGCGGCGCTTCGTTCCATCGTGACCGCTACGCACGCCTGCAAGGTTTCTGATCCGATCCAGGCCGCCCATCCCCCCTGAACTGGGGATGGGCGGCGCTCCCCAACGCCGCATATCGTTGTTCGCTACAACGGATCGATGCTCGGCGCGGATCATGCGCGCCGGATCGCCCGGCGTTTTGGGGAAGATTTTCATGACGATCGACAACAAGAAAACGGCACGTGTGGTCCGGGCCATCGGTGCGAGCCTGGCCATAACCGCAGCCTTGGCGAGCGGCGGCGCGGCGACCGCACAGATGCAGATGACTCAGGGTAGCGACGCGACCCTGACGTGCGAGCAGCTCGCCGCCGAGGTCGCCCGCATGGACCAGGCGATGGTCCTCGCCAACAACGCCATCGCCGGCGCAGACGGCGCCGCTCGCGCTGCGGACATGGGCGCTAGCCTGGGCATGGAAGCGGCGCTGCGCAGCGGCGCCTTGACCAAGATGCCAGGCTTAGGTCGCTTCGCCAGTCTGGCGGCTTCCGCCGCCAAACAAGCCGCGGCGAGCAAGGCCGAACAGGGCGCTCAGAACATCCAGATCGCGCAGCAACGCCGCGCCATCATGTCCGGCCTCTACCAAGGCCGCGCCTGCGGTTCCGCGCCGGTCGCGACGCCGGTCTCCATGACCATGACCACCACGACCACGGCCGCTCCGGCCGCACCCGCCTCGCTGGCGGCGACCCAGGAAGTCTTCCTGCGCGTCTCGGCCGCGCCGACCGCCGCCATTGTTGGCACGGTCAAGACCGGCGGCGCGATCTATCCCACCGGAAACCGCAACGGCGTCTGGATGGAAGTCGATGACGAAAACGGCGCGCGGGGCTGGATGTCCTCCGCCTTCGCGAAGCCGCGCTAAGGTTTGCCCTGACCTGTCCCGTACTGGTCAGAGCAAGCGCGCATGGGACCAGGCGGGACCTACCCCGGACCAGACCCGACCTGGAGCGCCGGAACCGCCATCCGTGTCGCTGGCTCTTCCTTGCGATTTCGCTGTCGCAAGGAAGGCCCCCATGTTCACTCTTGGGCGGTCATCAATGCGGGGCGCGGCCACGATGTGACCCATCTTTCGACCTGTGGGGCCGATCCTTGACGCCGTCCAACGCCGTGGAAGATTGCTAGCGCCCTTCGGCTAGCGCTTGCGGATGGGCAGCGGCGCGTGGGCCAGTCGCAGCAGATTGGCGGCGCCCGGCGCGCCAAACGGCGTGCCCGCCACGATCAACAGACGCTCGCCGGGCGCCACCAGTCCAAGTTCCAGCGCGCGGCTGGCGGCGTCGGTGGTGACGACCTCAAGGCTGTCGGGTTGGGCGCTGACCCGGGGTTCGACGCCCCAAACCAGTGTCATTCGGCGAACGGCGTTGATTTCGGGCGACAGCGCCAGGACCGGCTGTAGCGGACGCTCGCGCGCCAGACGACGGGCGGTGGCGCCGGTGGTGGTGAAGGCTACCAGGCACTTGGTCGAGCCGGCCTTGGCGGCGCCGGCGGCGGCGACAACCAGAACATCGGCGTCGTCGTCTTGATGTGGTTGCTCAGCCTGCATCAGCTCAGGCCAGCGCGGATCGCGCTCAACGCGCTCGATGATGCGGTTCATCATCGAGACGGATTCCTCGGGATAGTCGCCGGCGGCGGACTCGGCCGACAGCATGACCGCGTCGGCGCCTTCATAGACCGCGTTGGCGACATCCGAGGCTTCCGCCCGCGTGGGGGTGGGCGAGCTGGTCATGGATTCCAGCATCTGGGTCGCAACGATCACGGGGATGCCGCGCTCGCGCGCCGCGCGCAGAATGATCTTCTGGGCGACAGGCACCTCTTCGGGCGCCATCTCGACGCCCAGATCGCCCCGCGCGACCATCACGCCGTCGCAGAGATCCATGATCGCGCCCAGGCATTCCAACGCCTGCGGCTTTTCGATCTTGGCCAGAACAGCAGCGCGGCCTTCGACGATGCGGCGGAGCTCGGCCATGTCTTCCGGAGCCTGCACGAACGACAGGGCGATCCAGTCGACGCCGAGGCGCAGGGCAAAGGCCAGGTCCTCCCGGTCCTTCGGCGTCAGGGGCGACATGGGGATGACAACGTCCGGAACCGCCACGCCCTTGCGTTCCGACAGCTTACCGCCGTTGACCACCTTGGTGTTGGCATAGCCTGGGCCGGCGTCGGTGACCGTCATCCGCAGCTTGCCGTCATCCAGCAGCAGGGTCGCGCCGGGGCGCATGGCCACCAGGATTTCCGGATGCGGCAGGCAAACGCGCGTCTCATCACCGGGCGTGGGATCGTCGTCGAAGCGGAACGCCTGGCCAGCCTTCAGCTGCACCGGCCCATTGGCGAACTTTCCGACGCGCAGCTTGGGACCTTGCAGGTCGGCCAGGATACCCAGCGGCCGACCGACGATCGGCTCAGCCGCCCGGATCGCGGCATAGACGGCGGCATGGGTTTCATGCGCGCCGTGGCTGAAGTTCAGGCGGAAGACGTCCGCCCCGGCCTTGGCCAGGGTGATGATCATCTCTGGCGAACTGGATGCCGGGCCAATGGTGGCCACGATGCGGGAACGACGCGCGCGGATCATGCGGCCGCTCCTTGTGCTGGGGTCAGGGGCAGACGGCGTCGCCCTCGTTGGAAGCGAGCCGGATCTCGGTGAAGGCCAGAGAGAACCGTCCTGTCGTCGACAGAGCGAAGGGGGACGAAACATGCTCCATGTCCGCGCCTTTGGCCTTGAAACAGGAAAGCTTGATCTTGGCCGTCCGCCATTCGCCGATTTTCGCACCTGAGAAAGTTGACGTTACGTCTACCTCCGCACCACAGGATTCGCCACAGCCGATCGCCAGGGTAACCGGTTTCTCTGGGGCCGCGTCGACCCGGTAGCGAATGGCGACGGCCATGTCCCCGGTTGTCTGGCGGGACAGGTCCACGGGCTGGCCCAGAACCGTCAAGGCGCCCCTGCCCTCGCCGCTCCATTCGGCCAGGCGCGCATTCTCCTGCGCGCCCGCGTCGATGGGCTTCAAGGCCAACGAGCCACCCACGTTCAGGGTCCATGGCGGCGGAGCCCTGCCACCGATGAAGTAGCGGTCGACATTGACCGCCGCAGAGACCACGCCGGGATCTTCCGATAGCTGCGCGACCTTGCCGGGCTTGGCGTAGCTGAGGCCATAGCCATAGGCGAACTGGGGATCATAGCCGGCGTCGCCGCGGTTCAACGGAACCTGATTGGCGCGCCGGGGCCAGGAGAACGACAGCGTTCCCTGGAAGTCCTGACGCGGCTTGCCGGCCTTGTCGCCGACCAGCACATCGGCCACCCCGCCGCCTTCGCTGCCCGGTAGCCAGGCGGCGACGAAAGCGTCGGCGGCGTTGATCTCGGGATTGGTCCACAGCGGGCGGCCACTCAGGAACACGGCGACCACCGGAATGCCCTGCGCCTTCAGCTTCTGGATCAGCGCCAGGTCAGTCTTGTCGCCCGGCTGGTATTCCAGATTGGTCACGTCGCCCTGGAACTCGGCATAGGGGTTTTCGCCGAACACCACGACCGCAACATCGGGCTTGTCCTTGAATGCGCCATCCCTGGCCAGTTCGGTCTGGCCGCCGCCGGCTTTCACGGCCTCGGCAATGCCGGCATAGATGGATTGGCCGCCCGGGAAGTCGCTGTTCTTGTTGCCCGTGCCCTGCCAGGTCAGGGTCCAACCGCCGGCCTGCTTGCCGATGTCGTCGGCGCCGTCGCCGGCGACCAGCACCCTCGCCGAGCTCTTGATCGGCAGGACGCCCTGATTCTTCAGCAAAACGAGTGACTTGCGGACAGCCTCTCGCGCCACGGCCCGGTGCGCGGGCGCCCCCAGCAGCTCGAACTTGCCTTCGAGAGGTCGCTTGCCTCCGAACAGGCCCGCCTTGACCTTGACGCGCAGGACGCGGCGCACGGCGTCGTCCAGCCGCGCCATCGGGATCGTGCCATCCTTCACCTGGGCCAGGGTGTTGTCGAAGAGGCCCTTCCAGCTGTCGGGCGCCATGACCATGTCCATGCCGGCGATGTAGGCCTGAGGACAGTTGGTGTTGGTGCAGCCCTCGACCTGACCGTGGGCGTTCCAGTCGCCGACCACGAAGCCCTCGAAGCCCATCTTGCCCTTGAGGACATCGGTCTGAAGGCTCTTGTTGCCGGTATGCTTGACCCCGTTCCAGCTGGAGAACGAGACCATCACGGTCAGGATGCCCGCGTCGATGGCCGGCGGATAACCTTGGGCGTGCAGACGGATCAGGTCCTGCTCGGAGATCAGGGCGTCGCCCTGATCCTTGCCGCCCTCGGTGCCGCCGTCGGCCAGGAAGTGTTTTGCCGATCCGACCACATGGTTGGTGGCCAGCGGTTGCCCAGGCTTTAAAACCCCCTGCAGACCCAGAGTCATGGGACCGGCAAAAGTCCTCACCACCTCCGGATCTTCAGCATAGCCCTCATAGGCCCGGCCCCAGCGCTCGTCACGCGGCACGGCCACGGTGGGGCCGAAGGTCCAGTCGGCGCCGGTCGCGGCGACCTCGACGGCGGTGACCTCACCGATACGGCGGATCAGATCCGGGTCGCGCGTCGCTCCCAGGCCCACATTGTGCGGAAACACCGTCGCACCGACAACGTTGTTGTGACCATGCACGGCGTCGATGCCGAAGATGATCGGGATCGCATTGTGACCGTCGCGCTTCTCCAGCGCCACGGCGCGATAGGCCCAGATCCAGTCCAACCACTTTGCCGGCGCGGCGCGGTCGTCACCGCCTGGCGCAGTGTTTCCGCCGGCCTCGACTGAACCCAGCGGATACTTCCGCAGCTCGTCCGGCGTAATCGAGGCGCCGTCGGCCTGGATGGTCTGCCCCACCTTTTCCTCCAGGCTCATGCGCGACATCAGCTCGGTGATGAAGGTCTCGGTCCTGGTGTCGGTGATCGCCTTGGGGCTGGCCGCCTTGGGCCAGAGTTCGGGATGCGCCACCGCCGACGGCGTTTGGGCAAACGCCGCGCCGCCGAGGCATCCTGCCGCCAGAAGCGCGAGAACCGACGTGTGGGCAGAACGGTGACAAGCGAACATGAAACTTCCCGTGGTGTGCGGAGCCGACGCGGAGAGCCGACAGACATAAAAGGCTCGACGCAGCGCGCAGGTGCGCCGCGTCGAGAAGGACGCGCCTAGACGTCCCCAACAGGCGACGTCGACCAGCGACAAGCGCGGTCCGGCGAAATGAGCGGTGAGATCAGCGTCTCCTCCAGACGTCGCTTGAGAGCGACGTTCTTGCTTGAAGGCATGACACCGCAATCAGACAGCGCTGTCAACTATGATCATCGGCCTGATCTTCAGGCGGAGCTAGCTTACCGCCGACCCCGTGGATTCGCGGACCACCAGTTCAAAATCCAGCAGCTTCGAGGGGGGAAGCTCACCGTCCTCCCACGACACGCCGTTCAGCAGCATGTCAGCCGCCGCTCCCGCCATCGCGGCGATGGGCTGGCGGACGGTGGTCAGCTGCGGCCACACAACCTTGGCGCCGGGCGTATCGTCAAAGCCGGCCACGGACAGGGTTTCGGGCACATTGAGGCGCAGGCGGTTGGCGACCGCCATCACGCCCAGCGCCATGTCGTCGTTGCTGGCGAAGACGGCGGTGGGCCGGTCCTCGCTGGTCAGCAGCCGTTCGGCCGCCTCGAAGCCTGAGCGGAACGAGAAATAGCCCTGCTCTACCCGCTCGGACCGAACGCTGAGGCCGCTATCGGCCATCGCGGCCATAAAGCCCTCATGGCGCAAATGCGAGGCGCCGTGATCGGGGTGGCCGATGATGAAGCCGATATCGCGGTGACCCAGACCGATCAGGTGTTTGGTCATCTCATAGGCGGCCAGCCGATCGTCCATGCCGACCCGGGCCGAACGATCCAGGTCGCTGCCGGGCGAGATGCGCACATACGGCACCTGTTCCCGCTCCAGCGCCGCCAGCACGACAGGATGGTCACAGACCGGCGCGGTGAGGATGACACCGTCCATCCTCAGGGTCGCCAACATCGGCGCGACCTGGTCTTCGACATTGTCGGCGGTGGAATCGAGCGGTTCGACGATAAGGTGATAGCCCTCCTCCCGGCAGCGCGCGATGGCGCCGAGCTGCACATCGGTGATGTAGCCGGGGCTGGGATTGTCGAAGAAGACGCCGATCAGATAGGCCTTCGATCCCGCCAGGCTGCGGGCCGAGATATTGGGGCGATAGTGCAACGCCGCCACAGCCGCCTGCACCCGATCGCGGGTGTCGGCCTTGACGTTGGGTTCGCGATTCAGGACGCGCGAGACAGTCTTGATCGACACGCCCGACTGCCGGGCGACGTCATGGATCGTGATCTTCGAGCTCAATTCCACCCCTCGCCCTAGAGCCTTTTGAGGCTCTAAATCATGCTTGGAGCGTGGCAGACGCCGAAACCGGCGCCCACTTTCGGTTGCCACGCTCGCCGATTCATTCGGCTTGGCAGGCAATAAGCCATGACAGCCTTGTCATGGCGAGCCCTCCCGCGCGCTTAAGGGAAAACGGGGTTCAGGAGATCGAGGCTCGTCCGTCTGGCGTCATGGCCATCGCCGCCCCTATCAAGGCGGTATGCGGATGCAGGATCACATGGGTCGGGATGGACTTCATGTAGTCGACGAACCGACCCTTGGCCTCGAACCGCTCGCGGAACGGGCCCTTCTCCAGCAGGTCGATGATCTTGGGGCCGATGCCGCCGGCGATGAAAACGCCTCCGCGAGCACCCAGCGCCAGGGCCAGATCACCCGCCGTGGAGCCGAGAACCGCGCAAAAGCGGTTCACGGTCGCCAGGCTGTCAGCGCAGCCTTCCAGGGCGCGCTCGGTAATCTGCTTGGCCTCCAGAGGAGCGACCTCACGCCCTTCGGCGTCACCCAACGCGACGTGCAGGTCTTCCATGCCCGGACCCGACAGGATGCGCTCAACAGAGACCCGGCCATATTTCTTGGCCAGCAGCCGAAGGATCTCGATCTCGACTTCGTCGGTCGGCGCGAAGGCGATGTGGCCGCCTTCGGTCGTCAGAGGCGTATCGACGCCGTGACGACGCGCCATGCCGGCGACGCCAAAGCCGGTGCCCGGACCCAGAATGGCCAGATCGCCTTCTCCCGACGTCGGCAGCGGGCCGATCTGACGCAGATCCTTGGGTGACAGGCGCGGCGCAGCCAGGGCCTGGGCCGTGAAGTCGTTGATCAGCGTGGCCTGCCGGAAACCGCCGGCGCGACGCAGGCTGTCCTCGGAGATCCGCCAGTCCAGATTGGTCATGTGGACCGAACCATGCTCGATCGGCCCCGCGACGGCGACCACCGCCTGGTCGGGATGCTTGACCCCGACCTTGTGCAGGTACTCTTCAATGGCGTCTTCGGCCTTGGCGTAATCCTCGCCCTTGTAGGTGGTCGGCTCGATCAGGCGCGGATCAGGCCCGTCGAATTCCACCAGGGCGAAACGCGCGTTGGTTCCGCCGATGTCGCCGACCAGGCCAAGCCCGCCGCCATTCAAGCCGCTCATCTAGACCGCTTCCTCAAGCAAACAGCACGGAAGCGCCGTGGTCGGCGGGGCCGACCCCCGCGCGCATCCAGCCGAACAATTCCCGCCCAAAGCCCGGCTTGGACGCCGGGACATTTGCCGGGGTGCGAGCGCGAAGAATCGCGTCGTCCACCAGCACTTTCAGATCGCCATTGGCGGCGTCGACCGTGATCAGATCACCGTCCTGGACATAGGCCAGCAAGCCGCCCTTGGCTGCTTCCGGCGTCACATGGATCGCCGCCGGGGTCTTGCCCGACGCGCCAGACATTCGGCCGTCGGTGACCAGGGCCACCTTGAAGCCGCGATCCAGCAGCACAGAAATCGACGGCGACAGGTTGTGCAGTTCGGGCATGCCGTTGGCGGCAGGCCCCTGGAAGCGCATCACCACCACGACGTCGCGGTCGAGCTCGCCGCGCTTGAAGGCGGCGATGAAGTCTTCCTGTTCCTGGAACACCGCCGCGGGAGCTGTGATCGTGTGGTGTTCGGGCTTCACGGCCGAGATCTTCATCACGCCGCGCCCGATATTGCCGCCCAGCATGCGCAGGCCGCCCTCGGGACTGAACGCGTCGGAAACCGGCCGAACGATGGCGGTGTCGAGCGACTCTTCGGCGCCATCGCGCCAGGTCAGCTCGCCGTCGACCAGGACAGGCTCCTGCGTGTAGCGCGACAGGCCGGGGCCGGCGATGGTCAGGACGTCTTCGTGAGCCAGACCAGCCTTCAGCAGTTCGCGGATTACGAAGGCCATGCCACCGGCGGCCTGGAAGTGGTTCACGTCAGCCGAGCCATTCGGATAGACGCGCGCCAGCAGCGGCGTGGCCTTGGAGATCTCATCCAGGTCTTCCAGCGTCAGGATCACGCCGGCGGCGTGGGCCATAGCCACAAGGTGCAGGGCCAGATTGGTCGAACCGCCGGTCGCCATCAGGCCGACCACGCCGTTGACGACCGACTTCTCGTCGATCATCCGGCCGACCGGGATGAACTCATTGCCCTTGTTCGTGACGGCAGCGGCGCGACGGGCGGCTTCCTTGACCAGCGCCTCGCGGAGCGGCGTGTTGGGATGCACGAAGGCCGAGCCGGGCAGATGGAAGCCCATCAGCTCCATCAGCATCTGGTTGGTGTTGGCCGTACCGTAGAAGGTGCAGGTGCCGGGGCCGTGATAGCTGGCGCTCTCGGCTTCCAGCAGTTCTGCGCGGCCGACCTTGCCCTCGGCATAAAGGGCGCGGATGCGGGCCTTCTCCGAATTGGGCAGGCCCGAGGTCATCGGACCGGCCGGCACGAACAGGGCCGGCAGGTGGCTGAAGGTCAGGGCGCCAATCACCAGACCTGGCACGATCTTGTCGCAGACCCCCAGATAGAGCGCGCTGTCGAAGGCGTCATGGGTCAGGGCGATGCCCGTCGCCATGGCGATGACGTCACGCGAGAACAGCGACAGCTCCATGCCCGGACGGCCCTGGGTGACGCCATCGCACATGGCCGGCACGCCGCCGGCGAATTGAGCGGTAGCCCCGGCCTCGCGCGCGGCGGCCTTGATCAGCGCCGGATACTCTTCCAGCGGCTGGTGAGCCGACAGCATGTCGTTATAGGCCGAGACAATGCCGATATTGGGCGCGTTGGGATCCAGAGCTCGCACCTTGTCGACGCCCGGCGAGGCGGCGAAGGCGTGGGCCCAGTTGGCGCAGGACAGCTTGGCGCGTCCCGGCTGGTTGGCGATCGCGGCTTCCATGTTGGCCAGGTAGGCGGCGCGGCTGTCCTTGCTGCGCTCGACGATCCGGGCCGTGACCCTGGCGATAACGGGATTGAGGCTCATGACAACTACTCCGCCCACAGGATGCGGACCTCGGTGCGGTCCTGCTTGAGGATGGACGCGACAGGCAGGGCCGGGTCGATGGGACCTTCCAACAACGCGCGTTTGGCCTCACCGGTCACCAGCAACACGATCAGATCGGTGCGGGTCAGGGCGGCGAAGGTCAGGCTGAGACGGGGAATGTCCGGCGCGGGCGAGCCGGCCGGCGCCGCCACGACCAGACGTCCCGATGCGGGATCCAGCCCCTGCGCCAACACGGGCGAGCCCGGAAAAAGCGAGGCGAAGTGGCCATCGGCCCCGACGCCGAGCAGCACCGCCCCGAACGGCATGGCGGCGGCGACGCCGGCCTCCGCCCTCACGGCGGATTCTTCTTGGCTGACGCCATCAAAATAGAGCGGCGCGAACTGGGCCTTGGCCGCTTCGCCGACCAGCAGGTGGCGGCGGACCAGGCCTTCGTTGCTGCCCGCGTGAGACGGCGGCACGAAACGGTCATCGCTGAGCGTCACCACGACCTTGTCCCAGGGCGCAGTCATCATCGCGAGACGATCGTAAACTGGAGCCGGCGTGGTGCCGCCTGTCGCCGCGAAACCAGCTTGGCCACGCTTGGCGACGGCAGCTGTCAGTGTCGAAGCCAGCACCGAAGCGGCGGCGTCATAGAGGTCTTCGCGCGAGTTGAAGGCTTCGATCTGGACCTGGCTCATGATCAGGCCTTCCAGGCTCGGCCGCCGGGTGAAATCAGGCCCATTGAAGATTGCGGCCCCCAGGTGCCCGCCGCATAGGGCGCGGGCTCGATATTGGCCGCAGCCCAGGCGGCCGAGACGCCGTCGATGAATTTCCAGGCCTGTTCGACCTCGTCGCGACGCACGAATAGGGTGCCGTCGCCACGGAACACGTCGAGGAACAGTTTTTCGTAAGCGATCCGTCGGCGGCCGCCACTTTGGCTGAACGACAGCGACAGCGGCAGCGATTGCAGACGCATGCCCTCTTCCGACAGGCCCGGGCGCTTGTTCATCAGGGTCAGGACGATGTTCTCGTCAGGCTGAAGATCGATGACCAACCGGTTGGAACACAGGTCGCCGTCGGTCGCCTGGCCGAAGATGTTGTGCGGCAGCGGCTTGAACTGCACGACGATCTGGGTGCGGCGATCGGGCAGGTTCTTACCCGTCCGCAGGAAAAACGGCACGCCGTCCCAGCGCCAGTTGTCGATCGCCACCTTCATGGCCACGAAGGTCTCGGTCTTGGTGGCCTTGCCGACTTCCTGCAGATAGCCCTCTCGCGCGCCGCCCTCGACGACGCCGGCCACGTACTGGCCGCGCACCGTATCATGGGCCACGGTGTCCTTATTGAAAGGCCGCAGGCTGCGCAGAACCTTGACCTTCTCGTCGCGTACGGCGTCCGGGTCGAAGCCGGAGGGGGCCTCCATGGCGACCAGGCACAGAAGCTGCAGCATATGGTTCTGCACCATGTCCCGCAGCGCGCCGTATTCGTCATAGTAAGGCCAGCGGTCGCCGACCTTTTCGGTCTCGGCGATGGTGATCTGAACGTGGTCGATCGTGTTGCGATCCCACAGGGGCTCGAACAGCACGTTAGCGAAGCGCAGCGCCGTCAGGTTCTGGACCGTTTCCTTGCCCAGATAGTGATCGATGCGGAAAATCTGCTCTTCACCGACCACGGCGCCCACGGCGGCGTTGGTCTTGCGCGAGCTTTCCAGATCGCGGCCGATCGGCTTTTCCAGGACCAGACGGGACTTGGGTCCCGTCAGACCAGCGGTTTGAAGCGCATTGCAGACCGGGCCGTAGAGGCTGGGAGACAGGGCGAAATAGACGACCAGCGAGCCATGTTCGCCGACGCGCTCGGCCAGTTTGGCCGCGCCCTCATCCTTGGTGATGTCGACGGAAAGGTAGTCGAGGCGGGCGGCGAGACGGTTCCACGCGGCCTCTTCGACGGTGGCGCGCTTTCCCAATTGCTCACGGACCAGGGTCTTGTAGCTCTCGCCATCCCCCTCGCCGCGCGCGACACCGACGATTCTCAGGTCGTGCGGCAGGAGGCGATCGACCTCCAGGAAATAGAGCGAGGGCAGCAGCATGCGCAGCGCCAGATCTCCGGCGCCGCCAAGCAGCACCAGGACATCGCGGCCATTTTCGCCGTCGTTGGTCATATTCACCAGATCTTCCACCCTATGACAACGTTGTCATGACACGACTGCTCACGCTTGGCAAGCTGCTGTCGACCAACGTTCCGCCCGGGAAGTCGGGCGCCGCTCTAACTAGGACAAACGCGCGAGGCTCGCCATAAGACCAATCGCGTTTTGTGGAGGTTTATCGCGCGCATGGCAGCCGTCGCGCACGCGGTTTGCGTGGTTACAGCGATTTCGCACAGGTGGAGAAAGACCGTGCCCGCTAGCCTCTGGCGGGCGATCCGGCCGGGCGGGCCGCGCGGAAGCGGTCCTTCATCTTGGCCACCCATCCGCCGAAGGCCTCGTTGTCGGCGGTCACACGACTGAAGTCAGCGCTCGACAGCGATTCGACGTTCATCCCCGACAGGGCGATCCGCAGCCCCTCGGGATTGCGTGCGCCCTCGACAAAGCCGGAATAACGCTGACGCAACCGACCCAGGGATGCATCGTCGTCGGCCAGGCTATAGGCCACGCCGGCCCGCAAAAGTCGGGCCTCCTCGCCCACGGCCAGAGCCCCCTGCCCCTTCCAGCGATCGCCCAGCGACTTTTCGTACAGGGTGGCGGCAGCCGGCCAGGTGCGCTGCTTCCAGGCGATCTCGGCGCGGATGTCCTGGGAGTCGCGGCTGTTATCGCTCTCGACCAGTTCCAGCGCCGCGTCGTAGCGGCCCAGACCCATATAGGCCCGCGCCGTGGCCAGACGGCGCTCGGCGTTGAGGGCCGGCGGCAGGATCGTGGTGCGGCTTTCGTTGATGGCCTGCAGCGCGCTCTCGGGCTGCTTGTTCATCAGATAGATCCAGGCCAGGTCCGTCGCCACCTGGGCCTTGGGTACGCCATCGAGACGGTTGTCGACCTGGTATTTCAGCAGCTTGCCGGCTTCGTCCAGCAGGTCAACATCCACAAGGCGACGCACGAGGTTGCGCACCATCTGGTCGCCATCAGCGCCGAGCGGGGTCAGGTCCTGGAAGTCATAGAACAGTCCAACAGCCTGGATCGGCTGCATGCCGTCGGCCAGACCGTCGAGGAACAGGGCCCGGAACGCGCCATTCAGATCGTTGCGCAGCGCGATCGCCTCGGGGTGATCGGGCTGGTTGTTGCCGGCCGAGTGCAGAACCTCCAGCGCCTCGCGATAGCGCCCCTGGTCGATGAACAGCTTGCCCAGACCGCGAATGGTCTCCAGCTCCACCCCATCGCCGCGCCAACGGAAGCGGAGCTGATTGAGCTCGTTGGCTGCGGCCGCCGCGTCGATCTGGCCCTTGGCCAGCCGAAGCTGGGTGGCGTGCAGCAGGGCGGGCGCGGCGATGCGGTCTATGGGAGCCTTGGCGATGGCCTGGAACATGCGCAGGGCGCGGGTCTTCTCGCCCTTGGCCTCAAAGATGCGCGCCTGGGTCAGGCGGATATCGAGCTGGTCCTCGACCGGAACCTTGGGCTGGCTCAGAGCGTCCGCGACCAGGCGCGCCGCTCCGACAAGATCGCCGGCTCCAAGCGCGGCCTCGGCCTGGGCGTGCAGGAACCGCGCGCGCCAGAGCGGGGGAAAGAGATCGAGCGCCCGGCCGCCGGTTGAGAATTTCTGGCGCGCGTCGACCCACTCACCCTGCTGGGCGGCGATATAGCCACGCCATTGCGCGCTGGATGCGTCGTCGGTCAGGACCGGAGAGGCAAAGTCGGTTTCGGCTTCGGCCAGGCGATTGGCCATGACCCGCGCCACGCCGCGCAGGCCGCGGAACTCGGCGTCCCCCATCAGGGTCTGGTGCTTGCGGGCCGCGGCGTTGAGAACGCCTATGGCCTCGTAGGACATGCCTGACCCGACCAGGAAGCGCGCCAAAGCCATGCGGGCGCCGATGTCGCCGCTCTTGTCTTCGCCTTCACCGGCGGCGGCGATGGCGCCCTGCAGCGCGTTGTAGCGCGCCAGGAACCCGCCTGATCCTGTCTTGGGCCAGTTTTCAAGGTCGATCAGGGCCGGCATGGCCATCGGCTGAGGGGCGCCGGCGGCGGCCTCTTCCGGAGCCTTGGCGGCCGACAGAGGCGAGAGCACCAGCCCCTTGGGACGGCCGATGCGCAGCAGATCGCCATCGATCGAGACCATCAGGTCGCTGGCGTAGGTCTCCGCAGCCAGGCCCTGGGCTGAGGGCAACAGCGCCATTTCGACATATTCGCGGCGCGACGGCAGGCCCTTCGAGGGCGCGAGCGCCGGAGCGACAAGGAGCCGGTCGCCAACGGCGGGATCATTGACCCAGACCGCCTTGGTGACGCCCGCCAGGGCGGCGGTCAGGGTGGCGGGCGTGACGGTCTCGTCACGAGCCACGCGGATGGAATCGGGGGTGGCCTGCGAGCCGGCGCCCAGGCTGATCGACCATTGGCCGCCCTGGCCCTCTGCGTAGTAGGGCGTGCCCTGTGGCGTGACGATGCGCAGAGCCGTGTAGTCGGCGCCCTTGAAGGCCTGGATCTTGGAATAGTGAGCGCTGGCGGCGGGAATCTTCGAGATGTCCAGTCGCGCAGGGGTGTCGAACACCACCCACACCGCCTCGCCGCGACGGAATACAGCGGCGCCAGAGGGGGCGGCCCAATTGAACACCAGCCGCGCCTGGCCATCGGCCTTTTCGTATCCCGCCTTCACCACGCCGCCAAGCGGCATGGGATTGGGGCGACCGACCGGCGCCACATGCGCCGGAGCGTGGTCGGCGGCGGCGGCCATGGCGCCCGCGCGGGGGAAGATATTCACGAAGTCGGCGCCGTCCGCGTTGCCCACGCGGGCCTCGGCCTCGTCGGCCAGGGTGATGACGATTTCCAGCGCCCCGCCCGTGTGGCGGGCCTCGGCGGATTTCACCCAGCGCGGCGGGTTCAGCCGCAGGGTCGACAAGTCGGGGCTGGCGTCGCGATTGAAGCGCAGGGTCAGGACCTGACCGTCGCGCTTTGACGTCATGCGGGCGCCGCCGGCCCAGTGGAATTCCAGACGGCTGAACTCGGCCGCCTGAGCGACGCGCACATCGAGGGAGCCGCGCGACGCGGCGACAGGACCGGCGGCGTTGACCGACGGCGCCGCCACGCTGGCGATACAGACCGCCGCGACGCTGGACCGCAGGATCGCGCGAAGGCTCATCGAGCGCCTAACCGGCCTTCTTGGGCGCGGCGGCGCCGGCCAGCGGCG
>Ga0209023_10001169_pt1 | contig 36156 bp, 28 predicted proteins | sample LakOneMetagenome_FD_187468 | JGI IMG/M metagenome (GOLD analysis project Ga0209023, IMG submission 187468) | Freshwater and sediment microbial communities from Lake Erie, Canada (SPAdes) (version 2) | ecosystem: Environmental > Aquatic > Freshwater > Lentic | place: Lake Erie, Canada...
CCGATCTCTTTCTTGCCGGGCCACCACGCCGGATCGCCGTGATCGGCGGGGGCATCGCAGGCCTCGCAGCGGCGCAACTTCTCGCTTCGGGCCATACGGTGGTGCTGTTCGAAGCCGAGAACCGTCTGGGTGGCCATGCGCGCACGGTCATGGCCGGAAAGCGGGGCGATCAGCCGGTCGATACCGGCTTCATCGTGTTCAATCGGATCACCTATCCGAACCTCAGTCAGATGTTCGACCGGCTGGGCGTGCCGGTTGCCGAAAGCAACATGAGTTTCGGCGTTTCGATCGGCGGCGGTTGGCTGGAATATGGACTCGCGAATCTTGATGCGCTGTTTGCACGACGCAGCAATGCATTGAGCTCGCACTATGTCCGGATGCTTCTTGACATCCTGAAGTTCCACAGGCTTGCCGAAAGGGCGACCCAACCGCAGATGACCCTAAGCGAACTCCTGGCCCGGCTGGGAACGTCGGAATGGTTCCGCGACTATTACATAACGCCCTTCACTGGTGCGATCTGGTCCACGCCGACGTTAGGGATCCTGGATTTTCCCGCCTGGCCACTGGTGCGCTTCTTCCGAAATCACGGGCTTCTGGGCATCCGTGCCCAGCACCAGTGGTATACGGTGCAAGGCGGATCTGTGGAATATGTCCGTCGAGCGAGCGCGGATTTGACCCGGCAGGGGGTGCAAATTCGGCTAGGCGCGCCGGTGGCCGGCGTGCGCCGCAGCTCGCGTGGGGTCTTGATCCGCGCCCGGTCTGGCGAGTGGGAACTCTTTGACGACGTGGTTCTGGCTTGTCATTCCGATCAGACCCTCGAACTTTTGTCTGATGCTTCGCCCGAGGAATGGAAGGCCTTGTCCGCGATCCGATATCAACCGAACGAGGCCGTGTTGCATTCCGACGCGGGTCTGATGCCTCGGTCTCGGCGGGCCTGGTCAAGCTGGAACTATGTCGAGGCCGAGGGCAAACGACCCGACAGGATCGCACTGACCTACTGGATGAACTCACTGCAACCGATTCCGAAAGATGACCAAATGTTCGTGACGCTCAATCCGGCCAAAGAGATCGACCCGTCCCGGATCATGGATCAGGTAACATTTCAGCATCCGGTTTTTGACCTTGGTGTGTTGGCAGCCCAGGACAAGCTACGCGCGATCAATGGCCATCGGGCTACGTGGTTTGCTGGTGCCTGGATGCGGAACGGTTTTCATGAGGATGGGTTTTCCAGCGCAGTGGATGTGGTGACGGCGATGCAGGCTCGCCAGCGCCTTCCGGAGGTCGCATGAGCCAGGTTCTGCATCTTGCCGGGCAGACGTTCCACATCCGGCGCGGCGAGATTGCGAACGCCTTTCGATACGGCGTGGACTATGTGCTTCTTGATCCTGAGACTGCATCTGGGCCAGCGCTATTTTCGCGCAACCGGCGCAACCTGGCCTCGGTATGGGATGGCGACCACGGTGGCCCACCCGGTCAGGGACGGAGTACCCATTGGGTACGCGATGTGCTGGAGGCTCACCAGCTTCCTGGTAGCGACAGAATCGAGCTTCTGGCACAGCCAAGGGTCTTGGGGCATGTATTCAACCCAGTGTCTTTCTGGCTGTGCCGGGATGCGATCGACCTGTTGAGGGTCGTGATTGCCGAGGTGTCCAACACCTACGGTGACAGGCATTCGTACCTGTGCCACCGCGATGATCTGGGCCCGATCACGGCGATGGATCTAATCGTGGCGAAAAAGGTCTTTCACGTCTCGCCGTTTCAGCCGATAGATGGGAATTACGCGTTCCGCTTCGACGTGACGCCCAAGCGTATCGGCATCGTGATTGACTTTTCCACCAGAACGGGCGGCGTTCGTGCGACGCTATACGGCCGGCTGAAACCGCTGACGAGCGCTGGCATTGCTGCGATGCTTGTGAGCCGCCCCTTAGGCTCGCGCCGGGTGCTGGCCCTTATCTACTGGCAGGCCCTGAAGCTTTTCTGGAAGCGCGCCAAGTTCCGCGCGCGCCCAATGCCGCCGGACCGCGAGGTGTCGCGATGACGCGTTCAAATGCCACAAGGTCGCCCGAAACGCGCGCTGCGGATCGCTCAATCGTCAATTGTCGCTGGTTCACCGGGCGCATCCAAGCGGCGGAGTCGGCTGCAACATGTCGGAAGGGTTTGGCATGAGAGAGTTTCTAGGACGTCGTTACTGGCTCGTGGGGGCCAGCGAAGGCCTTGGCCTGGCGTTGGCAAAGCGCCTTCTGGCCGAGGGAGCCGAAGTAGTTATTTCGGCCCGAAATGCCGACCGGCTGCAGGATTTGCGTTGCGCCATGCCCCCTGTCCAGGTGCAGGCTATGGATGTGGCTTCCGATACTTCCGTGGCGACGGCGACACAGGCGGTGGGACCGGTGGACGGGCTGGTCTTCCTGGCTGGGGTCTATTGGCCGATGAAGTCCGACGCTCTGGATGCCGCAAAACTGGTGGCAATGTGCGACATAAATTTCACCGGCTGCGCGCGGGTGCTGGCGGCAGTCGTGCCGGGAATGATGGCGCGTGGAAAGGGCCACCTGGTCCTCACAGGCTCGCTTTCAGGTTATCGTGGCCTGCCCGGCGCCATGGGATATGCGGCATCCAAAGCCGGGGTCATGGCCCTTGCAGAATGTCTTGAGGCCGACCTGCACGGATCGGGCATCAAGGTGCAACTCGCCAATCCGGGCTTCATCCGTACCCGCCTGACCGAAAAGAACGACTTCTCGATGCCCTTCTTGATGGACGCCGACGAGGCGGCACGGAAGATGATGAAACTGATGCACGGCGATCGCTTCTCGCTGGCGTTTCCTGCGCTGTTTTCTAAGGTGTTCCGGCTGAGCCAGTTTCTGCCCGAGCGCGTTTATTTCCGCTTGTTTGACGCGCAGCACTAAGCCGGTCCCTGAGCCCTGATCCGAGCTGTGCCTACGGGCACTGCTACCAGATTGACTGCTGCATTGGCTTGGCCCGAGCATCGTAGGGCGATTTCGTAACGGCAATTCTGAGCAATTGCTCAGTAAGCGTCCGGGCTGACCGCACTGCCGCGTGCTGTGTGTGCGGGCTAGTGTCCAGCAAGGATAGTGGACACTAAGGTGCGGGCGTGGCGCGGCGGACGAGGCGACTTTGGACGGATGAGGAGAAGCGGTCGATCTGCCTGCAGACGCCCTCGCACGTATCCAAGACCATAAGATCAACCGGATCGATGACCTGCTGCCATGGAATGCACGCTGACCCCAGTCAGACCGGACGCTTACGATTCAAGCAGATTTCCGCCCTGTTGATGCGGTGCACTACACCCGCAGCATTTCGTTCAAACACGCAAGGTGAAGATTTTCCAGTCCACAGATGTATAGCGTGGGCATGCTGCCATGCTTCGGGAGCGATGGGTGACCGGTCCGGTTCGGGGACGAGTCCGGTTCGGGGACAAGTCCTGCATGGAAGTCGCCGAACGGAGCGGGCAGAGCGCCATGGTGCGCGCGAGTTTCCCGCAGAAAGCCGCACATGAAGGGCGGAGACGACGCTTTCGCGTTTGCTGGGCATGACCGCGAGCGAAACCCGCACGCCTTCATCGATCACGGGGATCAGGTGGGCGGTTGCCATCGTATCGAGGACGTACCGTGTCCGGGGTCAATCAACGCAGCTAAGGAGGACGTCGCAGTCCAGCGGCGCGCGAAGGCCATCCTGCTTCGTGATCGACAAGTGCAGGGCTTCGACGCGAGCGTTCAGCACGCATGAGTGGCTGGACGCCGCGCTGAATGGCGAGGAAATATGTGCGCGACCTTCAGCGTCTGTAGGGGTGCGCGGGGCCGACGGTGCCATGCAGGCCAAGACTGCACCTCATTGCAGGCAAGAGTCACCGGATCTGCGACACGCATTCAGAACAGAGGCTTCGTCAGATCGTCGCCAATGTTTGGAACCAACCCAAGCCAACAGCCCTGACGCAGCGTAGCTTCATCGCTTAGGAAAAGTGCGCAACTATTCGCCCAGCTTGTTGTCGCTTTCGAAAACATCAACTTTGTCAGGGGTCTGGTCGTTCTGACGGAATTGCTCCACAGTCCATATCCGGAAGAGATCGTGGTGGCTTTGCAGCGCTCGGCCCCGCGGCGAGACCATGTAGACATGCTGCTTGGTTTGAACCACCGTGTCCGTGACCCTGACCAGTTGTCCGGTGTTCAGATAGCCGCCCACCAAATGCTGCCAACCGAGCGCTACACCCTGGCCGACAAGGGCCGCGTGAATTGCCGAATGATGGTCGGAGAACACCACGTCGGGTTCGCTGGCAAAAACCATGCCCGTAGCCTGGAACCATTCCTTCCATCCCATGCGCGAGCGATTGGCCTCGGTTGCGTGCAGCAAGTTGGCATTTTGCAAGGTCTCCAGACGCAGACAATCGGGATGCGCACGCACATAATCTGGCGAAGCCAGCGCGAAAAGCCGTTCGCGCGCGAGACGCCAGCTAATCGCGTCGCTCCAGCCGCCGCTCCCGATCCGCGTGGTAAAGTCGCATAGCGAGAAGGTCTGCGGATCAAGACCCCCATGATTTTCGGTAATCTCGAACAATATGCTGGGGTTCTGCGCCCGGAACTCAGCAATGCGTGGGACGAGCCACATGGAGACGAAACTGGACGAGACATTTATCCTGATCTTCTGTCCACCGCTGCTGGCACGAATCTGCCGCGCAGCCTGATCAATCGCTGTCAAAGCCGCGCGAACATGCATGGCGAAGACCTCGCCCTCAGACGTCAGCGATAATCCCCGGTGCCGTCTTACGACCAGATCTACACCCAGATTTTGCTCCAACTGACGGAATGATTTGCTGACAGCAGGCTGCGAGATACCAAGTTCATTGGCGGCATTTGTAAAATTCAGATGCCGCGACACGGCCTCGATCACGTAAAGGCTGTTGAGAGAGGGTAATGTGCGGCGCAGTTTTGTCATAACCATTGGTTATGATGTCCGAGAACTTTTTTGAAGAGCAAAACGCCACGGAACCTTGCTAGGTAAATGAAGCAAATTTTCATGGAGGGGCGCCGGATGAAGTCACATGCGAAAGTGGTTGTCGTGGGCGGTGGCTGTGTCGGGGCGTCGATACTCTACGGTCTCACGCAGCATGGCTGCACCGATGCCGTGCTGCTGGAGCGTTCGCAACTGACCGCCGGGTCGACCTGGCACGCGGCGGGATTGCTGGTGACCTTCGTCCGGTCGTTCAACATCTCGAAAATGACCATGGAGACGATCCGCATCTATGGCGAGGTCGAGCAAAAGCTGGGCACCTCCGTAGGGTTGCGACAGGTGGGCCAGTTGCGCGTGGCCAATACCGAAAAGCGCTGGGACGAATTTCAAAGCTACATCTCGATTGCCGAGGCGGCGGGGGTGCCATGCCGCCTGCTGACGCCGCAAGAAGTGGCAGAGGTTCATCCGCTGCTGGCGCAGAGCGACAACATCCGGGGCGGCCTCCTGCACGATAAGGACGGTTACATCAACCCGGCCGACATCACCATGGGGATGGCCAAGCTGGCCCGCGATCAGGGTGCGATAGTATATCAAAACACCGAAGCGACCGGGTATGAGGCATTGCCGGACGGCACCTGGAAGGTCGTCACCAATCAAGGCGAAATCACCTGCGAACATCTGGTCTTTGCGACCGGCAATTACGCGCGCGAAAATGCCCGTCGCGTCGGGCTCGATCTTCCGTGTATACCGATCGTCCATCAATATTGGACCACCGAGTCGGTGCCCGAACTGATCCGTCGGCGCAAGGCGGGGCTGGCCGAATTTCCGATCCTGCGCGACGAGGACTATGGCGCCTATTTGCGCGAGGACGTGGGCGGTTTCCAGTTCGGACCGTATGAGTTCGAAAAGGACCTGAAGCTTTTTGCAGAGGACCGCGTGCCGCCGACATTCGGCGCCGACCTTTTGCCGGAGGATTTCGAAGCGGTTGAAACCCAGTGGGAGCGCGCAATTGAGCGGGTTCCGGCATTGGGTGAAGTTGGAATCAAGTCCAATACCCGCGGGCCGTTCCAGATGACCCCGGACGAGCTGCCGCTGTGCGGCCCGGCCCCGGGCCACAGGAACCTGTGGCTGGCCGAAGGCGTGCCGGGTGGCATCCTTTGGGGCGGCACCATGGGTGAACGGCTGGCCCGCTGGATCGTCAATGGCGATCCGGGAATTGACATGTCTGAGCTGGACCCGCGCAGGTTTGGTGATTTCGCCTCCAAACGCTGGACCATGGACAAGGTGCGTGGAACCTGGGGCACCCATATGGACGCACACACCCCCGGCGAGGACCTCCCCTATGCCCGTCCGATGAAGACTGTCCCGTCCTATGATCTGCTCAGCGCACAGGGGGCGGTCTGGACCACCTTCAACGGTTACGAATTTCCCCGCTGGTTCGCGCCGTCGGTCGAACTGGCAATTCCTGAACACAGTTTCCGCCGTACCGCGCATATGGCGTATGTGCAGTCCGAGGTGAAAACCACCCGGGAACAGGCGGGTTTCATCGAGATGTCGCCGATGACGAAATTCACCGTGCGCGGCCCCGGTGCCGCGGCATGGCTGGACAGCATCATGGCCAACAAACTGCCTAAAGTCGGACGCATGACGCTTTCGGTCATGTGCAACGAACGCGGGGGGGTCGATGGCGAATATACTGTTGTCCGTTACGGCGAGACTGACTTCTACCTGGTCAGCACACCGAATGGACAGGTCTACAATTGGGATCGGTTGTCGCGCCTCTTGCCCGAAGATGGCTCGGTGGTGATGCAGGACGTGTCGGAACAGATGGGCGTCATCGCCCTGGCGGGCCCTAAATCGCGCGAAATCCTGCAGCCACTGACCGACACCGACCTTTCCAACGCCGCCTTCCCATGGCTGTCGGCCCGCAAAGGTGAGGTTGGGTATGCGAAAGGTGTCCATCTCCTGCGCGTCAGCTATACCGGCGAGCTTGGGTGGGAGCTTCACCACCCCATCGGCTACAACCGCCATCTGGTCGATTTGCTGCTCAGGGCCGGCGTGAAGCCCTTCGGTCTGGAGGCGCTGGAGTCGATGCGCCTGGAGAAATCCTATCGCGCGATCAACCGGGAACTGCGTAAGGACATCACGCCCCTGGAGGCCGGTCTGGGCCGTTTCGTGGCGCTCGAGGGGCGAGCGTTCATCGGCCGTGACGCGTTGCTGAAACAGCAGAATGCCGGCGACCATCTGGTTCTGGTGACGCTGAAGCTGCCCTCTGATGATACATCGGTCATCGCCGATGAAGGCGTCTACAAGGAGGGCGCATTGATCGGGCGTGTGACCTCGGGCGGGTTCTCCTACTATTGCAATCACGACATTGCCTTGGCGCTGGTTCCGCAGAAGTTTGCAGCCGAAGCCACAGAACTGCAGGTCAAGGTCCATAACGAGATGCGCAGGGCGCAGGTCGTGGACGTCTGTCTTTACGATCCAACCAACACACGCGCGCGCGCCTGATCAGGAGACTTCCGATGACTGAAGTTAGAACGGAAGGCGCACGTGGCGTTCGCGGCGGTCGGGACGCTCGGGTGAGGGCCCGCACCAATCCGCCACCGGTCTACCTGCCGACCCTTGATCGGCGTGTCGGTCCGATAGACTTGCTGGACGAAGACGCGGTCGAGAGGATCCACGACGCTGCGATGACGATCCTCGAGACGACGGGGATCGAATTTCGGGACGCTGTCGCCCTGGCGGATTGGAAAAGGGCTGGTGCGGACGTGCAAGGCAGCCGCGTGCGCATCGGCCGCGAGATGCTGATGGATTTGATCTCAACTGTTCCGTCAAGTTACCGAATGCATGCTCGCAACCCACGTCACACTATTGATGTGGGCGGGCGCAATTCGATCTTCGCCAATGCTTATGGCGCACCGTTCGTATACGGGCTGGATGGCGTACGGCGCCCGTCGCAATTGTCCGACGCGCATAATTTCTTCAAGATGGCCCAGATGAGTCAGGCCATGCACGTCCCGGGCATCCTGCCGGTCGAACCGCAGGACATCCCGGTGCCGCAGCGCCATCTGGATCTCGTCTCATCGGCCCTGACCCTGACCGACAAGCCGATCATGGGCTCGGTCCAGCGCCAGGCCGCTGCGCGTGACACATTGGATATGGTCCGCATAGTTTTTGGCGAGGATTTCGTGGACCGGAATGTGGTTCTGACCTCTCTGCTGAACTGTAACACGCCGCTGGTTTGGGATGAGACGATGCTGGAATCGCTGCGCGTTTATGCGGGCGCCAACCAGCCCTGCCTGCTGACTCCCTTCGTTCTGGCAGGGGCCAGTGCCCCGGCCAGCCCGCTCGGCGGTGTGACCCTGCTGATCGCGGAATCGCTGGCGGGCATCGCCTATTCCCAAATCGTCCGCCGGGGCTGTCCGATGGTGATGGGTGTTGCGATCATGGGGGTGTCGATGAAAACCGGCGCGCCGATGATGGGCTCACCCGAGCCGGGCTTGATGAACCTGCTGGTCGGGCAAATGGCACGACATTACAAATTGCCGTGGCGGTCCTGCACGATGTGGACCGGCTCGAAATCGCCCGATCTGCAAGCCGGTTTCGACAGTGCGAACACCATGTGGCCGGTGCTGCTGGCCGGGTGCAACTTCATCGTACATTCTGCGGGCTTCCTGGAAGGGGCACTTGCTGTGAGTTATTCCAAATGGGCGCATGACGCGCGCCAGCTGGAAAATTACCACCGCTTTTTTTCAGGGTTGCACGAGGAAAACCTTGGTGCGCTTCTGGGGGATATGGCTCAGATCGGCCCTGGGGGTCACTTTCTGGGCACTGACCACACGCGCGAGCATCCGATGCAGATCAACCCGCTGCAAAACAATGACAGCTTTGAGCAATGGTTCGACGAGGGCGCCAGAACCGCGGACGAAATCGGCCGGAAAGAGGCAGCGCGCGTTCTGGACAATTATGTGCGGCCGCCAATGCCGGACGATCAGGTCGGCGCGCTTGCTGAATTCGTTGCAAGAAAGCGGATCGAATATCAAGGATGATGCCACCAAGCGGCGGGCGCCCCGCAAAAAACGGGGCTTCTCACGACGAGCCAGCGGGCGCTTTGTCAGAGCCTGATAGTCGTTCGGTAATCCCCCCATGCTTAGCGGGGTGCATCCGTAGAATTCACGCGGCCATTTTCAGTTTCCGGGCGGGTGTGATGCCGCCGATGGCCATGTTCGGGCGGTCGTTGTTGTAAGTCCAGAGCCATTGCGTGGCGAAAGCTCAGCCACAGGCACACCGCTTTCGGCTTGGCGCAGGATCGCAAGGATCTGGGGTTCGCTATATCTGGTCATCTTCATTCAAAATCTCCTCGTTCATCTTGTCGAGAAAATTCTACTTTTGCAGCCCCTTACTTTCGCGGGGGATTACCCGTCATTGTTCGGGGACGAGGATCTCCCGCTTGCCGACATGGTTCGCCGCACTGACCAGCCCCTGTTCCTCCATCTGCTCCACCAGCCGCGCGGCCTTGTTGTAGCCGATGCCGAGCTTCCTTTGGATGTAGGAGGTGCTGACCTTGCGGTCGCGCAGGACCACCTGCACCGCCTGATCGTAGAGCGCGTCTTCGCTGCCGTCGCCGCCGAGGCCGAGCACCAGGTCGATATCGCCTTCGCGGTCTTCGTCGGGGCCCTCGAGGACGCCCGACATATAGTCTGGCGCGCCAAAGGATTTGAGATGGGTGACGACCTCTTCCACTTCCTCGTCCGACACGAAGGGGCCGTGGATGCGGGTGATGCGGGAGCCGCCGGCCATGTAGAGCATGTCGCCCATGCCGAGGAGCTGTTCGGCGCCCTGTTCGCCAAGGATGGTGCGGCTGTCGATCTTGGAGGTGACCTGGAAAGAGATGCGTGTGGGGAAGTTGGCCTTGATCGTGCCGGTGATGACATCGACCGAGGGGCGCTGGGTGGCCATGATGAGGTGGATGCCGCTGGCGCGGGCCATCTGGGCGAGGCGCTGGATGCAGGCCTCGATTTCCTTGCCGGCGACCATCATCAGGTCGGCCATCTCGTCGACGATGACGACGATATAGGGGATGGTCTTCGGCTCGAATTCATCGGTTTCGAAGATCGGGTCGCCGGTTTCCTCGTCAAAGCCGGTCTGGACGGTGCGCTTGAACATCTCGCCGTTGGCCAGCGCCTCGCGCACGCGACCGTTGTAGCCATCGATGTTGCGCACGCCCATCTTGGACATCTTGCGGTAGCGTTCCTCCATCTCGCCCACCACCCATTTCAACGCGACGACGGCCTTTTTCGGGTCGGTGACGACGGGCGACAGAAGGTGCGGGATGCCGTCATAGACGGAAAGTTCCAGCATCTTGGGGTCGATCATGATCAGCCGGCATTCGTCGGGCGACAGCTTGTAGAGAAGCGACAGGATCATGGTGTTGATGGCGACCGACTTGCCCGAGCCGGTGGTGCCGGCGATCAGGAGGTGGGGCATCTTGGCGAGGTTTGCCACCACCGGCACGCCGGAAATGTCCTTGCCAAGGGCGAGCGGCAGCTTGAGGCTGCTGTCGCCGAAATCGCGGGCCGACAGGATTTCGCGCAGCACGACCTTTTCGCGGAAGGCGTTGGGCAGTTCGATGCCGATGACGGTGCGGCCGGGCACGGTCGACACGCGGGCCGACAGGGCCGACATCGAGCGGGCGATATCGTCGGCCAGGCCGATCACGCGGCTGGCCTTGAGACCCGGCGCGGGTTCCAGTTCGTACATGGTCACGACAGGGCCGGGGCGAACGCTGACGATCTCGCCCTTGACGCCGTAATCGTCGAGCACCGATTCCAGCATCCGCGCGTTTTCCTCGAGCGCTTCGTTGGAAAGCTGCTGGCGCTTGATGTTCGCCGGGTTCGACAGAAGCGACAGGGGCGGCAGTTCGTAGGCCTCGTCGGACGGCTCGTCGAACTGCAGGCGCGGCTGCTGCTCGGCCTCGGCGCGGCGCGACGGGGCGGGGGCCTTGCGGGGGCCTGCGGTCACCAGATTGCGGCGCGATTCGAAGGCGGCGGCGGGCGGGGCCGCCGGGCCTTCTTCGTCATCGAGGTCGGCAAAGGCGTTCCGTTCCCAGTCGGCCAGATCGTCGGACGTGTCGTCGGCCAGCGGGTCGGCCGCCCGACGGGCGGGCGTGCCGGCGGTCAGAACCGGCTCGATCCGCGGGGCCGCGCCGGGGTGCGGTGCAGCCTTGCTGAGCGGCGGCTCGGCCCGCAGAAGCGGGTCGGCCGCCCCGCCGGCCCGCGACCGCACGGCATCGGCGATGCGGCTGCGCACCCGGTCGGGGCTGGGCGCCTCGGCGGTCCAGATTGCGTCCGAAGGCGCGCGTTCGATCAGTTCGGGTTCCGGCACGGCCTGGGCTTCGGCTTCGGCGGGCTGGACGATGCGGCGCAGCAGGCCGGGAATGCGCGGCAGGATGCCGGCCGCAGCGGGCTGGGCAGCGGGCGGCACATCATCGGCAAAGCGCGGTTCGGCCCGCAGTTGCGATGCGCGCGCCGGGGTGGCGGCGGGCAGCGCTTCGGGTTCGCCATAGCGCAGCGCGGCCACGGCGCTGCGTTCGGCCGCCAATTCTCGCCGCGCGCGGTTCTTTTCCTGGATCGCCTGCGCGGTACGGGCCGACATCATGGCGCCGGTGCCGAGCGCACGCATCAGCCGGTCATAGCCGATGACCGCGGACAGCAGCGCGCGGCGCAGGATCAGCGTCAGTTCCGCCCGATCGAACCCCAGCACGAACAGCGAAAAGGCCAGCGTCACCAGCGTGAGCAGGACCGAGGTCATCGCCAGGCTGACGCTGCCGCTGGCCGGCACGATGCCGAGAAGCGCGCCAAGCACAGTATCGCCGAAAAGCCCGCCAAGGCCGAAATTCTGGTTCCAGCCGGGACCGGCCACATGGCTTGCAGCGGCGACCGACATCATCGCGACCGCGATCGGCGCGAAGATCGACCGGGCGACGGCGCGATCTTCGCCCCGGTGGGTGATCAGCCGGAAGCCCCAGACAAGAAGGATCAGCGGAATGCCCCAGGCGCCCCGCCCGGCAATGACAAAGAGGGGTGCCGCAAGCGCCGCGCCCATGCCGCCCAGGAGGTTCTGCACCGGATGGTCGGCGGCGGTGAACCAGCTTGGGTCTTCGGGCGAATAGCTGATCAGCATCAGCGCGACCATGACCCCGACGCCCGCCAGGACGGCGCCCAGAAGTTCCTTGCCGCGCCGTTCGATGGCGGCCTGGGTCTTTCGATCCACCAGGGGGTCGCGCCGTCTTGCCTGATAAGAAGCCATACTCAATCGTCCCTAGGTATAAATGCAGTCGCGCAGGCGGGTGAGCCCACGCTGCGTTTCATCTTGCGGCGCCACCAGCGCCACGCGGATATAGCCCTTGCCGGGGTTGTCGCCGCCGACATCGCGGGCGAGATAGGCGCCGGGCAGCACGCGGACCCCGGTTTCACGCCAGAGCTTCAGGGCCGCCGTTTCGCCATCGTCGACCGGCAGCCACAGAAAGAAGCCACCTTCGGGGGCGCGGTAGGCCTGAATGCCGGCAAAGATCTGATCGGCCAGGCGGAATTTCTGGTGATAGAGGGCGCGGTTTTCGGTCACATGCGCCTCGTCGGCCCAGGCGCGTTCCGACACCCGCTGGATGGGCAGGGGCAGAGGCGCGCCGCCGTAGCTGCGCAACTGGCGAAAGCGGCGGATCGCCTCGGGCCCGCCGGCGACGAAGCCCGACCGCAGGCCGGGCAGGTTCGAGCGTTTGGACAGCGAATGGAACACCGCCACGCGTTCGGGGTCGGCGCCGATCTCGGCCGCAACCTGAAGGGCCCCGGGCGGAGGGGCGGTGCGCCAAATCTCGGAATAGCATTCGTCGGCCAGCAGGGTGAAGCCGTGCCGTTCGCCCAGCGCCAGAAGCCGGGCCAGATAGTCGCGCGGGGCGATGGCGCCCTGCGGATTGGCGGGCGAGCAGAGATAGGCGAGCGCCACCCGGTCGAGAAGGTCGGCGGGCAGGCGTTCGTAATCGGGCAGAAAGCCGGTGGCGGCGGTGGCGGGCACAAAGACGGGTTCGGCACCCACGCTGAGGACGGCGGCAGCATAGACCTGATAGAAGGGGTTGGGCATCAGCACGGCGGGCCGCTTGCCACCCTTGCTTTCGGGGCAAAGCGCAAGACAGGCATCGAACAGCCCTTCGCGCGTGCCGTTCAGCGGCATGATCCGGTCGGGGCCGACGGTGGCGCCGTAGCGGCGCATGGTCCAGGCGGAAATCGCCGCCAGAAGCTCGGGCGTTCCTTCGTTCGGCGGATATTTCCCGAACTCGTCCAGATTGGCAGCAAGGATCGGGCCGACAAAGCCGGGGATCGGGTGGCGCGGTTCGCCGATGGTCATGGCAATGGGCTCGCCGCCCGGGGCATGGGCGTCGAGCAACGTCCGCAAACGCGGAAACGCGTATTCTGGCAGGTTCGAAAACCGCTCGGGAAACGCCATTGCTGCCTCAATCGCCGGGGTCATTGCGCCCCGTTTTGCCGAACCTTAGCCAATCGCCGGGACAGGGTCCAGAAAAAGGCGAAGGCGGCCGGGCGGTGCGGCGCGGTTCTGTGGCATTTGCGCCCAGTCTCAAGCGCAGTTTCAGGCGGTCAGGGCGGCCTCGGCGGCGGAGCCCAGCCTGAGAAGCCGTTCTTCAGCCATGGAGGCGCCCATGAACATTATCCCGGTCGACGGGGTGCCGGTGGGCAGGGTCAGGGCCGGCAGGCCCATCAGATTGCCGATCCGTGTGTTGCGCAGCGCCAGAAGGTTTTCCTGCGCGAGATAGTCGGCGTCGGTCTGAAGCCGCGCCGCATCGGGTGGCAGGATGGCGGCGGTGGGGGCCAGAACGGCATCGTAGCCGGCCACGCGATCGGCCCAGATGGCGCGGATTTCGCGCAGGCGACGCCAGGCGGCGATGAAATCGGCGCCGGAATGGCCGGCGCCCAGCCGGAACCGTTCGCGGATCGGCGGATACATCCTGTCGGGCGCCGCCTCGATCGTGTCGCGCCAGATCGCATAAGCCTCGGTGGTGAAAAGGATGCCGGCCATTGCCATCGCCTCGGCAAGTTCGGGCACCGCCCCGTCGACGATCTCGGCGCCAGCGTCGGCAAGACGGCCGACAGCGTGCCTGAAGGCGGACAGGGGCAGGTCACGACACTCCTCGAGCGCCACGGTTTGCAGAACCATGAGCCGCGTGCCGCGCAGGCTGGCGCCGGCCAGATCAGCGGGCCGGCGGCCTTCGAGGGCGGCGAAAAGCAGGGCTGCGTCGCCGACCGTGCGGGTCAGGGGGCCGACCGTGTCAAAGCTTTCGACCAGCGGCACCACGCCCCTCGTCGAAAGCCGCCCATGGCTGGTCTTCAGCCCGACAAGATCGTTCCAGGCCGCCGGAATGCGCACCGACCCGCCGGTGTCCGACCCGACGGCGGCGGCGGCAAGGCCAAAGGCGACCGACGCTGCCGCACCCGACGACGAGCCGCCAGGCACCAGGGCGGGATTGTTCACATTGGGGGGGGTCGCGGTCATCGGATTGAGCCCGAGGCCTGAAAAGGCCAGCTCGGTCATGTGGGTTTTGCCAAGGCAGATCAGCCCCTGAGCGGTGGCGTTGCGCAACACATCGGCATCGCGGGCAGGCACCCGGCCGGTCAAGAGCCGCGATCCGGCCTCGGTTCCGACGCCGGCTGTGTCGAACAGGTCCTTCCACGACACCGGCACCCCGTCGAGCGGCGAAAGCCGTTGGCCGGCGCGGGCACGCCCTGCGGCGGCGGCGGCCTCGGCCAGGGCGCGCGCCTCGGTCAGGCGGGCATAGATACGATCGGCGGCGGGATGGGCGTTGATCGCCGCCAGATAGGTTTCGGTCAGCGCCACCGGGCCGATCGCGCCCCGGCCGATCGCCCGGCCAAGGTCCGCCGCCGTCATCTTGAGCCAATCGTTCATGCTGCACCCCCGTTGCCCCTGGCGGGAAAGCTAGCGGCAAGGCGGCGCATGGACAATCCCACCCGGCCCGGGCGATAGTGGGGCATGAGATATGATACCGATGTGATTGTCGCGGGGGGCGGGCTGAATGGTCCGGCACTGGCACTGGCGCTGGCCCGCGCCGGGCTGCGCGTAATCGTCGTCGATGCCCAGCCGCCGCGCGCCCGGGCCGAGGCCGCCTTTGACGGACGGGCCTATGCGCTGGCCATCGCATCGCGGCGGCTCTTGTCGGCCATCGGTGTCTGGCCGGCGCTGGCGACGCAAAGCCAGCCGATTCTGGAAATCAAGGCCAGCGACGGGCGGGCGGGCGAAGGCCCGGCGCGGCAGTTACTGCATTTCGACAGCGCCGAGATCGAGGAAGGCCCGATGGGCTTCATGGTCGAAGACCGGCACCTGTACGCGGCCTTTCTGGCAGCAATGGAGGCGACGCCCGGCCTGACCCACCTGCCGGCCACCACCGTCACGGCGCAGGACCCGCAGGCGGCGGGCATTGCCGTGACCCTGTCGGACGGGCGCACCCTGCTGGCGCGGGTGCTGGCCGGCTGCGACGGGCGCATGTCGCAAACGGCGGTGCGGGCCGGCATCGGCCGCATGACCAAAAGCTATGGCCAGACGGCGCTGGTCTGTGCGGTCGCCCACCAGCGGCCGCACGGGGGCATCGCCCAGCAGTTCTTCATGCCGTCGGGGCCGCTGGCGATCTTGCCCCTGACCGGCAACCGATCGTCGATCGTCTGGAGCGAGACCGAGGCGAACGCCCGCACGATCGCGACGCTGGATGACGCAGAGTTCCTGGCGGTTCTGGCGCCGCGCTTTGGCAGCTATCTGGGCGCGATCCGGCTGGCGGGGCCGCGGTTCAGCTACCCGTTGTCGCTGTCGCTGGCCAACGACTATGTCGCGCCGCGGGTGGCGCTGGTGGGCGATGCGGCGCACGGCGTGCATCCGATTGCCGGGCAGGGGCTGAACCTGGGGCTGCGCGATGTGGCGGCGCTGGCCGAGGTGCTGGTTCTGGCCGCCCGACGCGGCGAGGATATTGGCGCGGCCGACGTGCTGGGGCGCTATCAGAGCTGGCGGCGGTTCGATTCGTCGGCGCTTGCGCTGGGCATGGATGGGGTCAACGCCCTCTTTTCAAACGACAATCCCATCCTGCGGGCAGGCCGCGAGCTTGGGCTTGGCCTCGTCGGCCACATCGCGCCCCTGCGCCGCGCCTTCATCCGGCAGGCAGCCGGCCTTGCCGGCCATCCGGCGCGGCTTCTGACCGGCGAGCCGCTCTGACAGCGGTCAGTCGAGAACGCGCGCCTCATCGACCAGCATGATCGGAATGCCGTCGCGGATCGGAAAGGCAAGGCGCGCCGGGACCGAGACCAGCTCTTGCCGTCCGGCGTCGTATTTCAGGGGTGCCTGGGTTACGGGGCAGACCAGCGCCTCGAGCATCTTGCGGTCAAACTCCAGCCTGTCGTTCATTGCATCTGCGCCTCTCCGTCGCCCAGAAGGGCAAATTCCATCAGAACCTGCAAGGCCTCGCGCCGGGTGGCGAGCGTCGGCGCCTCGAGAAGCGCCTGCTTGTCTTCGGGATCGAGCGGGCAGAGCATGGCGAGCGAATTGATCAGATCCTCGTCGCTCGCCTCTTTCAGGCCTTTCCAATCGGTCGAAAGCTGGCGCACTGAGAAATAGCGGGTCAGAACGTCCATGAAGCGGTCGCGGTCGAAACGGTCGTCGGTTTCGGGCGCGCCGAGATCGCGGGTGAAGTCCGTCCAACCGGCTTCGGCTCGCAGATAGGGGGTGAACCCCGGCACCTCGGCCACCAGGCGGAACCGGCTGATCCCGCTCAGCACGATCATGTAGCGCCCGCCGTCGACCTCGGTGAACGAGGTGATTCGCCCGGCGCAGCCGATCGCGGCCAACCGCCGCTGGCCTTCCGGCGCCCGGCGCGGCTGGATCATGCCGATCAGCCGCTCGCGGGTCTTCAGCGCGTCATCGACCATCGCCAGATAGCGCGGCTCGAACACATGCAGCGGCAGCCGTGCGCGCGGTAGCAACAGCGCCCCCGACAGCGGGAAAAGTGCCATGACCTCGGGCAGATCGGCGGCGTTCATCGCGGTCAGGAAAAGATCAGCGAAGACAGTTTCCGCCGGCCCTTCAACGCGATCGGATCGGTCGGCTTCAGCGCGTCGAAGATGGTGAAAAGCTGGGATTTCGCAGCACCATCGTTCCAGTCGCGGTCACGCCGGAAGAGATCGAGAAGTTCGTCGACCGCCTGCTCCACCTTGCCCTCGGCATGAAGCGCCAGCGCCAGGTCGAAGCGGGCCTGATGGTTGTCGGGATGGGCCTGCACCTCGTTCAGCAGGTCCGTGACCGGCCCGGCGCTCGCCGCCTGGCGCGCAAGCTCCAGCTGCGCGCGCGCCGCCTCGACCTCGACGGAACCGGTGATCTTGGTGGGCGCCGCCGCCAGAAGCCCCTCGGCCTGGTCGAGATTGCCCAACGCCAGGTGGCTGCGCACCAGCCCGCCGTAGGCCTGCGCATTCTCGGGCTCTTCGCCAAGGATCGCCGCGAATGTCTCGGCGGCATCGACCGCAGCCCCTTCCGCCAGCATCGCCTCGGCGGCCGCGATCGCGTCGGCCAGACCGCCGTCGCCGGCCAGCCCCGCCAGCTTGTCGACAAAGGCCTTGATCTCGGATCCGGCGACCGCGCCCTGGAACCCGTCGACCGGCTTGCCCTGCCAGAAGGCATAGACTGTCGGGATCGACTGAATGCGCAACTGCGCCGAAATCATCTGGTTCTCGTCGACATTGACCTTGGCCATGCGGACCTTGCCCTTGGCCGCCATCACCGCCGCCTCGAGCGCCGGCCCGAGCGTCTTGCAGGGCCCGCACCACGGCGCCCAGAAATCGACGATCACCGGCACGTCCTTGCTGGCCTCGATCACATCCGCCATGAACGTGGCCTCGGTCACGTCGCGGACCAGATCCGCCACCGGTGCCGTCGCCGCCTGTTTCTGACCAAACTCGAGCATGTCCGCCCCCATCTGTTGCTTGGCCCCTATATGAGGCCTCGTCCGGCAAAGGCCAAGGGGCCCCTGCCCCTTCATTGTGGGCCAAATATCCCCGCCGGAGGCCTCTGGCGCCCGGTGGCCAGGCGCTGCGTCAAAGATCGAACGCCGCGAAGACCGGGGCATGGTCGGACGGCTGGTCCCAGCCGCGGGCCGCGCGCAGGATGCGGCTGGCATGGCCGGCGTTGGCAATGTCGGGGGTTGCCCACACATGGTCCAGCCTGCGACCCTTGTCGGCGGCGTCCCAGTCGGGCGAACGGTAGGACCACCAGCTGTAAAGCCGCCCGTCGGGAATGTCCTTGCGGGTCACATCGACCCAAGCCCCGGCCTCTTGCGCAGCCCCCAGATGGTCGACCTCGACCGGCGTGTGGCTGACGATCTTCAAGAGCGCCTTGTGGTTCCAGACGTCGTCTTCGCGCGGGGCGATGTTCAGATCGCCCACCAGCACCGATTTCGCCGGCTTTTCGCGGTGAAACCAGTCGCGCATGTGGGTGAGAAAATCGAGCTTCTGGCCGAACTTCACGTTCGCGGCGCGGTCGGGAATGTCGCCCCCGGCAGGGACGTAGAAATTATGCACGGTCACGCCGTTTTCGAGCCGCGCCGCCACATGACGGGCATGGCCGAGATCGGCGAAATCGTGACCGCCCGCGTCGGTCAGCGGCAGTTTCGACAGGATCGCCACGCCATTGTAGCTTTTTTGCCCGCGCGCCACCCGGTAGCGGTAGCCGAGCGCGTCGAACGCCTCGACAGGAATCTGTTCGGCCAGACATTTGCATTCCTGAAGGCAGAGCACATCCGGCGCCTCGTCGCCCATCAACCGCGCCACGATCGGTTCGCGCAGCCGCACCGAATTGATATTCCAGGTCGCTATCGTGAAAGCCATCGCCTATCCCTCGCTTGCCCGACCGGTCTAACCAAAGCATCCCGCGGCGGCAATCCGCCAGCGATATTTATCCGGCCCCTTGAGGGGCGGCGCGCGACGTGCCACACCAAGGCAACGTGTCCCATCAGGTGGTCCCCATGCGCTTGCTTCTTGCTTGTCTCTTCACTGCCCTCGTCGCCCTGCCGGCCGGGGCACGCCCCCTGGCCGACACCGAAGAGAAAACGCTTTCGCAGGCGGTCGACAGCTATCTGCGCGCCACGGCGGGGGGCGACGCGGAAAAGATCGTGGCGACCATTCCGCCACGGGTGCTGAACGTCTTTGCCGGCACCGCCGGGATCGAGGCCGCCAAGGTGCAAAAGGCCCTGGTCGACCAGACCAAGGGCCTGCTCAAGACCACGAAATTCACCGATTTCCAATCGGGCAAGGGCCCGTTCGACGCGACCGACAGCCCGATGGCCGACGGCACCACGGTGACCTGGCTGTTCGTGCCGACCGAGTTCACGACCGAGACAAAGGGCAAGAAGACCCGGCTGAAACAGCCGCTTCTGGCGCTGGAAGAGGCGGGCAAATGGTATTTCACCCGCATCGACGGGCCGCAGCAGAAACAGCTCGTGGGCTTTGCCTATCCGTTCATCGACAAGGCGACGCTGCCCGAAGCCTCGTCGACAACTCTGCCGTAAGGTGCGCGGGGGTCCGGCCGGCACGCGCGGCTACTGGCTGGTCTTTGCCGCGAACACGGTTTCGAGCCTGGGCGACGGGGTGTCGAAGGTGGCGCTGCCCTGGCTCGCCACACTTCTGACCCGCGATGCGCTGCTGATCTCGGTCGTCACGCTGGCCGGGCGGCTGCCCTGGTTCCTTTTCGCCCTGCCCGCCGGGGTCTGGACCGACCGGCTGGACCGGCGGCGGCTGATGGTCAGCGCCGATCTGGTGCGGCTGGTGCTGACGGCGGGCATTGTCGGGCTGATCCTTTTTCAGACCGGCGGCAGCGGGGGGGTGGCGCCGATCCTGGCGCTCTCGGCCCTGACATTCCTGCTGGGGTCGGCCGAGGTCCTGCACAGCAATGCCGCCCAGACGATCCTGCCGGCCATCGTGGCGGCGGCCGATCTCGAACGCGCCAACGGCCGGCTGTGGAGCGCGGAGCAGGTGATGAACCAGTTCATCGGCCCCCCGGTCGCGGGCGCACTGATCGGGATCGGAATCGCCGTTCCCTTCGGGTTTGACGCGGCGACCTTCGGCATCGCCGCGGCACTTGTCGCCGGGCTCACGGTGCCGGCCGGGGCGCGCCCGCCGCGCCGGGCCTTTTCGGCCGAGATGCGCGAAGGCTTTGCCTGGCTTGCCGGGCACCGGCTGATCTTTCAGCTCGCGATTCTGCTCGGGCTCACCAATGCCGCCTTCACCGCCGCCATGGTGGTGCTGGCGCTTTACGCCCAGGAACTGCTGCATCTTGGCGCCTTTGCCTATGGCCTGTTGCTGACGGTTGCGGCCGCCGGCGGCGTCGCAGCCGGGTTGGCCGGCCCGGCGATTGCCGCCCGGTTCGGGGCGCGCCCCACGGTTCTGATCTCGCTTGCCGCCTTTGCCGCCGCCTATCTGGCGCTTGGCCTCTGGCCCAGGGTTCAGGTCGCGGCGCCGGCGCTGTTCATCGAGGCCTTCGCCGGTACGCTGTGGAACGTCGTCACCGTATCCTATCGGCAGCGGATCATTCCCGGCGAAATCCTTGGCCGGGTCAATTCCATCTACCGCTTCTTCGGCTGGGGCACGATGCCGGCCGGCGCGCTGGCCGGGGGGCTCTTGGTGAAATATTCCGAACCGCTGATCGGCCGGGGAGCGGCGCTGGCCCTGCCCTTTCTTGTGGCGGGCCTGATCACCCTGGCGCTGACCGTCTGGGCTGCCGCGCGGCTGCGCTTTCCCGAATAAAAAAGACCCGGGCCGAAGCCCGGGCCAGTCCAACAGGGAGGATACCGCATCATAACCCCGATGCGGTCAGGGGAACTCATGCCATCAGCTTGTACCCGCCGGATTCGGTCAAAAGAAGGCGGGCATTGGACGGATCCGGTTCTATTTTCTGACGCAAACGATAAATATGTGTTTCCAGCGTATGAGTCGTGACCCCGGCATTGTAGCCCCAGACCTCGTGCAGCAGAACATCGCGGGCCACCACGCCATCGCCGGCGCGGTAGAGGAACTTGAGGATGTTGGTTTCCTTCTCGGTCAGACGGATCTTGCGGTCTTTCGCGTCGATCAGCATCTTCATCGCCGGTTTAAACGTATAGGGCCCGAGCCCGAAGACCGCGTCTTCCGACTGTTCGTGGGTGCGCAACTGGGCGCGGATGCGCGCCAAGAGGACCGGGAACTTGAAAGGCTTGGCGACATAATCGTTGGCGCCGGCGTCGAGCCCGAGGATCGTGTCGGAATCCGTATCGTGGCCGGTCAGCATCAGGATCGGCGACTTCACGCCCTGCTTGCGCATCTTGCGGCACAGCTCGCGCCCATCGGTATCTGGCAGGCCGACATCAAGGACGATGAGATCGAACGACCCCGCCTTGGTCTTGTCGATGCCTTCGGCGCCGCTGGCAGCCTCGAACACGTCGAAATCGTCGGTCGACACCAGCTGCTCGGCCAGTGCCTCGCGCAGGTCGTCGTCATCGTCGACCAGCAGGATCTTCTTCAGGCTCGCCATCTGGCACCTCCGTCTTCCATGCCCCTCACATGCGCCCCGGTCACGTTCGCGGCAAGATATGCAACAGCATTGTCACGCGGTCGTGCGGGAAAGCCGAGAAATGTTTCAATTTTCACCGCCGGAGACTATCTAGGGCCCAGAAGCTCCGGAAACTCGATGACCCTTGGCCCCACCCCCGTCGAACGGCTGAACCGCGCCCGCGCCGATCTTCGCATGGGGGTGCCCGTGGTGCTGCGCGCCGGAACCGACGGCGCGCTCGTGGTCGCGGCCGAGGCGCTGGACGCCGGGCGGCTGACGCTTCTGCGCGGGCTCGGGCAGCCGGTCCTGGCGCTGACCGAACGGCGGGCGACCACGCTGAAGCTTGCCGCCTATGACGGCGATCTGGTGCGGGTGCAGGTGCCGCCCGATGCTGGGCTCGACTGGATCGGCGCGATGGCCGACCCGGCCCATGACCTGGACCATCCGCTTAAGGGGCCGTTTCGTGCCGTCCGGGGCGATGACGCGGCCATCGCGCGCGCCGCGATCAGTCTGGCGAAATCGGCCCATCTGTTGCCCGCCGTGCTTCTGGTCCCGATCGAGGGCGCCGCAACCCTGGCGCTGACCGAAGGGCTGACGCTCATCGAAACCCCGGCCGTGGCCGAGGCACTCTGGGCCGCGCATCCGATGGCGCCGGTCGCCGCCGCCCTGGTGCCCATGGCCGCCGCCCAGGCCGGGCGGCTTCATGTCTTTCGCCCCGACACCGGGGGCGAGGATCATTATGCGATCGAAATCGGCACGCCGACGCGCGATGTCCCGGTGCTGGCGCGGCTCCATTCGGCCTGTTTCACCGGCGACGTGCTCGGCAGCCTGAAATGCGACTGCGGCGCCCAGCTCGATGCAGCGCTTCGCCAGATGAATGCCGAAGGGGCGGGAGTGCTGCTCTATCTCAACCAGGAGGGGCGCGGCATTGGCCTTGCCAACAAGATGCGCGCCTATTCGCTGCAGGATCAGGGCTTCGACACGGTCGAGGCCAACCACCGGCTGGGGTTCGAGGATGACGAGCGCGATTTCCGCATCGCCGCGGAAATCCTCAAGCGGATGGGCTTTTCCGCGGTCCGCCTTCTGACCAACAACCCCGCCAAGATCGCCATGATGGAGGCGACGGGGATCAGGGTCACCGATCGGGTCCCGCTCAAGGTCGGGCGCACCCGCCAGAATGCCGCCTATCTCGCCACCAAGGCGGCGAAATCGGGCCATCTTCTGTGAGCGCCGCCGACCTGGTGCTGACCCCCATGGGCCTGCGGTTCGGCAAGCGTCTTTTTCCGGTCTCGGTCGGGCGGGGCGGTATCCGCACCGACAAGCGCGAAGGCGATGGCGCGACCCCCGCCGGCGTCCACCACATCGTCGGGATGCTTTACCGCCCCGACCGGATCGCTGCGACCGCCCTGCCCGCCTGGGCCTGCCCGATCGGGCTCGAGGACCGCTGGTGCGATGCGCCCGATCACCCCGATTACAACCATCTGGTGCGCAAGCCCTTCGGCCCCAGCCGCGAACGGCTTCGCCGCGCCGACCGCCTTTATGACCTGATCCTGATCACCGACTGGAACTGGCCCGACGCGATCCCCGGCCGTGGCTCGGCGATCTTCGTCCATGCCTGGCGCCGCCCCGGCTATCCGACCGCCGGCTGCCTCGCGCTCCGCCCCGATCATCTGCGCTGGATCGCCCGCCACATCCGCCCCGGCGCCCGGCTGATCGTCCGGACCTGACCGGTCGTAGCCGGCCCTGGCTGCTTCTTCTTTGCAAAAATACTCACTGTTGCCCGCGCCAGCCGTCAGGCGCCCCGCTGCCCAGGCATGCGCGCCCCGAAGATCGCCGACCCGATGCGCACATGGGTGGCGCCTTCGGCGATCGCCGCTTCGAAATCGCCGCTCATCCCCATGGACAGGCCGGCAAGCCCGTTGCGCCGGGCCATGCCTGCCAGCATGCGGAAATGCGGCCGGCTGTCGTCGCCCTCGGGCGGAATGCACATCAGCCCGACCACCGGCAGCGCCAGCGCCCGGCAGTCGGCCACGAACCCGTCGACCGCCTCGGGCAGGAGGCCGGCCTTTTGCGGTTCCGCCCCGGTATTGACCTGGATGAAGATATCCGGGCAAGCGCCCCGCGCCTCGGCCAGCCGCGCCAGCTTTTCGGCAAGCGACGGCCGGTCGACCGTGTGGATCGCCGCGAACAGCTCGACGGCCGGCTTGGCCTTGTTGGTCTGCAAGGGGCCGATCATGTGCACCGACACGTCGGCAAACCGCGCCCGAAGGCCGGGCCATTTCCCTTGCGCCTCTTGCACATAGTTTTCGCCGAAGATCCGCTGGCCCGCCTCCAGCGCCGCCACCACCCGGTCAACCGGCTGCACCTTGGAGACCGCGATCAGCGTCACCGACCCGGCGGGGCGGCCGGCCAGCCGTTCGGCGGCGCGGATCCGTTCGAGACTGTCGGAAAGGGCCATGGAACGCTCCTCTTCGGGGGGTGAGACCTGCCCTATGAAATGAAAAGAGCGGGCGCAAGGCCCGCTCTTTCCGAAGCATGATCCGGAAGGATCAGAAGCTGAACTTCGCGCCGATGTCGACGTGGGCTTTGCTGTCGTAGCCACGCTGGACCGCTGCGGACACGGTCGTGCCGCCGCCCATGGCGTAGTCGACGCCGAGACCGAACGCATTGTTGGTGTTGTTCGCGGCACGGTCATTGTGCGCGACATAAGCGCGGAACGTGTAGGCGTCCATCGCGTAGTTACCATAAAGCGTCGTGGTCTTGCCGGGGTTCGACGCGCCGAGAGCGGTCGAATCTTCGTCGATGTAGTTCAGGCCGACAGTGGCCTTGTCGGTGATCGCGTAAGCCGCACCGATGAACCACGGGTTGTTGCCCGAGATGCCGAGACCGCTGTGGGTATAGGCACCGGCGACCGAGAACTGGCCAGCCTTGTAGTAGAGCGAAATGCCGGTTTCCTTGCCGGTACCTGCAGGCTGCGCGCTCGACTTGGTGAACTGATCCGGGTTGATGTATGAAACCTGACCGACGAAATCACCGACGCTGTACGAAGCGTAGACGCCCATCGAGCTGGCGCTTTGCGAGCCGGGCGACTTCGAGTCGTAGTAGTAGGTGTATTCTGCCGGGTCACCGAACGAGTTCGCACGGTAGCCCATTTCCGAATCCCACAGCAGGTAAGCGCTGTCATAGGCGGTTTCGGTGTTGCCGACTTCGACTTTCAGGCCCTGGTAGGACACGTAGAAGTAGGGGTTGTTGAAGGTCGAGTTGGAATCGCCGGTGTCGTTCTGCACACGGGTCTGCAGGCCGAACTCAACGCCCGAATCGGTCGTGGTCTTGGCGTTGAAGGTGAAGCGCAGGCGGTTGATCATCGCGGTTTTCGAAGCGGTGCCAGTGGCGCCGCCATTGTAGACCATACCGAAGCGGCCGTAGCCGCTGATGGTGACACCGTCGGCCATCGCGGCGCCGGCGGTCAGCGCCAGCGCGGTCGATGCGATCAGGATCTTTTTCATGTGGTTTCCCTCGTCTCTAAAAAGTTACGCCCAACCCGGGTGCCGAGATTGGGAATGACCCTGTTTCCCGCTTCACCCGCTTCATTGCAAGCCGACTCAGGTGGGCAGGGGGGATTGCCGGTCCCGATGGTGCAGCTTTGCCACAGTCCTTTCGCCCCCGATCGGCTAAGGGACCGGTTTTGCGGCGCTTCGCCCGCCCGCAAAGCCCCCGCAAAGCCCTTGTTTGGCCTTGCCCGCTCGGTTAGACAGTCGGCAAAGCGGAAATGGGGGCGGGCTCTATGCGGTTTGCAGGGATGGTTCGGGGGGGCGTGCTCTGCATGATGGTCCTGACGCTGGCGGATTGCGGCGGCAAGAAGATCGACAGGACCGGCAATGTCAGCAACGATCTGTCCGAACATGGCGCGTACGGCCCGAACGTGAAGCGATCGACCATCTGGGACATCTTCCGCAACAGCGCGGATCCCAATGTGACGGTCGAGGTCAACAAATACCTGTGGCGGGCGTCGCAGGAAGTGCTCGATTTCCTGCCGATCCAGTCGGTCGACCCGTTCACCGGCGTCATCGTGACCGGCTTTGGCACGCCGCCGGGCGGCGGGCGGGCCTATCGCGCGACGATCTATGTGCAGGATCCCGCCCTTGACGCGCGGTCGCTCAAGGTGGCGCTGGTGTCGAAATCGGGGCCGGTCGATCCGGCGACGGTGCGTGCGGTCGAGGATGCGATCCTGACCCGGGCGCGCCAGTTGCGCATTCAGGACAGCAAGCTTTAAGGGGGCGCTGCCCCCATCGCCGCGGGCGCGGCGATTCCCCCGGAGTATTTGGGCAAAGGAGAATGCAGGGCCGTGCGCTCTGGACCTTGGCTCGCGCGCGGGTATAACCAGCGCGACGAAACCTCCGGGGATGAAGATGCAGCGCTACGAGCCGGCCGCGAGCGAACCGAAATGGCAAGAGGCCTGGGACCGGGCCGGGGCCTTCCTGGCGCGGCGCGATCCGGCCAAGCCGAAATATTACGTGCTCGAGATGTTTCCCTATCCGTCGGGACGCATTCATATGGGGCATGTGCGCAATTACACGATGGGCGACGTGGTGGCGCGCACCAAGGCGGCGCAGGGCTTTTCGGTGCTGCATCCGATGGGGTGGGACGCGTTCGGCATGCCGGCCGAAAACGCCGCGATGGAGCGGGGCGGGCACCCCAAGGACTGGACCTATGGCAACATCGCCGACATGCGGGCGCAGATGAAGCCCCTGGGCCTGTCGATCGACTGGAGCCGCGAGTTTGCCACCTGCGACCCGGAATATTACGGCCAGCAGCAGACGATGTTCATCGACATGATGGAAAAGGGCCTGGTCTACCGCAAGAATGCTGTCGTCAACTGGGACCCGGTCGACATGACGGTTCTGGCCAACGAGCAGGTGATCGAGGGGCGCGGCTGGCGGTCGGGCGCGCCGGTCGAGCGGCGGGAGCTGACCCAATGGTTCTTCCGCATATCGGACTATTCCGAAGAGCTGCTCGAGGCGCTCGAAGGGCTGACCGCGTGGCCCGAGAAGGTGCGTCTGATGCAGGCCAACTGGATCGGCAAGTCGCGCGGCCTGCAATTTGCCTTTGAAACTGTGGGCGCGCCCGCCGGCTTTGACCGGCTGGACGTCTATACCACCCGCCCCGACACGCTGATGGGCGCCTCGTTCGCCGCGATCAGCCCGGACCATCCACTGGCCAGGGCGCTGGAAGCGAACGATCCCCCTGTTGCCGCCTTCGTCGCCGACTGCCGCCGGGGGGGCACGTCGGCCGAAGCGCTGGAAACCGCCGAGAAGAAGGGCCTGGATACTGGCATCACGGTGCGCCATCCGCTCGATCCGGGCTGGGAACTTCCGGTCTTTATCGCCAATTTCATCCTGATGGACTATGGCACCGGCGCGATCTTCGGCTGCCCGGCACACGATCAGCGCGATTTCGATTTCGCCACGAAATATGGCCTGCCGATTCCCGTGGTGTTCGTTGCCGCCGATGCGAACGAGACCATCCTGAGCGACGCCTATGTGCCGATGAAAACCGAGCGGGTCCGCTATGTGCGCGGCTTTGCCGGAGCCGAGGTCCAGACCGGAGACGAGGCGATTGCCGCCGCCATCGCCCATGCCGAGGCCAATGGATACGGCCAGGGCGTTACCAAATACCGCCTGCGCGACTGGGGCTTGTCGCGTCAGCGCTATTGGGGGTGCCCGATTCCGGTGATCCATTGCGCAAGCTGCGGTGTGATGCCCGAGAAAAAGGAAAACCTGCCGGTCCGGCTGCCGGACGACGTGACCTTCGACATGCCCGGCAACCCGCTGGACCGCCACCCGACCTGGCGGAATTGCACCTGCCCGAAGTGCGGGGCCCCCGCGCGGCGGGAAACCGACACGATGGACACGTTCGTCGATTCGTCCTGGTATTACGCGCGCTTCACCGCCCCCCATGCGAACACCCCGACAGTGATGGAGGAGGCCGACTACTGGATGAATGTCGACCAGTACATCGGCGGCATCGAGCATGCGATCCTGCACCTTCTTTATTCGCGTTTCTTTGCCCGCGCGATGATGATGACCGGCCACCTGCCGAAAAAGGCGATCGAGCCGTTCAACGCGCTGTTCACGCAAGGGATGGTGACGCACGAGATCTACATGACCCGCGATCAGGCGGGTCGGCCGGTTTATCACCTGCCAGAAGATGTGCTGGACGGAAAGCTCGGGGATGGAACGCCGGTCGAGATCATCCCCTCCGCCAAAATGTCGAAATCCAAGAAGAACGTCGTCGACCCGATGAACATCATCGCGTCCTACGGGGCCGATACGGCACGCTGGTTCGTCATGTCCGACAGCCCGCCCGAGCGCGACGTGGAATGGACGGCGTCGGGCGCCGAGGCGGCCTTCAAGCACCTGAACCGGGTCTGGCTCTTGTCGGACCGGATCGCGACATTGCCCGACGACAAGCCCGGCCGGGGGGACGAAGACCTGCTGCGCGCCACCCACCGGGCGATTGCCGAGGTGACGCGGACGATCGAGGGCTTTGCCTTCAACAAGGCGATCGCCCGGCTTTACGAACTGGCCAACACGATCCAGAAATCCGACGCATCGCGCGCGGTGCAGAAACGGGCGGTCATGGTGCTGGCGCAACTGATGGCGCCCATGACCCCGCATCTGGCGGAAGATATCTGGGCCCGCCATGGCGGCCGGGGTCTGGTGGCCCAGGCGGCCTGGCCAAGGGCCGATCCGGCGATGCTGGTGGACGATCATGTCACCCTGCCGATCCAGATCAACGGCAAGCGGCGGGCGGAAATCAGCGTGCCCAAGGAAATGCCTGTATCCGAGGTTGAAAAGATCGTGCTGGCGGACGAGGCTGTGCAAAAGGTTCTGGCAGGCGCCAGTCCGAAAAAGCTCATCGTCGTGCCGGGGCGGATCGTCAATGTGGTCATCTGATCGTCGCAGGCTTCTCGGGCTGATCGCGGCCCTGCCGGTCGCGGCCTGCGGGTTCCGCCCGGCCTATGGGCCCGGCGGACCGGCGCGCGGGCTGATGGGCACGATCGCGATGGATGATCCGGCCGACAAGAATGCCTACGATCTGGTGGGCGCGCTGCAGGACCGCCTGGGGCGGGCCAGCCAGGCCGCCTGGCGGCTGAGCTACAAGATCGCCACGCAGGAGCTTGGGCTTGGCATTACCGCATCGAACGCGATCACCCGCTACAATATCACCGGCAGCGTCGATTATACGGTGCGCCGGGCCGGGTCCGATACGGTCGTCGCGGCGGGCCGGGTCAGTGATTTCACCAGCTATTCCGCGTCGGGAACGGTGGTGTCGACCACCACGTCGCAGCGCGACGCCTATCAGCGGCTGATGCAGAGTCTCGCTGACCAGATCGTGACCCGGCTGATTGCCACGTCGGCGGACTGGGCCCGGCAATGAAGCTGGCCGGCACGGCTGCGGCGCGCTATTTCGCCCGGCCCGAGCCCGACCGCGCCGGGCTGTTGATCCATGGCGCCGACGCGATGCGGGTAGCGCTGAAACGGCAAGAGGTGATCACGGCGCTGGTCGGCCCCGAGGGCGAGGCGGAAATGCGGCTGACCCGCATTCCCGCAGGCGATCTGCGGCGCGATCCGGCGCTGGTGCAGGATGCACTGCGGGCGCAGGGCTTCTTTCCGGGGCCGCGCGTCGCCTTTGTCGAGGATGCGACCGACGCGCTGGCCGATCTCTTGCGCGCGGCGCTGGCCGACTGGCGGGCGGGCGATGCGGTTCTGGTCGTGACCGCCGGCAATCTGACCAAAGCGTCGGCCTTGAAAAAGCTCTTCGAGGATCATCCCAGCGCCTACGCGGCCGGCATCTATGACGACCCGCCGACGCGTGACGAGATTGCTGCGATCCTGGCGCGGGCCGGGCTGGGCACGCCGGGGGGCGCCGCGGCCGAGGATCTGTTCGCGCTGGCGCGCGCGCTCGACCCCGGCGATTTCCGCCAGACTGTGGAAAAGCTGTCCCTTTACAAGCACGGCGATGCGAGCCCGCTTCAGCCCGCCGACATTGCCGCCTGCGCGCCCCAGACGATCGAGGCCGAGGTCGACGATGTTCTGAACGCAGTGGCCGAGTTGCAGGCGGGGGCGGTCGGCCCGCTGATCCGCAGGCTGGAAGGCCAGGGGGTGAACCCGGTCACGCTTTGCATCGGCGCCATGCGCCATTTCCGGGCCCTGCACAGTGCCGCCTCGGCCCCCGGCGGCCCGGCCGAAGGGATCGCCCGGATGCGCCCGCCGGTCTTCGGCCCCCGCCGCGACCGCATGCTGCGGCAGGCGCAGGGCTGGGGAGTGCGGCGGCTGGAGCAGGCCCTGACCCTTCTGGTCGACACCGACCTGACCTTGCGGTCCACGTCCCGCGCGCCGGCGATGGCGGTGATGGAACGCGCGCTGATCCGCCTGGCCATGATGCCGCAATGAGCCGGGCGTGCCCGTCCCGAGGGCGCTGGCCCGTCGACTGCGGGCGCCCCTGAAGGCAAACAGGCTGCCAGCCGCGCCGACCGGCGCGCCGGCTCAGACCCGGATGCACCGGATCGCCGGTGGCGCCCAAGCGACGATACCGGCGGCGCGCGCGCCCGCATTTTGGGCATCGTCCCCCCGGACCGGCCTCAGCGGGCGAGCGCCAGAAGGCCGCCGAGGTCGAGATGCGCGTCGATGTGGTCGGCCAGCCGATCCAGAACGCCCTCGATGTCGGCGCCATAGCCCAGTGTCGAACTTGCCCCGAACCCGGCCAGAAAGGCCGCCCGGAACCCGTCGTCGGCGAACATCCCGTGCAGGTAGCTGCCAATGATGCGCCCGTCGGCCGACATGGCCCCTTCGGGCTGACCGTCCACAAAGGCAAAGGGGCGTGCCCGGGCCGGGCCGTCGGACCGGCCGATATGAATTTCATAGCCACTCATCGATGCGCCGCTTGCCGCGTGAATGGCCCGCGTCCGCGTCAGCCGCTTGTCCGGCACCATCTCGGTCTCGATGTCGAGAAGACCAAGCCCCTCCGTTTCGCCCGGTGCGCCTTCGATGCCTTCGGGGTCACGCACCCGATGTCCGAGCATCTGGTAACCCCCGCAGATGCCCAGAACATGCCCGCCACGCCGCACATGGGCGGCGATGTCGATATCCCAGCCCTGCGCCCGCAAGAAGCCAAGATCGCCCCGCGTCGATTTCGAGCCGGGCAGGATGACAAGATCGATATCGCCGGGCACCGCCTCTCCCGCCCGCAGCATGGTCAGGCTGACTGCCGGCTCGGCCTTCAGGGGATCGAGATCGTCGAAATTGGCGATCCGCGACAGGACGAGACAGACGATGCGCAAGGGACCCGCGCCGCCCGACCGCGGCAGATCGAGCGCATCTTCGGCCGGCAGACGGTTCGCTTCGGCGAACCAGGGCAGCACCCCGAAACCGCGCCAGCCGGTGCGGTCGGCGATCAGCCGGTAGCCATCGTCGAACAGGCCCGGATCGCCGCGGAACTTGTTGATGACGAAGCCCGCGATCTGCGCCGCATCGCCTTGGTCGAGCACGGCCCTCGTGCCGACGATCTGCGCGATCACACCGCCCCGGTCGATGTCGCCCACAAGAACTACCGGCACGTCGGCCGCGCGGGCAAACCCCATGTTGGCGATATCGCCGGCGCGCAGATTGACTTCGGCCGGGCTGCCGGCCCCCTCGACAATGACCAGATCATGCGCGGCCCTGAGCCGGTTGAAGCTTTCCAGGACGGGCGTCAGGAGCGCGGATTTCAGGGCCGCATAGTCGCGCGCCCGAACCGTGGTCAGGCGCTGCCCCTGCACCACGACCTGCGCGCCCGTTTCGCTTTCGGGCTTCAACAACACCGGGTTCATGTCCGTGTGCGGTTCGAGCCCGCAGGCCAGGGCCTGAAGGGCCTGCGCCCGCCCGATCTCGCCGCCGTCGGCAGTTACTGCGGCATTGTTCGACATGTTCTGCGGCTTGAAGGGCGCAACCGACAGGCCGCGCCTTCGCGCCGCGCGGCAAAGGCCTGCGACCATCAGCGACTTGCCGACATTCGAGCCGGCGCCCTGGATCATGAGAGCCCTGCCCATCAGCCGATCTCCCGTTGCGGGTCAGGCCGGGGGCTCGGCCCGCAGACCCCCGGGATATTTGCGCCACAATGAAGCAGGAGCCAAAAAGAACACCCCGGCTCGGGTGGCGTTGGCCAAAGAGACGGGGCGCCTTCATCGTGGACGGTCATCGGCTTCCCAGCCTGTGCCGCAACATATGATTCACCGCAAATTCCTTTCATTGTGGTTAAAATATCCCGGGGGGTCCGGGGGGCTGGCCCCCCGGCCCTGCCTTCAGAATTCCACGCCCTTCTGGCCCTTGATGCCCGACCGGAACGGATGTTTCACCAAGGTCATCTCGGTCACCAGATCGGCGATGTCGATCAGCTCTTCCTTGGCATTGCGTCCGGTCAGCACCACATGGGTCATCGGCGGCTTTTCCTCGACCAGGAACGCGACCACCTCTGCGACCGGCAGGTAATCATACCGCAATGCGATGTTGATCTCGTCCAGAAGCACCATGCGGTTTCGGTCGTCGCGGATCAGGTCCTTGGCCTTTTCCCAACCTTTCCGCGCCGCGGCGATATCGCGCGCCTTGTCCTGCGTTTCCCAGGTGAACCCCTCGCCCATCGCGTGAAATTGGCAAAGCTCGCTGAAATGGGTCTCGAGCAGGGTTCGTTCGCCGGTATTCCAGGCGCCCTTGATGAACTGCACGACTGCGCAGGGCATCTCGTGCGCGATACACCGAAGAATCATGCCGAATCCGGATGAGCTTTTGCCCTTGCCAGCGCCGGTGTGGACGATGATCAGGCCCTTCTCGCCGGCCTTGGTCGCCATGATCTTGTCGCGCGCGGCCTTCTTCTTGGCCATCTTCACCGCGTGGCGTGCGCCTTCGTCGGGCGCCTGCGTCGGAATGGGGTCGTTCATGGTCGCTCCGTCGCTTGACAAGGGCATGCGCTATGCCTCAGGTGAGGCGGCGCTGGTTCCTGCCATACTGGCAGGCGAAGAGGGAATGCGACAGGGGAAATGCGACCGCAAGGCGCCCGATCCCGAAGCGCAGCCGCCCCCGCGACCGTGCGCAGAGAGGCCGCCCGTACCACTGGCACCATGCCGGGAAGGGGGCGGACCGGGGCACCCGGCGTGCCGCTCTGCAAGCCGGGAGACCTGCCAGCGCGCGAGGTTTGTTGAGGGCGGACGGGGTGTTCCGCGACCGGCTCGGGCGATTCTGCCCCCGCAAGGTCATTCCCGCCCGGACGGAAAGGAAGGCCTGCGTGGCGGTTACGCTTCATGTCTGCATCACCTGCCGGCGCGGTCTGCCCGACAGGGATGGCCTGCCCCGCCCGGGGGCGTCGCTGCATGCGGCCCTGACCGAGGCCGGGGCGCCCGACGGCGTGCGCATCGTGGCGGCCGAGTGCCTTTCTGCCTGCGACAATGGCTGCAATATCGCGCTGAGTGCGCCCGGCCGCTGGTCCTATGTCTATGGCCATATGGATCCCGCGAAAGATGTCGCCGACATCCTGGCCGGGGCGGCGGCCTATGCCCGGGCCCCTGACGGGCTGGTGCCCTGGCGCGAACGGCCCGCGATCTTTCGCAAGCAATCGCTTGCCCGCATTCCGCCAATGGAGCCCTGAATGACCGATCTTGCCAAAATCCCCGTCACCGTCATCACCGGCTTTCTCGGCGCCGGCAAGACCACGCTGATCCGCCATCTGATGGCCAACCCGCAGGGCCGCCGGCTGGCGGTGCTGGTCAACGAGTTCGGCTCGGTCGGGGTGGATGGTGATATCCTGAAATCCTGCGCGGACGAAAACTGCCCGGCGGAAAATATCGTCGAGCTGGCCAATGGCTGCATCTGCTGCACGGTCGCCGACGATTTCATCCCGACGATCGAGGCGCTGATGGCCCTGCCGCGGCGCCCCGACCATATCCTGATCGAAACCTCGGGGCTGGCGCTGCCGAAGCCGCTCTTGAAGGCCTTCGACTGGCCGGCGATCCGGTCGCGGATCACGGTCGACGGGGTGGTCACGCTGGCCGACGCCGAGGCGGTTGCGGCGGGGCGCTTTGCCCCCGATGTGGCCGCGATCGACGCACAGCGGGCGGCCGATGACAGTATCGACCACGAAACCCCGCTGTCGGAAGTGTTCGAGGATCAGATCGCCTGCGCCGACATCGTGCTTCTGTCCAAGGCAGACCTTGCCGGGCCGGCCGGGCTGGTCGAGGCGCGCCGGGTGATCGAGGCCGAGGCGCCGCGCAAGCTGCCGATCCTGGAAATGGCCGAGGGGCGGATCGACCCGCGCCTGATCCTTGGCCTTCATGCAGCGGCCGAGGATGATCTGGCGGCGCGCCCGTCCCACCATGACGGGGCTGACGACCATGAGCATGACGATTTTGACACTGTGGTGATCGAACTGGCCGAAGTGGCCGACCCAGAACGGCTGAAGGCCGCCATCGTCCGGCTGGCGCGCGACCAGAACATCCTGCGCGTCAAGGGCTATGTTGCGGTGGCTGGCAAACCGATGCGGCTTCTGGTGCAGGCGGTGGGCGAGCGGGTGCGCGCCCAGTTCGATCGGCCCTGGGGCGACAGCCCGCGCCGGTCGCAACTCGTGGTCATCGGCGAGCATAACGATGTCGATGCGGACGCCGTCCGCGCGGTTCTGGAGGCCTAGGGCAGCGCTATGCATGTCGTCTTCCGCGAGAGTCACGGGCTGGAGGAAACCGAGATCCCGCAGGATCTGGGCCAGACCCCGGCCGATCTTGTGGTGCTGTCCTTTTCCGACAGCGATCTTGGCGCCTTCGCCGCGGGCTGGCACCGGGCGCAGGGCGGTTTGCCCGGGCTGCGGCTGGCCAATCTTGTGGCGCTGAAACATCCCTTGTCGGTCGATACCTATGTCGAAAACACGCTTGCTGGCGCGCGCGGAATCCTGATCCGGCTGATCGGCGGGGAAAGCTACTGGCCCTATGGCCTTGCGCAGGTGCAGGATCTTGCCCGCCGCCGGGGCATCGCGCTGGCCGTTCTTCCCGCCGACGGCCGCGAAGATGCGCAACTCGACGCGCTATCGACACTGCCGGTGTCGACGCTGCGGCGGCTCGCGCAGTTGTGCGATGCCGGGGGGGCCGTGGCGGCGCAGGCGGCGCTTCAGCAATTGTCGGTGGCGGCGGGGCTTTATGCTGGACCGGTGGCTGGCGACAAGTCGGTGCCCGATTTCGGCTATTACCTACCCTGGCGCGGTGTCGTGGCTGCTCCGGAGACGGGGCCGGCACCGCTGGCGGTCGTCACCTTTTACCGCTCTTACCTGACGGCGGCCGACACCCAGCCGATCGACGCGCTTCTGACGGAACTCGTGGCCCGGGGGTTCGCGGCCGTGGGTATATTCGCAGCGAGCCTCAAGGACCGGGCCGCCACCGTCTGGCTTTCGGCCGAACTTGCCCGGTTGAAGCCGGCTACCATCGTCAATGCCACCGCCTTTTCCGCGCGGGGCGGCGACGGGGGCGCTTCGCCGCTCGATACGACCGGTTGCCCGGTCTTTCAGGTGGCGCTGGCGTCGGCGCGCCGGCGCGACTGGGCCACGTCCGACCGGGGCCTGTCGCCGGCCGATCTCGCCATGCACGTTGTCCTGCCCGAGGTTGACGGGCGCATTTTCACCGGTGTCATCAGCTTCAAGCAGCCCGCGCTCCGTGACCCCGACCTGCAATATTCCCGCTTTGCCCACCGCGCCGACCCGGCCCGTATCGCCGCCGTGGCCGAAAAGGTGGCGGGTTGGCAGCGGCTGGCCGCCACCCCGTCCGCCGACCGCAAGCTGGCGCTGGTGCTTTCGACCTATCCCGGCAAGGCGCACCAGCTGGCCCACGCGGTGGGGCTGGATGCGTTGGCGTCGGCCGAGGCAATCCTGGGCGATCTGTCGATGGCGGGCTATGATGTGGCGGTGGACGCAGACTTGGGCCCTACGCTGCTGAACAGCCGGCTGGAATGGCCGGTTTCGGCCTATATAGAGACTGTTTCGGCCCTTCCCGAGACTCTGCGATCCGCACTTCGGGCCGCCTGGGGCGCGCCCGAGGATGATCCACTGGTGCAGGGCGGCGCCTTCCGGTTCGCAGCCGTCCGCCGCGGGGCGGCACTGATAGCGCTTCAGCCCGAGCGGGGCGAGGTGGCGGTGCGAAGCGACGACTACCACGACCTGTCGCGCACCCCGCGCCATTCCTATGTGGCCTTTTACCTCTGGCTGCGGTCGCTGGCGGCCCATGCACTCGTCCATATCGGGGCACATGGCACGCTCGAATGGCTGCCCGGCAAATCGGTGGCGCTGTCCGACCTCTGCTGGCCCGAGGTGCTGACTGGCCCCCTGCCCGTTCTTTATCCGTTCATCGTCAACGATCCGGGCGAGGCGGCGCAGGCCAAGCGGCGGATCGGGGCGGTGACCATTGGCCATCTCCCGCCGCCCATGGTTGCAAGCGCGGTGCCTGACGGGATGGCGCGGCTCGAACGGCTGCTGGACGAATATTCCACCGCCGAC